>JADGMW010000317.1_pt2 | contig 21380 bp, 19 predicted proteins | sample 8641801 | NCBI WGS metagenome assembly JADGMW01 (sample SAMN16272018, study PRJNA661076) | feces metagenome | isolation source: fecal sample from diarrhoea affected cattle A | host: Bos taurus | place: South Africa: Lokaleng Village, Mahikeng | collected 2019-09
CTGCTGGGATGCGACGTCCCGCTGGCTGAGCGGTACGACCTCGCCCTGGTCGACCTCGACGGCGTGGCCTACCGAGGCCACGAGCCGATCGCGGGCGCCGCGGAGGGGCTCGCCGGGGCGCGCGCGATAGGGCAGCGGTTGGTGTTCGTGACCAACAACGCCTCGCGCGAGCCCGAGTCGGTGGCCGGCCAGCTGTCCGGGCTGGGGATACCCGCGGGCCCGGACGAGGTGATGACGGCCGCGCAGGCCGCCGCGGTGGTCCTCACCACCCGGCTGCCGCGTGGCGCCAAGGTGCTGGTGGTCGGCGGCGCCGGCCTCGTCACCGCGGTGCGCGCCGCGGGCTTCACCGTGGTGACGTCGGCCGACGACGAGCCTGACGCCGTCGCCCAGGGCTTCGCGCCCGAGCTCGGATGGGCGCAGCTCGCCGAGGCCGCGTACGCCGTGCAGCGGGGCGCGTGGCACGTGGCGAGCAACCTCGACCTGAGCCTGCCCACCGCGCGAGGGTTCGCCCCCGGCAACGGCGCGCTCGTCGGCGCGGTGCGGTCGGCGACCGGCGTCGAGCCGGCGAGCGCCGGCAAGCCGTCGCCCACCATGTACCAGCTGGCCGTCGAGCGAGCGGGGGCCCAGGCTCCCCTCGTCATCGGCGACCGGCTGGACACCGATCTGGGCGGCGCCCGCGCGGCCGACTACCCGGGCCTGCACGTGCTCACGGGCGTCAGCACGGCGCGGGACGACGTGCTGGCCACGCCGGGGGAGCGGCCCTCGTACATCGGCGCCGACCTGCTCTCGCTGCTGGCTCCCCACCCGGAGCCGGTGCTCGGCGCGGAGGGCTGGTGGGAGTGCCGGTCCACCGCCGCCCGGGTGCGCGACGGACGGCTCGAGCTGCACCGTTCGACGGGCAGCGCGGGCGGCACGGAGGACGGGGTGGACCTGGTGCGCGCGGCGTGCGCGGCGGCGTGGTCGACGGTCGACGCGGGCGGGGTGCTCGACGCCGGATCCGTCCCCGACCTGGATGTGCATGACGTCGGCTCTGTGGCAGGCGCCCGGTAGCGTGGGCGTGCTGTGGCGGCGCCCGGACATCGGCGCCGCCACCCAGCCCCACCCAGTGGGACCGACGACGGGGAGTGACAGCGGTGAGTGACGCGGACGAGGCGCGCGACGGCGTGGCGCCCAGCACTGGCCAAGAGGCCGCCAGCGCGACCGGCGACCCGCAGGTGGACGCGGTGCTCGCCGGCCTGGCCGGCCTGGCGGCCCTGCCGCTCTCCACGCACGTCGCCGCTTTCGAGGCCGTCCACACGGGTCTGCAGGCGCGCCTCGCGGACACCGAGGGCTGACGGCTCGTGGGCCCTCGACTGGACAGCGAGCTCGTGCGGCGCGGCGCGGCTCGGTCGCGCCGTCACGCGGCCGAGCTGATCGCCGCCGGCCGTGTGCTCGTCGACGGCGCGGTGGCGCGCCGCAGCGCCACCTCCGTCCGGGACGGCCAGCGGCTCGACGTCGAGGCCACGGACGACGCCGAGCCCGCGTGGGCGTCACGCGCCGCCCACAAGCTGGTGGGCGCCCTCGACGCGTGGGCCGACGAGGGGCTGCGCGTCGACGGCCGCCTGTGCCTCGACGCCGGCGCCAGCACGGGAGGGTTCACCGACGTCCTCCTGCGCCGCGGCGCCGCGCACGTCGTGGCGGTGGACGTCGGGCACGACCAGCTCGTGCAGGCCCTGCGGGACGACCCGCGGGTCGAGGTCCGCGAGGGTGTGAACGTGCGGGGCCTGGAGCCCGGCGACATCGACCCGGCTCCCGAGCTCGTCGTCGCCGACCTGTCCTTCATCTCGTTGACGCTCGTCCTCCCCGCCCTGGTGGCGGTGGCGCGACCCGACGCCGACCTGGTCGTCATGGTCAAGCCGCAGTTCGAGGTGGGACGAGAGCGGCTGGGCTCCGGCGGGGTGGTGCGGTCGCCCGTCCTGCGAGCCGAGGCGGTGCTGGGCGTGGCGCGCACCGCCGTGCGCCTCGGGCTGGACGTCGCCGGCGTGGTCCGCAGCCCCCTGCCGGGGCCGAGCGGCAACGTGGAGTACTTCTTGTGGTTGCGCCGTTCGGGGACCCCCCTCTCGGACGTGGAGCTCGTCGAGCAGGTGGAGGCCGCGGTCCGCGCCCCCGCCCCCGGAGGTGGAGAGGCATGAGACGTCGCGCGCTTGTCGTGACCCACAGCGGTCGGGAGGAGGCGGTCGCCGCCACGCAGGAGACCTTGCGCGCGCTGGAGGCCGTCGGCATGACACCGGTGCTGGCCCTCGACGACAGCGTGCCCGTGCCCCTCGGGGACATCGAGATGGCCATCGTGCTGGGCGGAGACGGCACCATCCTCCGGGCGGCCGAGCTCACCCGGGGGACTGGCCTGCCGCTGCTGGGCGTCAACCTGGGCCATGTCGGGTTCCTCGCGGAGAGCGAGCGCGAGAACATCGCCGAGGCGGTGCGCCGGCTCGCCGACGGCGCGTACGAGGTCGAGGAGCGCGGGACGCTCGACGTCGAGGTGCACCTGCCGGGCGGCGCCGAGATCGCCCGCGGCTGGGCGCTCAACGAGGCCGCGCTGGAGAAGAGCGATCCCGCCCGGATGATCGAGGTCGTCGTCGAGGTCGACGGACGGCCGCTGTCGTCGTTCGGCTGCGACGGGGTGGTGATGTCGACGTCGACCGGGTCGACCGCGCACGCGTTCTCCGCGGGCGGGCCCGTGGTGTGGCCGGACGTCGACGGGATGATCCTCGTGCCGCTCTCGGCGCATGCCCTCTTCGCGCGCCCGCTCGTGGTGGGGCCATCGAGCGTCCTCGCCGTCGAGCTGATCAACCGCTCGCCCGCCAGCGCGATCCTCAGCTGCGACGGGCGGCGCCGGATCGACGTGCCGGTGGGATCGCGCGTCGAGGTCCGGAAGAGCCCGATACCGGTCCGGCTGGCCCGGTTGACCCCTGCCCCCTTCACCGACCGGCTGGTCAGCAAGTTCGGCCTGCCCGTCGAGGGCTGGCGCGGGGGTCCTGAGGCGCCCCGGCCGTACGGCACGTCGCTCGGACGGGAGGGATAGCCATGCTGGAGGAGATCCGGATCCAGGACCTCGGGGTGATCGGCCGGGCGCACGTCCCGCTGCGGCCCGGCCTCACCGTCCTGACAGGCGAGACCGGCGCCGGCAAGACGATGGTGCTCACCGGCCTCAACCTGCTGCTCGGCGGCAAGGCCGACCCGGCGACGGTGCGCACCGGGGGAGCCTCGGCCGCCGTCGAGGGACGCGTGCTCCTGCCCTCCGACTCTCGGGTGCTGGCCCGGGCGCTCGAGGCCGGCGCCGAGCTCGACGACGACGGGTCCCTCGTGCTCGTCCGCACCGTCGCCGCGACGACGCCCGGCTCGACGGGGCGCTCTCGCGCGTTCCTGGGCGGTCGGTCGGTGCCGCAAGGCGTCCTCGCGGAGATCGCCGACGAGCTCGTGACGGTGCACGGGCAGGCGGACCAGGCCCGCCTCCGGTCTCCGGCGCGCCAGCGCCAGGCCCTGGACGCCTACGCCGGCCCGGAGCACGAGGCCGTGCTGTCCGCCTACCGGGAGAGCTGGTCCCGGCGCCAGGCCGTCGTCGCCGAGCTGCACGAGCTGACCGAGCGCGGGCAGGAGCGGGCGCGCGAGGCCGAGCTGCTGCGCCTGGGGCTCAGCGAGGTCGAGCGGATCGCCCCGCAACCGGGCGAGGACGTGGCCCTCGGCGCCGAGATCGACCGGCTGGCGCACGCGGAGGACCTTCGCGCCGCGGCGGCTGGAGCCCACACCGTCCTGGTCGGCGAGGACGGCGCGGGGCTCGCCGAGGAGCAGGCGGCAGCCGCCCTCGTCGAGCACGCCCGCCGGTCCCTCGAGCTGGCCGGCGAGCACGACCCGACGCTCGCCGCGCTCGCGACGCGCGTCGCCGAGGCGGGGTACCTCCTGACCGACGCCGCCACGGACCTGGCGTCCTACCTCGAGGACCTCCAGGCCGATCCCGCGCGGCTCGACCAGGCCCAGCGCCGCAGGGCCGAGCTGGCCTCCTTGACCCGCAGCTACGGGGCCGACATCGCCGAGGTGCTCGCGTGGGCGGACGCAGCCGGGCGGCGCCTCCTCGACCTGGACGACGGCGACGGGCGACTGGCCGCGCTGACCGCCCAGGCGGAGGAGCTCACCGCCACCCTGGAGACACTGGGGAAGTCGATCACCGACGGGCGGCTTCGGGCCGCGTCGTCCCTCGCCGAGGCGGTCACCGCGGAACTGGCGGGCCTCGCCATGGGCGGCGCGCAGCTGCACGTCCGGGTCGAGCCCGCCGACGAGTCCGGCCCGCACGGCGCCGACGTCGTCGAGATGCTCCTCGTCCCGCACGCGGGGGCCCCGGCGCGTCCGCTCGGCAAGGGGGCGTCCGGCGGCGAGCTGTCACGCGTGATGCTCGCGATCGAGGTGGCCCTCGCCACGTCGCCCGGCTCGGGCGCCCACCGGCCGGCGACGTTCGTCTTCGACGAGGTCGACGCCGGGGTGGGAGGCAAGGCCGCCGTCGAGGTGGGCCGCCGCCTGGCGGCACTGGCCCGCGGGGGCCAGGTGCTCGTCGTGACGCACCTCGCGCAGGTCGCGGCGTTCGCCGACCAGCACCTCGTGGTGACGAAGTCGACCGGGGACGGCGCCGATGTGGTGACCGAGTCGGACGTGCGGGACGTCAGGGGAGACGAGCGTGTGCGTGAGCTCGCCAGGATGCTGTCCGGCCACCAGGAGTCTGCTGCGGCACTCACGCACGCAGCCGAGCTCCTGAGCCTCTCCGGCATGGGACGATGAGCCCCGATGAGAGTCTCGCTGCGCAAGCGCGCCCCCCTGCCCGACGAGCCCGGTGTCGTCGGCCCCGCCCGTGTCGACCCGAGGACGAAAGCGCTGACCAAGCGTCTGCGTCCCGGTGACGTCGCGGTCATCGACCACCTGGACATCGACCGCGTCTCCGCCGAGGCGCTCGTCGCGTGCCAGCCGGCCGCCGTCCTCAACGCCGCCCGGTCGACGTCGGGCAGATACCCGAACCTCGGGCCGGAGATCCTCGTGGAGGCGGGCATCCCGCTGATCGACGACCTCGGGCCGGACATCATGACGATCCCCGACGGCCGGGCGCTCCGTGTGATCGACGGCGCGGTGCACGACGGCGCCACGCTGGTCGCCGAGGGCGTCGAGCAGACGGCCGAGACCGTCGCCGCCGCGATGGCGGAGGCGCGGGAGGGACTGTCAGTCCAGCTCGAGTCCTTCGCGGCCAACACGATGGACTACCTGCGGCGAGAGCGCGAGCTGCTGCTCGACGGCGTCGGGGTGCCGGACGTGTCCACCGTCATCGACGGGCGGCAGGTGCTGATCGTCGTGCGCGGCTACCACTACAAGGAAGACCTCGTCACGCTGCGCCCGTACATCCGCGAGTACCGGCCGGTGCTCATCGGCGTGGACGGCGGCGCTGACGCCATCCTCGAGGCCGGGTGGACCCCCGACCTCATCGTCGGCGACATGGACTCCGTCTCCGACCGCGCCCTGCGGTGCGGCGCGGAGGTCGTGGTGCACGCCTACCGCGACGGCCGTGCGCCCGGTCTCGCGCGGGTCGAGCAGCTCGGCGTCCAGCACGTCGTCTTCCCCGCGACCGGCACCAGCGAGGACGTGGCGATGCTGCTGGCCGACGACAAGGGCGCGGAGCTCATCGTCGCCGTCGGGACGCACGCCACGCTCGTCGAGTTCCTGGACAAGGGCCGCTCGGGCATGGCCTCCACGTTCCTGACGCGATTGCGCGTGGGCAGCAAGCTGGTCGACGCCAAGGGCGTGTCGCGGCTGTACCGTCAGCGCATCTCCAACGTGCAGCTCCTGCTGCTCGTCCTGGCCGGGCTGCTCGCGCTCGGCGTCGCGCTCGCGTCCACCGAGGCGGGGCAGACGCTGCTCGGCCTCACCGGCGCGCGGTTCGACGACCTGTTCTCGTGGTCCCGCTCGATCTTCGGCTCCACGCCATGACCGCGCCCCAGACGCCCCGGCCCACGCCCGCACCTGACCGAGAGACCACATCGTGATCGACTTCCGTTACCACATCGTCTCGCTCATCTCGGTGTTCCTGGCCCTCGCGGTCGGGATCGCGCTGGGCGCCGGGCCGCTCAAGGAGACCATCGGCGACACCCTCACCGGCCAGGTGCAGGCGCTGCGCGCCGAGAAGGAGTCGCTCCGGACGGAGGCCGACGTCGCCTCGGCGAACCTGCAGGACGCCACCAACTACATCCAGTCGGCCGCGCCGCAGCTGCTCGCCGGCGCGCTGGCCGACCGCCGCGTGGCGGTCGTGGCGCTCGGCGAGGTGACCGAGGGCGAGGTCGACGAGATCGAGGCGCAGCTCACCGCCGCCGGCGCTCAGGTCAGCGGCGTGGTCACCCTGGCCGAGACCTGGACCGACCCTGGGCTGCGGAGCTTCCGCCAGGCCCTGGTCGGCACGCTCGTGGAGTACCTGGACCCGGCGCCTGCCGACAACACCGGCACCGACGTCGAGCTGGCGACAGCACTCGTGCAGGCGCTCACGGGCGCGGACCCCCAGGCGCCGGACCAGTTCTCCGAGCCCGCGTCGGTGCTGCTCCAGCTGCTGAGCGTCGGCGACAAGCCGCTCGTGACGGGCGCGGACTCGGTGAGCGCCCCCGCGGACGCGATCGTCGTCCTCACCCCGCAGGCGCCCGAGGACGAGGACGTCGATGACGACACCGCCGCCGCCGTCGCCACGGCGCAGCTCGCCGTCGTGACCGCCGCGCAGGACGGCTCGGAGGGCGCTGTCCTGGCCGACTCCGGGACGTCCAGCACGTCCCTCGCCGGCCGGGTGATCGCCGATGACGCGCTCTCCGGGAAGATCACCACGGTGGCGGGCACGGACCTCATCGCCGGGCAGGTCAGCGTGCCGCTCGCGCTGAACGCGCGCATCGGTGGCCTCAACGGGCACTACGGCTTCGCGGAGGGCGAGACGATCGTGCCGACGCGGGTGGCTCTGGCGCCCGTCGACCGCACGCCGGCCCCTCCGGGTGGCGACGCGACCGCCCCTGATGGCGCCGTGAACGGGGACGCGGGATGACAGTGGGCCTGGGGCAGAGGGTCGTCGCAGGGCTCGCGGCCTCGAGCGTCACGCTCGCGGTCCGGGGCGCCCTCGACGAGGACCCGCCCGGCGGCTCGCGCCGTTGGACCCGGATGAACCACCGGGGCGAGCCGGTGAGCCTGCTCTCCGGTCCCGCCGCCGCGGCCGGACTGATCGTCGGCGGCGCCCTCGGCGCCCCGTCGCCCCGCGCCGCTGTCGCGTCGAGCGTGGCGACCCTGGCGGGCGCGGCGTTCGGCCTCGTGGACGATCTCGCGGAAGACCAGGAGACGCGTGCGAAGGGCCTGCGCGGCCACCTCGGAGCCCTGCGCGCGGGCCAGCTGACCACCGGCGCGCTCAAGGTGCTGGGCATCGGAGCCGGCGCGCTGGTCGCGGCAGCGGTCGCCACCCCGGGGCGCGGCGCCGACGGGTCGCGCCGGGCTCCAGTGGCGTGGGCCGCTGACGTGGCGACCTCGGGGGCGCTGATCGCCGCCACCGCGAACCTCGTCAACCTGCTGGACCTGCGCCCGGGACGCGCGTTGAAGGCCGTCGGCCTCGCCGCGGCGCCCATGGCGCTCGCCGGAGGCGCGGGGTCGGGCGTGGCTGCCGCCGTGGTGGGCGCCGCGTCGGCAGGGATCGAGGCGGACCTGGCCGAGCGCGACATGCTGGGCGACGGGGGAGCGAACGCGCTCGGCGCGATGCTGGGCGCCGCGGTGGTGCTCGACGCGCCCCGGCCCGTGCGGCTCGCCCTGCTCGCCGGCGCCGTGGGGCTCACCGTGGCGAGCGAGCGCGTCAGCTTCACCCAGGTCATCGCCCGCACGCCGGTGCTGCGCGAGCTCGACGCCTGGGGCCGGCGCCCCATGGCGCCCGCGGCTCCCGTCGCCCGCTCCGGAGACGAGAGCCGCGGCGCGTGAGCATGTCGACCAGGCGGGCGCTCGGCGGCCTCGCCAGCGCGGCGGCGATGATCGCCGCCATCACGGTGCTCAGCCGCCTGCTGGGGTTCGGACGCTGGTTCGTCCAGGCGGGAGCCGTGGGCCCCGGCCTGATCGGCGGGGCGTACAACACCGCGAACACGCTGCCGAACGTGCTGTTCGAGGTGGCCGCCGGCGGCGCGCTTGCCGGAGCGCTGATCCCCGTGGTCACCGCGCCGTTGCGGCGCGGCGACCGGGCCGAGGTCAACCGGACGGCGTCCGCGCTGCTCGGCTGGACCCTGCTGGTGCTGGTGCCCCTGGCGGGCGCGCTGGCGCTGGCCGCGGACCCGCTCGCGCGGCTTTTCGCCGGCCTCACCGAGGACGCCGTCCAGCCCGACCTGATCCGCTACTTCATCCTCGTGTTCGCGGCGCAGATCCCGTTGTACGGCTTGGGAGTGGTGCTGTCCGGCCTGCTCCAGGCGCAGCGGCGGTTCTTCTGGCCGGCGCTCGCCCCCGCGCTGTCGACCGCCGTCGTGATCGTGGCCTACGCCGTCTACGGGCGGCTCGCGGGCGGGCAGGTCAATGACGCCTCTGCGCTGCCCCCCGGCGCCCTCGCCTGGCTGGCGTGGGGCACCACGGCGGGAGTCGCCGCCATGAGCCTGCCGCTGCTGATCCCGGTGCTGCGCTCGGGTGTGCGCTTCCGGCCGACCCTCAGCTTCCCGCCCGGGGTGGCGGCACGGGTGCGGAGCCTGGCGTTCGCCGGCATCGGCGCCCTGCTCGCCCAGCAGGCGTCGGTGGTGGCGATGCTGCTGCTCGCGGGCGGCCGGGTCTGGAGCGTGTTCCTGTACGCCCAGGCGGTCTACCTGCTCCCGTACGCGGTCCTCGCCGTGCCGCTGGCGACCAGCACGTTCCCGCGCCTGGCGGAGCGCGCCTCGCGGCCTGCGCGGGAGGGGTTCGCCGAGATGGCGGCCCTGACCACTCGGGCGGTGCTGGTGGCGGCCGGTGTGGGCGTGGCCGCCCTGGTCGCCGCGGCGCCAGCGGTCGCCGAGCTGTTCGCGTCCATCGTCCAGCCGGAGGAGTCCGAGCTGGTGCTGGCGATGGGCCCCGCGCTGACCTGGATGGCGCCGGGCCTGGTCGGGTTCGCCCTCCTCTTCCACGTCGCCCGGGCGCTGTACGCCCTCGAGCACGGGCGCGCCGCCGTCGTCGCCGCGGCGTGGGGCTGGAGCGCCGTGGCGCTCACGGCCGCCCTCCTGGCCTGGCTCTGGGCGCCGCCGCACGACGGCCCGCGGATGCTCGTCGCCCTGGGCGCCGCGAACACGGCGGGAATGCTCGTCGCCGCGGTGGCGCTGCTCGCCGCGTTGCGGAGGGCCGCGGGCGCCCGCGCGCTGCAGGGCGCTCCGCGCACTCTGGCGGTCCTCGCCGGGGGCGTGCTCGTGGGCGCCGCGGCAGGCCGGTGGACCACCGACCAGGCGCTCGCGATCTTCGACAGCGGATGGGCGTCCGCGGTGGGCGCCGGCGCCGGCGGTGGGGCGCTCGCGGTCGTGCTGGTCGCTTGCGCCGTCGCCGGGCTCGACCGGGGCACGCTGCGAGGGGTCCTCGGCCTCGATCGCGGCGCGACGCCCCTCAGCGTCCACGACCACCACGGGGAGGCTCCATGAGGGTGCTGCAGGTGCTCGGCTCGAGCGCCGGCGGGGTGGCCCGGCACGTCGCGCAGATCACGCAGGCCCTGGGCGAGGACCCCGGGCGGATGACCGTGCACGTGGCCGGCCCGCCCGAGCTCCAGGACGTCGTGGCCCCGTCGGGCGGGGCGGCCGTGTTCCACGCCACGCCGATCGCCGATCGTCCACGGCCCGCCGACGTCGCCGCGGTGCGGCGGCTGCGCGCCCTGTCCCAGGGCGCCGACGTGGTGCACGCCCACGGGCTGCGCGCCGGTGCGCTCGCGGTGCTGGCGGCACGGTCCCTGCCGCCCCGCGCGCGGCCACGGGTGGTCGTGACGTTGCACAACCTGCCGGTCGGGGGACGCGCCATCCAGGCGGTGTCCACAGTGCTGGAGCTGGTCGTGGCGCGCGGCGCCGACGAGGTCCTCGGCGTCTCCGGAGACCTCGTCGCCCGCGCCAGGGGACGCGGGGCGCAGCACGCGCGACGGGCGCTGGTGCCCGCGCCCCCGCTCCCGGAGCCCGGTCGGGGGACAGAGGCCGTGCGCGCCGAGCTCGGCGCGGGGCCTGGCGCCCCGCTGGTGGTGAGCGTCGCCCGCCTGGCGCCGCAGAAGGGCTTGGGCCTGCTCGCCGACGCGGCGTCGCTGCTCCGCTCGGTCGATGGCCTGGACGGCCTGGTGTGGGCCCTCGCCGGGGACGGGCCCCTCGACGCCGAGCTGCGCGCGCGGATCCACGAGGAGGCCCTGCCCGTGCGGTTGCTCGGGCGACGGGAGGACGTCGCCGACCTGCTCGCCGCCGCGGACGTGGTGGTGAGCACCGCGGTGTGGGAGGGGCAGCCGATCGCCGTGCAGGAGGCCCTCCAGCTGGGCGCGCCCGTGGTGGCGACCGACGCCGGAGGCACCCGCGAGGTGACCGGGGACGCCGCCGTGCTGGTGCCGGTGGGCGACGCGGCCGCGCTGGCGCGTGCCGTGGCGGAGGTGCTCGGGGACCCGTCACGGCGTGCCGACCTCGCCGCGGCCTCCCGCGCGCGCGCCGCGACGCTGCCGGGTGTGGCGGAGGTCGTCGAGCAGCTGCGCGACGTCTACGGGACCGCCGCGCAGCGGGCACGCTGACCTCCTCGGCGGCCCGCGGCGGCGGCTCTCCGGCCGCAGACCGGCGCGAGGCCGGCAGGAGAGTGCTGCGACTCACCCTCGCCGGGGGCCACCGCCGCGGATCTCTCGGGTAGAGTGGAAGCCCGTGGCAGAGCGCGCAGATCGACTCTCCGGGCGGTCGGACAACACGACCCGGCACATCTTCGTCACCGGAGGCGTCGCCTCCTCTCTCGGCAAGGGCTTGACGGCCAGCAGTCTGGGGCGCTTGCTGCGTTCCCGGGGCATGCGGGTCACGATGCAGAAGCTCGACCCGTACCTGAACGTCGACCCCGGCACGATGAACCCGTTCCAGCACGGTGAGGTCTTCGTCACCGAAGATGGCGCCGAGACCGACCTGGACGTGGGGCACTACGAGCGCTTCCTGGACGTCGACCTGGTCGGCGCCTCGAACGTGACGACCGGCCAGGTGTACTCGCAGGTGATCGCCAAGGAGCGGCGCGGCGAGTACCTCGGCGACACCGTGCAGGTCATCCCGCACATCACCGACGAGATCAAGACCCGCATGCGGGCGCAGGCCGACCCCGCGGTCGGGACGCCGCCCGACGTGATCATCACGGAGATCGGCGGCACGGTCGGCGACATCGAGTCGCAGCCCTTCCTCGAGGCGGCCCGGCAGGTCCGGCACGACCTCGGGCGCGACAACGTCTTCTTCCTGCACGTCTCCCTGGTGCCGTACATCGGCCCCAGCGGCGAGCTCAAGACCAAGCCGACCCAGCACTCCGTGGCCGCCCTGCGGTCGATCGGCATCCAGCCCGACGCGATCGTGTGCCGCTCCGACCGGGACATCCCCGAGTCGACCAAGCGCAAGATCGCCCTGTTCTGCGACGTCGACGTCGAGGCCGTCGTCACGTGCAAGGACGCGCCGAGCATCTACGACATCCCCAAGGTGCTGCACTCGGAGGGCCTCGACGCCTACGTGGTGCAGCGGCTCGGCCTGCCGTTCCGCGACGTCGACTGGGGCAGCTGGGACGCGCTGCTGCAGCGCGTGCACGCCCCGGCCCACCAGGTCGAGGTCGCGCTCGTCGGCAAGTACATCGACCTCCCCGACGCGTACCTGTCGGTGATCGAGGCGCTCCGCGCCGGTGGGTTCCACCACGACACCCGGGTGGTCATCCGGTGGGTCACGTCGGACGACTGCCAGACGCCGGAGGACGCCGCCGTGGCGCTCGAGGGCGTGGACGCCGTGCTCGTCCCCGGAGGGTTCGGGGTGCGGGGCATCGAGGGCAAGCTCGGCGCGCTGCGCTGGGCCCGCGAGCAGCAGGTGCCGACGCTCGGCATCTGCCTCGGCCTGCAGTGCATGGTCATCGAGTACGCCCGCAACGTGCTGGGCCTCCCGGAGGCGTCGTCCTCAGAGTTCGACACGAACCCCGCGGACCCGGTCGTGGCGACCATGGCCGAGCAGCTCTCGATCGTGGACGGCGCAGGCGACCTGGGCGGCACCATGCGCCTCGGGGCGTACGACGCGGTCCTCAAGGAGGGCTCGGTCGTGGCCGAGGCGTACGGGACCACCAAGGTCTCGGAGCGCCACCGGCACCGCTACGAGGTCAACAACGCCTACCGGGACAAGCTCGAGGTCGCCGGCCTCGTGGTGTCCGGGGCGTCGCCGGACGCCTCCCTGGTCGAGTTCGTCGAGCTGCCCCGGGACGTGCACCCGTACTACGTCTCGACGCAGGCGCACCCCGAGTTCAAGTCGCGGCCCAACCGGGCGCACCCGCTGTTCGCCGGCCTGGTCGGCGCCGCGCTCCAGCGTCGCGGCACGGACGAGGACTGACGTGGCGTACAGCCCTGCCCGGGGCGGCGTCGACGGCGTCGACGGGGTGGCCGCCCCGGCCGGGCTGACCGACCGGCACGCGCCGCGGCCCGTCACCGAGCACACGCAGATCCACGCCGGCAAGGTGTGGGACGTCGTGGGCGACGTGGTGGACCTCGGCCCCACGCAGGTGCTCCGCGAGTACGTGGCGCACCCCGGCGCGGTCGCCGTCATCGCCCTCGACGAGCACGACCGGGTGCTGCTGCTCTCGCAGTACCGGCACCCGGTCCGCACCGAGCTCTGGGAGCCGCCCGCGGGCCTGCTCGACGTCGCGGGGGAGCCCTTGGTCTCCGCTGCGGCGCGCGAGCTCGGCGAGGAGGCGGACCTGCGCGCCGGCTCCTGGAGCGTGCTGGTGGACTACTTCTCCTCGCCCGGCGGCTCCGACGAGCGGATCGTCATCTTCCTGGCGCGCGACCTGTCACCGGTGCCGGACGACGAGCGCTTCGTCCGCGAGGACGAGGAGGCCGACATGGTTCCCGTGTGGGTCCCGCTCGACGAGGCCGTGACCGCGGTGCTCGGCGGCAGGCTGCACAGCCCCACCGCGGTGCTCGGTGTCCTGGCGGCGGCGGCCGCTCGGGATCGCGGCTGGTCCACCCTGCGCCCCGCCGACGAGGCGGCCGTCGCAGGCTGACCCGTTGGCACATCTGCCACGACGACGAAGGCCGGCCCCCGCTCGGGGACCGGCCTTCGTCGTGCGCGCAGAGGCGCCGGTCGAGCCTCAGGCGACGCTCGACGCCTGGACCGGGGTCGGCGGCGCGTCGTCGGAGGGCTGCCGGTCGCGAGCGCGCAGGGTGAGCAGGAACCACGTGAGCGCGGCGGTGAGCAGCCCGGCGCCGAGCATGTGCAGCCCGACGAGCAGCGCGGGGAGCCCGGTGAAGTACTGCACGTACCCGATGAGGCCCTGGGCGAGCGTGACGGCGCCGAGCATGACGCCCGAGCGGCGCGCCTCCAGCGGCGCGCGCGTGCGCCACAGGGCGGCGAGCATGACGGCGAGCACCGCGCAGAAGACCCACACCGCCGCGGCGTGCACACGCGACATGAGCGCGGGGTCGACGGCGAACCGGTACGCGACCTCCTCGTCCCCGCCGTGCGGGCCGGCGCCCGTGACGACGACCCCCAGGCACAGCAGCACGACGGCGACGCCGGCGAGCACCCATCCAATGCGGACGACGGCAGGGCCGACCAGCGCGCGCGCCGCCTCGTCCCCCTCGCCCTCGCGTCGCAGCAGCAAGGTCGAGGCCGCGATGAGGCCCAGCGAGATGAGCATGTGCACCGCCACCACGGCGGGGTGCAGGTGGAGCAGCACAGTGATGCCGCCGACGACTGCCTGCAGTGCCACGCCGATCAGCGGCGCCAGGCCCAGCCGGCGGTAGCCGACGCCGCGTGAGCGGTTGGCCCAGACGAGCACGGCCACCGCGACGGCGATCACGCCGAGCACCCCCGTGAGGGTCCGGTTGCCGAACTCGATGAACGAGTGGCCGGTGGCGGCGGCGTGGCGCACCGGCGTGAAGGCGCCCGGCTCGCACATCGGCCAGGTGGAGCAGCCGAGGCCCGAGGCGGTCAGCCGCACGGCGCCGCCGGTGACGACGATGCCGATCTGGGCGACGAGGTTGGCGATGATGGCGCGCCGGCGCCACACGTCGCGGCGGGTGGCGGGCAGGCCTGGTGTCAGGACGGGGGCAGCGCTCACGCGGACCAGCGTACGTGCGGGCGCCGCGCGATCACGGCCCGCCCGGTGTGAGATGCGGCGGGCTCAGCGGCTGGTCGAGACGCGGTACTGCGCGTTCGCGAGCGGCACGAACACCCCGAGGATGACGACCGACCAGATGAGGGTGTAGACGACCGGGTGCTGCAACGCCCAGCCGGTGGGCTCGGGCGTGCCCGCCGGGATGTTCCCGAAGAGCTCGCGCGCCGCCTGCGTGACGGCCGAGACGGGGTTCCACTCGGCGAAGGCCTGGAGCGGGGCCGGCATCGTGTCGAGCGGCACGAAGGTGTTCGCCACGAAGGTCAGCGGGAAGATGATGATGAACGACGCGTTGTTGACCACCTCGGGGCTGGGCACGAGCATGCCGACCCACGCGAAGATCCACGAGATCGCGTACGCGAACACGATCAGCAGCAGGTAGCCCGCGACGGCGTCCGCCAGGGAGCTGGTGATCCGCCACCCGACGACCAGCCCGGTCAGCGACATGACGACCAGCACGATCACGTTGTTGATGACGTCGGAGAAGGTCCGGCCCGTGAGGACCGCCGACGGGGACATCGGCAAGGAGCGGAACCGGTCGATGATCCCCTTCTTGACGTCCTCGGCGAGGCCCGCGCCGGTGATGGTGGCGCCGAAGATCACGGTCTGGGCGAAGATCCCCGCGATGAGGAACTGCCGGTACTCGTCGCCGTCGCCGCCCTCGATCGCGCCGCCGAAGACGTACGCGAACAGCAGCACGAACATGATCGGGGACAGCGTGGTGAAGACCAGCAGGTCGGGCACCCGCTTGATCTTGATGACGTTGCGCGTCGCGACGACCGATGCGTCCGCGACGACGTTCGGGACCCTCATGGCTGCCGTCCTTCCTGCTCTCCGTCCCCGTCCCCGTTCTGGGTGGTGCGGCCGGTCAGCGACAGGAACACGTCGTCCAGGGTGGGCCGGCGCAGCCCGATGTCGTCGAGCGTGACGGCCGTCCCGTCGAGCACCCGCAGCGTCTCGGCGAGCCGTGAGGCCCCGCCCGCCACCGGCATCACGAGCGTGCGGCGTCCCGCGTCGAGGGTCGGCGGGGCCAGGCCCAGGGGCGCCAGCAGGCGACCGGCCTCGTCGAGCTGCGCGCCGTCGGTCACCGTGATCTCGAGCCGCTCGCCGCCGACCTCGCGCTTCAGGTCGTCCGAGGTGCCCTGCGCGATGATGCGTCCGTGGTCGATGACCACGATCTCGTCGGCGAGCAGGTCCGCCTCCTCCAGGTACTGCGTGGTCAGGAGCAGGGTGGTGCCGCCCGCGACGAGGGTCTGGATCACGTCCCACATCTCGGTGCGGCCGCGCGGGTCGAGCCCGGTGGTGGGCTCGTCGAGGAAGATCACGGGCGGGTCGGCGACGAGGGCCCCCGCCAGGTCGAGGCGCCGCCGCATGCCGCCCGAGTACGTGCGGGTGGGCCTGTCGGCCGACTCGACGAGCGAGAAGCGCTCGAGGAGCTCGCGGGCCCGGGACCGTGACGCGGCGCGGCCCAGGTGGTAGAGCCGCCCGATCATCACCAGGTTCTCGAAGCCGGTCAGGTACTCGTCGACCGCGGCGTACTGGCCGGACAGGCCGATGTGCCGACGCACCTCGGCGGGCTGCCCGAGCACGTCCTTGCCGACGACGCTCGCCGTGCCCGCGGTGGGGCGCAGGAGCGTCGCGAGGATGCGCACGACCGTGGTCTTCCCGGCGCCGTTGGGCCCCAGGAGCCCGAGCACGGTGCCCGTGGGCACCGTGAGATCGACCCCGTCGAGCGCGACGATGTCGCCGTAGCGTTTGACCAGACCCCGCGCGACGATCGCGTCCCCCATTTGGGCGATGCTAGGCGTTCTGTCGGATACGCGCGTGCTGGGGCGCTACGCCGCTGGTCCGGGGCGTGCGCCGCGGGGTGGGCCCGGGGGGGCAGTGCCAGTGGGCCCGGGGTCAGTGCCAGCGGAAGAGCCGCGACGCGCCCCATCCGAGCACGGCCGCCCACCCGAGCAGCACGGGCGCGGTCCAGCCCGGCAGGCCGCCCGTGAGCAGCGCCTGCCGCAGCCCCTCGCCGAGGGCTCCGGAGGGGAGGAAGGCGGCCAGCCCGGCGAGCGGCCCGGGGAGCTGCTCGGCGGGGATGAGCACGCCGCCCCCCACGGCCAGCAGCACGAGCAGCAGGTTGGCCACGGCCAGCACGGCCTCCGACCGCAGGGTCCCCGCGACGAGCAGGGCGAGCGAGGTGAACGCGGCGGTGCCCAGCACGACGGTGAGCAGCGCCAGCGGCACTCCCGCCAGGTCCGGCCGCCAGCCGAGGGCGACGGCGATGGCCCCCAGCACGACGATCTGCACGAGCTCGACCGCGAACACGGCCAGGATCTTGCCCGCCAGCAGGCCGCCGCGGCCCAGGGGGGTCGTGGCGAGCAGCCGCAGCACCCCGTTGCGCCGGTCGAACGCGGTGGCGATGGCCTGCGACGTGAAGGACGTGCTCATGACGGCGAGCGCGATCACGCCGGGGGCCACGAAGTCGATGCGGGCGGCGCCTCCCGTCGACAGCTCGACCAGGTCGCTGCGGGTCAGGCCGACGAGGATGAGCGCCGGCAGCGCCAGCGTGACCATCAGCTGCTCGGCGTTGCGCAGGATGGCCCGGGTCTCGAAGAGCGTCTGCGACAGCACGCGTCGTGCGGGGGACGCGGCTCCCGTCGTGCGGCGGAGCTCGGCCACGGCGGTCATCGCAGGTTCCGTCCGGTCAGGTCGAGGAAGACGTCCTCGAGGGTGCGGCGGCCCACGCTCGTGCGGGTCACGAGCACGCCACGGTCGGCGGACCAGGCGGTCAGCGCGGCGAGAGTCTCGGGGGTGACGGCGCCGCTGAGCACGTACTCGCCGGGGGAGGGCTCTTGGACCACGGGCGGGGGGCCGGTCTGGCCGGTCGTGGCGAGCGCCGCGCCGAGGGACGCGAGGTCGAGCGCCGGCGGGGCCTCGAACCGCAGCGTCCGGTCGTCGGCGGCGGCCACGAGGTCCCGCACGCCGCCCTCGGCGATGACCTTGCCGTGGTCGAGGACGACGACGTGGTCGGCCAGCGACTCGGCCTCGTCCATGAGGTGCGTGGTCAGCACCACGGCGACGCCCTCGTCGCGCAGCTCGCGGACCAGCTCCCACACGGCGAGCCGCGACTGGGGGTCCATGCCCGCGCTGGGCTCGTCGAGGAAGACGAGCGCCGGCCTCCCGACGATCGCGATCGCGAGGGCGAGCCGTTGTCGCTGCCCTCCCGACAGCCGGCGGATGGTGGTGCCGGCGAAGTCGCGCAGCCCCAGCCGCTCGACGAGCTCGCCGACGTCGCGGGGCTCGGCGTGCATGGTGGCGACGTGCCGCAGCATGTCGAGGGCGCGGACGGCGGTCGGGAGGCCGGAGTCCTGCAGCATGACCCCGACCTGGGCGCGCAGCTGTGTGCTGTGGGCCTGCGGGTCGAGGCCCAGCACGCGCACCGAGCCCTCGTCGGGCGCGCGGAGGCCCTCGCAGCACTCGATGGTGGTGGTCTTGCCGGCGCCGTTGGGCCCGAGGACCGCGGTGACGCGGCCCGCCTCGGCGGTGAGGTCGAGCCGGTCGACGACGGCGCGGCCGCCGTGCCGCTTGACGAGCCCGCGGATCTCGACGGCGGGCGGAGCGGCCGGGGGTGCTGACACGGCGACGAGTCTAGGCGCAGCGGGTGCGCCGACCTGGGAAGTCCGGCGTGGTGAGGCTCACCTTGCTTGCATGGAACGATATTGACAACAAGGATGTTGGCAATATCAGGGCCAGCATGGCTGGGCCCTGGCTGCCATCGATCGGAGGTGTGATGAGCGCGACCCTGCCTGTTGCCCGCACGCACGCGTCCGACCGCACGACCGCCCGCGCCCGCGCGGTCGACGTGTGGCGGTCTCCCGGGCCCGAGGACGGGGTGGACCACGAGGCGGGCACCCGGCAGCGGGTGCTGCAGATCGTGACCGCCGACGGCCCCGTCTCGGCCACCGAGCTGGCAGCCGAGCTCGATCTGACCACCGCGGCCATCCGCCGCCACCTCGCGGTCCTCGAGGGCAACGGCCAGATCACGGTCCACCAGGCGCACGGCGCCGCCCCCGCCCGCCGTGGGCGGCCCGCACGGCGCTACGTCGTGACGAGCCAGGGGCAGGCGGCCCAGCCGCACGCCTACTCGGGCATCGCCGCCGAGGCGCTCCGCTACCTCGCCGAGGTCGCGGGCCCCGAGGCGGTCGAGGCGTTCGCCGAGCGCCGCGTCAAGCAGCTCGAGGACCGCCACGGCGCCGTCGTGGAGGCCGCGGGCGACGACCCCGTGGCCAGGGTGCAGGCCCTGGCCGACGCCCTCGCGGCCGACGGGTACGCCGCCACGGCGCGCCCGGTGCCCGGCGCCGCCGCAGTCCAGCTGTGCCAGGGGCACTGCCCGGTGCAGCAGGTGGCCCAGGAGTTCCCCCAGATCTGCGAGGCCGAGGCCCAGGCCTTCTCGCGGATGCTGGGCGTCCACGTGCAACGCCTCGCGACGCTGGCCGGGGGCGGCCACGTCTGCACCACGAACATCCCGACGATGACGACCCCTGCCCCCGCGGAAGGACGATGACATGAGCGCACCCACCGAGAGTGCTGCTGGCACCCCCCTGACCCAGGACGAGGCGATCGCCTCCATCGGGAACTACACCTACGGGTGGCACGACAAGGACGACGCGGGCGCCATCGCCCAGCGCGGCCTCTCCGAGGCCGTGGTGCGCAACATCTCCGCGCTCAAGAACGAGCCCGAGTGGATGCTCAAGACGCGCCTGAAGTCGCTGCGCCTCTTCGAGAAGAAGCCCATGCCCTGGTGGGGCTCCGACCTCACGGGCATCGACTTCGACAACATCAAGTACTTCGTGCGCTCGACCGAGAAGCAGGCCACCACCTGGGACGAGCTGCCCGAGGACATCAAGAGCACGTACGACCGCCTGGGCATCCCCGAGGCCGAGAAGCAGCGCCTCGTGGCGGGCGTCGCGGCGCAGTACGAGTCCGAGGTCGTCTACCACCAGATCCAGGAGGAGCTCGAGGAGCAGGGCGTCATCTTCCTCGACACCGACACGGGCCTGCGCGAGCACCCGGAGATCTTCGAGCAGTACTTCGGCTCGGTGATCCCCCCCGGCGACAACAAGTTCGCCTCGCTCAACACCGCGGTGTGGTCCGGCGGCTCCTTCGTCTACGTGCCGCCGGGCGTGCACGTGGAGATCCCGCTGCAGGCCTACTTCCGGATCAACACCGAGAACATGGGCCAGTTCGAGCGGACGCTGATCATCGCGGACGAGGGCTCGTACGTGCACTACGTCGAGGGCTGCACCGCGCCGGTGTACTCGTCCGACTCGCTGCACTCGGCGGTCGTCGAGATCATCGTCAAGAAGAACGCCCGCGTCCGGTACACGACGATCCAGAACTGGTCGAACAACGTGTACAACCTCGTGACCAAGCGGGCGACCGCGGCCGAGGGCGCGACGATGGAGTGGGTCGACGGCAACATCGGCTCGAAGGTCACCATGAAGTACCCGGCGATCTACCTGATGGGCGAGCACGCCCGCGGGGAGACGCTGTCGATCGCGTTCGCCGGCGAGGGCCAGCACCAGGACGCGGGCGCGAAGATGGTGCACGCCGCGCCGCACACGTCGTCCTCGATCGTGTCGAAGTCGGTGGCGCGCGGCGGTGGGCGCACGTCCTACCGCGGGCTCGTGCAGGTGCTCGAGGGCGCTGAGCACTCGGCCTCGAACGTGCTGTGCGACGCGCTGCTCGTCGACCAGATCTCCCGCTCCGACACCTATCCCTACGTCGACGTCCGCGAGGACGACGTGTCGATGGGCCACGAGGCGACGGTCTCGCGGGTGAGCGAGGACCAGCTGTTCTACCTGATGTCCCGCGGGATGACCGAGACCGAGGCCATGGCCATGATCGTGCGCGGGTTCGTCGAGCCCATCGCCCGTGAGCTGCCCATGGAGTACGCCCTCGAGCTGAACCGCCTGATCGAGCTGCAGATGGAAGGGGCCGTCGGCTGATGTCGACCACCACACAGGACACCGCCGGGCTGTCGACCGACCACAGCCGGGCCACCGCCGACGGCGGGCACAGCCACGGCGTCGTGCCGCAGGGCTCCCGCGCCGAGCGGCTCACGTCGTTCGACGTCGCCGACTTCCCGGTGCCCACGGGCCGCGAGGAGGAGTGGCGCTTCGCGCCGGTCGACCGGATCGCGCCGCTGTTCGGCGCCGACACGGACGGCGTGCTGCCCGGCCACGGCGTGCTCACCACCGTCGTCGAGGCCCCCGAGGTCACGGTCGAGATCGTCGACCGCGACGACGCGCGCCTCGGCGCGGCGGGGCGCCCCGGCGACCGGGCGGCCGTCGCCGCCTGGGCCTCGTTCCCGCGGGCCACGGTCGTGACCATCCCCAAGCAGGCCGTCGCCTCGAGCGCCACCTCGATCCGTGTCGAGGGCGTCGAGGGGCAGCACCCGCTGGAGCCCACGGGCGCGCACCTGCTGGTGCACGCCCAGGAGCTCAGCGAGGCCGTCGTGGTCCTCGACCACGTGGGCCACGCCATGCTCACCGAGACGGTCGAGGTGGTCGTCGAGGACGGCGCGCACCTGACGCTCGTCTCCGTGCAGGACTGGGCGGAGGGCTCGGTGCACACCGCGTCCCACCGCCTGCGCCTGGGCCGTGACGCCACGGTCAAGCACATCGTCGTGACGCTCGGCGGCGACGTCGTGCGGATCACCCCCGACGCGGAGTTCGTCGGCGAGAACGGGTCCGTCGAGATGCTCGGCGTGTACTTCGCGGACCAGGGGCAGCACCAGGAGCACCGGCTGTTCGTCGACCACGCGGTGCCGAGCTGCCGCTCGCGCGTCACGTACAAGGGCGCGCTGCAGGGCCAGGGCGCCCACACGGTGTGGGTCGGCGACGTGCTGATCCGTGCCGAGGCCGAGGGCACCGACACCTACGAGCTGAACCGCAACCTCGTGCTCACCGACGGCGCCCGCGCCGACTCGGTGCCGAACCTCGAGATCGAGACCGGCCTGATCGAGGGCGCCG
>JADGMW010000356.1_pt1 | contig 21339 bp, 23 predicted proteins | sample 8641801 | NCBI WGS metagenome assembly JADGMW01 (sample SAMN16272018, study PRJNA661076) | feces metagenome | isolation source: fecal sample from diarrhoea affected cattle A | host: Bos taurus | place: South Africa: Lokaleng Village, Mahikeng | collected 2019-09
GATTTGGCCAGTTCCACGTCTGACGGGTCCTCGGCAAACCACAGGTCGGGGTCCTCACCGTGGCACGGCAGGGCGTCGGCGCCTGCGCGGATGACATTGTCGCCTCGACCTGAGGCGGTCGAAAAGTTTTCGCTCGGCATGAGGGCTCCTGGAGGTTCGATCGAAGAGCGAATGCGATGCGAACTCGGCCGGAAACGACAAAGGGCCACGGTCCGCTGGGCGGTGTCCGTGGCCGAATCGGTGGGTTTGCGGGTTGGAAATCCCGAAGAACCGTCCGCCACGGGGAGGGAATGCTGCGCGCCGGCGCCCTATGCGGGCGCATGTGCGGCGCGCGCATCGACGGGTGCGGCGGCCGCGTGAACATCGATGCGGCGGCCCACGCGTACGCTCCCACGACCCCATACCCACAATATTCGCACATGCGTTCGAATAAAAACAGACTCCGACTCACAAGTTGCTGACCTGCACCGACAGGGGTTGTTCCAAGCCGGGCAGTCTCTCGGTAGAGAAAGGTAGGCGGAGCGCTGGGTGCGTCAGCTCAGCGGAACGCCGCCCACGCCCCAGTTCTCGCCGGGAACCTCGGTGATCGTCACCCACACCTTGTCCGGATTCTTTCCGGCTGCTTCGGCGTACGCCGAGGTCACCGCTGCGATTACTGCGCGCTTCTGCTCCGGCGTGAGACCTGGTGTCTGGCTGATCTGAATCAAGGGCACAGCGGCGACTCTGCCATACCCGGCACCCGGTCCGCCGGTGCTCGCCCGGCCCGGGCTGCTCGGCGTCCCGACGAATGTCACCCCGGACCTTTCGCATTGATAGAGAATAGTGTTCTCTGTATTGAGAGTTATATATACGTAAACTGAAAGTGGATAGGGGAGCGCATGTTGCTGGATCCGAGTCCGGATCAAGAGTTCTTCCGGGACACCACATCTCGGTTCCTCACCGACCGGGTGCCCGTGGCCGAGATCCGTCGCCTCCGCCACGACCCGGCGGGGTTCGGCGCGGAATACTGGCGAAGCGGTGCCGAGCTCGGCTGGACCAGCCTGCTCGCGGGGGACGCCACAGGTGGCGGGTCGATCGGCGACTACGGCCTCGTCGATCTGACCTTGGTCGCATACGAGTTCGGTACGCATGCGGCTCCGGGCCCGCTGGTCCCCACCAACGTCGTCGCCGACCTCCTGAGCCGGCACGCCGAGGCGCACGGAGATGTTCTGGCTTCACTCGTGGAAGGAACTGCCACCGCTGCATGGTGTTTCGAGGAGCCTCGTGCGGGCGGCAAGGTAGCCTCCGACGGCGTCGAGATCACTGTGGACGGCGACGAGGTCGTCGTGCGCGGAACGAAGCGTCCCGTCGAGGCGGCGGTCTCGGCCGACTTCCTGCTCGTGACCGGACGTACCGGTGACGGCCTCTCACACGTACTCGTGCCGCGTGAGGCCCCCGGTGTGCGGATCGTTCCCCTGAAGTCCATCGACATCACCCGCCGCTACGCCGCCGTCGAGTTCACCGAGGTACGCCTACCCGCCACCGCGCTCGTCGGTGCCGCGGGCGGCGCCGCAGCCGACACCGAACGTGCGCTGCGCGTCGGCGCCGTGCTGGGCTGCGCAGAATCCGTCGGCGCGCTTCAGGCCGCCTTCGACCTCACGGTGGCATGGGCGTTCGACAGGTACTCGTTCGGTCGCCCCCTGGCCTCCTACCAAGAACTCAAGCACCGGTTCGCCGACATGAAGATGTGGCTCGAGGCCAGCCACGGCATCAGCGACAGCGCAGCATACGCCGTGGCGACGCAGGCAGCGGACGCGCCCGAACTCGTCTCGGCCGCAAAGGCGTACATCGGTCACTACGGCGGAGAACTGTTCCAGGACTGCATGCAGATCCACGGCGGTATCGGCATCACGTTCGAGCACGACCTGCATCTGTTCGCGCGCCGCGGCGCCGCCAACCGGTCGAACTACGGGACGCCCGCCGAGCATCGCGCCCGCATCGCCGACATCGTCGAATACCAGGAGGCCAACCGATGACCGTCGAGAGTTCGGCGACCGACCGGGATGTGGAATCGCTCGACGATTTCCGTGCCCGCGCCCGCACATGGATCAGCGCCAATCTGCAACGGTCCGACTTCGCGTCCCACATCGGGGTGCTGCGCGAGGAAAGCTCCGACGAGGAAGAACTCGCCGCGGTCCAACGGGAACGCGACCTTCAGCGCGCACTCTTCGACGCCGGTCTCGCAGGAATCTGCGTGCCCCGCGAATACGGCGGGCAGGGGCTCACGCGGCCGTACCAGCAGGTACTCAACGAGGAACTCCGCGGTTACGAATACCCGTCGCGGCTACAGGTGCCCACCTTCGTGCCGTGCACCGCGGTCCTCCTCGAGTTCGGTACCGAAGAGCAGAAGCGACGGCACATCCCCGCCATCCTCAAGGGCGAGGAACTGTGGATGCAGATGCTGTCCGAACCGAGTGGGGGATCCGATGTCGCGGGCGCGGTGACCACTGCGGTGCGCGACGGCGAGGACTGGATTCTCAACGGCTCGAAGATCTGGACCACCGGGGCATGGTGGTCGGACTGGGCGCTGTGCCTGGTGCGCACCAACTGGGATGTGCCCAAGAACCGCGGCCTGACCGTGTTCATGCTGCCGCTCAAGCAACCGTCCATCGAAGTGCACCGCATCGAAATGCTCAGTGGCTCCAGCGAATTCTGCCAGGAGTACCTCACGGATGTGCGTGTGCCCGACAGCGATCGCATCGGCGAGGTCGACGACGGCTGGACCGTGGGAACGCGGTGGATGTTCCACGAGCGGATGTATCAGAACTCGCCGTACACCACGATTCCGGCGGGTTCGGTGCGCGGCGGATCCCGTATCTCGGAATTGTTCGCGGTCGCCCGCGACGCGGGTCGGCTCGACGACCCGGTCGCACGCGATCTTCTCGGCGAGGCCCGCGCGCTCGAACTGGCCAAACAGGCACTGAACAAGCGCGTCGGGCAAGGGATGGCGGCGAGGACGATCTCGGACCAGTCCGCGAGTATCTCCCGGTTGATGTCCGGCGTGGTCGAATCCCGCCTGGTCACCATCGGATACGAGTTCACGGGCGCGGACGGCGCCGCGTGGGACGAGGACGACGGCGCGGTTGCCGAGCGCGGAGTCGACTATTTGCTGCGCCAGGTGTGGTGCATCGCCGGCGGCACCACCGAGATGGCGCGCAACGCGATCAGTGAGCGGGTGCTCGGCATGCCGCGCGAGCGCAGCCACGATCCCAATCTCGCATTCCGCGACGTGCCGAAGGGCCGCGCTGCGGGATAGGCGAGATCAGGCCTTGCCGGTGCCGGAGGCGATCCCCTTGTCGATCTGCTCGACGAGCACCGTGCCGAGGCGGGTGAGTTCACGCACCTGAGAGTCGTCGAGTCCGTCGAACACCAAGCGCTGGACAGTGTCCACGTGCGCGGGGGCGGACTCGACGACTTTCGCGTGCCCGGCGTCGGTGAGCACCGCGTAGGACCCGCGGGCCCCGGTGACCGGTTCGCGCCGCAGCCACCCGCGTTTGCCGAGTCGGGTCACGACATGGGACAGGCGCGAGAGCGACGCGTTGGCCTCGGTGGCGAGCGTGCTCAGCTGCAACCGGTGCCCGGGAGCCTCCGACAGCACGGCGAGCACGAAGTACTCGAAGTGCGTCATGTCCGAGTCGCGCTGCATCTGGGTGTCGAGGGCCGCGGGTAGCCGGGTGATCACCGAGACCAGCACGCGCCACGCCGCCTGCTGGTCCGCATCGAGCCACCTCGGTTCGCTGTTCATTGCCGGTGTCCTCGTTTCCGTAGTCCTGTGTCCAGCCTGTCAAAGCCGTGGTGGGTGTATCCGGCGGGGGAGTCGGTTCGGCAAACCGGCCCGCACGCGCTACGATACTTGAAGCTTCAACTTAAGGAGTTTCATGAGCGAGATGCCTGCCCTCTACCTCAGCCACGGGGCACCGCCCCTGGTCGACAGCGACCTGTGGGTGAAGCAGCTCCGCACCTGGGCCGCGGGTCTGCCGCGCCCGACGGCGATCCTCGTGGTCTCGGCGCACTGGGAATCCGCACCCCTCACGATCGGGTCGACCACCACGGGGACACCACTCGTCTACGACTTCGGTGGCTTCCCACGCCGCTTCTACGAGGTCACCTACGCCTCGCCGGGAGCACCGGACCTCGCGCGCCGGGTCGCGATGCTGATGCCCGACGGGGAGCCCGTCGTACAACAGCCGCACCGGGGCCTCGACCACGGCGCCTACGTGCCGCTGACCGTGATGTATCCCGACGCGGACGTCCCGGTCCTGCAAATATCGCTGCCGAGCCTGGACCCGCAGCGCCTGCTGCTCCTCGGTGAGCGGTTGCGGCCGCTGCGTGACGAAGGAGTGCTCATCGTCGGCTCCGGTTTCACCACCCACGGACTCCCGTTCCTGCGCGACCCGCGGCCCGAAGCCCCGGCGCCGGGGTGGTCCGCGGAGTTCGACCAGTGGACGGGCGAACAACTGGCGCGCGGGGATGTCGACGCACTGCTGGATTTCCGCAACCGCGCACCCGGCATGCCGTACGCGCATCCGACCACCGAGCACTTCGCTCCGCTGTTCGTCACCCTCGGCGCATCCCGCGACCCGGCGCAGCCGCCCGAACAGGTCATCGACGGATTCTGGATGGGACTGGCGAAGCGGTCGATCCAGGTCGCCTGAGACACGTGGCCGTTCCGGAGGCGGCGCACGTCCGGTTGCGGACGACCGCGCCTGCGCCGCCCCGGATGATCCCTGGGATGATGTCCTCATGTCCGGCGAGCCCACCACCATTCCCGCAGCCACCACCGATTCCCCCGCAGGTGGCTGGTCCGATTCGACCACGACGCGAGAGCAGTTCCGGCAACTGGCGCGCGAGCATCGCGTGGTCCCCGTGACCCGCAAGGTGCTCGCCGACGCGGAGACACCGCTCTCGGCGTACCGCAAGCTCGCCGACGACCGTCCCGGCACGTTCCTGCTCGAGTCCGCCGAGAACGGCCGGTCGTGGTCCCGGTGGTCGTTCATCGGCGCGGGCAGCCCCGCGGCGCTGACCGTGGTCGACGGCGAAGCCGCGTGGTACGGGCACGTCCCCGCCGGCACACCCACCGGGGGCAACCCGCTCGACGTGCTCAGGGACACCCTCGAACTGCTCCACACCGACCGCATCCACGGTTTGCCGCCCCTGACGAGCGGCATGGTCGGGTATCTCGGCTACGACACCGTGCGCTATCTCGAAAAGCTGCCGAACCTCTCCGAGAACGACCTCGAGATTCCCGAACTCGTGATGATGCTCGCGACCGATCTCGCCGCCGTGGACCACCACGAAGGCACCATCTGGCTCATCGCCAACGCGGTGAACTGGGACGGGACCGATCAGCGCGCGGACGAGGCCTACGACGACGCGGTCGCACGCCTCGACCGGATGACGGCCGCGCTCGCCGCACCGGCACCGGCCACCGTCGCGACGTTCTCGCGCCCCGAACCGGCATACCGTCGTCAGCGCACCACCGAGTCGTTCGGCACCGACGTCCGCAAGCTCATCGGCGACATCGAAGCCGGCGAAGCGTTCCAGGTCGTGCTCTCGCAACGTTTCGAAATCGACTGCGACGCTGCGCCCATCGACGTCTACCGCATGCTCCGCGCGTCGAACCCGAGCCCGTACATGTTCCTGCTGCACATTCCGGGACCGGACGGCGACACGGCGTTCTCCATCGTCGGCTCGAGTCCGGAGGCGCTGGTGACCGTCGCGGACGGCACGGCCACCACACATCCGATCGCCGGGACGCGGTGGCGAGGCGCCGACGAGGAAGAGGACACCCTGCTCGAGAAGGATCTCCTGCACGACGAGAAGGAGAACGCCGAGCACCTCATGCTCGTCGACCTCGGGCGCAACGATCTCGGCCGGGTGTGCGCGCCGGGCACCGTGAAGGTGCACGACTACCGGCACATCGAGCGGTACAGCCACGTGATGCATCTCGTGTCCACCGTCACCGGGCGGCTGGCCGAGGGCAAGCGCGCGCTCGACGCCGTCACCGCGTGCTTCCCGGCGGGAACCCTCTCGGGCGCTCCCAAGGTGCGGGCGATGGAATTGATCGAAGAACTCGAACCCACCCGCCGCGGCATCTACGGCGGCATCGTGGGCTATCTCGACTTCACCGGTGACGCAGATACCGCCATCGCGATCAGATCGGCGCTCATCAAGGACAAGGTCGCGTACGTGCAGGCCGGCGCGGGCATCGTCGCCGACTCGGTACCCGACGCGGAGGACACCGAAGCCCGCAACAAGGCGATGTCCGCGCTCGCAGCGGTCGCTGCGGCCGCGACCGTCACCAACTACAGCGGGGACGCGCGGTGACCGCCCCGGACCCGCAGACCGGCGACCATGCCCGCCCGCGCACAGGCGTGAGCAGGCGCCCCACGGTCGTGGCGGCGGGGCTTCTCGCCCTCGGCGCGGCCGCACTGTGGGGTTCGAGCCGGATGACCTGGGTGCGGGCCGAATCGTCGGACGGGCTCGGTGCCGATCGTGTCACCGACCTCGAAGGTGCGAGATGGGCCGCAGCCACCACACCCCTCGCGCTGGCCTTGCTCGCCGCCATCGCCGCGGCGTTCGCGGTCCGGGGACGGGCCCTGCGCGTCGTCGCGGTCGCGGTCGCGGCAGTTGCGGTGGCGGCTGCTGTTCCCGCGGTGCAGCTGCTTGCCGGCGGCGGAGATCCGGAGACGGCGGCCAGGATCGCCGAACTTCCGGGCCGTGCCACGGTCACCGCGGTGACCGTGTCGCCGTTGCCGGCGGTCCTGGCACTGCTGGGCGCGGTCCTGGCGCTCGGCGCCGCGTTCGCACTGTGGCGGACCCCGCGCGAGCAAGCGGGGTTGTCGTCGAAGTACGACAGCCCCGCAGTACGCCGTGACGCGGCGGTGCGACGGGCCGACACCGACGAACCGATGACCGAACGGACGCTGTGGGACGCAATGGATGCGGGGGAGGATCCGACCGTCGACCACGGTGACGAGGGGCACGACGACGAGGGCCCGTCGGATTCGGGTACCCGGCGATGAGCGCCGTGGGCACGCGCACTAGGCTCTGAGGAAATCCGATGAGCTTAATCACATCGGGATTGACAAGGGTGGGAAAGGACTCGAGCCACGATGACAGTTCTCGACTCGATTCTCGAAGGTGTGCGAGCCGACGTCGCCGCCCGTGAGGCAGTTGTCGACTTCGCTTCCGTCAAGGCCGCCGGTGCTGCCGCGCCCGCGCCGATCGACGCGAAGGCCGCTCTCCGCGAGCCGGGCATCGCAGTGATCGCCGAAGTCAAGCGCGCCAGCCCGTCCAAGGGTGCGCTCGCCGACATCGCCGATCCCGCCGAGCTGGCCAAGGCCTACGAAGCAGGCGGTGCACGCGCGATCAGTGTGCTCACCGAGGAGCGGCGCTTCCACGGCAGCCTCGCCGACCTCGATGCCGTGCGGCGCGCGGTGCGTATCCCGGTGCTCCGCAAGGACTTCGTCGTGGGTCCGTACCAGATCCACGAGGCGCGTGCTCACGGTGCAGACATCGTGCTGCTCATCGTGGCGGCCCTCGAGCAGACCGTGCTGACGGCGTTGATCGACCGCACGGAATCGCTCGGGATGACCGCCCTGGTGGAAGCCCACACCGAGGAAGAAGCCTCCCGCGCGCTCGAGGCCGGCGCGACCGTGATCGGAATCAACGCCCGCAACCTCAAGACTCTCGAGGTCGACAAGAACACCTTCGGCCGCATCGCGCCCGGACTGCCCAGCCACGTCATCAAGATCGCCGAATCGGGTGTGCGGGGACCGGCCGACCTGCTCGCCTACGCCGGAGCAGGAGCCGATGCGGTGCTGGTCGGCGAGGGTCTGGTGACCAGTGGCGACCCGCGTCAGGCCGTCGCCGAACTGGTGACCGTGGGCACACATCCGTCGTGCCCCAAGCCTGCACGCTGAACCGTCGCCGGGGCCGGACCCGGGCACGATCCGCGTCGCCACGTGGGGCAGACTGAAGACGTGACTGCAGACGATTCCGCACTTTTCGCCAAGGGACACGGCCTTCCCTCGATGAGTGACGCCGTATCCACCCCCACCGCCCACGAGCCGGACGTTCGTGGCCACTACGGGGTGTTCGGTGGACGCTACGTCCCCGAGGCGCTCATGGCGGTCATCGAAGAGGTCACCGCCGCGTACGAGAAGGAACGGACCGACCCCGGATTTCTCGCCGAACTCGACCGGCTGCAGCGTGACTACACCGGCCGGCCGTCCCCGGTGTTCGAAGCGACCAGACTGAGCGAGCACGCGGGCGGGGCCCGCATCCTCCTCAAGCGGGAAGATCTGAACCACACCGGTTCCCACAAGATCAACAATGTGCTGGGGCAGGTCCTGCTCGCCAAGCGCATGGGAAAGACCCGCGTCATTGCCGAGACCGGTGCGGGGCAGCACGGCGTCGCCACGGCCACCGCCTGCGCGCTGCTCGGGCTCGAGTGCCGCGTCTACATGGGCGAGGTCGACACCGAGCGCCAAGCCCTCAACGTCGCGCGGATGCGCCTGCTGGGATCCGAGGTCGTCGCCGCCAAGACCGGGTCGCGCACCCTCAAGGACGCGATCAACGAAGCGATGCGCGATTGGGTGACCAACGCCGACAACACGTACTACTGCTTCGGCACCGCGGCCGGACCGCACCCGTTCCCCGCCATGGTGCGCGACTTCCAGCGCATCATCGGACTCGAATCGCGTGTGCAGGTGCGGGCGATGACCGGTCGCCTGCCCGACGCGGTCGTCGCGTGCGTCGGCGGCGGCTCGAATGCCATCGGCATCTTCCATCCGTTCATCGACGACCCGTCGGTCAAGCTGATCGGCTGCGAAGCCGGCGGCGACGGCGTCGACACCGGCCGGCACGCCGCGACCATCGGCGGTGGCACCCACGGCGCACTGCACGGCGCCTACTCGTACCTGCTGCAGGACGAAGACGGACAGACCATCGAATCGCATTCCATTTCGGCAGGTCTGGATTATCCGGGTGTCGGTCCCGAGCATTCGTGGCTCGCCGACATCGGTCGCGCGGAGTACCGGGCGATCACCGACAGCGAGGCGATGGATGCGTTCGGCCTGCTGTGCCGGACCGAAGGCATCATTCCCGCGATCGAGTCCGCGCACGCCGTGGCCGGAGCCCTGAAACTCGGACCCGAGCTGGGGGAGGGCGCGATCATCCTCGTGAGCCTGTCCGGCCGGGGCGACAAGGACGTCGACACCGCAGCCAAGTGGTTCGGCTACCTCCCGGACAACGCCAGCGACAGCACCCAAGGAGCCGCGCAGTGAGCGCCCCGCACGAACGCCTCACCCAGATATTCGACACCTGCCGGGCGGAGAACCGCGCCGCGCTCATCGGATATCTCCCCGTCGGCTATCCGACCGTCGAACGCTCGCTCGAAGCCATGACCACCCTGGTCGAGGGCGGGTGCGATCTCATCGAGGTCGGCATCCCGTACAGCGACCCGGTGATGGACGGCACCACCATCCAGGAAGCGGCCTTCGAGGCGATCGCCAACGGCGTCAAGGTGCGCGACGTGTTCCGGGCGATCGAAGCGGTGAACGCCGCCGGCGGCGCAGCGGTCGTCATGACGTACTGGAACCTCGTGATGCGCTACGGCGTCGACAACTTCGCCCGTGACCTCGCCGCTGCCGGCGGACTAGGGATGATCACCCCCGACCTCATTCCCGACGAGGCCGAAGAGTGGATCGCCGCCGCGGAGAAGTACGGCCTGGGCCGGACGTTCCTCGTCGCCCCGTCGTCCACCAACGAGCGCCTCGCCAAGACGCTCGACCAGTGTGTGGGCTTCGTCTACGCGACGTCGACGATGGGTGTCACCGGCGCCCGCGACAAGGTCGACAACCGTGCACCCGAGATCGTCGCCCGGGTGCGCACCCACAGCGACATCCCGGTCGGCGTCGGACTCGGCGTCCGCAACGGCGCGCAGGCCGCCGAGATCGCCGGGTACGCGGACGGCGTGATCGTCGGCTCGGCGCTGGTGACGGCGGCGGCCCAGGGCCGCGACGCGCTGCTCGCCCTGACGCAGGATCTCGCGAGGGGCGTGCGCTCGGCTACCGTGGCCTCGTGACATCGACTGCGTCTGTTCTGGCTTATCTGCCGAGCCCCTCACAGGGCGTCTGGTACGTCGGGCCCCTGGCCCTGCGCGCCTACGCCCTCTGCATCATCGTCGGCATCGTCGTCGCCATCTGGTGGGGCGATCGTCGCTGGGTCGCCCGCGGCGGCAAGCCCGGCACGGTTCTCGACATCGCCGTGTGGGCCGTGCCGTTCGGTCTCATCGGCGGCCGTCTCTACCACGTCCTCACCGACTGGCAGAAATACTTCGGGGAGGGCGCGAACCCTGCGGATGCCCTGAAGATCTGGGAAGGCGGCCTCGGAATCTGGGGGGCCGTCGCGCTCGGCGCCGTCGGAGCCTGGATCGGCTGCCGCCGCCGCGGCATCCCGTTGCCCGCGTTCGGCGACGCGCTGGCACCCGCCATTCTGCTGGCCCAGGCCATCGGGCGACTCGGCAACTGGTTCAACCAGGAACTCTACGGGCGGGAAACGACCGTCGCGTGGGGCCTCGAGATCTACCAGCGCAGCGACGACGCCGGTCGCGTATCGCCGGCATTGATCGACGGCGTCTCCACCGGCGAAGTGGCCTTCGTCGTCCACCCGACCTTCCTGTACGAGTTGCTGTGGAACGTCGCCGTGGTGATTCTGCTGGTGCTGATCGACCGCCGATTCACCATCGGGCACGGACGCCTGTTCGCGCTCTACGTCGCGGGCTATTGCGCCGGACGGTTCTGGATCGAGCTGATGCGTGCCGATGCGGCAACCGAGATCGCCGGAATCCGCGTCAACACCTTCACCTCGGGCATCGTGTTCGTGCTGGCGGTCGCCTACGTGATCTTCGCGCGTAAGGGCCGTGAAGATCCGGCCACGCTCGGCGGCACGCCTGCCGACCCACAGGTCGCGCCGGGCGACAAGGACTCCGCAGCCGAGACGGCCGAGGGCGAATCGACTGCCCCCGAGACGCCCCGCGCAGCGGACGACGACGGGACCGAAGTCGCAGCTAAACTAGATGGTTCACGGCCAGGCAAGAGCAAGGGAGACAACTCGTGACCGCACCGGACCCGGGCGCGTCCGACTCGCGCGACGCCGAACCTGCCAAGCCGGACCTGCGCAAACACTCCGATACCGGGACACCGGGCGGAGACACCGCGCACCACGACGAGCCGACCCGGGATTTCGGCCGGACCTTCGACTACGACGCGACCGCGCAGGCCTCGCTCTCCGAGCAGCAGCCCCCGGCGGAGTCCTTCGGCGGTCACACCGGAACCCCCGGCCCCGGCTGGGATACCTACTCCGGGATCGGCAACGGTCCCGGCTGGGGCACCACGCCGAGTTACCCTCCGCCGGCGGCGCACCAGTCCGACTATCCGCCCCCGAGCGGCTATCCCTACCCCGGTCCGAACCAGGGACAAAAATCCGCGTCGCCGGGGCCCGTTTACGGCACTCCCGACCCGGGCTATCCGACTTCCGCCCCCGGCTTTCCCGTGCAGGACGGCCCGCAGTCGGGATACGGCACGCCGCCTGCCTACGGACCTCCTCCGGCCTACGGCAGCCCCCAGGGCTACGGCGCGCCCCAGGGATACGGCACCGATCCTTCCGCCCCGTTCGGACGCGACCCCTATACCGGCGAGGCGTACTCGGACAAGTCGAAGGTCACGGCCGGCGTACTCGAAATCCTGCTCGGCGCCTTCGGTGCAGGACGCTTCTACCTCGGCCAGCCCGGCACGGCGGTGGCGCAGATCGCCGTCACATGGTTGACCTGCGGTATCGGGGGGATCTGGCCGCTCATCGACGGCATCTTGATGCTCACCGGCAAGGTGCGCGACGAGCACGGGCGGCCGCTCCGCCCGTAGCGGCCGGCACCGACCGGTGACGGGTTCACCCGTGCGGCGAACCTCCGGCCCGGACCGGACGGCCAGGATTGAACCCGACCGCACCGGGTATACGCGGTCCGTGTCGCCCCTCGATCTTTCCAGCCGCACCCGATCCGCAGGACCCCTGCGTTCGGCCGTGTCCGGAGTGTTCCGGGCCGCCTCGGCGCTGCGGGGTGCGCGAGCGTTCCACCCCGAAGGCGCGTTGTTCCGCGGCCACCTGGACGTACGGGTGGACGGCGGGCCCGTGCCTCCGGGGCGCTATGCCGTCACCGGCCGGCTTTCCCGGGGCATCGGGCTGCCCGCCGGCGTTCCCGACATTCTCGGTCTCGCGCTGCGGGTCTCCCTGGAATCGGGTCCCTGGGATCTGCTGCTCGCGACCTCGTATCTCCCGGCGCGGGCGGTACTGCTCCCGGTGCGCGGCTGGGGGAGCGCGCGCTACAGCAGCCTCGCCGCGTACCGCAGATACGGGGACGACCGGGTGCGATGGGTCCTCGCGACGCCCGTGGGACGGCAGCCGAACACCACATCGGCGGACGATCTCCGGCCCGAGGTGGCACCGCTCGTCTTCTCGCTCGGCTGGGCGCCGGCGCGGGGCGCGGCACTCCCGTTCGGGAATGTCACCCTCACCTCGCGACTCGCGGTGGACGATTCCGAGATGACCTCGTTCGACCCGGTGGTGCACTGTCCCCCTACGTTGCGGATGTGGCCCGACTTCGTCGCAGAGATTCGCCGGGACGCGTATCGCGGCAGCCGCGCGGGACGGGCAGCCTCCCTCGATGCGTGAGGTTCTCGACGCGTGAGACCGACGGTGTCCATGTATCCGGTAGATGAGGAGACGACGTGATGGCAGAGAAGAAGAACCGTTCGGACGGCCCCGGCAAGACGACCGACGAGAGCGCGTCGCACGCCCGCGAACCCAAGGGCGGCCGGCCCGGACCCGCCGACGAAGGCGGGACCGGCGGGATGGCGACCAGGGAGAACGCACCCGAAATAGCAGAGGACCAGAAGGACTGACACACCGGGCTGCCGCTCCGGGTGCGCGCGTGCGGGTTACGGACTCCGATGGTGGGCGCGCACCATGGGGGCTAGGCTCGAGGCGTGACCCGACGTACCAAGATCGTATGCACAATGGGCCCGGCTACCTCGGACCCCGACGTCCTCCGGGAACTCGTCGACGCCGGCATGGATGTGGCGCGGCTGAACTTCAGCCACGGAGATCACGCCGATCACGAGCTCCAGTACAACCACGTTCGTGCCGCCGCCGAGTCGTCCGGCAAGGCGGTCGGCGTGCTCGCCGACCTCCAGGGACCCAAGATTCGTCTGGGCCGATTCGCCGACGGCCCCACCGTCTGGAACAACGGTGAACTCGTCCGCATCACCGTCGACGACGTCGAAGGCACCCACGACCGCGTCTCGACCACGTACAAGGAACTCGCGCAGGACGCGGTCGCCGGCGACCGGTTGCTCGTCGACGACGGCAAGGTCGGCCTCGTGGTCGAATCCGTCGAAGGAAACGACGTGGTCTGCCGCGTGACCGAGGGCGGCCCGGTCAGCAACAACAAGGGCGTCTCCCTGCCCGGGATGAACGTCTCCGTTCCGGCGCTGTCCGAAAAGGACATCGCCGACCTCGAATTCGCGCTGCAGCTCGGTGTCGACTTCATCGCTCTGTCGTTCGTGCGTTCCCCGGCCGACATCGAACTCGTGCACGAGATCATGGATCGTGTCGGCCGGCGTGTCCCGGTCATCGCCAAGCTCGAGAAGCCCGAAGCGATCGAGAACCTCGAAGCGGTCGTGCTGGCATTCGACGCGGTGATGGTCGCTCGCGGCGACCTCGGTGTGGAACTGCCGCTCGAAGAGGTCCCGCTGGTGCAGAAGCGCGCGATCCAGATCGCCCGGGAGAACGCCAAGCCCGTGATCGTCGCGACGCAGATGCTCGAGTCGATGATCGAGAATTCCCGCCCGACCCGCGCGGAGGCATCCGACGTCGCGAACGCCGTACTCGACGGCGCCGACGCCGTCATGCTGTCCGGCGAGACCTCGGTGGGCAAGTTCCCGATCGAGACCGTCAAGACGATGGCGCGCATCATCGCGGCCGTCGAATCGGATTCGACCGACGTTCCCGCGCTGACCCACGTGCCCCGCACGAAACGCGGCGTGATCTCGTATGCGGCCCGCGACATCGGCGAGCGGCTCGATGCGAGCGCACTCGTCGCGTTCACGCAATCGGGCGACACGGTGCGCCGACTCGCGCGGCTGCACACAAGGCTCCCGCTGCTCGCCTTCACGCCCGCGCCGAGTATTCGCAATCAGCTGGCACTGACGTGGGGCACCGAAACGTTCTCCGTGCCGCCGGTGGACACCACCGACCAGATGGTCGAGCAGGTCGACGCGGCGCTGCTCTCGCTCGGGCGTTACCAGCGTGGCGATCTCGTGGTGATCGTCGCAGGTGCCCCTCCGGGACGGACGGGTTCGACCAACCTGATCCACGTACACCGGCTGGGGGAGAAGGACACCCGGTGACGGGTGTCGACACGTCGGATCTCCACGTCCTCCTCGGACTGTTCGATCTCGAGCAGACCGGGGAGGACGTGTTCCGCGGCGAACATCCCCCGCAGGTCGGTGCCCGGACGTTCGGAGGGCAGCTCGTCGCGCAGGCGCTCGTCGCGGCGGGACGCACGGTCGGAGACCGGCCGGTACACGCGATCAACGCGCACTTCATCCGGGGTGGAAACGTCAAGGCGCCCATCGAGTACCGGGTCGCGCGGCACCGTGACGGTCGTGACTTCGCGAACCGGATGGTGACCGCCTACCAGGACGGGCAGGAACTGTTCGTCATGCTCGCGGCGTTCCAGCGCTGGGGGAAGGGACTCGAGCATTCCGTCGGGGTTCCGGAAGTTCCTCTGCCGGAAACACTTCCATCCATCGGGGAGCGGTTGCAGGGGTTCGAGGCACAGTTGCCGTACTTCGCGGGGGCACTCAAGCCCATCGACATGCGGTACGCGAACGACCCCGCATGGGTGCTGCGGGGCACCGGCGAGAAGCTCAACCACAACCGTGTCTGGATGCGTCCCGACGGTGAGATGCCCGGCGATGCGCTGCTGCACGCGGCGACTCTGGCCTACAGTTCCGACACCACGGTCCTCGACTCGATTCTGACCACGCACGGATTGTCGTGGGGTCTCGACCGGATCGTCGCGGCCACCGTCAATCATTCGATCTGGTTCCACCGCCCGCTCCGATTCGACGACTGGCATCTCTACGCCACCGAGTCGCCGGTCGCGGCCGGGTCGCGCGGGATGGCGACGGGCCGGTACTTCGACCTCGACGGGCAACTCGTCGCGACGGTCGTGCAGGAAGGTCTGGTGCGGCACTTCCCGTCCCGTCGCTGAGCGACGCTCACGCGCGGTCGCCGGAATCGCCGGTCATCCGCTCGAGCGCCGCCGACAACCGTCGCAGCGCCGACACGGCCTCCTCGAAGTCGTCGCAGCCCATCTCGTCGCACAGACGGCGCGCGGCCGTCGCGTGCGCGGGGCCGATCTGTGCGACCGCCTCGAGACCCGCCGGCGTCGCGGCGACCAGCTTCGCGCGGCGATGCGCCGGGTTCGGCCGGTATTCCGCGAGACCCTGCTCGACGAGCAGATCCGCGATGCGCTGCACGCTCTGGCGGGTGATGCCCATCTCGCGTGCGATCCCCGCGACCGGCAGCGGCGTGGTGAGTACGGCGCCGAGTACCTGCCAGCGCGAGGCGGTCAGGCCTGCGGGTGCGGCGAGGGTGTCCGCGAGGTCCAGGAACTGGCCGTTGAGGCGGAACGATGTCAACGCGGCGGCGCTGAGCAGTTCCGGAATCGAGGTTTCGGTCGTGCTCATCCCTCGTGTGCCGTCAGTTCGTAGTATCCCGACGGGTCGTGCTCGCCGTAGAGCTTGTACCAGGCGGTGAGCACCTCGGGTGTGTACAGATCGAGACGCTCGAAGATGGCGCGGGCGAACTCGACCGGCGCTATCCCGCTCGCGGTGAGGAGGTCCCGGTCGGTGACGGCGAGGTCGTCGCGATAGAGGTGTGCGCCGCCGTATCCGACGCTCTCCAAGAATTCCCTCGCATTGCTCGTGTGGGCGTGGTCGTCGAGCAGCCCCGCCCGCGCGAGTCCGCCGGTCGCTCCGCACATCGCGGCGACCGGGACGCCCGCGTCGAGGAACTCTCTCGCTTTGTCGGTGAACGGAGTGAAGGCCTCGGTGGGCCAGATGTTGTTGCCGGCGAGCACGAGCATTGCGGAGGAGGGCGGATCCACCTCGTCGAGTGTGACATCCGGCACGATGCGGAGGCCGCCCATGGTGGTGACCGGGTCGCGTCCGGTCGAGACGGTGCGGACGCTGTAGCGCCCCGGCTGACGTTGGAAGTCGGGATCTGCGATGCCCGACATCGCGTATCCGATCTCCCAGTCGGCGAGCGTGTCGTACACGGCGAAGTACACGATGCCATCCATGACAGTATGCTGTCAGCATGACAGCGTGCTGTCAATGGTATGCCGTCGATGGACGATTTGCCCGACCGCCGCGTCGACGATTAGCCTCGTATCGACCACTCGGTGGTTTTGCTGTCGTCTAGGGTCGAGCCCGACCCATCGGAGGGGACATGTTCGGCATGAATCGAGCACAGGACATGCACACACGTGCGGGCGTCGCCGCCCCGTCGTGTTGTTGCGCCTGCCGCTGATACCCCCGACCGGGGCATAGGTCCCCCTCGGGAGCCGTGCCCGAAATCCGTCCCCCGAACCGTGCGCCGTTGGCCTCGTCACCCGAGCCCGCGACGGTTCGAAAGGATCCTCCGCATGTCCGATTCGACGGCACTTCCCGTCATCGATCTCGCCGACTTCGATGCACCCGAAACACGCGATGCTGCGCTCGACCGTCTTCGCACCGTCACGCACGAGATCGGCTTCTTCCACCTCGCCGGCCACGGAATCGATCCCGCGGCGGCCGATCGCCTGATTGCTGCCTCCCGCGAGTTCTTCGCGCTTCCCGACGCCGCCAAACTCGAGGTCGAGAACAGCCACTCACCACACTTCCGCGGTTACACCCGGGTCGGCGGTGAGCGCACCCAGGGCCACGTCGACTGGCGCGAACAACTCGACATCGGGCCGGAACGCGACGCCGTCGCCGAGTTCGATCCGGCGCGTCCCTGGGAGGTGCTCCACGGACCGAACCTGTGGCCCGCCCAGGTTCCGCAGTTGCGCCCGGCAGCAGCGGAGTGGATGGACCGACTCCAGGCGGTCGGTCTCCGCTTGCTGCGCGCCTGGGCCGAATCCCTCGGGGCGCCCGCAGATTTCTTCGACGAGGCATTCGCCCACCCGGACCCGTTGCTCAAGATCGTGCGCTATCCCGGCCACGATCGATCGGTGACCGACCAGGGAGTGGGCAGCCACAAGGATGTCGGCGCGCTGACCCTTCTGTACCCCGAGCCCGGGAGCACCGGCTTTCAGGTGCAGCGCGACGGCGCATGGTTCGAGGTCGATCCGCTCCCGGGGCACCTTCTCGTCAACATCGGCGAACTGCTCGAGGTGGCCACCGGCGGATATCTCACGGCGACCGTCCACCGCGTCGAACCGCCGTCGACAGGAACGGATCGGGTGTCCCTGCCGTTCTTCCTCAATCCCGCACTCGACAAAGCGCTGCCCACCCTCCCGCTGCCGGATCATCTGGCGGCCGCGGCGCGGGGCGTGGGACACGACGCGCACGGCGGAGCGCTGCACGCGGTGTACGGACTGAACGCGCTCAAATCCCGGTTGCGTGCTCATCCCAATGTCACCGATCGGTACCACGCGGAGTTGCTCCGCTCGTTCGAACTCGGCCGATGACCGCGTCGTCGCCTGCCGCCCCCGCACCGCCGGATTCGTCCGGCCCGACCACACGTCCGCCGTAGCCTGAGAGCCGACCCGTCCGGACTGCGTGATCCCGCGTCGTCCGGGGCGCTCCCACAGTTCCACCCTGCCGACCACCGGCAGTTCCACAACGGAAGGTAGTACCCGATGTTCCTGCGTCGTACCGTCGTCGCGACCACCGCTTTCACCCTCGCCCTCGGCCTGGCAGCCTGCTCGTCGTCCGGAGGAGACGAGAACACCCTGCGGATCTCGGCCTCGTCCACGCCGCACGTCGAGATCCTCGATCACCTCGTGAGCACCGGTGCGCTCGGCGACTACCAGCTCGACATCCTCGACATCACCGGCGAGGTCGATCCCAACGAGTTGCTCGAAGCCGGTGACGTGGACGCGAACTTCTTCCAGCACGAGCCGTACCTGATCGACTGGCAGAAGCAGAACGGTGTCGACGATCTCGTCGCTGTTGCAGACGTGCACCTCGAGCCGCTGAGCCTGTACTCCAACAAGATCGGGTCGCTCGACGAGTTGAAGGACGGCGACACCATCGCGGTGCCGCGTGACACCACCAACTACGCCCGCGCGCTGTACCTGCTCGAATCGGCCGGGCTGATCGAGATGGACGTGCCGTTCGACCAGGCAGATCTGTCGGTGGTCACCGAATCGAACATCACCGCGAATCCGAAGAACCTGAAGTTCCTGGCGATCGAGCGGCCCCAGCTCGCGCGTCAGCTCGACGACGCGCAGGTCACCGCCGCCGTCATCAACTCCAACTACGCCCTCGAGGCCGGACTCACCCCGGCCGAGGACGGCATCGTCACCGAGCAGGTCGACGGCAACCCCTTCTCCAACCTGCTCGTCGTGCGCGCCGAGAACGAGAACGACCCCGCGGTGGTCGCACTCGCGGACGCTCTCGAGTCGCCGGAAACCGCTGCGTGGATCGAGGAGACCTACTCGGGTTCCGTCGTTCCGGTCCAGCCCACGAACTGATGATCGTCGTCGACAATCTCGTCAAGACCTTCCCCGGCGCCGGCGGCGCCGGGGAGGTCGCGGCGTTGCGAGGGGTTTCTCTCGACATCCCGGACGGAGAGATCTTCGGCATCGTGGGTCCGTCCGGATCGGGTAAATCCACTCTTCTCCGGTGCCTGAACCTCCTCGAAAAGCCCACGTCGGGTCGCATCCTTCTCGGCGGGGACGACCTGTCGACTCTCTCCGGGGCCGAACTGCGCTCCGCCCGGCGCCGGATCGGCACCGTCTTCCAGCAGTTCAACCTGCTGCACTCGCGCACCGTCCTCCGCAACATCGAGTTGCCACTCGAACTCGCCGGCTTGGGCAAGGACGAGCGGCGCGCCCGCGCGGCGTCGCTGATCGACCTCGTCGGCCTGTCCGGCAAGGAGAAGAGCTACCCGTCCCAGTTGTCGGGCGGCCAGCAGCAACGCGTCGGCATTGCGCGCGCGCTCGCCGCAGAACCCGAGGTGCTGCTGTGCGACGAAGCGACCAGCGCCCTCGACCCCGACACCACCGAGCAGGTTCTCGACCTCGTCGCCGAGGTGAACCGCACCCTGGGCGTGACGGTTGTGGTGATCACCCACGAACTCGGGGTGCTACGCAGAATCTGCACGTCGGCGGCGCGACTCGAAGCCGGCCGGATCGTGGAGACCGGGCGCATCACCGACCTCGTCGCCTCGCCCGACTCTGCGCTCGGTGCCGCGATGCTGCCGGTCGGTGACGACCCCTCTCTGGGGTCGAGCGCCGACACCGCAGTGGTCACGGCGATCGGAGACGCGGCGCACGGGCCGTGGCTGTCCCAGATGATCCGGGCTGCGGACGCCGATATCGCCGTCGTCGGCGGGCGCGTCGAGCAGGTGGGCGACGTGACCGTCGGCCGGATGCGTTTGCGATTCACGACGGACACCGACCACGCCCGGGTCGAACGATTCGTGGACCAGCACCCGCACCTGACCCTGTCGTGGGGCGCGGGGACCGAACTGGAGGGACTCACCGAATGAGGTCACATCCGCGATGAACAAGCTCACGTGGTACGACTCCTTGCCCGAAGTGTGGGAGGCGACCCTCGAAACGCTGTACATGGTCACGGTGTCGTTCGTGCTCACGGTGATCGGGGGAGTGCTGGTGGGCATCGTCCTGCAGGTCACCTCCCCGTCGGGCCTCCTGCCGCGGCGGACACTCAATACGGTGCTCGGTGTGATCGTGAACCTGTTCCGGTCGTTGCCGTTCCTGATCCTGCTCATCGCGCTGATCGGAGTCACCCGGGCGATCGTCGGTACAGCGATCGGCCCGACGGCGGCGATCGTCCCGCTCACCATCGGGGCCATCCCGTTCTTCGCGCGGATCGTCGAATCCGCGCTGCGGGAGGTGCCGCGCGGCCGGGTCGAAGCAGCCCAGGCGATGGGAGCGTCGACCGGGCAGATCGTGCGGAAGGTTCTCCTGCCCGAAGCCGTCTCGCCTCTCGTGGCCGGCGCGACGCTCACCCTGGTCCTTCTCGTCGGGTACTCCGCCATGGCCGGTGTCATCGGCGGCGGCGGACTCGGCGACTTCGCGATCGTGTACGGCTACCAGCGGTTCAACACGCCGGTGCTTCTGGTTGCCGTGGTCGTGCTGATCGTGATGGTGCAGATCATGCAATCGGTCGGCGACGGCATCATCCGGGCCTACGCGCACCGGCGGTGATCGTCGACAGATACAGGCCGGTGACGAGCCACTAATCGATTGCGAGACGTATGTCACAGTTGATAGTATTTCCGTTACCAAACCCGCTCTCTTCGAGCGGAAGGGAAGCAGAACGCCGAATCCGTTGACAGCGGAGGTGCACACCGTCGTACCGAGAAGGGCATCGGTCGGCAGGGGTGCGGACGTGGGGGCGTCCGGCAACTGTTCTCCAGGGAGGGAACGGAGAGATCGTGATGGCTGCACACCGTCGAAAGGCATCCGAGAACGCGCCGTCGTCGCAGCGGAGGATGCTCGCCATACTTGTTCTTTCCGGCATGCTCACCATCGGCTTCGTCGCTGCCGCACTCACCGGTTCGTACTCGGTGGGGCTGATCTCGTCGCTGCTCATCGGAGCGTGCATCATCGTGGCGCACCTGATGATCGCGCCCGGCGCGATCATCGGACGGGGGACTGTCCATGGTCCCGCTCGGCACGAAATCGCACCTCCGCCACGAGTATTCGAGATCCGTCACGGCTGATGAGTGCCTCCGTATCCGGAGCGCGTCCGCAACACGCGGGGCGCTCCGGATCGTTCTGCACGGTGACGGTCACGACCGGTGTGGCACGGGCGCCGCCGGGGACGGGCACCGGACGAACCGAAAGGGACAGATCCGCTCCAGGAGTTTGGGCGCGTTGTGCGGTGGTACGACACCGCTACTGCACGCACTGTGCGCCGACCTCCTGAAAGGTGAAACCCTTGTTCCGTCACACAGATCACCTCCAGTTCGACGTCAAACCCGAGAAGCCGGACC
>JADGMW010000060.1_pt1 | contig 21154 bp, 19 predicted proteins | sample 8641801 | NCBI WGS metagenome assembly JADGMW01 (sample SAMN16272018, study PRJNA661076) | feces metagenome | isolation source: fecal sample from diarrhoea affected cattle A | host: Bos taurus | place: South Africa: Lokaleng Village, Mahikeng | collected 2019-09
CGCAGGTGGAGGCCCAGATCGGTCATGGCGCGGACCTGGACGGCGGACCGCACGTCGTCGAGATTGCGCACGTGGTTGTACAGCGAGGCCGCGACGATGCCCAGGCGAGCCGACAGGGTGCTCATCGTGAGTTGCTCCCAGCCCAGTTCCTCGACGATGTCGAGCGCTGTGGCGACAACTTTCTCGCGCGTGAGGGTGCGCCGCCGGACGGGCCGGGAATTGTCGCGTGCCATGAACTTAGTCTAAGGGTCTTCCGCATCAAACGAAGATCTGTAGTTTAAGTGCGACACACATTCGTATATCCGGACGAGGGTAAGGGCATGACCACCTCCCGCATCGATCTCAAGAACCCCGATCTCTACCTCGAGGGGATTCCCCACGCGTACTTCTCCGAACTCCGCCGCGTCTGCCCGGTGCCGCGGCAGCCGGAAGAGGGGGGTGCCGGTTTCTGGGCCGTCACCCGGCACGCCGACGTCGTCGCTGTCTCCCGCGACAGCAGCACGTTCTCGTCGGCACTGGGAACCACCCAGGTCGACGACTTCGACGAGGAAACGCGCCTCAAGCAGGCCGCGATGCTCCTCAATCTCGATCCCCCGGACCACACCCGCCTGCGGCAACTGGTCAGTCGTGGCTTCACGCCGCGGATGGTCAAGACGCTCGAGGCGCACATCCGAGAGGTGTGCGACCGGATCGTCGACGAGGTCGTCGAAGCCGGACGGGACGGTGCCGTCGTCGACTTCGTGCCGACGGTGGCGGCGCCGCTGCCGCTCGAGGTGATCGCCGAGTTGCTCGGGGCACCCACCGAGGATGTCGGCAAACTCTACGAGTGGTCGAACCGGATGATCGGCTGGGACGACCCCGAATACGGGAGCACGCAGGAGGACGGTGAGCTCGCCGCAGCAGAGGTCTTCCTGTACGCCAACGAGATTGCCGCCCGACGGCGAGCGGAGCCACGCGACGACATCGTCTCCGCGCTCGTTCGTCCCGACGAGAACGGCGACACGCTGTCCGAGGTGGAGTTCGACATGTTCTTCGTGCTCCTCGTGATCGCGGGCAACGAGACCACCCGCAACGCGATCACCGGCGGTATGCAGGCCTTCATCGACCATCCCGAGCAATGGCGCAGACTCCAGGACCGGCCCGAGTTGATCGACAGCGCGGTGGAGGAGATCCTGCGCTGGGTGACTCCCGTAGTGGCGTTCCGTCGCACCCCCACCTGTCCGGCGTCGATCGGTGGCCAGGCGGTGGAGCGCGGCGACAAGGTGGTCGTGTACTACCCCAGTGCGAACCGCGACGAGGACGTGTTCGAGAACGCGCAGGTCTTCGATATCGGCCGGGAACACAACCCGCACGTCGCCTTCGGTGGCAGCGGGGTCCATTTCTGTGTCGGAGCGCATCTCGCCCGTCTGGAACTGCGGGTGATGTTCGAGACGCTCGCGACGCGCCTCGACCGTGTCGAATCCGCAGGGCCGGTGCGACGGCTGAGGTCCAACTTCATCAACGGGGTCAAGGCCATGCCCGTGCGGATCCACCCGCGCGGGTGACGAATTCGGTGCGTACCGCCCAGTATCGGCATTGCCGGACCCGACCTGCCGTAGTAATGTCCAGACACGTGTCCAGAAATGTGAATCTCGAATCGACTCGCCGCCGTCTGACCGAGAGGCAGGCCGATACCGTGCAGCGCCTCACGCAGGCCGCGGTCGAGGTGTTGCGCGAAGAGGGATTCGCAGGACTGACGGTCCGGATGGTTGCCTCCCGTGCGGGTGTCGCACCGGCGACCGCCTACACGTACTTCTCGTCGAAAGAGCATCTCGTCGCCGAGGTGTTCTGGCGGCGGCTCGCCACGGAGGCGGCCGTCGAGCCGGCACCGGGGCAGGCCGACGGGAACCGAGCCGACCGGGTGTCGGCAGTGCTCCGGGGGATCGCGCTGCTGATGGCCGGCGAACCGGAACTGGCGGCCGCGGTGACCAGCGCGCTGCTCGGCCAGGATCCGGACGTCGAGCATCTGCGGGCACGAATCGGTCTCGAGATCCGGGAGCGGCTCTCCGCCGCGCTCGGACCCGGCGCCGACCCCGACGAACTCGAAGCACTCGAACTGCTCTACGCCGGTGCCCTCGTGCGCGCCGGTATGGGTTACGGCACGTACGAAAAGCTCGCCGACAGGTTGGAAGTCTCAGCCCGACTTTTACTGGAGTGATCCATGATTCAGGCCTCCCTGGAGTCCTCATCGCTCGACCCGCCGACCTTCAACCCGTACGACTACTCGTTCCACGAGGACCCGTACCCCACCTACCGCCGGCTGCGCGAGGAAGCGCCGCTGTACTACAACCCCGACCTGGAATTTTGGGCGTTGTCTCGCCACGCCGACGTGGTTGCGGCGTTCCGTGACGGCACCCGGCTCTCGAGTGCCAACGGCGTCTCGCTGGATCCGTCGGCGTACGGGCCCAACGCCCACAAGGTGATGTCCTTTCTCGCGATGGACGACCCGCGACACATGCGGATGCGCCAGTTGGTCTCGAAGGGCTTCACGCCGCGCCGTGTGGCGGATCTCGAAGGCCGGATACTCGAACTCACCCTCGAATACCTCGAACCCGCTTTGGGGGCAGGGGAGTTCGACTGGATCTCCGAGGTCGCCGGCAAGCTGCCGATGGACGTGATCTCCGAACTCATGGGCGTTCCCAAGTCCGATCGCGCCGAGATCCGCAGGCTCGCCGACCTCGTCGTGCACCGCGAGGAGGGCGTTCTCGACGTCCCCGTCGCCGCCATGGACGCGTCCTTGAATCTCGTCGGCTACTACGCACAGATGATCACCGAGCGCCGCGCGAAGGAAACCTCCGATCTGACCTCGGCTCTGCTCGGTGCGGAGATCGACGGCGACCGGTTGTCGGACGACGAGATCATCGGATTCATGTTCCTGATGGTGGTCGCGGGCAACGAGACCACCACGAAATTGCTCGGCAACGCCATGTTCTGGGGCGCGCACAACAAGACGGAAGTGCGACGGGTGTTGTCCGAACCCGACCGGGCTCCGGAGTGGGTCGAGGAGACTTTGCGGTACGACACGTCGAGCCAACTCGTCGCGCGCACCGCCGCAGAGGACATCGACCTGCACGGCTCCACCATCGGCGCCGGTGACAAGGTGCTCCTGCTCATCGGGTCCGCCAATCGCGACTCGGAGGTGTTCGACGATGCCGACACGTTCCGGATCGGCCGGAGCAGTTCCCAGAAGATCGCGAGTTTCGGAGGGGGCGTGCACTTCTGCCTCGGCGCGCACCTCGCCCGACTGGAGGCGAACATCGCGCTCGGACAGTTCGCACGCCGGGTCGCCGACTACGAGGTCGACTTCGACCGCTGCGAGCGTGTGCACTCCACCAACGTCCGAGGCTTCGCCGCCCTGCCCATGAAGGTCACCGATCGACATGCCTAGATTCGAACCCCACCCCTCTCGTCGCCCGGCGATCGTCACCGGAGCGTCCTCCGGTATCGGCACCGCCACCGCGTACGCCCTCGCCGAACTCGGGCATCCTGTCGCTCTCGGTGCTCGCCGCGTCGACGAGTGCGAGGCCGTCGCGGAGAAGATCCGCGGCGAAGGAGGCGAAGCCTTCGCCCATCGGCTCGACGTGTCCTCGACCGAGTCGGTGGACGAGTTCGTCGCCGCGGCCGAGAACGCGCTCGGCCCCACCGAGATCGTCGTGTCCGGTGCCGGCGACATGGATTTCTCGCTTGCCCACGAGATGGACCCCGACCGATTCGCCTTCCAGGTCAGCGTGCACCTCATGGGCACTCAGCGGCTCGCCCACCGGGTGATACCCGGCATGATCGAACGCCGGCGCGGTGATTTCGTCGTCATCGGGTCCGACTGCGCCGACGTGGCACGTCCGTGGATGGGCGCCTACGTCGCGGCCAAGACCGGTCTCGAAGCGCTCGCGCGGGAGATGCGCATGGAACTCGAGGGCACCGGAGTGCGCGCGTCGGTGGTGCGTCCCGGACCCACGCAGACCGCGGCCGGAATGACGGCACCCGCGGAAATCCTCGAACCGCTGCTGAACGACTGGACCAAATGGGGGCTCGCCCGCCACCCGTACTTCCTCCGGGCGTCGGACATCGCGGACGCGGCCGTGGCGGTCGTCTCGGCACCGCGTGGTGCCCACATCGTGCTCATCGAAGTTCAGCCCGAGGCCCCACTGAAGAAGGATTCCTGATGACCACGATCGTCGAACCCACACGGGTGTCCGGTGGCGAGCACGAGCACGGCCACCTCGAAGAATTGCGGACCGACCCGATCGCCCTCATGCGGCGCGTTCGTGACGAGTGCGGAAACGTGGGCGTCTTCCAGCTCGCCGACAAGAAAGTCGTGCTGCTCTCCGGCGCCGAAGCGAACGAGTTCTTCTTCCGCGCCGCGGACGAAGAACTCGACCAGCAGGCCGCCTATCCGTTCATGAAGCCGGTCTTCGGTGAGGGCGTCGTGTTCGATGCGAGTCCCGAGCGGCGCAAGGAGATGCTGCACAACTCGGCGCTGCGCGGTGAACAGATGAAGGGCCACGCGGCGACCATCGACCGAGAAGTGCAGGACATGATCGCCGGCTGGGGCGACGAAGGCGAGATCGACCTGCTCGAGTTCTTCGCCGAGCTGACGATCTACACCTCGTCCGCGTGCCTGATCGGCAAGAAGTTCCGCGACCAGCTCGACGACCGCTTCGCCCACCTCTATCACGACCTCGAAAAGGGTACCGACGCTCTCGCTTTCGTCGACCCGTATGCACCCATCGAGAGTTTCCGGCGGCGTGACGAAGCACGACGTGGCCTCGTCGCCCTCGTGCAGGACATCATGACCGGCCGTATCGCGAACCCGCCGAAGGGGAAAGAGGATCGCGACATGCTCGATGTCCTCGTCTCGATCAAGGACGACGAAGGGCACGAGCGGTTCAGCGCCGACGAGATCACCGGCATCTTCATCTCGATGATGTTCGCCGGACACCACACCACGTCGGGCACGGCCGCGTGGGCGTTGATCGAACTGCTACGGCATCCCGAGTACCTCGAGCAGGTGACCGACGAACTGGACACGCTCTACGCCGACGGTGCCGACGTGAGTTTCCACGCGCTCCGCCAGATCCCGGTGCTCGAAGCGGTCCTCAAGGAGACCCTGCGGTTGCATCCGCCCCTGATTCTGCTGCTCCGCGTGGCATGCGACGACTTCGAAGTGGCCGGATACAAGATCCGGGAGGGCGATCTCGTGGGTGCGACGCCCGCGGTGTCCAACCGCATCGCCGAGGACTTTCCCGATCCGGATGCGTTCGATCCCGGCCGGTACATCGATCCCAACCAGGAAGACATCGTCAACAGGTGGACGTGGATTCCGTTCGGTGCCGGCCGGCACCGCTGCGTCGGCGCGGCTTTCGCGCTCATGCAGCTCAAAGCGATCTTCTCGGTTCTGCTGCGCGACTTCGAATTCGAGCTCGCCCAGCCGTCCGACACCTACCGCAACGACCACTCCAAGATGGTGGTGCAGCTCGCGCAACCGTGCGCGGTCCGGTACCGCCGCCGTGACCGGGACTGAGGTGTCCGCCGTGAGAGTCGAAGCAGATCTCGATCTCTGCCAGGGACATGCCATGTGCGCGATGGAGGCGCCCGACGTGTTCGCCGTCGCAAAACACGGCGAGGTGGAGATACTCCGAAACCCTGTGCCCGAGGAGTTGCGCAGCGACACCGAGGCCGCCGTGAAGTACTGCCCGACCCAAGCACTTCGCATCGTCGAAGACTGAGACCCAGGAGACCGACCCATGGCTACGTTCGATCGTGCCGAGCTCGACGAGATGATCGCCCGCTGGACCGACGCCAACAAGCGCGCCGAGGCCGAGGGCGACTGGAAGCCGTTGGCGGACATGTATACCGAGGACGCGACCTACGGCTGGAATTACGGACCGAAGCAGGAGTTCATGGCGGTCGGCCGCGACGAGATCCGCGACATCGCGCTCGGACAGGAGATGGAGGGACTCGAAGGGTGGCAGTACCCCTATCAGCAGTTCGTCGTCGACGAGCGGTCCGGGGACGTCATCGGTTTCTGGAAGCAGACCGCGGACGAGACCCGCGACAACGGTGAGCCCTACACGGTGCAGGGCATCGGGGGCAGCTGGTTCCGTTACGGCGGAAACTTCCAGTGGTCCTGGCAGCGCGACTTCTTCGACTTCGGCAACGTCTCCCATCTGTTCCTCGAGATGATCACCGACAACAAACTGTCGGACGGGATGAGCAAGCGGATCGAACGGTCCACCTCGAAGACTCCGCTGCCCGGCTGGTACCGCGTCGGACAGTCTCCGGTTCCGCTGTGGTGAGCCCGGCGCGCACGGGGGGATCGTTTGCGGCGCTCTCGCGCGCCGACCTGGCCGTGCTGGTGCCCGAACTGCTGCTGTGCGGACAACTCATCGACCGCTCGGGCATGGCGCACCTCATCTCGGCCTTCGGTCGTGAGGGAATGGCCGAAGTCGCGATCGAGGAATGGCAGGCGGCGTCGCCCTGGTACACCCGGCGGATGCAGCGCGCCCTGAACTACGAGGGCGACGACGTCGTCACCATCTTCAAGGGCCTGCAACTCGACATCGGCGCACCGCCGCAGTTCATGGACTTCCGGTACCGCGTCGACGACCGCAACCACGGCGAGTTCCAGCTCGATCATTGTGGCGCACTCATGGACGTCGAACCGCTCGGCGACGCGTACGTCACGGCCATGTGCCACGACATCGAGGACCCGACGTTCGACGCGACCGCGCTCGCCACCAATCCGTACGCGCAGGTGCGGCCCATCCACCGGCCGCCGCGGGTCCCCGAGGACCGGCACCCGCACTGCGCGTGGACGGTCACCATCGATCCGTCGCACGTGCCGCCGAAGATGGAACCGCACACCGAAGCACTCGGGCGCACCGCGGCCGTGGCCACCGAGCTGAGTCCGATCGACGGCGCCGGCGAAGGAAACCACGACTATTCGGGTCCGCTCCTGTCGGACCTGCGGTTCGCGGACTTCTCCAAATCCGCGCTGGTGCGCATCGCCGAAGAGGTATGCCTGCAACAGCACATGCTCACGCTGGGATTTCTCATGGGCGTGCGCAAGCGCACCGACGAGGCGTCCGCGCTCGATCTCGCCCGCAAACAGCTCACCGGGATTGCGGGCATCGCATCGGAGCGGATCCACCGGGCACTGGGAACGCCGCAGTCGTTCGCAGGACTCGCGGCCGTCCTCGACGTTCATCCCGTGTTGTCGCCCTACCACTATGTCGAACGCACCGTCGAGCACGACTCGCACGGTCTGACCTTGCACATCCACCGGCGGGGTGGGGCGCACGTGGACGGGGCGTGGCCGACACTGGTCGACTCCGATCACCTGGGTGCTCTCGATGCGCTCGTGCGTGGCGTGGACGCACACTTTTCCGTCCGGGTGGAGTCGGAAACCGAGGACTCCCTCGTCGTCGGTGTCGTGCGTGAGGACACGCCCGCGAAGGAATGCGGCGAGGTGGCCATCACCCGCTTCAGTTCCGGCACCGATTTCGTGTTCGCCGACCGCGGGATTCCGCTACCGCTCACCGTTCTCTGACGTTCCGGCTCTGCCAGGCTTTCCGCTCTTCACGATCGAACCCCATTCGTTCAGGAGATCATGTGGACACCGCTCTGTCGCGTCGTACTTTTCTGGGGACCGCTGCTGCCGCGGCAGTGGCCTTGACGGTGGTGGCGGTTCCCCGCGCCCGGGCGGAGGTCACCGAGGAACGCCATCGCGCGGTGGTGATCGGAAGCGGTTTCGGCGGCGCGATCACCGCGATGCACCTCGGGCGTGCGGGGGTGGAGACGGTTGTGCTCGAGCGTGGGATCCGTTGGCCCACAGGCCCGAATGCGGAAACGTTCCCCCGCATGTTCGCGCCCGACCGGCGTGCGTCGTGGCTGTCACCGATGCCGGTGATGACCGGTGCGCCGCCGATTCCGTCGGAGCCGTACACGGGCCTGATGGAACGGGTGCGCGGCAACGGAATCGATATCCTGTGCGGCGCGGGCGTCGGCGGCAGTTCGCTCGCCTACCACGGGATGACGCTGCAACCGGACGGTGCACGGTTCGCGGCGTCCGTGTCGCCGAGCCTCGACTACGACCTCCTCGACCGGGAGTATTACCCGCGGGTCGCGCGGATGCTGCGCGTCGCGGAGATCCCCGACGACCTGCTCGCACACCCTCGCTACCGGTCGTCGCGGGAATTCCTCGACCGGGCCGGGCGCGAGGGATTCGACACGTTCCGGGTGCCGATGTCCATCGACTGGGATTTCGCGCGTCGCGAACTCACGGGCGAACTGAAACCGTCCTACACGACCGGCGACGTCATCTACGGCGTGAACAACGGTGGGAAGTTCTCGGTGGACGTGACCTATCTGGCCGCGGCCGAGAACACCGGCAACGTGTCTGTCGCGCCGCTGCATCGCGTCACCGACATCGAGCGGGCGCCGAACGGAACGTGGATCACGCATGTCGACCGGATCCACACCGACGGAACGATTCTCGAACGCAAAAGGCTCCTGTCGGAGGCGGTATTCCTCGGTGCGGGATCGGCCGGCACGACCCGGTTGCTGATGAAGGCCCACGTGAAGAACCTCGTCCCGGACCTGCCGGACGAGGTGGGAACGGGGTGGGGCAACAACGGCGACCGCGTGTTCTCGGTGACCACGCCGCTGTCGAGTCCGGGGGAGTTCCAGGGTGGGCCGGCGTGCGTCGGGATGAAGGACTATTCCGATCCCGCCGGCGCGCTGATGATCGTGACCGGACCGGTGCCGTGGCCGGCCGACATCGGCACCACATCGGTGATCGGGCTGGGGGTCGTGCGCGGGCTCGGGCGATGGCAGTACGACGCCGCCACCGACGACGCTGTGCTGCACTGGGATCAGAAATTCGACCGTGAGCTGACCCGGGCCATCGAAACGCGTATCCGGCGTATCGCCGGTCCTGCCGCACTCGTGGTCGACATCAATGCGGTGGACGTCAACACGTTCCATCCGCTCGGGGGAGCGCCGATGGGTCCGGTGTGCGACGAGGTAGGTCGCGTGCTCGGGCAGCGCGGGTTGTACGTGGTGGACGGGGCGAAGATCCCGGGCTCGACCGGTGCGTGCAATCCGTCCATGACGATCGCCGCGCTCGCGGAGTACGGTGCGGACGAGATCGTCCGCCGCGATGCCGGTGTGGTGTTCTGAGCCCGGGACCGGGCGGGATCCGGTTCAGCCCTTGGCCGCGGAGATGCCCGCCCGTCGACCGAAGAAACTGCCGTCGCCGAGCGACGTTCCGCTCGCATATCCCCAGGCGCAGACCCCGGATGTGCAACGGCCCGCCGCGAACAGGCCGGGGATCGGTTCGCCGGAGACGTGGAGAACCTCGGAGTCGACGGTCGTGCGCAGGCCACCCAGAGTGAATCCGGCGGTGCAGTTGCGCAGGTCGATCGCGGCGATCGGCGAACCGATCGGAACACACCATTCGCTCTTCTTGCCGAGGACGGGATCGGTCCCGGTCTCCGCGTGCCGGTTGTAGACCTCGACGGTTGCCTGCAGTGTTCCCGCCGGCAATCCCATATCGGATTCGAGTTCTTCGACCGTCTCGGCGACCCATTTCGGCCGGAAACGGAAGAAGGGCGTGGAACTGGTTGCGGCACATCCCTCTTCGTATGCAGCCTCGTCGATGACGAGGAACGCCTGATTGTCGTTCTTGAGCAGGGTCAACTGCCCGATGCGGCCGGGGTAGGTGTCCTCGGGCACGTACCGGTTCCCGCGGCCGTTGACGAGAATGCCGCGCGCCATCAACTGGGGATCCCCGAAGAATGCGACCTCGGTGGCATCCATGTGGGCGAGGTCGGCACCGAGCGCCTGGGCCATCCGGATCGCACGACCGTCGTGTTCCTCGATCGCCGCACCCGGACGCCCCTCCAGTTGGGGCGCATACGCCGAGATCATCTCTTTGTTGTAGGCGAAACTCCCGGTTGCGAGGACGACGCCGCGACGTGCCCGGACATAGACCTCGTTGCCGTACTGCTTGGCGGCGATGCCGACGACCCGGCCGTCCTCGTCGACGATCAGACGCTGCACCCGGACGTCGTATTCGGCTCGGACCCCGAGGCTCTCGGCGACCTGCGACAGCGGTTGCATGAGCATGAATCCGCCGCCCTTCTCGCCGGTGCGCTTGTCCGCCATCTGGGGGACGTGGCCGCGGGGAGCGGGAGTCGCGATGTCGTTGAAGGGCGCGGCGTTCTCGCCGCCGGAGTACATCAGGCCGTCGTCGCCCGGGATCTCCCAGCCGGGCTCACCCCAGAAGCTCTCTTTGAACACCACGCCGTTGTCGACGAGCCAGTCGTAGTGCTCGACGCTGCCCTCGCAGTATTCGGAGATCTTCGCTTCGTCTGCTCCCGGTCCGAGCGCTGCGAGCATGAAGGTCTTCATGTTCTCGGGGGTGTCCTCGAACCCGAGCGCTTTCTGGAGACCCGTCCCACCGCCCAGGTAGATGATGCCCCCGGACAACGATGCGGCCCCGCCCCAGCCGCCGGTGCGTTCGAGAACCAGTACCTCGGCGCCGGTGCGCGCGGCCTCGACGGCCGCGGACACTCCGGCGATGCCGTATCCGGCGATCACCACGTCGGCCTCGTGGTGCCAGGTGGTGATCCGGTCGGCGTGGAGGGGATGCAAGTCGGTGCTCAATGTGGGTCCCGTTCTGGTGCGGTGGATCAGTGGTCGAGTTTGCCGGCGAGCCGGTCGATGTAGGCGACGACTTCGTCCTCCGTGCGATCGGGGAGTCCGAAGATGACCTCGTTCACGCCCGCGTCGCTCCACCGGCTCAGTTGCTCGGTATCGGGGCGTCCGGCGAGCGCGACGACCGTCGGAGTCCCGGTGCGACCGGCGTCGGCCCACATCTTGTGGAGCCGGTGCACGTTGTCCACGGTGTCTCGCTCGGTGGGGGTGGTGATCCAGCCGTCGGCCGAGCGCACGATCCATGCGAAGTTCCGCTCGGTCGCGCCCGCGCCGATGAGCACGGGGGGCCGGGGCTGCTGTACCGGCTTGGGCCACGCCCAGCTCGGGCCGAAGGAGACGAAGGTGCCGTCGTAGGACGCTTCCTCCTGGGTCCACAGTGCCTGCATCGCCTCGAGGTACTCCCGCAGGGCGGTGCGACGCTTACCGGGGGGAACCCCGTGGTCTGCGAGTTCTTCGGCGTTCCAGCCGAAGCCGGCCCCCAGGATCACTCGTCCGCCGGAGAGGTGATCGAGCGTGGCGATCGTCTTCGCCAGGGTGATCGGGTCGTGTTCGAGCGGTAAGGCGACGGACGTACCCAAGCTGATCGTGGAGGTCACGGCGGCTGCGAGACCGAGCGAGACCCACGGGTCGAGGGTGCGCATGTACCGGTCGTCGGGCAGCGTCTCGTCGCCGGTCCCCGGGTGCGCGGATTCGCGCCGCACCGGGATGTGGGTGTGTTCGGGAACGTAGAAGCTGTCGAACCCGCGACTCTCCGCGGCTGTCGCGGCGACATCGGGTCGGATTCCCCGGTCGCTGGTGAACAGGGTGATTCCGTGGCGCACTGCGGCCCCTCTCGTCGGATGACGAAGAAAATGTAACGCGTTCTACCTCTGGAGGGAAGGGGTTTCCGGACACCTGTCTAGATGAGTCGCCGGAAGGCTGGTCGTGAAGGCCGCATCGGTGCCTGAACTATCCTCGAACAGGGATGAACGGAAGGTGACGTGATGGCGGACGACCCGACTACGGAGGTTGCGCACACGAGACAGCGGGCTTTTTCGACACCGGGCGCAGATCTGAGGCCCGCTCAGCGTGCCCGCTACATGCGCATCATCGGGTCGGCGAAGGAGCTTGCGTCCGAGGGCGGGTACGAGGCCGTGCAGATGCGTTCGGTAGCCGACCGCTCCGGCGTGGCTCTCGGCACGGTGTATCGCTACTTCCCGTCGAAGAACCATCTGCTGGTGGTTGCGCTGGTGCTCGAGTTCGAAGCGGCCGCCCGGCGCTTTGCCGAGGCGGAGCTTCCCGGCGACACTCCGCACGACCGGATCATGGTGGTGTTCCGGGCATCGGTCGCGCAACTCGAGGAGAATCCGCGCCTGTACGACGCTCTGGTGCGAGCCACCATGTTCGCCGATGCGTCGTCGGCCCCCGAACTCGACCACCTCGGATATGTCCTCACCGATCTGTTCGCCCGCGCTGCCGGAATCGACGCCGTCACCGAAGAGGTTCTCAACGCGGTGCACATCATCGCCGACGTGTGGATGTCCACCCTCGTGAGCTGGGCTGCCGGGCGGCAGAGCACGCGCGAGGTGCTCGCGCACACCGATACCGCGGTGACATTGGTGTTCGACCGCCTCGAGCGGTTGCAGCGCGCCGGCTGACCTGCCGGCCGGCGCGACGCGCACTCCGCCGCGAACGAGACGGCGCTCATGACCTCATGGGTACGCAGCGGGGGCGGCGCTCCTGTTCGAAGCGCCGCCCCCGCTGCCGGCCGACTGTGTCCCTTTATCTGCCGGGAATCACTCGGGTTCGTCGGGATGGTTGTGCAGGTGCACGATGCTGAGGATGAGACCGCCCCAGAGCGTGACCAGGGCGAAGATCATGAGGGCGATGGCGGATGTGCTCACTTCGTACCTCCGGTGGTGGTGCTGTCGGGATCCGTGGTGCCGGCCGAGACGGTCACGTCGGAGGTGGGAATCTCGCCACCGGCGTCGTATCCGAGGTCGATGCTCTTGCGCCACGGGACGAACGAGAGTGCGACGGCGGCCACGATCACCACTGCCTGGACGCCCCACCCGAACACCAGGACGAGGTCGTCGGGCAGTCCGCCGTAGCCCTCGCTCAGCCGATCACGGATCTCGCTGAACAGCATGTATCCCAGCACTACGGGTGTGACGCCGCCGGTGAACACCAGCCAGCCCCGGCCGACCTTGAACGACGACACCGAATTGAGATGGTCTCGCAGGTCGGGCAGGCGCCGCAGAATCCACGCGATCACGATGAGCGCCACGAAGGCGACACCCACGATGCCGAACTGGTTGGCGAAGCGGTCGACGACGTCGAGCGTGTTGAGTCCCGTGGTGGTCGGGAACAGCAGCAGCGAGACGATTGCCGACACGCCACCGATCGTGAGGACGGCGGGAACGCGTCCGAGGCCGGTCTTGTCCTCGAACGCCGAGACGGCGACCTGGATGATGCTGATCAGGGAGGTGAAACCGGCGAACACGAGGGATCCGAAGAAGAGAACGCCGAAGATCGGGCCGCCCGGCATCTCGGAGACGATGGTCGGGAACGCGATGAACGCCAGTCCGATACCTCCGGCGACGACCTCGTCGACTCCCACCCCCTGTGCCTGGGCCATGAAGCCCAGCGCGGAGAACACGCCGATACCGGCCAGGACCTCGAAACTCGAGTTCGAGAAGCCGACGACCAGGCCCGAACCGGTCAGGTTGGTCTTGCGCTTCAGGTACGACGAGTAGGTGATCATGATGCCGAACGCGACGGAGAGCGAGAAGAAGATCTGCGCGTACGCCGCGATCCAGACGCTCGTATCGGTCAGCGCGGACCAGTTCGGCGTGAAGAAGGCGTCGAGGCCGATGGTGGCGCCCTCGAGGGTGAGCGACCGCACGACGAGCGCACCGAACAGGAGCACCAGCAACGGGACGAAGAACCGGTTGGCGTTGCCGATACCGCGCTGCACGCCGAGCGCGAGAACACCGAGCGTGAGGATCCAGACGGCCAGCAGAGGCCACGCGACACCCGGGACGAAGCTCATCCCGAACGAGGAATCACCGTCGACCTGCAGGAACGTTTCGAGGAAGAACCCTTCCGCGTCGTCGCCCCACGCTTCGCTGAGCGAGAAGAACGTGTAACGCGCCGCCCAGGCGATGATGACGGCGTAGTACACACCGATCACGAAGCACACCAGCACCTGCCACCAGCCGAGGAACTCGGCGCCGCGGCTGAGCCTGCGGAAGGCCAGCGGCGGCGATCCCCGGAACTTGTGCCCGATCGCGTAGTCGACGAACAGGAGCGGAAGGCCCGCGGTGAGGAGAGCGACCAGATACGGGATCAGGAACGCGCCGCCACCGTTCTCGTACGCGATGTACGGGAAACGCCAGATGTTGCCCAGACCGACGGCGGAACCGATCGCGGCCATGATGAACACTGAGCGCCCGGACCAGACCTCCCGTTTCTTGGCGACCTGTTGCTGTGCCACGAACGACGTCCCTCCACTCGACGGAATGGGGTCACACTGGTGCGTGGCCCGGGAGCAGCGTACTTCCCCGGGTGCTGTGTGTTTCGCGTAACCGTCAGCCCGGCCGTGCCGAAAGCGCGCGGGGACCGCAGTGCGCCGTCGTCAGTCGTCGCGCCAGAGTTGCAGGTCGGGTGGTGGTTCGGCGTCGTCTTCCGGTGTGCCGCGATAGCGGAGCGCGAACACGATCCATCCCACCGCCGCGACGAGCACGAAGCTGATCAATCGGTAGACAACCACTGCGGAGAGCGCCTCGGCACCACTCATCCCGCTGGCGGTCAGGGCAGGAACGAGCACCGCATCCATCACGCCCAGTCCGGCGGGCAACAGCGGAATCGCACGACTCGCAGCGGTGCCCGCCGCGTACGCCACCGCAATTCCGGCGATGCTGGGGTGTCCTCCGACCGCGTATGCGGCGAACATCAGGCACGCGCCGTCGCACACCCAGTTGAACAGCGACCATCCGAAGGCCCGCGCGGCGTGGGGCCGATCGAGTTGTACGGCACCGATCTGGTCGACGATCTTCCCCCACGCGCGGGTCCCGGACTGCTCCGGCTTCTTGCGTATCCGGTTGATTCCCCGTAGCGCGATCAGGCCGATGGATTCGAGCGAGCCGGGGTTGCTGGCCGCGTACTGGATCAGCACGACCATCAGGAGAAGCGCGCCGGTGGAGAAGATCAGGGAGAACGGGTTGCTGGTCGCCCCGACCAGCAGGGCTCCGACAAGTCCCAGCAGCCCGAGACCCGTTGCCTGCAATACCCCGGCCATGACGAGCTGCCACGTCGCGACGACAGGCTGGGCTCCCCACGCGCGCATCCGGCGGTAGGTGAACGTGGTCCCGAGTACCGGCCCGCCGGGGAGCGTCACGCTCATCGAGTTCGCCGCGAGAGCCACCGACAACGATTGCCGCTGCGTCACCTTCACCCCGGCAGCGGACAACAGCGCCCGTTGCACCCGCGCGAAACTCGACATCTCGGCCATGGACGCGACGACAGCGGCCGCGACCCACAGCCATTTCAGATCACCCAGATCCCGGACGCTGCTCGACAACTCCGGCCAGATCAAGATCACCTCGACGGTGAGAACCACGACCAGGAGTCCGCCGACGATCCACTTGAGCTTCTTGCGCCGGTTCGGGGTCAGTGCCCCGGTATGGCCGGCACCGGCCTCGTCGTTCTCGTTCTCCGCCTTCTCGTTCCCTGCCTCGTCCCCGTTCCCCGACTCGTCGGGGGAGTGGTCCTCGCGGTTCTCGTCGTCCGTCATCGGGCGACCGGCCAGCGGCCGAGGGTGTTCCGGTAGAGATCTTCGACCTCTGCGATGCGGTCACCCAGTTCGTCCGGGGACCAGTCGCCGACGTCGATCGGGTCGAGCACCGCGACGTCGACGGTGCCCGACCTCAGCAGCGTCGAGTGCTTCCACAGCATCTCTCCCGAGTTGCGGATCACGATCGGAACCACCGGAACGCCCGCCGCCATCGCGATGCGGAAGGCACCCTTTTTGAACGTGCCGATCGCCGGCGTCAACGAGCGGGTGCCCTCGGGCGCGATGACCAACGACGTTCCGTTGCGGAGAGTCTCCACCACCGGGCCGAGCGCGGCGAGGGCTCGCTCCGTGTTGTTTCGGTCGACGAACGTGACGCCGCCGAATCGCAGCAGCGGCCCGAAGAGCGGGTCGCGCGCCATTTCCTGTTTCGCGACTCCGGTGAAGTCGTGGCGCAGCACTTTCGCGAGCACCAGCGGGTCGAGCTGACTCTGGTGATTGAAGAGGAACACCGCCGGCCGTGCGGACCACGCGTTGGCCTGCCCGACGACGCGGACATCGATACCGGCGAGTGCCAGCGACACCTCCGAGCCGAGGTTGAGGATGGAGTCGAGTGCGATCTTCCTGCTTCCGTTGAGCAGCCCGAGGCCGAGCCCGGCCCAGACCGAACCGAACAATCCTCCGTACGCCGCGGCGGTTCGTACGAATTCCTTCGCCCCCGGAGTGCCTCGCGGGCGGAAACGCAACACCGGCCAGCCACGTTCGAGCGCGATGCGATGTAGTGTGCGGTCGGGGTTCGTCGCGGTGGGATGTGCTGTCGCAGCAAGGAAATCCGCGTCTTCACCTCCGTTGGAGTAGGAGTAGCTCGTCTCGCTGTCGATACCGTGGGCGTCCATGAAGGCGCGCGCTGCCTGGGCCTTCCCGCTGCGCCACAGCGACCTGCCGTCGACGCGGCCGGTGAGAACGCCGTCCCGAACCTCGAGCGGGGTGTACAGGACGTGCTCGATTCCGAGCGCGTCGCTGCATGCCTGGATCTGGTAGCGGGACGCGGAGGACGCGATCACGACGGTGTGGCCGGCGTTCTGATGCGCTCCGACAAGCTGCCACGCCTCCGGGTAGAGGTGCCCGGCGATGGTGGACATGAACAGACGCTGCCCGAGGTCGTACAGCTCGTCCTCGGTGTGGCCGCGCCAGGCCTTGAAGACGGTTCCGGCGAACCGCTCGAAATCGTCTTCGGTTTCCGTTCCGCGCAGGCCGTTGAGCATGGTCGCGGCGAGTTCGGTCGCGCCGACGTTGCCGGACAGCAGACGATCCCGGAAGAAGTGGAGACCGGAGAACCCGTGCACGATGGTGCCGTCGAAGTCGAAGAACGCCGCAGTTTCCGGGCCCCGAGGTCCGGTACGCACCCGTTCGAGCGCCGTCTCGATGTTCACCGGTTCGCCTTCCTGTTCGACACGTCGAGTGACTCGGCGAGCGCGATTCGTTCACCCACCGCGAGCAGTTGGGCCGCGAATGTGCGCCTTTTCTCTGCCACGGAGTCGTCCCGCTCGAGCAGCCCTCGATTGCGGGCCAGGTCCAGCGCCGTGGCGAACAACTCCGACGAGACCGATTCGGAACCGTGCAAACGGCCCTGCAACAGCATCTGCCGTCCTACCGCCGCGCACTCGTCGAGGAACGACTCCTGCACGATATCCACGGACGGATCTCGCTTCGCGAGTCGCTCGGCGACGACGAGTTGGGCGTCGAGGAACGAGCGCAACGTGCGATGGGACATGAAGAACCCGGTTTCGACGAGTCCGGTGAGCGCCTTTTCCTTGGTGGGCAGGGCGTCTCCCCATTCCGGTACGAGAAGCTCGAGTTCCTCGCGCATCTGCGCTTCGAAGGTGTCCCGGTCGGGAAAGAAGAATTCGAATTTCAGAAGATCGCGGAGACGCTTGGCTTCCTCCCACGCGACGCGTACGGGATCACCTTCACCGGGACTGTCGTGCGCGTAGAGAACGGCGAGTTCCAGGATCGACCGGTTGACGAACCAGTGCACGCCGCTGTTGCGATAGAACGCCGCGACGAGGTGCTGGTCGCGGTGGATCGAATACACGGGTTCGTCACCGCCGGCGTAGGTGGTCACCACACCGCCGTCGGTCAACGCCGCGAGCACCGTGGCGAGTCCTCCCTCCATGTCGAGCATCCGGAGTTCACCGTGAGGGATGCGTCGGCGGTCGAGGTAGTCCCGCACGGGCGCGATCACCGCGCGTACCTCGTCGAGGGTGAGCGATCGATCGCGCACGCCGAGCAGGGCGAGCGTCACGAGCGAGTTCACGGTCACCGGGGTGGTGCAGTTGATCCCGACCGCTACCTCGAACGCCACTTTCTGCAGCGCCCTCCGGCGGCGGTCCGAGCGTTCGGTCTCGTCGGCGGGGAGGTCACCGGCCACGTCGGGGTCACCGCCGGCGGCGAGACGCGACCGCATCGAGATCGGCTCGCCGAATCGCACATAGACATGGCCGGCGCTGCGCTGCTGGCTGCGCATGTACCGGAACAGCCACGTCAGCCCCTCGGGCTTCTTCGCGCTTCCGGTCTGCTCCGCCGCGACCCCCGCGACCTCCGCCAGCGCTTCGTAGGTGATGGAGACCGGTACCAGCATCGCGTCGTCGACCCGGTCCGCGCGCACCGCGTTGGCTACATAGTTGAGCAGTCCGTACCGAGGTGGCCGAAGCTTGCCGGTACGCGTGCGCCCGCCTTCGAAGTACCACTCGAGGTTGAATCGTTTGGCGAGCAAGAACGCGAAGTACTCTTCGAGCGCCGCTTTGTAGACCGCGTCGTCACCGAAACTGCGCCGGATGAATACAGTTCCCGTCCGGCGCGCCATCGGGCCGATGGGCCAGAACGTCAGATTCGCGCCACCCATCAGGTGGTTGCGGGGGAACTCGTTCGCGGCCAGGATGTCGCCGAGCACTAATGCGTCCGCATACGACCGGTGCGACGGCAGGAACACCAGTGGGCGCGTCCGGTTGAGTCCGCGAAGCGAGCGCAAACCGGATTCGTCCGCGTGCACCGTCCATGCCGACGTGTGCAGCGGCCGCATCGCCTGGGTGAACAGGTCGGTGACGAGGCGTGACTGCACGGCCACGAGTTCACGGAGAGCACTGCGTGCCCGCGCGTCCACATCGCTGCGAGACACGCGCAACTCGGCCGCGAGGGCGTCGAGCCGCTGCCGGAACGCCGACGAATCCATGATCTGTTCGGCGACGAGTCGCGGCACCTTGTACCGGTCACCGATCACGGCGCGCTCGGCTCGTTCGAGGGCCACCACCGCCCGGCGCATGATGTACCGGGCGAGATTGCCTGCTTCGACCGCGTCGGAGCCGTACTCGGCCGCAAAGTCGCCGCGGAGTTCGCTCAGGGGCGCCGGTTGTGCCACCACGATCCGGTAGCGGTCGGCTCCCTTCCCCACGAGCCATTTCTGGATCAGCCGGTTCGGGTTGCGGGGGTTGGTGAGTGCGAGGACATCGGAGAACCGCGCCCGGCGTGCGCCGTCGCGCTCGGCGGGAAGCCAGACCACCCGCACCGGCAGCACGAGTGGATCGTCGGTGCGGCTGAGCAGTTCGGTCGTGAAGATCTGGGAATCGAGGTCGAGCGCCTCGGGGCGTGCTGCCGTGCGGTGTTCGGCAGGCACTCGATCGGAGTGGAGCCACTCCGTGATGAGCCTTCGTTCGATCGGGGTGGTCGCAGCCGCAACCACCACGGTCGGACGTGTCGGTGTGTGCGAGCCACGCTGCTCGTCGTCCCTCATGTCGCCCCGTTCGTTCGATTCCCCGATGTGAAAACTACCCCGACGAGGCGGGTTCACTCGGCGCATCTGCGTGAGAAAAGCCGGTACGAACCGGTGTACGGTTCGGCGGTCGGGACGAGAATGTGGAGGGCGCGCAGGGCGCGGTACCCATGGACGGGAGATCGGCTTTGGCAGGATTCACCGAAACAGGCGGTGCCGGATATGCGGCGATGCGGGAGACGCACACGTCGGTGCTCTTCCTCGTCGGTGATCGTGTGCACAAGATGAAGAAGCCACTGGATCTGGGCTTTCTCGACAACCGGACCCGGGCAGCGCGCGAGCGTGCCTGCCACCGCGAGGTCGATCTCAACCGGCGGATGGCACCGGACGTCTATCTGGGTGTTGCCGATGTCCACGGACCCGACGGGCAGGTGTGCGAACACCTCGTCGAGATGGTCCGGTTGCCCGACGACCGGCGGTTGGCCATGCTGGTCCGGCGCGGTGAGGACGTCGAGCAGGTCATCGAGTCGGTCGCGCGGCAGGTGGCGGACCTGCATGCCGCGTCGCCCCGGGACCCGGCAATCGACCGGTGCGCGTCGGTCGAGTTCCTTCGCGAACTCTGGACGCTGAGCCTGGACCATCTCGAACGGTTGAAGGTGGGCGGTACGGCCGCGGCGACGGTCGCGCGCATCCGGTCCGCCGCGACCCGTTACCTCGACGGCAGGGCGCCGCTGTTCACCGAGCGGATCGCCTCGGGGCGTGCGGTCGACGGTCACGGTGATCTTTTGGCGGACGACATCTTCTGTCTCGACGACGGACCGCGGATCATCGACTGCCTCGAGTTCGACGACGAACTGCGCTACGGTGACGGTCTTCTCGACATCGCCTTTCTTGCAATGGATCTCGAGAGATCCGGTGCCGTCGACTCCGCTCGGAACCTGCTCCGCTGTTACGCGGCGGCCTCCGGCGACGCACCGTCGCGCTCGCTGGTGCACCATTACGTCGCCTATCGCGCGCTGGTGCGCGCCAAGGTGACCGCACTTCGGCACGAACAGGGCGACGAGGCGTCCGGCGCGGTCGCGCTGAACTTCGTCGAGCAGGTCGAACGCAACCTCGAGCGCGCGCGTGTGAGGCTCGTGCTGGTCGGCGGTGTGACGGGCACGGGGAAGTCCACACTCTCCCGGACGATCGGTGAGTATCTGGACGCATCCGTGTTGCGCAGCGATGTCATCCGCAAAGAACTCGCCGGGATCGACCCGACGGACCGCACCGGCGACGGCGTCGACAGTGGGCTCTACTCGTCCGGGCATACGCGCGCGACGTACGAGGAAATGCTGGCGAGGGCCGCGTCCGAACTTGCTCACGGACGGTCGGCGGTCCTGGATGCGACGTGGCTGTCGGAGCCGCAGCGGGTCCGCGCCCGCGAGGTTGCAGCGGCGGCGTCCGCCGATGTCGTGGAGATCGAATGCCGTGCCGACCCGGCGGTACTGGAGCAACGCATCCGTGCCCGCGCGGAACGGAACGACGATCCGTCCGACGCCACACCAGCAGTGCTTGCCGTGCAACTGCGACGCCGGGACGAGTGGCCCGCCGCGCTCGTGGTGGACACGACCGACAGCAGCGCGGTCGACAAGGCATGGCTCGAGAGGGAACTCGGACTCGCTCCCTGGTGAGAGCTCGACCGGGAGCGCCCTGCCGGCGCGACGCGGAGCCGCCCGTGAACGGGAACCGGCTCCGCGTCGCTGAGCGGATCAGTCGCTGAGCGGATCAGATCTTGCGTGCGACGAGCACGGGGCACGGTGCCTTGTGCAGCAGATTCTGGCTGGTGGAGCCGAGCAGTGCGGCACGGAACTGAC
>JADGMW010000358.1_pt1 | contig 21117 bp, 14 predicted proteins | sample 8641801 | NCBI WGS metagenome assembly JADGMW01 (sample SAMN16272018, study PRJNA661076) | feces metagenome | isolation source: fecal sample from diarrhoea affected cattle A | host: Bos taurus | place: South Africa: Lokaleng Village, Mahikeng | collected 2019-09
GACCGCGCCCAGCACGTCGTGGTGGACCTGCCGTTCGCGCGCACGGTCGACAGCGCGCGCGAGCAGCGCGGGGTGACCAGCTCGGGAGTGGTCGCGGTCGCGTTGCTCGCCGGCGCGCTCGCGGGGACCGCCGTGCTGCTGGCCGCCCGCCTGGTCGTCGCCAGGCGCACGCCGGAAGCCGCCCTGCTCGTCGCGCGGGGGGCGAGTCGGCGCCGCCTGGTCGCCCAGGCCTCCGCCGAGGCCGGAGTGCTCGCGGCGCTGTGCGTCGCCCCGGCGACGGCGCTCGCGGTCGCGCTGTTCGGGCTGCTGAGCACTGCCGTCGGCCTCGGCTCGGTGGGTGTCCCCGAGGGCGGGTTGTCGCCGCTCGTCGTCGTCGTCACCGCCGTCGCTGTCGCGCTCGGCGCTCTGCTCGTGCTGCCCTGGCTGCGCGTGGGGACGTGGCGCGGCGGCCGCCAGGACCGCGTCGGCGTGGTGGCTCGCTCCGGCGTCGACCTGCTGCTGGCCGCGCTCGCGGTGCTGGCCTACCTGCAGCTGCGGGAGCACGGTGTCGCGACCGGCGCCGTGACCGACCCGGTGCTCGTGGTCGGCCCGGTGCTGTGCCTGATGGCGGGCGCGGCGCTCGCGCTGCGTCCTCTCCCGATCCTGGCGCGCCGGGCCGACGCGCTCGCCGGCTCAGCCCGCTCGTTGGCCCTGCCGCTCGCGGCCTGGGGGGTCGCGCGCCGCCCGCGGGGCGCTGCGGCGGCGTTCCTGGTGGTCTTGGCGACCGCGTGCGCGACGTTCGGTGTCGGGTTCGCCGCGACGTGGGAGCAGTCCGGGCGCGAGCAGGCCGCGGCCACGGTCGGCGCCGACCTGTCGGTCCCCGCGCACGGCGAGGCGTTGGGCGAGGGCGCCGTGCTTCGTGCCGCCACGGGCGGGCGGGTCAGCCCGGTCACCAGCCGCACCGTGACGCTCGGCTCGCGGGCGCAGGGTGGTGACGGCGGCGTGCGGCTGGTCGCCGTCGACACCGGGGACGCCGACGGGCTGCTGCGCGGCCGCCTGCCGTCAGGCGGCTGGGCGGACGCCACGGCGGGTCTGGCGCCGCAGGAGCCGGTCGGGGGGGTCGAGCTGACCGGCCCGAGAGCAGACCTGGTCGTCTCGGGCCAGGCCGAGGCCGACGTCGGGATGGTCGTCGCTCTCAGCCTGGTCATCCAGGACGGCGAGGGAGCGCGCGTCGCCCTCCCAGCGGGGAGCGTCGCCCTGGACGGCGCTCCGCACCCGGTGACGGTCGCCGTGCCGCACAACGCCCGGGTGGTGGCCGTCGCTGCCCGGCTCACCGCCGCGGGCGGCGCCGAGGATGCCGACGAGCAGCGCGAGGCGCCGTTCACCATCGAGGTCGCGCTGCGCGACGCGACGCTCTCGCCGGGGGGCGGCTGGTTCACGGCCCTCCCCACGACGACGGACGACGCCGTGGCCTCGCTCGACCGGGTCGCGGCCGCCGAGGTCCCCGACGGCGTGCGGCTGTCGATCGACGGCACCGCCTCCCTGCCGGGGCTGTTCTGGACTGACGGCGTCCTCACGGCGCTCGCGTTCCGCCCGGTCGACGAGGCGCCCGTCGTGGTCTCGACCCGCCTCGCCCAGGAGCTGGGCCTCACGGTCGGCGACACGGTGCAGCTCATGTTCGGTGTGACGCAGGCGCCCGCGACGGTCCACGGGATCGTGGCCTACGTGCCCTCCCAGCCGCGCGCGGCGGCGCTGCTGGCCGACGTGGACACGTTGTCCCGCGCCGCCCTCAGCCACGGCAGCCTCGACGCGCTGACCGACGCCTGGTGGGTCGGCGGCGCGATCCCCACCGGCGCCGCCGCCATGGTCGAGGCGGCGGGGATCGGACCGGTCACCGAGCGCACGGCCGTCGCGCACGAGAACACCGAGGGCCCCCTGCGCGCCGCGCAGCGGGCAGCAGTGTCGCTCCTCGTCGTCGCGGCCCTCGTGCTCACGCTCGTCGGCATCGCGATGCACTCGATGACCGCGCTCGAGGCGCGCGAGCTCGACGTGGCTCGCCTGCGCGGGCTCGGCGCGTCACGGCGTGCGGTGCGCACCTCCGTGCTCGCCGAGCAGGCGGTCCTCACCGGGGCGCCGTTGCTCGCGGGCGTCCTGGTGGGCGTCGTCGCGTGCTGGGCCGTCGGCCCTCTCCTGGCGGTGTCGGCCCAGGGCCTCCCTCCCGTGCCGGCAGCGGTCGTGAGCTGGCCGTGGCCGGCCCAGCTGGCGACGGTCCTCGCGCTGCTGCTCGGCTGTGTCGCGGTCATCGTGCCCCTCGCGGACCGGGCAGTGCGCCGCGCGACGCTCGCCCGTCTGCGCGTGGACGGGTCCGCGTGAGGGTCGCCTGGCGCACGGCCCGCGCCGACCTGTGGCCACTGCTGGTGACCATGCTGGTCGTGGCGCTCACGGTCGGGCTCAGCGTCGCGGTGCCCACAGCGCTCGCCGACCGGGCCGACACTGCTGTCCGGATAGGTGTCGCGGACGCCAACCCGCGCGCCGACCTGCTGGTCACCGCGCCCTACGCCGCGGGTGCGTCGGACCCCACGGCCGGCGCCACGGACACCACCGGGGGCGTCGACGATGTCGCGCGCACGATCACCGACTCACTCCCGGGATCCGTGCGCCGCGTGCTCGGGCCGGCCGTCGCCGCTGCCACCAGCACCGATCTCAGTTTCAGCACCCCCGGCCTGTCGACCGCGGGCGTCTTGTGGATGAGCTACCTGTGGTCGGGCCAGGAGCCCGGGGTCCGGTGGCTCCAGGGGGTCGCGCCGGGTCGCCCGGGGCCGGATGGAGCCGTGCAGCTCGCCATGTCCGACGAGGTGGCGCGGACCCTGGGCGTCCGCGCCGGCGACACCCTCCAGACGACCAAGCCCGACCGCACGGTGGTGCCCGTGCTGGTCACGGGTGTGTTCGCGGCGCAGGACCCAGGGGACCTTGTCTGGTCGGAGCGGCCGGAGATGCTCCAGCCGCGAGTGGTGGGGGCGAGCCGCGCTCCCACGACCGTCGTGGGCGGGCTGCTGTCCGCGGCCTCGTTGCCCGCGGCCCGCGCCGCGCTCGAGCCAGCCGGAGTGACCCGCACGTTCCGCTTCGCGGTGGACCCGCAGGCACTCGACTATGCCGGATCGGGCGCGCTCGCCACCGAGCTCGCCGCGCTCGAGGCGTCCCCGGCCGTGCTGGGCGCCCCAGGGCCGCTGCCCAGCGTGACGTCACGGCTCGACCTCGTGCTCACGCAGGCGCGCGAACGCGTGTCAGCCACGGGGTCGCAGGCCATGGTGGTGCTCGCCGGGCTGGGCAGCGCCGCGGTGCTCGTGCTCCTGGTCGCGGCCGAGCTCCTCGCGCGCCGTCGGGCGGTGGCGCTGCACATCGCGCGCGCCCGCGGCGCCTCCCTCGTCTTCGTCGCCGGGCGCGCGGGCGCCGAGGCAGCGGTCGTCGTCGGCCTCGGCGCCGCGGTCGGCGTGGCGCTCGGCCTCCTCGTGGCCCCCGGCGCGGTCACCTGGCTCTGGGTGATCGTGGTGGTCGTCGTGGGGGTGCTCGCGCCGCCAGCCTTCGCGATGTGGACCGCCACGCGCAGCGAGGCTCGCCGTGTGCCGACCGACGAGCACCACCGCCGCGCCGCGCAGCGGGTCCGGACGGTGCGACGCGGCTCGTGGGAGGCGGCGCTCGTCGTCCTCGCGGTCGCGGCGACGGCGGTCCTGCGCCGCCGTGGCGTCGTGTCGATGTCCAGCCCCGCGGATCGGCTGCTCGCCGCTGGACCCTTCCTCGTCGCGGCGGCGGGCGCGTTGCTGCTCTGGCGCGCGGCGCCCGTGCTGCTCGGCGTTGTCCTGCGCGTCGCGCGCAGGTCCCGTCGGGCAGGCCCGCTGCTCGCCGTGGCGCGGGCCCGGTCCACGGGTGCGGCGCTGCCCTTCGTGGCGCTGGTGGTGGTGATCTCGCTCAGCGCCCTGTGCGGCGCGATCGTCGGGACGGCGCGGGCTGGTCAGTCGGACGGCTCGTGGGACAGCGTGGGGGCGGACGCCCTGGTGCGGCCGACGTCGCCAGACTCCTCGATGCTGGCCGTCGCGGGCGCGCTGGCCGAGGTCGAGGGCGTCGAGGCCGTGGCCGTCGGCCGGGTGGCGGCCCGTAGTGAGCTCCTCGGGGCGCCCGGCGTCGACGCCGTGCGGGTGCTCGCGATCGACCCGGTGGCCTACGGCGCGCTGCTCGCGCGAACGCCGTTCGGGGCCGCCCCTGGGCTGGGGAGGCTGACCGATGCGTCCACCACCGCCGGTGCGCTGCCCGCGCTGGTCGCCGGCCCGCTCCTGGGATCCACGCCGTCGTTGCGCTGGGGTGACGTGACGATCGACCTCGAGCCCGTCGGAGAGGCGCCGGCCCTGCCGATGGGGCAGCCCGACGGCACGCCCGCCGGGCCCACCGTGGTGGTGGACCGCGCTGCGCTGGCGGAGGCGGTCATGGCCGCCTCCGTCGCCCGCGCCGAGCGGACGAGCTCGGCGCCCGTGCGCCCGGAAGACGTCGCCGTGGACCCGGACACCGTGTGGGTCGTCGGTCCCCGGGCGGCGTCCGCCGCGCAGACGGCCGCGGCGCCGTCCGGAGCACAAGTGCTCGCCCGCGAGCAGTGGCTCGCGGACCGCCGGTCTGACCCGCTCAACGGCGGTCTGCTGACCCTCGTCGCCCTCGTCACCGTCGTGTGCGCGGGGCTCGCGACCGTCGTGGTCGTCCTAGACGCCGCCGCGTCCGCTCCCGGGCGCGGGCGCTCGCTCGCCACTGCCCGGGTGCTGGGGTTGCGCCGACGCGACGCGGCGCGCGTCGCAGCCGGTGAGCTGCTGCCGCTGACACTGGTGGCCGGCGTGGGCGGCATCCTGCTCGGCGTGCTGCTGGCGGGCGCGATCACGGCCCCGCTCGCGCTGCGGTTGGTCACCGGCCAGTCCGCCGACCCCGGCGTCGTGCTCCCGTGGTGGGCCATGACGCCGGTCGCCCTCCTGGCGGCCACCGTGCTGGTGGTCGTCGCGGTCGAGTCCTCCGCCCGCCGCCGCGAGCGGCTCGGGCAGGTGCTGCGGGTCCGGTGAGGGCACAGCGACGCGTGGGTGTCGCCAGCGGCTCGATGCGCGACGGGCGATCGCAGCGCATCCCCGGACGGCATAGGCGCCGCCTCACCGCGCCCTACGCGGGCAGGGTGAGGATCTCGGCGCCGTCGTCGGTGATGGCGATGGTGTGCTCGCTGTGGGCGGTGCGGCAGCCGGTCGCGCTGCGGAGGGTCCATCCGTCGGCGTCGGTGACGAGCTCGTCGGTGTCGGCCATGATCCAGGGCTCGAGGGCGAGCAGCAGCCCGGGACGCAGCGTGTACCCGCGGCCGGGCCGCCCGGTGTTCGTCACGTGCGGGTCCTGGTGCATGGTCGAGCCGATGCCGTGCCCGCCGAACTCGGTGTTGATCGGGTACCCGGCCTCGCTGAGCACCGTGCCGATCGCGTGGGAGATGTCGCCGATGCGCGCGCCCGGCCGGGCGGCGGCGATCCCGGCGGCCAGCGCCCGCTCGGTGGCGCGGATCATCGCGACGCTCTCGGGCGGCTGTGTCGCGCCCACGACGACGCTGATGGCCGCGTCGGCCGCGATCCCGTCCAGGGACACGGCCAGGTCGAGGGTCAGCAGGTCGCCGTCGGCGAGCGTGTAGTCGTGCGGCAGGCCGTGCAGCACGGCGTCGTTGACGGACGTGCAGATGTAGTGGCCGAAGGGCCCGCGCCCGAACGACGGCTCGTAGTCGACGTAGCAGGACTGCGCGCCCGCGTCGAGGATCATGCGCTGGGCCCAGCGGTCGATGTCGAGCAGGTTCGTGCCCACCGTGCTGCGGCTCCGGAGCGCCTGCAGGATGCCGCCGACGAGGGCGCCTGTCCGCTTGGCGCGGGCCAGCTCGTCGGGGCTCAGGATCTCGATCATGACGCGCCTCTCCACAGACCAATAACTATACCGGCCATACTATCCCGGTATTAGTATCGGCTCATGGTCAGACTGCCCCACACTCCCGCCGAGGTCGAGCGCGGGCGGCGCCTCGGAGCCCTGCTGCGACAGGCCAGGGGCCAGCGCTCGATCCTCGCGACCGCGCTGGACGCGCGCGTGTCGCCCGAGACGCTCCGGAAGATCGAGTCCGGCCGCGTGGCGACCCCCGCCTTCCCGACCATCGCGGCGATCGCCGACGTCCTCGGGCTGTCCCTCGACGCGGTGTGGGCCGAGGTGAGCCGTCCCGAGCCCGTGGGCGCCGATCACGACGAGCGCGAGCCGCTGGCCTCGTAGGGCCGGTCCCCGCCGTGGGGGCCCGCCCGACGAGCGGCGAGCCGCACGGACGGCCGGTCGCGATCGCGCGGCGGGATCGGGCACGCCTACGGTCTCCGGGCGGCGCCGGTGAGCGCGCGGACGAGAGGGCCGGCGACGTCCGGGTCGGCCAGGTAGTCCTCGACCGCGTGCGGGTACGACGGGTTGTCGGTCCGCTCGTCGCGGATGGCCTTGTCACCGCCGGTGAACAGGGGCGCCAGCGGGTGCACCAGGGCGACGACGTCGCGGACGTCGTACGCGTTGACCCACGCGGGCGCCATCGGCTCCCACGGGTGGATCACCCCGGGCACCGGGCGCCGCTCGGAGCCCTCGCCGGGGCCGTTCAGCCGGCGACGCACGACGCGTAGGCCCAGCGGCGAGCCCGTGGTGGCGAACAGGCGGACCACGACGCCCGCGGGGAGGCTGTGGCAGGCGTCGTACGCCACGACGCTGCCCAGGCTGTGGCCGATCACCACCACGTCGGTGTGGCCGTCGCGCACCGCGGCGTCGACCGACCGCAGCACCACCCCCTGCGCCAGGGTGCGGATCCCGGCATCGGTCAGGTAGTACGCCACCTCCCGGTAGAACTGCTCGATCACCCACTCCGCGAGCGTCGTCTTCGAGGCGAGGAACTGCAGCGCCGAGCGGGCCACCTGCAGCCGCAGGAAGTCGGACCACTCGACCTCGGGGTGGACGAGCTGCTCCGTGCGGCGGACCTCCTCCATCTCGGCCACGGCGGCGACGCCGTCGGCCCCCGTCCGCGGGAGCCGCTCCTCCGCGCGGTACCCGGCGCCCTCGGCGGCGTCGATCAGCATGTGCTGGCTCAGCACGGTGACGTCCTCCCCGCCCGCCAGGTCGGGCGGCGGCCCGCCCGCGGCGTCCAGCTCGGCGACCCGCGCCGCGAGGTCGTTGCCGTAGAAGGGGAAGTAGGCCGAGTCGATCGGCGGGAGGCCCTCGCCCGCCAGGACGGAGCCCTTCGCCAGCCCGCCCAGCCAGCGGCGGGTCAAGGCGTCGACATGGCGCTTGACGTCCTCCGGGGAGCGGCCCATGCCGCGGGGCATCTGCTGGCCGCGACCGTGCACCAGGAGCAGGGCGGTCATGGGGCGCCTCCCACCGTCGTCGATGCGCTCGGACGCGTCGCGCCGTCGCCCTTGCATCGTGGCACGGCTGCCGCGACGCGGCGCTGCGACGCGGATCAGGGCTTGAGTGCGAGAGAGATGCAAGCGAGATGCGAGCTGCCCGCGAGGGATTCCACCCCAGCGGTCAGGCCAGCGCGAGGCCGTCCACGAGCTCAGCGCCCGGCGCGGCGGCGAGCAGGGCGCCGGGCAGCGCCAGCTTCGAGCGGCGGAGGCCGCTGCCGATGATCACCAGGTCGCCAGCCGGGTCCGGGGCCGCGACACGGGCGTCGACGAGCACGCGGTACCCGTCGGGCAGTCCCAGCGGGGTGATGCCCCCGTACTCCATGCCGGACTCCTCCGTGGCCCGGTCCATCGGCAGGAAGGACGCCTTGCGGACGTCCAGCAGCCGCTTGACGGCGTTGTTCACGTCGGCGCGCGTCGTGGCGCGGACCACCGCCGCGGCGACCCGCTCCTCGCCCGCGCGGCGGCCCGCGACCAGCACGCAGTTGGCCGACGCCGACAGGGGCAGGCCGTACGCCTCCGTCATCGCGGCGGTGTCCGCCAGGCCTGGGTCGATCTCCGCCACCACCACCGCGTCCGCGACCTCGGGCGTGACGGCAGCCCAGCCCCCGAGCACCGCGAACGTGCTCTCGGCCAGGAGCTCAGGGTGGTCCAGGGCGCGCAGCCAGGTCAGGGTCCCGAGGGTCACGGCAGTCATGGCGAGAGGCTAGCGAACCTGCCGCGCGCGGGCAGGGCGGCCCGGCGGCCCGGCGGCCCCGGTCAGCGCTGCGCGGTGCCCATCAGCACACCCCGGGCCAGCGTGTGCCGCACGCCTTCGATCGACACGGCGCCCGGCATGGCGCCCACGGTCACGCCGAGCCGCTCCACGTCCAGCGCGTGCACGGCGATGTAGTACCGGTGCGGGCGGTCGCCGTGCGGGGGCGCGGCGCCCTCGTAGCCCGCCAGGCCGTGGTCCCCGCGCACGTGGAAGGACCCCGGCGGCACACGGGTCCCGTCGGGCGCCCCGGCGCCGCGCGCCAGCGACGTCGTGGTGACGGGCACGTCCACCAGCACCCAGTGCCAGAACCCGGAGACGCCCGGGGCGTCAGGATCGAAGACGTTGACCAGGAACGAGCGCGTCGCCGCCGGGAAGCCGGACCAGCTCAGCTGCGGGGAGGCGTCGCCCCCAGGAGGAGCCTGCACGGCGTCCGGCAAGGGCTCCCCGTGGCGCACGTCCTCGCTCGCCAGCTCGAACGACGCGACGTGCGGGAGCAGCGCATAGGGCTCCGGCGCGAGCGGGCGGGTCAGGGAGACGGGCATCGAGACCTCCGCGGTGTCGAGGTCGGCCCGGCGCGCCAGCCGACCCCTCCATCATGCGGGGGCGGCCTGCCCGGCGCTCGCGGGCGGCCGGCCGGCCTCGCCGCGCCGCACGTGCGAGCGCGCGTGCTCGATCGCCTCGCCCAGGTCGGTGAACAGGTGCTCCTGGCGCTGCAGCTCGGCGAGCACTCCCACGGAGTCGACGACCCGCCGGTGCTCGGGCCGCAACCCCTTGAGCAGCACGACGATCCCGCGGCGTTGCAGGTCGGCGACCACCTCGGCCAGGGCGTTCGCCCCGCTGATGTCCAGGACGCGGATCGCCGAGAGGCGCAGCACCACCACGCGCACATCCGCCACCAGGGCCAGCTCGTCGAGGAAGCGGCGCACGTCGGCGAAGAACAGGGAGCCGTCGATCCGGTACAGCGCGATGTGCTCGTGCAGCAGCGCGTGCTCGGCGGCCGCGCCCACGGACTCGGTGTCCGGGGTGGGGATCGCCTCGCGATGCAGGCCGCTGGTCCGGGCCACCGCGCGCAGCGCCAGCACGGCGGCGACGGCGATCCCGATCTCGACGGCCATCACCAGGTCGAAGACGATCGTCGCGCCGAGGGTGAGCAAGAAGACCAGGGCGCCGGATCGGCCCGACCGGCAGATCGAGCGGGCCGTGGGCAGGTCGACCATGCGGGCGGCGGTGACCAGCAGGACGCCCGCGAGCGCGGACAGCGGGATCCGCGCGACCCAGGGAGCCGCGGCGTAGACGATGACGGCGAGCACCCCGGCGTGCAGCAGCGCGGACGTGCGGGTGCGGGCGCCGGCGCGCACGTTGACAGCGGTGCGGGCGATGGCCCCGGTGGCCGGCATGCCGCCGAACAGGCCGGAGGCGACGTTCGCGAGGCCCTGGCCCACGAGCTCGCGGTTGGGCTGGGTGCGGGGGATGTCGTCGGCCATCCCATCGGCGACCCGTGCCGAGAGCAGGGACTCGAGCGCCGCGAGCGCGGCGACGGCCAGGGCCGCCGAGAACAGCGCGCTGGTGGTCTCGACGCTCACCATCGGCACGGTCGGCGCGGGCAGGGAGGACGGGAGCGCGCCGATGCGGTCCACGCCCAGTCCGGCGAGCTCGACCAGCAGCGTGGCCACGACCACCGCCACCAGCGAGGCGGGCAGGGTGCGGTTGACGCGGGGCAGCAGCGTCATGATCGCGATCACGAGGGCGACGATGCCGAGCGCGGGCAGCGCTGTCGGCCAGTCGGCCTGCCCGAGGGTGCGGATCGCCACGAGGGCGGCGTTCTCGCCGTCGGCCTTCGGGGTGTCGAGGGCGAGCGGGACCTGCTGCAGGGCGATGACGACGCCGATGCCCAGGGTGAACCCCTCGACCACGGGCCAGGGGATGTAGGCGACGAGCCTGCCGAGGCCGATCAGGCCGCCGACGATCACCAGGCCGCCCGCCATGATCGAGACCACGGCGACGGACTCGGGCCCGTATCTGGCCACGATCGGGATGAGCACGACCGTCATGGCCCCGGTGGGCCCGGAGACCTGCAGGTGCGACCCGCCGAAGACGGCGGCGACAGCGCCGGCGACCACGGCGGTGACCAGCCCTGCCGTGGCGCCGAGGCCCGAGGAGACGCCGAATCCGAGGGCGAGCGGCAGCGCGACGATGGCGACGGTGAGGCCGGCGATGGCGTCAGCCCGCCAGGAGCCGCGCAGCCCGGCGTAGTCGGAGCGGCGGGGGAGGACGCGGCGGGCGAGGAGGGCCCCGGCGGCGTGCCAGTCGACGCGCCGCAGGACGTCGGTGGCGCTCACGAGCTCGGCTCGTCCCGCTCGAGGTCGGCGAGCGCGGTGCGGGCCCCGGCCAGGGTGTCGAGGAGGACGGTCCGGGCGGCGGCGAGCATCTGTGCCACGGCGGGGTGTGCCAGCGTGTAGTGCACGGCGTTGCCGTCCCGGCGGGCGGTGACGACGCCGGCGCGGCGCAGGACGGCGAGGTGCTGGGACAGGTGCGAGGCCTCGATGCCGATCTCCGCGAGGAGCTCGCTGACGGCGCGGGGGCGCTCGGCGAGGAGCTCGAGGGTGCGGATCCGCACGGGGTGGGCGAGGGCCTTGAACAGCTCGGCCTTGAACTCGTGGACCGGCTGATCGACGCCTGGCGGGGGAAGGGACACGACTCTCCGATGAGGGGCTCTGCGCACGGGTTGATGGATTCATCAATCCGTGGAACGAGGGTACGCCTGGGAGCGGCCCCCGATTGACACCGCCGCTCATGTCGGCGTGTACTGGCATGATCGAACACGTGTTCGACGAGAGGGTGGGCGAGGCATGGAGACGGCGGTGCTGAGCCGGGAGGAGCGCGCGGCCCGGGCGCGGGCCGCGCTGGCCCACGCCGAGCAGCGGACCGGCGCGCGCCCCCTCGTGCTCCCCGGCGGGACGGTCGTCCCGCGGCCCCCGGGGCCCAGCGCGTCGGGGCCCGGCGTGTCGGGACTCGGCGCGTCCGGGCCCAGCGCGACGGCGCCCGGCGCCGCGGCCGAGCCGGCGCAGCCCGTCCCGGCCGCCGCGCCCGACGGCTCCGAGACGCGCCAGGCCTCGCTGCTGCTGAGCGAGCGCCCCTCGCTGCCCGTCCCCGACGGGCTGGCCGCCCTGCTCCCCGACGGGTTGCGCCGGGGCGGCATCACGGCCGTGACGGGCTCCACCTCGCTGCTGCTGGCCTTGCTCGCCCACGCTTGCGCCGAGGGCGCCTGGGCCGCCGTCGTGGGCCAGCCCAGCATGGGGCTGCTCGCCGCGGCGCAGGCCGGGGTCGCCCTCGAGCGGCTCGCCCTGGTTCCCCGTCCCGGCCCGGACGCCCCGAGCGTGGTCGCGGCGCTGGTCGACGGGCTCGACGTCGTCCTGGTCGGCCCCGACGCGGCCCTCACCGACGGTGACCGCCGACGGTTGGGCGCCCGTGCCCGCGACCGGGGGGCCGTGCTGCTCTCCAGCACGGCGTGGCCGGGGGCCAACGTCGTGCTGACCGCTGCCAGCCAGCGGTGGAGCGGCGCCGAGGACGGCGCCGGGCGGCTGCGCGCCCACGAGCTGCGCGTGACCCGCAGCGGGCGCGGCGGGGCCGGCGTGCCGCAGAGCCTCACCCTCACGCTCCCGCTCGGCAGGCCGGCGGGCGGGACGCCTCCCGCCCCCGGCGCCGGCACGAGGCGGGCCGCGCCCGCGCAGAAGACGGCGCCCGCGCCGTTGCGGCTGGTGGGATGACGAGGCCGGGCGGATGAGCACGCGCACCACCGTCGTCTGGGTGCCCGACTGGCCGGTCGTGGCCGCGGTGCGCGGCGACCGGGTGGAGCCCCACCTGCCCGCCGCCGTCCACGACGGGCGGCGGCTCGTGGCCGTCTCGGCCCTCGCGCGCGCCCAGGGGGTGCGGCGGGGGATGCGCCGCCGGCAGGCGCAGGGCTGCTGCCCCGAGCTCGTGCTGCTCGCCGCGGACGAGGGGCGCGACGTGCGGCTCTTCGAGCCGGTGGCCGCCGCCGTCGAGACGGTGGTCGCCGGCATCGAGGTGGCCCGCGCGGGGCTGCTGCTGCTGCCGGCCGGGGGGGCCAGCCGCTACCACGGCTCGGAGGAGGCGCTCGCGGAGCGGATCGTGACGGCCGTCGCCCAGCGCACCGGCCACGAGGCCCACGTCGGGACGGCCGACGGGCTGCTCGCCGCGATCCTGGCCGCCCGGGAGGACGCGACCGTGCCCCCCGGCGGGTCGCGCGCCTACCTCGCCCCGCGGGGCATGAGCGAGCTGGCCCACGCCGCCGTCCAGGACGGCCTCGACCGGCAGGTGGGCGATCTGGTGGACCTGCTCGGCAGGCTGGGGCTGCGGGTCCTCGGAGACCTGGCCCGGCTGCCCGACGGCGACGTGCAGGCCAGGTTCGGCGCTTTGGGCGCCTGGGCGCAGCTGCTCGCCCGTGGCCACGACGCCCGACCGCCGGCGCGCCGCCGCCCGGAGACCGACCTCGAGGTGGCCTGCGAGCTGGACCCGCCAGCCCAGCGGGTCGACACCGCCACCTTCATGGGCAGGCGGCTCGCCGAGGAGCTCCACGCGCTGCTCATGGAGCACTCGGTCACCTGCGGGCGGCTCCAGGTGGCCGCCCGCACCGACGAGGGCGAGGACCTGGTCCGGGTGTGGCGCACCGACACGGGCGGGCTCGGCGGCCTCACCGCGGCCCGCATCACCGACCGGATCCGCTGGCAGCTCGAGGGCTGGCTCACCGCCGGCGCCCTGACCCGGGCGCCCGACGACCCCGAGGACTCCCATCCGGTGGCCCTGGTGCGCCTGGCGCTCACCGCGCAGGACGTCGCCCCGGCGGGCGCCGAGCAGGGCCGGCTGTGGGGCGGGGCCTCGGGCGGCGACCTGCGCGCGCACCGGGCGCTCGAACGGGTGCAGGGGCTCATCGGCGGCGACGGGGTGCTGACCGTCGCGCTGCAGGGCGGCCGTGACGTGCGCGACCAGGTGGCCCTGCGGCCGTGGGGCGACCAGACGGCGGCGCCGCGCCCTGCCGACCGGCCCTGGCCCGGCCGCCTCCCCGAGCCGGCCCCCGCCACCGTGCTGGTCGAGCCCGAGCCGGTCGAGGTGCGGACCTCCGCGGGCGCCCCGGTGCGCCTCGACGAGCGGTTCGCCATGAGCGGCGCCCCTGCGACGGTCCGGGGATCCTGGGCGGGCGCGGCCGAGCGCTCCGTCGTGGGATGGGCCGGCCCGTGGCCACTGGTCGAGCGGTGGTGGGCTCCCGGAGCCCGGCGCCGTGCGCACCTGCAGGTCAGCCTCGACGACGGCAGCGCGCTGCTGCTCTCCTGGCAGGAGGGCTGGATGTGCGAGGGCGCCTACGACTGAGCCGCGACCGGGCGTGGCGGTCGCCGCGACCGTGCCCGACGCCTGACAGGGTGGGCGTTCGAGACGTGACGAGGAGGTCATCACCGTGCCCCAGCAGACCGACCTGGGAACCGCCCCCCGCGAGCAGGCCAGCCCTGCCCTGCGACCCGCCCCCGGGCAGAGCCCACGGCCGGACCCGACGATGGCGCACCGGATCGCCGACGCCACGGTGACGGTGCGCGACGCCGAGGGCGTCCCGCTGGCGGACGCGCCCGTGGTGGTGGCCCAGACCGCGCACCGCTTCCTGTTCGGGTGCATCGGGTTCGACCTGATCGACCTCGCCAACCGCGAGGACGGCGCCGCGCAGGACGACCAGCGGCCGGCGGAGGAGCGGTGGGCCGAGCAGCGGCTGGCGGACCAGTGGCTCGGGCTGTTCAACGCCGTCACGCTGCCGTTCTACTGGGGGCACTTCGAGCCTGAGCGCGGCCGCCCCGACACCGCCCGGATGCTGCGCGCGGCCCGCTGGTTCGCCGATCGGGGCTGCGTCGTCAAGGGCCATCCGCTGGCCTGGCACTCCGAGTGCGCCGACTGGCTGCTCGGCCTGCCCACCGACGAGGTCGCCGACGTGCTGGACGCGCGGATCCGCCGCGACGTCGCCGACTTCGCCGGCGTGATCGACACCTGGGACGCGATCAACGAGGTCGTCATCATGCCGGTGTTCGACAAGGTCCCGAACGCGATGACGCCGCTGTGCCGCGAGCGCGGGCGCATCCCCACCGTCCGCCTCGCGTTCGACGCCGCCCGCCAGGCGAACCCGGCGGCGACCCTGCTGCTCAACGACTTCGACATGTCCACCGCCTTCGAGTGCCTCATCGAGGGGTGCCTCGAGGCGGGGATCCAGATCGACGCCATCGGCCTGCAGAGCCACATGCACCAGGGCGCCTGGGGCGAGGAGCGCACCCTGGAGGTGCTCGACCGGTTCGGGCGCTACGGCCTGCCCCTGCACCTGACGGAGACGACGATCCTGTCGGGCGACCTGATGCCCGCCCACCTCGACGACCTCAACGACCACCAGGTCGACCACTGGCCCTCCACCCCGGAGGGCGAGGAGCGGCAGGCCCAGGAGGTCGCGACCCACTACCGGACGCTGCTGTCGCACCCCTCGGTCGAGTCCGCCACCTACTGGGGGCTGAGCGACGCCGGGATGTGGCTCGGGGCGCCCGGCGGGCTGGTGCGCGCGGACGGCACGCCCAAGCCGGCCTACGACGCGCTGCGCGGGTTGGTGAAGGGGGAGTGGTGGCATGAGCCGCGCACGCTGCGGACCGACTCCCAGGGGCGGGTGGCGGTGCGGGGATTCCTGGGCGAGTACAGCATCACCGCAGGCCACAGCGGTGCGACGTTGACCCTTGACCGTGCGGGTGCGGTCGACGCGGAGGTCCGGCTGGGCTGACCCGGCCGACGGGGCGCGTGCCCGCTCGACGGCTGGAGGGCGGGCGGCCCGCGGTTTGACTCCCGGCGCCGGGCGACGTGTACTGGTGGCATCGAACGTGTGTTCGATGAGGCGCTCCGGTTCTGGGGGCGCCCGGGCAGCCAGGGGACGGGAGGGCTCGTCGTGCCGCGGACGACGGACCAGGGCGGCCGCTACGCCGAGCTGCACGCCCACTCGGCGTTCAGCTTCCTCGACGGGGCGAGCCAGCCCGAGGAGCTCGCCGCCGAGGCGGTGCGGCTGGGCCTGGACGCCCTCGCCCTCACCGACCACGACGGCCTCTACGGCGTGGTGCGCTTCGCCCAAGCCGCCCGCGCCGTGGGCCTGCCCACCGTGTTCGGCGCCGAGCTGCGCCTGCCCGTCCCCGGGGGCGGGTGGGGAGCACAGCGCGTGACCGGCCCCGACGTCCTCGACGCGCCCACCGGCGTCCCCGACCCCCGCGCCACCCACCTGCTCGTCCTGGCCCGCGGGCCCGACGGCTACCGGGCGCTGTCGCGGGCCATCGCCACGGGGCACCTGGCCGCCGGGGCCAAGGGCGCCGCCCAGCACACCTGGGAGGGCCTCGCCGAGCAGGCCGCCGGGCAGTGGCTGGTCCTGACCGGCTGCCGCAAGGGCTCCGTGCGCCAGGCGCTCGCGAGCGGCGGGGGCACAGCCGGCGACGTGACACCGGAGGGGTTCCTCGCCGGCCGCGCCGAGCTCGACCGGCTCGTCGGGCTGTTCGGCCGCGAGAACGTCGCCGTCGAGATCACCGACCACGGGGACCCCGGCGACGCCGATCGCAACGACGCCCTCGCCGCGCTCGCGGCCGCCGCCGGCCTGCCGCTCGTCGCCACCGGCAACGCCCACTACGCCACCCCCCGCGACGCCGACCTGGCGGCGGCGCTCGCGGCCGTGCGGGCCCGATCCTCGCTCGACGACCTCGACGGCTGGCTGCCGGGCGCCCCCACCGCCCATCTGCGCTCGGCCGCGGAGATGCTCGCCCTGCACCGGCGCCACCCGCAGGCCGTGGGCGCCGCCGCGCGCCTGGCCGCGGAGTGCGCGTTCGACCTGTCCCTCGTCGCGCCCCAGCTGCCGCCCTACCCCGTGCCGCCGGGCCACACGGAGGCCAGCTGGCTGCGCGAGCTGGTGCGCCGCGGGGCGCTCGAGCTGTACGGGCCGCCCGAGGCCGAGCGGGTGCCCGGGGCGTACGCGCAACTCGAGCACGAGCTGCGCGTCATCGAGGACCTCGGCTTCCCGGGGTACTTCCTGGTCGTCTACGACCTGGTCGACTTCTGCCGCCGCAACGGCATCATGGCGCAGGGCCGCGGCTCGGCCGCCAACTCGGCCGTCTGCTACGTGCTGCGGGTCACCGCCGTGGACGCGGTCGCGCACGGGCTGCTGTTCGAGCGGTTCCTCGCGCCCGAGCGGGACGGGCCGCCGGACATCGACGTCGACATCGAGTCGGGCCGCCGCGAGGAGGTCATCCAGCACGTCTACGCCAAGCACGGGCGCACCCACGCCGCCCAGGTCGCGAACGTCATCACCTACCGCCCTCGCTCGGCGGTGCGCGACGCCGCCCGGGCGCTCGGGTACGACGCCGGGCAGCAGGACGCGTGGAGCAAGTCCATCGAGCGCTGGGGGAGCCTGCGCGGCGCCGACCCGGTGACCCCCGACGGCCGCGACGCCCCGCCCGCCCGCGACGCCCCGCCCACCCGGACGGGCGGGGGCCGCGACCCCCACGACGCGGTGTGGGGGACCACGCTCGAGCCCACCGCCGACCGGCACGACGTGGCCCCCCGCACACGCCCCCCGGCCGCGGACGAGCTCGACGAGATCCCCGAGCAGGTGATCGACCTGGCCGAGCGGTTCCTGCGCCTGCCCCGCCACCTGGGCATCCACTCGGGCGGCATGGTGATGTGCGACCGGCCCGTCATCGAGGTCTGCCCGGTGGAGTGGGCCCGGATGCCGGGGCGCACCGTGCTGCAGTGGGACAAGGAGGACTGCGCCGACGCGGGGCTGGTGAAGTTCGACCTGCTGGGCCTGGGCATGCTCACGGCCCTGCGGATCGCGTTCGACCTGGTGCGCGAGCACGAGGGCGTCGAGCTGGACCTGCACGCCCTGCCGTACGAGGACCCGCTCGTGTACGACCTGCTCAGCGCCGCCGACACCGTGGGCGTGTTCCAGGTCGAGTCGCGGGCGCAGATGGGCACCCTGCCGCGCCTGCAGCCACGGCGGTTCTACGACATCGTCGTGGAGGTCGCGCTCATCCGGCCCGGGCCCATCCAGGGCGGCTCGGTGCACCCGTACATCAACCGGTACCACGGCCGGGAGAAGGTCACCTACCTGCACCCCAAGCTCGAGAAGTCGCTCGCGAAGACCCTCGGGGTGCCGCTCTTCCAGGAGCAGCTCATGCAGATGGCCATCGACGTCGCGGACTTCACCCCCGCCGAGGCCGACCAGCTGCGCCGGGCGATGGGCTCGAAGCGGTCCACCGAGCGGATGGAGGCCCTGCACGCCCGCCTGCTCGCGGGCATGGCCGCGAACGGGATCGACCCCGAGACCGGCGAGCAGATCTTCGACAAGCTCAAGGCCTTCGCCGACTTCGGGTTCCCCGAGTCCCACGCGTACTCGTTCGCGTTCCTCGTGTACGCCAGCGCCTGGCTCAAGGTGCACCACCCGGCCGCCTTCTACGCCGGGCTGCTCGCGGCGCAGCCGATGGGCTTCTACTCCCCGCAGTCCCTGGTCGCCGACGCCCGCCGCCACGGCCTGCAGGTGCTGCGCCCCTGCGTGCAGGCCTCCGGGGTGCAGGCGCGGGTGGAGCGGCTGGGCCCGACCTCGCCCGACGGCGAGCCGCGCCTCGTCCCGACCCCCTCCGGCACGGCGCCGGTGGACGAGCGCGCGCCAGACGCGACGGGCCGGGCGCTCGCGGTCCGGATGGGGCTCGCCTCGGTGCGGGGCGTGGGGGAGGACGTCGCCGAGCGCGTGGTCGCCGAGCGCGCCGCCCACGGGCCGTTCGCGGGCCTGCGCGACCTGGCCCGCCGGGTGAGCCTGACCACCGCGCAGCTCGAGGCGCTCGCCACCGGCGGCGCGCTCGGGGCGCTGGGCGCCACGAGGCGGGAGGCGCTGTGGGCCGCGGGCGCCCTCGCGCTGGAAGGGCCCGACACGCTGCCCGGCGTCGCGGTGGGGGTCAGCGCGCCGACCCTGCCCGGCATGACGGACGTCGAGCTGGCGGTGGCCGACGTGTGGGCCACCGGCGTCTCGGTGGACTCCTACCCCACGCAGCACGTGCGCGAGGGCCTCGACGCCGCCGGGGTGCTGCGCGTCGAGCAGGCCTACCGCCACGAGGCCGGCCGGCGGGTCGCGGTGGCGGGGGTCGTCACGCACCGGCAGCGGCCGGGGACCGCGGGCGGGGTCACGTTCCTGTCCCTCGAGGACGAGACGGGCCTGCTCAACGTGGTCTGCTCGCCGGGCCTGTGGCAGAAGTTCCGCAAGGTCGCCCGCGCCTCGGCCGCGCTCGTGGTGCGCGGCCGGCTGGAGAGGGCCGACGGCGCGACGAACCTGGTCGCCGAGCACCTGGCCCCGTTGTCCCTGCGGGTGCGGACCACCTCACGCGACTTCCGGTGAGCGCGGCGGCCTCTCCGGGCCTCGTCATACCCGTGAATCGCCACGTGGCTACGCTGCGTGGATGCCCCTCTTCGGCTCGCTGGTCGCCTACCTGCCCACCCCGCGCACCGTCACGGAGGAGGTCGCCGAGGACGTGCTCGCCCAGCTCGTCGAGCAAGCTGTGGCCGGCGGAGCCAGCGGTGTCGCGGTGCTCGGCAGCACCGGCGGCTTCGCGTACCTGGACCGGGCCCAGCGTCGGCGGGTGTGCGAGGCGGCCGTGGAGGCCGCGGCCGGGCGGGTCCCCGTGCTCGTGGGCGTCGGGGCGCTGACCACCCGCGACGTCCTCGACCTCGCGCGCGACGCGGAGCAGGCCGGCGCGGACGCGCTGCTCGTGCCCACCATGGCGTACCTGCCGCTCACCGACGACGAGGTGCATGAGCTGTACCGGTGCGTGACCCACGTGGTCGGGATCCCGGTGTGGGCGTACCACAACCCCATCGCGACGCGGTACGACTTCAGCGTCGACCAGCTGCGGCGCGTGTCCCGGCTGCCGGGCGTGCAGGGCGTCAAGGACCGGGGGACCAGCCCGGAGGTGGTCCGCGGCCGGGCCAAGGAACTGCTGCACAAGCTCCCCGCGGACGTCGAGGTCGGCTTCAGCGGCGACGCCCTGGGTGTGCACGGGCTGCTCGGGGGCGCCCGCACCTGGCACTCCGGGCTCGCCGGGGTGCTGCCCGCCCGCTACGCCGAGGTCGCGGACGCTGCCACCGCCGGGCATGCCGAGCGAGCCCTCGCCCTGATGGCCGGGATCCAGCCGCTAGCCGACCTCGCCGCCACCGGCGGAGCGCGCGTCGTGCACGCGGTGGGGGAGGCGCTCGGAGCCGCCATCGGCCCGCTGCCCGCGCCGCTGCGACGCCCGGGACCGGGGGCGCTGAGGGAGATCGAGCGGGCGCTCGCGGCCCTCGGCGACCCGGCGTGAGCGCGAGCGGCCGCCTCTGAGCGGCCTGCCGCCCGGGCGAGCGGGGCCCGCCTCAGGCGCGGTCGGCCTCGCCGTCGAACGTCTCGGACGGGTCCTCGACATCCTCGGGGTCCACCTCCGACTCCGGCGTCCGCAGCCGGGAGAACACCGTCCACGCCACGGCGACCAGCGGCACCGCGATGACCGCGCCCAGGATGCCGGCGGTCAACGTCCCGCCCAGCACCACCACGGCGATGACCACCGGGTGCAGGGCCACCTGCTTGCCCATCACCAGCGGCTGCAGCACGTGCCCCTCGAACTGGCCGATGAGCGCGATCCCGATGCCGACCACGGCAGCCTGGATCGGGCCGTTCGCCGCCAGCGCCACGATCATCGCGATGACCATCGCCGCGGGCGCGCCCACCAGCGGGATGAACGCGCCGATCAGCACCAGCACCGCCAGCGGCGCCGCCAGGGGCACCCCGATGATCGACAGCAGGATGAAGGCCAGCAGGCCGTCGGAGACGGCGATGATCAGGATGCCGCGGGTGTAGCCGGAGAACGTGTACCACCCGGCGCCACCGGCGACCCGCCAGGACTCTCGGGCGGCCGGGGGCAGCTGGCTGAGGAACCAGGCCCACATCTGCCGGCCGCTCGTGAGGAAGAACACCGCGCAGAAGGTGGCCAGGGCGAGGGCCGTCAGGATCTCGACGACGCTTCCCGCCCCGGCGGCCGCCTCCGAGGCGAGCTCGCCGCCGTGCTCCTCGATCCAGGTCCGGCCGTTCTCGATCCACTGGTGGATCTGGTCCGTGGTGACGGTGAACGGCGAGCCGTTCTCGAGGAAGTCGATGATGTCGTCGATGCCGTCGCCGAACTGGTCGGAGAGGTTCGACCACTGGCCGGCCACCGACACGCCCACGTACGTGAGCATGCCCAGCAGCACGAGGATGCCGCCCAGCAGCGCGAGCGCCGTCGCGAGCGGGCGCGGCATCACGCGGGCGAACAGCTCGACGGCCGGGCGGAGCACCGCCGTGAACACCAGGGCCAAGAAGAGGGCGATGAACAGCAGCTGCACCCGCGAGGTGGCGTAGAAGACCAGAGCGATCGCCGCGACGACCACCAGGAGCCGCCAGGACACGCCCGCCAGGTTCATCAGCCACCGTGGGGCCGTCGGCTCGATCGCGGGCTCGCTGGGCGGGCGGCGAGACCCCGCGATGCGTCGCGCGGACGGCGCCCCGGAGGACGGGCGCCGAGGCATGCCCGCCGTCCGATCCGCCGGTGCTCCCTGGTCCGCCATCACCCTCCCCGTCCTGTGACGGGGGTCACGCGAGAATCCGGCGATCTAGCCCCGTACGCTGCGGCAACGCTGTCTCGGGACAGTCTGCCCCTCGCCCGCGATTCATGCTCGACCGGCTCGCCATGCTATGTTTCTGCCGCACCTGAGGGAGCCCGCGAGGGCGTCCTGACGGTCCACCTGTCCGGGTGGCGGAATGGCAGACGCGCTAGCTTGAGGTGCTAGTGCCCG
>JADGMW010000359.1_pt1 | contig 21084 bp, 19 predicted proteins | sample 8641801 | NCBI WGS metagenome assembly JADGMW01 (sample SAMN16272018, study PRJNA661076) | feces metagenome | isolation source: fecal sample from diarrhoea affected cattle A | host: Bos taurus | place: South Africa: Lokaleng Village, Mahikeng | collected 2019-09
GTGCAGCACGCCGCCGTTGGCGAGACGCTTCTGCGCCGCGCCGCCGATCTTGCCGGAGGGCGAGGTGATGTCGTTCAGCGGCTGATAGGTCGCCTCGATGCCCAGGGAGCGCAGCGCCTGCAGCACCCAGTCGTCGAGGAACGCATAGGAGTCCGCGAAGGTCATCCCCGCCACGAGGGAGGCGGGCACGTACAGCGAGTACGTGATGATCGAATTGGCGCCCATCATCATCGCGCCGCCGCCGGAGATCCGCCGGACCACGTCGTAGCCGTGCCGGGCCGCCCCTTCCGGGTCGACCTCGTTGCGCAGCGACTGGAAGGACCCGATCACGACGGCGGACTCGTTCCACTCCCACAGCCGCAGGGTGGGCGCGCGCCGACCGTCGCCCACCCGAGCGGTGAGCACTTCGTCCAGCGCGAGGTTCATCCGCGGCGACACCGGGCGGTCGTGCACGACCTCCCAGGAGAAGTCCTTCCACCCGGGCGCGGTGACGAGGGCGCGGCGCACCGCCGTCCCCACGGACTCCGGCGTGAAACCGAGCAGCTGAGCGCCCTCGGGGAGCGCGGCGCGGACGGCCGCGGCGATCGTGGCCGCATCCGTCTCCACAGGTAATCCGGTGACCGCCGCGTCGATGTCCTGCAGCGCGTAGTCGGGTTCGAGGAAGAAGTCGCCCGCGAGATGGAAGTCCGCGATCCGCCCGTCCCGCACCTCCAGATCGACGACCACGAGCTTTCCGCCGGGCACCTTGAATTCGCCGTGCATGACTCCAGCCTAGGCGCGCCGGGACGGCGGGGAGCGGTCAGTCCCGGGCCGGGAAACGACTGTCGAGCCAGGCGAGGAGGTCAGCGCGGATCTCCGCCTGCCCCACCTCGTTGAAGATCTCGTGGCGCGCACCGGGATAGACGAGCGTGGTCACGTCCCCGAGCCCGGACCGCTCGCGGTACGCCTTGGCCAGCATGTGCACGCTGCGGGGACCGCCGACGGTGTCCTCCCCGCCCACCATCAGCAGCATCGGGACGTCGTGACCGAGGTCCTTCCGTGGCCGGCCGAACAACCGCACGGCATCGATCGGCCCGAACAGCCGCAGCAGCGGCTCCGAGGTCGTCAACGGGTCGGCGATGAACGCCCGGCCCACCTCCGTGTCGCTCGCGAGCCACTCGGCACCGGTGGCGTCCGCCGATTTCCATGGCCGGTTGAGGTCGCCGGCGTTGAGGCTTCCCGGCCAGCGCAGCGCGGATCCGGACAGGACGACCGCGTCGTACGCCTCCGGATGGCGATCGAGCAGGATCTGCGAGAGGAACGACCCCCAGGAGTGCCCGATCAGCACGAGGGGGAGGTCGGGATGCTCCGCACGGATCAGCCGGGAGAACTGCCACAGGGCGTCGACGGCCGCCCGGTGACCGCCCGGCCCCAGTCTGCCCAGGCGCGCGGGGTCACCCCACTGGGTCATGCCGGTACGACCGTGACCGCGGTGGTCATCGGCGTAGACGACGTAGCCCTCCGCGGCGAGCGCCTCAGCGAGGCGGACGTAACGTCCGGCGTGCTCGCCGAGCCCGTGCACGATCTGCACGACGGCGCGCGGCGTTCCCGCCGCCGGATACACGTCGTAGGTGATGGGCACCCCGTAGGCGTCGATGAACTCGGGCATGCGCAGAGTCTAGGGGCGACCATCGAGCGAACGGGGTGTACTCTTGCGCACGGTTAGCTAGAAAAGCGAGATACTTCATGGCCGATATGTCACGCCGCCGCTGGGCGGGCCTCATCTTCATCAGCATCGCCGTGTCGCTGATCATCGTGGATTCCACGATCGTCAACGTGGCCGTGCCGTCGATCGTCGACGAGCTGGGCATCACCTCGACGGAGGTCCAGTGGGTGCAGGAGGCGTACACCCTCGTCTTCGCGTCCCTCCTGCTGCTGTTCGGTTCGCTCGCCGACCGCTTCGGCCGCCGGCGACTGATGCTGATCGGCGTGGTGCTGTTCGCAGTCTCCTCCGTCTTCGCCGCACTCGCCCCCGACGGGCAGTTGCTCATCCTCTCCCGGCTCGTCCAGGGGGTCGGCGGCGCCATGATCCTGCCGACCACGCTCTCCCTCATCAACGCGACCTTCCGCGGCCGCGAACGCGGCATCGCCTTCGCCGTCTGGGGCTCCACGATCGGCGGGATGGCGGCCCTCGGCCCCCTCCTCGGCGGCTGGCTCACCGAGGCGTTCTCCTGGCGCTGGGCCTTCGGCATCAACGTGCCGCTCGGCATCATCATCCTCATCGGCGTCCTGCTGACGGTGCCCGAGTCCCGCGAACCGGGCAAGCGCTCGATCGACTTCGTCAGCGCGGTCCTGTCGGTCCTGCTGTTCGGCACGCTCGTCTTCGGACTCATCGAGGGGCGCACCTACGGGTGGTGGGGTGTCGACGAGGTGTTCGCCCTCGGCTCCTTCACCTGGCCCTGGGATCTCTCCCCCGTGCCGGTCGCCTTCGCGATCACGCTCGTCTCGCTCGTACTCTTCCTCGCCTGGAGCGTGTACCGCACCCGCAGCGGGAAGTCCGCGCTGCTGGAGCTCTCGCTCTTCCGCATCCCCAGCTTCCGCGGCGGCAACATCGCGGCCCTCGTCGTCTCCCTCGGCGAGTTCGGCGTCATCCTGTCGCTGCCGCTCTGGCTGCAGTTCGTGCTCGGGTTCAACGCCCTGCAGGTGGGCCTCATGCTCGTCGCCCTGGCGGTCGGTTCCTTCTTCGCGAGCGGGTTCGCCGGTTCGCTCTCCGGCAAGGCCCGGCCCGTCACGGTGGTCCGGCTCGGCCTGGCCGCCGAGATCGTCGGCATCATCTGGGTCGGTTTCATCGTCTCCCCGGACGCCGCGTGGGGATGGCTCATCCCGGCACTGTTCGTGTACGGCTTCGGGGTGGGACTCGCCACCGCACAGCTGACGGGCGTGATCCTGCAGGACGTCCCGGTGGAGCTGTCCGGACAGGGCTCCGGCACGCAGTCCACCTCGCGGCAGGTCGGCTCGGCGCTCGGCGTCGCGATCCTCGGCACCGTGCTCTTCACGAGCACGGGTGCCGCGCTCACCGCGTCCCTCGACGACGCCGGCGTGCCGGCGGAGCAGCGCGAGCAGATCGTCGCGGCGGTCGTGGATTCCGCGGGCGGTGCGATCGCCGGACTCGCGGAGAACCCGGAGACGGCGGATGCGGCGGAGGCCGCGGCCACGGCGTTCTCCGACGGCACCCGCTACGCCGCCTTCACCGCCGCCGCCTTCCTGGCCGTCGGGCTGGTCACCACCGTGAGCCTCGGCCGGCGCCCCCCGGAGGAGGTCTCGGTGACACCCGCCGAAGCCTCGTCCGAGCCTTCCTGAGTGCACGCGGAGGCGGGTCCGCATCCGGTCCGATGATTTACTTAGCATGACTAATGAGCTATGCTAAGTAATCTATGACCACGCCCCCGGAACCCGCCTCCCCCGACATCGGTCACGCCGCCGCCGACCTGCGGATGGCCACCTTCAAGCTCTCCCGGCGCCTGCGCGCCGAGCGCGCCGTCGACAGCATGAGCGACGGCCAGTTCGCCGTCCTGGCGAATCTCGGCGTCTACGGTGCCCACACGCTGGGTGAGCTCGCCGCACGCGAACGGGTGACCGCGCCGTCCATGAACCGGACGGTGAACTGCCTCGAGGAGTCCGGGTACCTGGCGCGCACACCCGACGGGGACGACCGGCGGAAGGTCAACATCACCCTGACGGATGCCGGCCGCGCCGTCGTCGAGGAGACGCGCCGCCGGCGCGACGCCTGGCTCGAGCGGGCACTGGCCGACCTCACCCCGGAGCAGCGCGATCTGCTGGCGCAGGCCATCCCGGTGCTGCGGGAGGTGGCCGACAGATGAGTGCCATGTTCCGCTCGCTCCGGCTCTACAACTTCCGGATCTGGTTCCTCGGCGCGTTGGTCTCCAACATCGGCGGCTGGATGCAGGCGACCGCCCAGGACTGGGTCGTGCTGACTCAGCTGACCGACAACGACGCCACCGCGATGGGCATCACGATGGCCCTGCAGTTCGGTCCGCCGCTGCTGCTCGTGGGCGTGACGGGCTGGGTGGCCGACCGCTTCGACCGGCGCCGCCTGCTGATGATCACCCAGACGGTGCTGATGACGTTGGCGGTCGCGGTCGGTGTCCTCCTGCTGTCGGGCGTCATGACGCTGCCCATGATGTTCTGCTTCGCACTCGGCTTCGGCATCACCAACGCCTTCGACGCACCCGCGCGCCAGGCGTTCGTGACGGACGTCGTCGCGCGGGACTACGCCGCGAACGCGGTCGCCCTGAACGCGGCCGGCTTCAACGGCGCCCGGCTGCTCGGTCCCGCCGTCGCCGGGTTCCTCATCGTGCTCGTGGGCACCGGATGGGTCTTCATCGCGAACGCGGCGACGTTCCTCGCCATGCTGGTCGCGCTGGCGCTCATCCGTCGTCACGAGCTCATCCCCCGCGCGCATGCCAAGGGCGCCGCCCGGCTGGCGGACGGGTTCCGCTACGTCGCGCGCCGACCCGACCTCATCGTGACCTTCGTCATGGTGTTCCTCATCGGCGCTTTCGGGATGAACTTCCCGATCTTCGCCTCGACGATGGCGGTGGAGTTCGGTCAGGGGGCCGACGGCTACGGCGTGCTCAGCTCCATCCTCGCGATCGGCTCGCTCGCCGGTGCTCTGCTGTCCGCCCGCCGGGACCGGGCCCGGATGCGTGTGGCGATGATGGCCGCCGGCGGATTCGGGGTGTTCTCCATCGTCTCCGCGATGATGCCCACCTACCCGCTGTACGCCGCGGCCCTCGTGTTCGTCGGCTTCATGACGGTGACCCTGCTGACCACGGCGAACGGTTATGTGCAGACCACCACCGACCCCGCGGTCCGCGGCCGCGTCCTCGCGCTGTACATGGCCGTCCTCATGGGTGCGACCCCGATCGGTGCGCCCATCGCGGGCTGGGTCGCGGACACCTGGGGCCCGCGATCGGCGATCGTCCTCGGGGGCGTCGCGGGGCTCGCCGCCTGCGCCGTCGGGGTGACCTGGCTCCTGGTCTCCGGACGCGTCCGCCGCGACACGGCACGCCGGTTCCGGCTCACGATCGACGAGACGACCCCCGTCGCCGTGATCACCCCGGAGGAGTTCAGCGACGAGGTGATGAGCACGACCCCCATCCGCATCCCGGAACGGCGTCGCGGGCGTCCCGCGCCGAGTGCACGCACCCCCGCGGAGCGCACGACCCCCTGACCCCGGGACGGGTCAGATGCCGCGGACGTCAGCGCGGAACGGCACCGCGCCGCGCGACGACGACGTTCACACCGGCGCTGCGCAGCCGCTTCACGTGCGCGGCATCCGTCGCGAAGTCCACGATGACGGCATCGAAATCCGCCAGCGGGACCATGGCGTGCAGTGCCCGCTTGGCGAACTTGGTGTGGTCGGCGAGCAGGATCCGGGTACTGGCGGCGTCGAACATCGCCCGCTTGACGTCCACGGTCTCCAGCGTCTGGTGGAAGCACACGTCGTCCGTGATCGCAGCGGTCGACATCACGAACAGGTCGGCGCGCATCGCGGAGATGGCCGTGGTGGTCATCCGCCCCATGTATGCGCTGCACCAGTTGTAGTACTGGCCGCCCAGCCCGAGGAGGGTGATCCCGTTCGTGGCCCTCAGCTCGTTCATGATCGTCAGGGTGTTCGTGATCACCGTGAGCGGCTTCTTCGCCGGGAGATGCGGAACCAGGTGCAGGGTCGTCGTCGAGTCATCCAGCATGATCGCCTGGCCAGGCTCGACGAATTCCATCGCCGCGTGTGCGATGGCCTCCTTCTCCGGCAACTGCCGACCGGAGCGGTAGACGTCGCTGGACTCGACGAGTGCGGTGGACAGCGCGGTCGCCACACCGCGGCTCTTGCGGAGCAGGCCCCGCCCTTCCAGCTCGTCGAGGTCCCGGTGCACGGTCATCTGGCTGATGGCGAACCGGTCCGCCAGCTCCTCGATCCGGAGCGCGCCGGCGGCCATCACGGCCTCCGTGATGGCCCGCTGCCGGGCCGCCTGACGTCGCTGCCGCGAACCGTTCAGAAGATCCGGTGTCTCCGCGGGGTCGCTTCCCATGGTCCTCCCCTTCCGGCTCAGCGGAGCGAGGCGGCCTCGTCGATTATCTCGGCGAGATCACCCGTGTCGTGGGCGAAGCGGCCGAGGAACAACCCGTCCACCGCTTCGCCGAGCTCGCTCAGCATCCCCCCCTGTGCGCTACCACCGTAGATCACCGATGAGCTGGTGATCCTCGGATCTGCCGCCAGGTGGGCCCGCAGCACCTCGACCACGTCGCGGATGTGGCCGGTCGTCGCGGGCACGGGGCGCCCGATGGCCCACACCGGCTCGTACGCGACGACGACCTCGGCATCCGCGCCGTCCGCCAGGCCGGCCAGGGCCGACTCGAGTTGCCCGACGCATTCCTCCGCTGCCTGCGGAGCCGAGACCTCCTCACGCTCGCCGATGCACAGCACCGGCGTCAGCCCGTTGCGCACGGCAGCGACGAGTTTCCTGCGCACCACGTCCGGCCCCTCGCCGAAGTGCTCGCGCCGCTCCGCGTGACCGACCTCCACCAGGGTGCAGCCGACCGCCTTCAGATCCGCGCCGCTGACCTCACCCGTGTAGGGGCCGCGATCCTCCCAGTGCAGGTTCTGCGCCCCCAGCTCCACCGCGCTGCCGCGCAGAGCCTGACGCACGGACGGGATGGCGGGGAAGGACGGCATGACGAACAGTCGCACGCGCCCATCCCGGACGGCGGCGCTGCTCCGGGCGACGTCGGCGACCCGCCTCGCCCACTCCTCCGTACTGGCGACATCCAGATAGAGCTTGAGGCTGACTCCCAGTGTCAGGGGCGGGCGACTGAGCGGTTCCTCAACCACAGCTGCCGGTCTGTTCGTACTCCGACAGCACGGCGACCTTCTCCGCGGAGGCGGAGCTCTCGTCGAACTCGTAGCCGAGCCACTCGCGCGCCAGTCGCCGCGCGAGCTCGATCCCCACCACGCGCTGACCGAACGTCAGCACCTGTGCGTTGTTACTGAGGACGCTGCGCTCGACGCTGAAACTGTCATGCGCGGTGACCGCCCGGATACCCTGCACCTTGTTCGCCGCGATCGCCACGCCGAGTCCCGTGCCGCAGACGAGGAGGGCGCGGTCCGCCTCACCGTCGCGCACCTTCTCCGCCGCGCGGATCGCGATGCTGGGATACGGAGTGTGCCCATCCGCGTCGACGCCCACGTCGATGACCTCGGCGACCCGCGGGTCCTTCTCGAGATCCGCCTTGAGGGCTTCTTTGTACTGGTAACCGGCGTCGTCGCAACCGACGACCACGCGCCATTGGCGGGTCATGTCACTCTCCTGCTTTCTCTCAACGCGCGAGGACGGCCGAAGCGGCGGTCATCGCAAGGGCGAACGAAACCGCCCCGGGATCGGGGGTGCCGATGCTCTTCTCCACATGCGGCCGGGCGCGGCCCATGCGTGGGACCAGCGAGGCGGTGGCGTCGGCGGCCTTCTGCGCTTCACCGGCGGCGGCGGCCCACGCATCGGCGAGGGGAAGACCGGAGGACACGCCGTCGCCGAGTGAATCGACGAACGGGACGAGGGCGTCCACGAGCGTCTTGTCGCCGACCTGGGCCTTGCCGTTCCCCTGCACGATCGCGCGTGCCGCGTCCATGGCACGGGCGACGACCGCAGCGTCCGGGCGGTCCTGGTCGCCGATCTGCTCGCCGGCTGCACGCAGTCCCGCTCCCCAGAGGGCGCCGGAGGTGCCACCGGCCCGATGCGCCCAGGCGTCTCCGGCGAGACTCAGCACGGTCCCGGCGCCGGCACCGGCCGAACCGGCCTTTCGCGCGGCCTCTGCGGCGGCGCGGGCACCACGTTGCATGCCGATGCCGTGATCGCCGTCTCCGGCGACGGCATCCAGCCGTCCCAGTTCATCCGCCTCACGGTCGATCACGTCACGGATCGCGTCGATGACGGCGCAGACGGTCTCGGCGGCGGCGACGGATCCGGCGGACGCGACCGGGATGTCGGCGTCCGATTCGTCGGTGACCTCGTCACCGGCGGCGATGCCGGTCAGATCGCGCGCACCCTTCCGATAGGCCGGGGTGTACGCCGGCGCGCTCCATGCACGTTCGAGCTCCTCGTCGAGCCAGAACAGGGTGAGGGAGACGCCCGCCATCTCGAAGCTGGTGGCGTATTCGCCGATCTCCGGCTCCACCACGATCACGCCGGCGTCTTCGAGCAACTGGGCGACCGTGGCGTACACGACGAACAGCTCCTCGGACTTGACCGCGCCGAGACCGTTCAGGATGACCCCGACTCTGGCACCCTCGGGCGCCGGGATGTCCGCGGGGCGCTCCTCGAGCAGAGCGTCCACGAAGAGCGCGCCGAGTTCCCTGGCGGTCGGAAGGGGGCGCACATCGATGCCGGGCTCGCCGTGGATGCCCATTCCGACACCCATCTGGCCCGCCGGCACGGTGAACAGGGGCTCCTTCGCCCCGGGAAGCGTGCACCCGGTGAAGGCGACACCGAACGAACGGGTGCGTTCGTTCGCGCGCGCGGCCACGGCGTGCACGGCGTCGAGGTCGAGCCCCTGCTCGGCAGCCCAGGCCGCGGCTCGGAAGACCGCGAGGTCCCCCGCGATGCCCCGGCGCTTCTCCCGCTCGTCGGGGCCGGCGCTGTAGATGTCGTCCGTGACCCGCACGGTGCGGCAGGGAATCCCCTCCGCGTTCAGCCGGGCCTCGGCCTGATCGAAGTTGAGGACGTCACCCGCGTAGTTGCCATAGCTCAGCAGCACGCCCGCGTCCGTGGCCACGGCCTTCGCCGCACTGTAGACCTGCTGCGCGCTCGGTGACGCGAAGACGTTGCCCATCACGGCCGCGTGGGCGAGCCCCGGTCCGACCAGGCCGGCGAACGCCGGGTAGTGCCCGGACCCGCCGCCGATGACCACGGCGACCTGTCCGCTCGGAGTCGCGGTCGCACGGGCGACGCCGCCGGGGATGCGACGGACCAGGCCACGGTGGGCTGCGACGAATCCCGCAGCGGCCTCATCGGCGAAATCCGCCGGGTCGTTCAGTACGTAGCTCATGATGCCTCTGGTGAAGTGGATGCGACGGGGACGGATGCGGAACAGCCGCCCCCGTCGCCGGCCGTGCGGACGGCACGGCCGATGTGGACCGAGCTCAGTCGGTGTAGGTGAACGGAGCCGTCATCTTGTCGACGTTCTCCGAGGTGATGAGGATGCAGTCGAACGCCTGCTTCTCGGTCTCGGGCGCCTCACCGGTCCGGATGAACGTGTCCGCGAGACGGACCGCCTCCTCCGAGAAGACGGCGACCGGCTGAAGCACCGTGTAGGCCAGCTCGCCGGCCTTGATCGCGTCCACCGCATCCGGGGAGCCGTCGAAGCCACCGACGACGATGCCGTCGAGCGCACCGGCCTCCTTGAGGGCGGCGATCGCGCCGAGCGCCATCTCGTCGTTACCCGAGATGACACCGTTGATGGCCGGGTTCGCCTGCAGGAGAGCCTGCATCTTGTCGTGACCCTTCGTGCGGTCCCAGTCAGCGACCTCCTTGCCGACCTGGACGAGTCCGGGGTACTGGCTGATCACCGTGGTGTAACCGTTCGACCGGGTCTGCGCGTTGTTGTCCGACGGTGCGCCGAAGAGCTCCACGTAGTCACCGGCGTCGCCCATCAGCCGCACCCATTCCTGGGCGCCGAGGGCCGCACCCTGCGCGTTGTTCGAGACGAGCTGCGCCTTCGCGATGCCCGCCTCGTTGATCTCGGCGTTGACGAGGAACACGGGGATACCGGCGTTCGTCGCCTTCTTCACCGCGGCGACCGACCCGTCGGCGTTGGCCGGATCCAGGATGATGGCGACGGAGTTGTTCGAGATCGCCGTGTCGATGAGGGTGTTCTCGGTGTTCGCGTCACCCTTGTGGGCACCCACGGTCGCCTCGTACCCGAGTTCCTCGGCGGTCGCCGCAGCGATGTCCCCCTCGGTCTTCCAGTACGGGTTGGCGGGGTCGTTGACGATGATCGTGATGAGACCCCCGGCTTCGCCCGATCCCGCCGCAGCATCGCCGGTGGATTCGTTCGAGCTTCCGCCCGAGCAAGCGGTCAGGCCGAGGACGAGCGCGCCCGCAGCTGCGAGGACGGCTAGCGCCTTCTTGCGCACCATGTGATTTGTCCTTTCTTGGAGGATCGGCAGCGGTCTTCGATGCCGATTTCGCGGTGACGGATCCGGCCGTGGCCTAGGATCCCTGTCCCGACGAGTTGGATCCCGAGCCCGCCGGCACGGGGGCCGGTGTCGAGGGTGCGGGAGAAGCAGGGGCCGCAGGGCGACGACGCCGGCCGTACTGCAGCGTGTTCAGCAGCACGGCGATGACGATCACGGCGCCCATGAACACGGTCTGCCAGTAGGCGGAGACCCCGACGATGACGAGCCCGTCCGAGAGGAAGCCGATCACGAAGGCCCCGAGCAGCGTGCCCCGCACGTTGCCGCGTCCGCCGGTGAGGGCTGCCCCGCCGATGACGACCGCTGCGATGGCGGTGAGCTCGTACGTGTTGCCCGCCGTCGGGCTGGCGCTGGTGAGCGTCGAAGCGAGGATGAGGCCGGCGATGGACGCGCACACGCCCGAGATGACGTAGACGTAGACCTTCACCCGCTTCACGGGGACACCGGAGAGTTCCGCGGCGCGTTCGTTGCCGCCGGACGCGTAGAGCCAGCGACCGAACTTGGTGCGGCCCAATACATAGCCCAGCGCGATGGCGACCAGGCCCATGATGATCACGCCGATGGGGACGTTGAAGATGCGGTTGAAGCCGAGCCAGTCGAAACCGGTGTTGCCGAGCTCCGGCTCCCCGGCCAGGTCGTTGATCGTGAGCCCGTTGGTCATGAGGAGCGCGAAGCCCCGGACCACATAGAGCATGCCGAGCGTCGCCACGAAGGGCGGGACGTTGAACCGCGCCACCAGGATCCCGTTGACCAGGCCGACGAGCGCGCCCACTCCGCAGGAGAGCAGAACCACGACCGGCACGCTCGGGTAGAGGGTGACGCCGAAGATCTCGATGGGCACGCCTTGGAGCAGGAATCCGGCGATGACCGCCGAGAATCCCAGCGTCGAGCCGACCGAGAGATCGATGCCTCCGTTGAGGATCACCATCAGCATCCCGAGCCCGAGCAGCGCGTAGATCGCCACGTGCGACGCCATGATGAGCACGTTGCCCACCGTGAGGTAGTTGGGCGACAGGAGCGAGAACACCACGATGATGAGGATGAGCGCGAGGAAGGCCCGCCCCTCCAGCAGGAGCTTGGCGAGCGAGAACTTCTTCCTGTTCTCGAGGATGGTGGTCGTTGTCGTCGTCATTGTCCGATCCGTTCTGGAGGGCTTCAGTCGGCCACGGCTTCGCCGGAGGCGGCCATGATCATGTCTTTCGTGGCGTCCGGAGTGAACTCGGCCGAGATCCGGCCACGGCGCATCACGATGATCCGGTGGGCGATGCTGAAGCATTCGCCGACCTCGGAGGTGGAGTACACGACCGCCAGACCCTCGCTCGCGCGCTGGGCGAGAAGGCGGAACACTTCGCCCTTGGCCCCGACGTCGATGCCTCGGCTGGGCTCGTCGAGGAGCATGACGCGCGGTTCGGTCGCGATGATCTTCCCGATCACGACCTTCTGCTGGTTCCCACCGGACAGCGAACCGATCGGTGCGTCCGGACCGGGCGTCTTGACGGTGACGGCGTTGATCAGGTCGAGGGCACGCCGCTTCTCGCTCCGTCGTGAGATCGCGCCCCGTACGAGGCTGCGGTCGAGGCTCGCGAGGGTCAGGTTCGTACCCACGTCGAACGTCTGCACCAGGCCGTCGCGCTGCCGGTCCTCCGGAACGAGGCCGACCCCCTCGTCGATGCGCTGGGCGATGGTGTCGGAGAGGATCGAGCGGCCGTCGAGGAGGATGTCGCCGGCGGCGACCTCCTCCTTGCCCGCGATGGCCTCGAGGAGTTCCGTGCGTCCGGCACCCATGAGTCCGTAGATGCAGACGACCTCGCCGGCGCGCACGTCCAGGTCGAGCCCGTTCACGATCGCACGCTCCGGGTTCTCCCGGTCGACGATCTGCAGCTTCTTCACGCTCAGGACGGTGTCGCCGAAGTCGTACCCGGTGGGCGGAGAACCGAGATCGAAGTTGTCGCCGACCATGTTGCGGACGATCCACTCCAGGTCGATGTCCGCGCGCTCGCCGCGGGCGGTCATCGTCCCGTCACGGAGGACCACCGCGTGATCGGTGACCTCCAGGGCCTCTTCGAGGTGATGGGAGATGTAGACGATCGCGACGCGGCGCGAGAGCAGGTCGCGGATGATGCCGAACAGCACTTCCACCTCTGCAGCGGCCAGCGCCGAGGTCGGCTCGTCCATGATCAGGATGCGCGAGTTCACCGAGAGGGCACGGGCGATCTCGATGATCTGCTGCTGACCCACACGGAGATCGGCGACGAGGGTGTCCGGATCGATGGCGAGCTGCATCTCGTCGAGCAGCGCACGCGTCTGGCGGGTCTCCTCCGCGTAGTCCACGCCGAAGGGTCCGGTGATCTCCCTCCCCATGAAGATGTTGTCCCGCACGGACAGGTTCGGCGCGAGGCTCAGCTCCTGGTGGATGATCGAGATCCCGCGGTCCCGCGCGTCGGTCGTCGAGGCGAAGACGACGGGCTCCCCGTCGAGGATGATCTCCCCGGACGTCGGCTGTTCGACGCCCGAGAGGATCTTCATCAGGGTGGATTTGCCCGCGCCGTTCTCCCCGAAGAGGGTGGTGACCGTGCCCGGGCGGATCTCGAAGTTCACGCCTTTCAGCGCGCGCGTCCCACCGTACGTCTTGACGATGTTCCGCGCCTCGAGGACGACGTCGTCGGTGCTCATGAGACTTCGATCTCGGTGGGGGTGACCAGCCACGAAGCCGGGTTGATCAGGGTGAACGCGCCGGTGACGGTGATGGTCTTGCCCTGGAGCGCGGCGGTGTCGATGTCCGCGAGCACCGCCTTCTTGAGCTCCTCGTTCAGCGCGGCGGCCGCGTTCTGGTAGTCGATCTGGTTCGTGAACTGCCCGAAGGTGATCTCGCCGGTCGCGTCGCGCAGTTCGGTGCCGTTGATGGCGGGTCCGGTCTGCACGCGCACGAGCACGTCATCGGGCACGCCCTCGACGTCGACCTCGTAGATGCCGGACGTGCCTTCGCCGACGGTGCCCGTGAAGGTCACGCTGTACACCGGACCGCCGGAGCTGGCCGTCGCGTACTCGGATGCGGCGGCGGCCGGGTCTGCGGCGATGGCGGCCGCCAGCGTCTCGGCATCCGTGGCGCGGTCGGCGACCGCCTCCTGTACGGCAGGGAAGTTCTCCGCACCGAAGGTGGCGGGATCGAACTTCTCGGTCCCCTGCAGCATGGGGTCGTCGTTCGAGACCACCCGGGTGCCGAGAACGACCCCCAGCACCACGAGGATGACGACGCCGATCCAGATGCCACGCTTGGCGCCCGCGGACAGGCTCTTTCGGGGCTCGGACCGCCGCGTCGTGGTCGCCGCGGTCACAGGAAGACCCGCGATTCCGTGTCGTTGGGACGGATCTGGAGCTTGCGCCCCTCACCGCGCCGGAACATCTCCAGCGCCTGCTCGTAGTCGTCCAGGGTGAACGAGTGGCTGATCATGGCCTTGGCGTTGATGGCGCCCGCTTCGAACAGCTCCACGGCACGGCCGAACGAGTTCAAGACCGCCATGGTGCCGACGATGGTGATCTCATCGCGGTAGACCCGGAAGGGCGAGAACTGCGCGGTCTTGTCCGCCGGCGCGACGCCGAAGTCCTGGAAGTACCCGGCCGGCTTGACGCGCGTGAGCCCGTCTTCGATCGCGCGGATGTTGCCCGTGCAGTCGATGACGACGTCCCACTTCTCGCGGTCGGCGTCATCGGCGCTCGTGTAGCGCAGCTCGATGCCGCACTCGGCGGCGGTCTGAAGCCGCGCCTCGTTGAGGTCGACGATGGTGACCGTCGCGGCACCGGCCTTGCCGGCGAGCTGCGCCATGAGGAGCCCCATCGTCCCTGCGCCGTAGACGAGCACGTGGTCGCCCAGGCGACGCGGCAGCACGTCCCAGCCGCGAATGGCGCACGCGAGCGGCTCGATCAGCGCGGCCTCATAAAGGTCCGTCTCGGGCTTGAGCTTGTAGACGTTGCCGGCGGGCGCGGTGAAGTACTGCTGCGACGCGCCGTCGGAGGCGACGACACCCAGTCCGTTCCAGAAGCGGCACAGGTTCTGGTGGCCGTTCTGGCAGAACTCGCATTCGCCGCACGTCGTGCTCGGGTTCACCGCCACGTGGTCGCCGACCTGGAAATCGAACACACCGTCGTTGACGCCCTCGCCGAGCGCCACGATCGTGCCGGTGGCCTCATGGCCGGGCACGAGGGGGAACACCGTGCCCTCGAACTCGCCGTCGAACACGTGGGTGTCGGTGCCGCAGATGCCGACTGCAGCGGTCTCGATCAGGATCTCTTTGTACCCGGGCGTGGGCTGAGGCCGCTCCTCGAGCGCCAACTCGCCTTCCGAGGTGAATACAACTGCGCGCATCATTGCTCCCGTTTGTGTCCCGGCGCCAACCATGCGGCGCGGCGTCATCGTGGACGTTCTCGCCTGCATCCGGCCGGAGCACGATGTCCGGCAGGTCGGCCCGACCGCCTGTGTTATCTTTCCTGTGATCTTGTCACGTGACCACGTGAGATACACCATAGGAACATCACATTTCAGTGTCAAAACCCGCACGCGACCCGCGTGTCGCCGACGATTCGAAGGAGATCGCCGTGGCTGAACGCACCTCGGACCGCACCCCCGATCAGATGGATGCCGCGGTGCTCCTGCGCCGCCAGGAGATCGAGGTCCAGCGCCGCCCGGTGCCCACACCGCGAGCCGATGAGGTCCTCGTCCGGGTGACGGCGGTCGGTGTGTGCGGCAGCGACGTGCACTTCTTCACCGACGGCCACCTGGGCGACTGGGTCGTCGAGGAACCACTCGTCCTCGGCCACGAATCGGGCGGGACGATCGTGGCGGTCGGCGCCGATGTCGACCCGGCGCGCATCGGCGAGCGCGTCTCGATCGAGCCGCAGCATCCGTCGACGACCTCCGCTGAGACACTGCGCGGCGAGTACAACCTGGACCCGCACATGGAGTTCTACGCGGTCCCCGGCACCGACGGTGCCTTCCAGGAGTACGTCACGATCCAGAGCCACTTCGCCCACGCCGTCCCCGACACGGTCAGCGATCACGCGGCGGCACTCATGGAGCCGCTGTCGGTCGCCATCGCCACGGCCAGGAAGGCCGGATTCTCCCCGGGAGACCGCGTGCTCATCACCGGCGCCGGCCCGGTCGGCATCGCCATCGCCCAGGTGGCGGTCGCGTACGGCGCCTCGGAGGTCATCGTCTCGGACATCGCCGAGGACCGCCGCGCAGCCGCACGTTCGTTCGGCGCCACGGCGACCGTCGACCCGGCGTCACCGGACTTCGCGGCCGCCGTCGCGGGTGTGGACTCCTTCGTCGACGCCTCGGGCGCGGCATCCGCCGTCCGGGCGGGCATCACGGCGCTGCGCCCCTCGGGCCGCGCGGTGCTGGTCGGCATGGGGCTGCCCGAGGTGCCCCTGCCGATCACCGCCATCCAGAACAAGGAACTCGTCGTCACCGGGGTCTTCCGATACGCGAACACCTGGCCCACCGCGATCGCGCTCGTCGCGAGCGGACGCGTCGACCTGGACCGGATGGTGACCGGCACATTCGGTCTCGGAGAGGTACGTGCCGCCCTCGAATCGACGGCCGACCCGCGCACGATCAAGTCCGTCGTCGAGCCGGGACGCGCCTGACAGCGTTACGGGGCGAGGCCCCGCAACCGTGCCGTGGCCGTCGCCATGTGCAGGGCCATCGCTGAGGCGGCGGCATCCTCGTCCCGTGATTCGATCGCCTGCAGGATGGCCTCGTGCTCGGCGACCGCGGCCCTGGCCTCCGCCTGCTCGTGCACGGCGCGGTCGTCGTACACGCGGAGCAGCGAGCGGGAGATGTGCAGGAGGTCGATGAGCGCCGCATTCCCGGCGGCGGCGGCGAGCGCCTGATGGAAGTCCAGGTCCGCCCGCGCGAACCCGGACAGGTCCCCGCCGGCGTCCGACATCCGGTCGAACGAGGCACGGATCGCTCGCAGGTCCTCCGGTCCCGCTCGCGACGCGGCGAGCCGGGCGACGTAGATCTCGAGACCGGTGCGGAGCTCGAGCAGCTCGGTCGTGCCGCGTTCACCGATCAGCAGGCCCCACCGGAGGGTCTGCGGCAAGAGGTCCCCCGCTGTGCCGCGGAGGTAGGTCCCGGAGCCGGGGCGGACGTCGACGATGCCGAGGATCTCCAGCGCCGCGAGTGCCTCCCGCACGGCCGAGCGTCCGACGCCCAGCGACGACGCGAGCCGGCGCTCGGGAGGCAGCCGCGTTCCCGGAGCGATGGAACCGTCCGTGAAGCGATCGAGGAGGCGTCGCGCCACCTCCGAGGCGGGCGTGCCGGCGGGCAGGGAGCCCAGCGCGGAGACCAGGTCCGGATGATCGTCGGCGGGATAGGCGGGCACGTGAACAACCTAACGCGCCATCGGCCTCATGCTTGCAATTGGTCAACCGGTTCGCCAAACTGACTCCATGCCGACTCCTCCCCCTCCGAGCATCCGCCGATGATCGGGCTCGGCACGTACGCGTTCTTCTGGCAGCTCTCCCCTCGAGTGGACGATCCGCTGTCCCTCACCGGTGCCCTCGAGCAGACCCGCGCACTCGGCGTCGACCTGTTCCAGATCTGCGACTACGCGCCCCTCGAGGAGATGACCGAGACCGGGTTGCGCTCGGCGGCACGCGCGGCCGCAGACCTGGGGATCACGATCGAACTGGGCACGAAGGGGATAGAGCCGGACCGGATCCGGCGATTCCTGCGGATCGCGGACGTCTTCGATGCCCGCCTGGTGCGGAGCATGCTGCACGGCCCGCACTCCCGCCCCGACATCACCGAGTCCGAGGTACTGCTCCGGCGCACCCTGCCGGATCTGGAACGCGCGGGGGTCACGCTCGCACTCGAGACCTACGAACAGGTGCCGACGGACGACCTCGTACGGCTCGTCGGGAACCTCGGCAGCGGAGCCGTCGGCGTCTGCCTCGATCCGGCGAACGTCGTCGCGCGGCTGGAGTCGCCGCGGGAGTGCGTCGAGGCGGCTGCTTCCCACACGGTGAACGTGCACGTCAAGGACTTCGCCTTCACCCGCCAGGACGGCTGGGTCGGTTTCGCCTACTCGGGCGCACCGATGGGCGCCGGGCTGCACGACTACCCCCACCTGCTGCGCACTGTCCGCCCCCGCGAGCGGGGAGTGAACGAGATCGTCGAGCACTGGCTGCCCTGGCAGGGCGACCCCCAGACCACCCTCCGCCTCGAGCGGGAATGGACCCGACGCACCGTCGACTACCTGAGGAGCACACCATGACCACAACGGATCACAGAATCGCCGTCATCGGGGCGGGCGGCAAGATGGGCATGCGGGTCTCCGACAACCTGATGCGGACGTCGCACACCGTCTGGTACGCGGAGAATTCGCCCGCCGGACGGCAGCGCACCCGAGCCGCCGGGCGCGAGCTGACCGACTCCGCCGACGCCGTCGCCGATGCGGACATCGTGGTGCTGGCGGTCCCGGACCTGGCACTCGCCTCGGTGACGAGCGAGCTCGTCCCGCTGATGAAATCGGGGGCGGTCCTCCTGACACTGGACCCTGCGGCCGCGTACGCAGGCCTGCTGACCACCCGCCCGGACGTCGTCCAGGCCGTCGCGCACCCCTGCCACCCCTCGATCTTCCTGCAGCGGCGCACCCCCGAGGAGTGGGCGGACACCTTCGGCGGCATCGCCGCCCCGCAGGACGCCATCGCCGCGGTCGAGTCGGAGGACCCGGCCACCCGGGCGATCGTCGAAGCGACCGTCCGCGCCATCTACGCCCCGGTCATCGACGTCCACTGGGTCACGGTCAAGCAGCTCGCGCAGCTCGAACCCACGCTGGTCGAGACGGTGGCGTGCATGATCGGCGAGCTGCTGAACGAGGCGCTGCACGAGACCGTCCACACGATGGGGGTGCCGGAGGCGGCTGCCCGCAGCATCCTCTACGGTCACACCCAGGTCGCGCTCGCCAACGGACTCCGCGGCGACAACCCGTTCAGCGACGCGTGTCTCATCGCCATGCAGTACGGGCGCGAGAGCATCATCAAGGACGATTGGAAGAAGATCTTCCGCGACGACGAGCTCGACAAGAACCTCGCCCGGATGCTGCATCTCGGCGCGATCGAACGATGAGGGGACGGGCCATGACTCGACTGACGGGGAAGACGGCGCTCATCACCGGGGCGGCGACCGGCATCGGGCGCGCGGTCGCCGAGCGGTTCAGCGTCGAGGGGGCGCGCGTGGTCATCGCGGACCGCGACGCGCAGGCCGCCGCGTCCGCCGCGCAGACGATCGGGGCATCCGCTCGCGCTCTGACGATGGACATCGCGGACGAGACCTCCGTCGCCACCGGGTTCGCGGAGCTCGAGGGGCTCGGATGGACCCCGGACGTCGTGGTGGCCAATGCCGGCGTCCAGTTGTTCGGGCACGATGCGCCGATCGCCGACCTCGATCTCGACGTCTGGCGCCGGACGATGGACGTGAACCTCACCGGCACGTTCCTGACCGTCAAGCACGCCGTGCGGGCGATGCTCCCCCTCGGCGGTGGTTCCATCATCCTGACCGGGAGCCCCACCGGGGTGAACGGCGAAGGCCGGGACTTCACGGCGTACAGCACGTCCAAGGCGGGCATCCACGGCCTGGGACGGACCGTGGCGGCTGCGTACGCGGATCGGGGGATCCGGGTGAACACGGTCGTCCCCGCCTACACCGAGACGAGCCTGGTGACCACGATCACGAGCGACCCGGCCGCGCGGGCAGCCATCATCGGACGCATCCCGCTCGGCCGCGCCGGCGCACCCGAGGACATCGCCGGCACCATGGTCTTCCTCGCCTCGGACGACGGCGCCTTCGCGACCGGAGCGCTGTTCCAGGTCGACGGCGGCATGACGACGATCTGAGGCCACGGCATGGTGTGGGAGCGGCCCGAGCGGGACCACCGCAGACTGGGCCGGTGGCGGTTCGAGCTGCGCGGGGACGAGCTCGCCGACCTGCGGTTCGACGACGGACGAGTGCTGCGCAGCATCCGCGCGGTCGTCCGCGACCGCGACTGGGACACAGCCGGACTGGTCGTGGAGGGGATCGAGAGCGGCCCCGACGCGATCACCCTGCGGGTGCGCTCGGACGGCCTCGGGTCGTCCTTGCGCGGCACCGTCCGCGCGACGGCAGCGGGCGAGCAGCTCACCGTCGCCATGGACCTCGTCTCCGCTGATCCGTTCCCCACCAACCGGACCGGGCTGGTGGTGCTGCATCCCCCGGGCGTCGCCGGCGCACCCCTGGTGGTCCGGCACCGGGACGGCACGGTCCGCACGACCGTGTTCCCGGAGCAGATCAGCCCGCACCAGCCGGCCACGGGGATCGCGGCGCTGGAATGGCGGGACGGCAGTCACCGGATCGCCGTCCGGTTCGAGGGCGACACGTTCGAGATGGAGGACCAGCGGAACTGGAGCGACGCCTCCTTCAAGACGTACAGCCGTCCTCTCGCCCTCCCCTTCCCCTACCAGCTCGCCGCCGGGGAACGGGTGACCCAGTCCGTGACCGTGACCGCGACCGCGCTCCCCCGCACCGGCCGCGTCCGCCCGACCGCGGACGAGATCCGGCTGACGCCGGAGGGGCCCTTCCCCGAGGTCTCCACCTCCGCCGCCACGGCACCCGATCCCGGTCCCGCCCCGGCGCCGGGTGGCAACCTGGTCGTCGAGCTCGACCTCGCCTGGCCGGGCTGGCCCGCTGCGCTTCGCCGTGCAGCATCCAGCGGCCGCCCTCTCGACGTGCGGTTGGTCCTGCCCGATTCCGGCCCCGCCGCGGCGCTGAGTGCGGCGGTCGCGGCTCTTCGACCGCACCGGATCGCACGGATCGCAGCGTTCTGGGCGAGCGGACCGGCACGCCATGTGTGCGACGCCGAGGCGACCGACATGCTGCGCTCCGCGCTCGCCGCCGCGGGACTGCGCGCACCGGTGACGGGTGGCGTCCGCTCGCACTTCACCGAGCTGAACCGCGAGCAGCACCGTCTCGCGACAGACCTCGACGGGGTGGTGTTCGCCCTCACACCGCTCTTCCACAGCCTCGACACGGAGCAGGCCGTCGAATCCGTCGCGGTGCAGCGGCTGATCGCCCGCCAGGCCGTGCGTCTCGCCGCGGGCGCCCCGGTGTTCGTCGGCCCCATCACCCTCCGGCCGCACTTCAACGACGTCGCCACGACCCCGCCGCGCCGGCCATCCTTCGCCGACCTCCGCGAGGGATACGGCCCGCACCTGTCCGCCGGGACAGACCCCCGGCAGGCCGCTCCGGAGCTGGCCGCGTGGACCGTCGCGAGCGCCGCGGCGCTGTCGGTCCCGGGTGTCGCCGGCCTGTCCTACTTCGAGGACTGGGGACCCCGCGGGCTCCGCGACGGGACGGGCGACGATCTTCCGGCCGCGCGCGCCGTGGCGGCGCTCGCGGCCCTCGGCGGGAGCACCGCGCTCACGGGGGACAGTCCGGACGGCCTGGTCTGGGCGCTCGGCGGAATGGATGCCGTGGGTGCGACCACGGTTTACGTGGCGAACCTCGACCACAGGGCGCGGGTCGTCGATGTCGTCATCTCCGACCGCAGGGCCACGATCACCCTGGACGCCTACGCCTGGGGCACCGTGGCGACGCCGACGACCCGGTCGTGACGAGGGGGACCCGGCCGCGTCCCCCTCACCACCGGTCAGATGCCGCCGTACTTGCGTTTGGTGAGGCCGTTCAGGAGCGCCGCGAACACCAGAACCGCACCGAGCGCGAACAACTGCAACTGGGACCCCTCGTTGCCGGCATCCTGCTGCTCGTCCCCGGCAACGAGGGGTCTCAATTGCAGTTGTTC
>JADGMW010000360.1_pt1 | contig 21023 bp, 25 predicted proteins | sample 8641801 | NCBI WGS metagenome assembly JADGMW01 (sample SAMN16272018, study PRJNA661076) | feces metagenome | isolation source: fecal sample from diarrhoea affected cattle A | host: Bos taurus | place: South Africa: Lokaleng Village, Mahikeng | collected 2019-09
CGGTCCCGGGGACATGCCGGTGCGTGCCTCATGATCCCCGGCGCGCCACGCGCGGATCGTGTCGAGCAGCCGCAGGACCGGTCGGCGGATGAACCGGCGCCCGAAGACCAGCGCCAGCAGTACTGCGATAAGCCCGCCGACGCCGGCCAGTACCAGGCTGCGCCACGTCGCCTCGTTGATCGGCGCCATCGCCTCGGCCACCGAGGTACCCACGCTCACATAAAGGCCCAGTGGTCGGGTCGCAGGCTGGTAGCCCAGTATCCGTTCGGTGCCGTCCCGGCTTTGCGTCAGCATCGTGCCTGGATCGGCCGCGCTGATGCGGGCGGCATGGTTTTCCGGCAGATAAGTCCCCACGAAGCGGTCCGGATCGGGCTCGCGGGCAAGGATCATGCCCTTCCGGTCGGCAATGGTCGTGGCGCTGCCCTGCGAAAACGGCCGCTCCCTGAGAACCCGGCCAAGATAGTCGAGCCCGATCGAGGCAATCACGAAGCCCTGCAATGATCCGTCCGCAGCGGTGCGCTGCGCACCCACCAGCAGGACCGGCCCTGCCGTCACCTCGGCATATTCGCCCACGGCGAACAATTGCTGTGCCAGGATATCGCGCAGCGACGCGCTCAGCGCCGGCCGCAGATCTTCCGGGCGCCCGGTGGTGGCGCAGATGGAGCCTCCCTCCAGGTCCGTGATATTGATGAGATTGACCTGCGGCAGCAGGGCGCCCAGCCGGTCGAGATATGTCGCACAGCCGGCGCCGCCGGTCTGAACCACTGGTGCATTGGCCACGGCGATCATCAGTGCGGCAGCGCCGGTCACGATCCGTTCGAGCTCCAGCGAGGTTTGTTCGCTCATGCGCAGCGCATAGCCATGCACTTCCGCCTCGCGTGACTTGCGGAGCGAAATCTCGTTGAATCCGAGTATGGCAAGCGCTGGCAGCAGCGCCACTGCGGTCACCAGCAGCAGCCTCTGGCTCAGCGACAAGCTTGGCGCTCTCATCCCGCCTCCCGACCCATGGGTACCCTCCCGCACCCTATGCTCAGCTATCCAGATCGCGGCAGTTCTCGCCAGCAAATTGCGCTGCCACCCTGCTCTTTGTCTGATCGCTAAAATTGTATTTGTTGCAGTAACCGGGCAGCAGAACAACAGGGATAATGTGGTGCTTGGGACGGCTGTGTAGGATGAATCTCATGGCACTACCATTTCCCGATCTGCGTTACGAAAAAGCCCGTGACCGGCTGCTCCAGGCGCTTGCCATCCTCCCGCCCGAGGGCAGCGAGGTCATAAGGCTGCTGATCGACGAGGCCTGCCGCCGCTGCGAAGCCAAGGCCTATGGCGACGCCGCCCCCTCATTCCCCGACCATCCCAGCCCGGAACCACGGGATCCGCTGCCGCCCCGTTAACAGGGAACCACCAACGCGCCTCAATCGCTATTGCGAATGATTTGCAATTGCAGTACTCCTCTGTCATCGCAATTGGAGTGAGCAATGCGTCTTCGTCTGCTTTTCGTGTTCAGCCTTGCACTCGCCACGGTTTCAGCGCTGCCCGCCACGGCCCAGGAGCGGCTCAAGGCGGTCACCACCTTCACCATCATTGCCGACATGGCGCAGAACGTGGCGGGTGACGCCGCGGATGTAGTGTCGATCACCAAGCCGGGCGCCGAGATCCACAATTACCAGCCCACGCCCGGCGATCTCATCGCCGCCCAGGATGCCGACCTGATCCTGTGGAACGGGCTCAATCTGGAACAATGGTTCGAGCAGTTCCTGGCCAATCTCGGCGATGTCCCCTCCGTTATCGTAACCGACGGCATCGAGCCGATGGGGATCGGGGAGGGACCCTATGCGGGCAAGCCCAATCCCCATGCCTGGATGTCGCCCAGTGATGCGCTGGTCTATGTCGAGAACATCCGGGCCGCCTTCGCCGCCGCCGATCCGGCCAATGCAGCGATCTACACGGCAAATGCCGCTGCGTACTCGGAACAGATTACCGCCACCGTCGCCCCGATCCGCGCCGCCCTCGAGGCCATTCCCCAGGAGCGCCGCTGGCTCGCGACATCGGAAGGCGCCTTCAGCTACCTGGCGCGCGATTTTGGCCTGAGGGAACTCTATCTCTGGCCGATCAATGCTGACCAGCAGGGCACGCCCCAGCAGGTGCGCCACGTCATCGATGCCGTACGCGAAAACGCCGTCCCGGCCATCTTTTCGGAATCGACCATTTCTTCCAGGCCCGCCGAGCAGGTCGCTCGCGAGACCGGCATCCCATATGGCGGTGTGCTATACGTGGATTCCCTCTCGGAACCCTACGGCCCGGTGCCGACTTACCTTGACCTGCTCTCGGCCACCACCAGCACCATCGTGCAAGGCCTCACCCCATGAATGACATGCGTCACGACATCTCGGCGCCCGGCCTTACTGTCAACGACATCACCGTCGCCTATCGCAACGGCACGACCGCGATAAAGCATGCCAGCTTCACCATTCCGCGCGGCTCCATCACTGCGCTGGTGGGCGTCAACGGTTCCGGCAAGTCGACCCTGTTCAAGGCCATCATGGGCTTCGTCCCCCTGGCCGGCGGTTCGGTCGATATTTTGGGCGTCTCCGGCAAGCAGGCGCTGAAGCGCAATCTCGTGGCCTATGTGCCGCAATCCGAGGACGTCGACTGGAACTTCCCGGTCCTGGTCGAGGACGTGGTGATGATGGGCCGCTACGGCCACATGAACATGCTGCGCCGCCCACGCAAGCTGGACCACCAGATGGTCACCGAGGCGCTGGAACGCGTGAACCTCGTCGAATACCGCCATCGTCAGATCGGTGAGCTGTCCGGCGGCCAGAAGAAACGCGTCTTCCTCGCCCGAGCGCTAGCGCAGCAGAGCGAGGTGATCCTGCTCGACGAGCCCTTCACCGGCGTCGACGTCGGCACCGAGGATGCCATCATCGCCCTGCTGCGCGCCTTGCGCGACGAGGGCAAGGTGATGCTAGTCTCGACCCACAATCTGGGCTCGGTTCCCGAATTCTGCGACCGCACCGTGCTGGTCAAGGGCACCGTGCTGGCCTCCGGCCCGACCAGCGATATCTTCACCCGCGAATGGCTGGAACAGACCTTTGGTGGCGCCTTGCGCCACTTTGTCCTGGCGGGGGCGGACCTGCATGACGACGACGATCCGCGCCATGTCTCGGTGCTCACCGACGACGAGCGCCCGCTGGTCATGTATGGCGAAAAGGGCAAGATGACCACGCGGCAGTCCGACAGGATCGAGGAATGATCGACACGCTGCTGCTGCCCTTCTCCTACCATTACATGGTCAATGCCATCTGGGTTTCGGCCCTCGTCGGCGGCGTCTGCGCCTTCCTTTCTGCCTATCTCATGCTCAAGGGCTGGTCGCTGATCGGCGATGCCCTCTCCCATTCCATCGTCCCGGGTGTCGCCGGGGCCTATATGCTGGGCCTGCCTTTCTCCATCGGCGCCTTCTTCTCGGGCGGACTTGCCGCGCTGGCCATGCTGTTTCTCACCCAGCGCACCAAGCTCAAGGAAGATGCGGTCATCGGGCTGATCTTCACCGCGTTCTTCGGCCTCGGCCTGTTCATGATCTCGCTGTCGCCCACCTCGGTGAACATCCAGACCATCGTCATGGGCAATATCCTTGCGGTCACACCTGGGGATACGCTGCAACTGGTCATCATCGCGGTCGTCACGCTGGCGGTCATGGCCGTCATCTGGAAGGACCTCATGGTCACCTTCTTCGATGAGAGCCATGCCCGCTCCATCGGGCTCAATCCGCCGCTTCTCCGGGTGATCTTTTTCACCCTCCTGGCTGCCTGCACGGTCGCGGCCATGCAGACCGTGGGCGCCTTCCTCGTGATCGCCATGGTGGTGACCCCCGGCGCCACCGCCTACCTGCTGACCGATCGTTTCCCGCGCCTCATCCTCATCGCCATCGCGGTGGGGACGCTATCCTCGCTGGTAGGCGCCTATATTTCCTTCTTCCTCGATGGCGCCACCGGCGGCGTCATCGTGGTGCTCCAGACCGTTGTCTTCCTCATCGCCTTCTTCTTCGCGCCCAGGCATGGGCTCTTGGCCGCCCGCCGCAAGGCCGCGCGCGAGATCGCCTCATGAACGATTTCCTCGTCTACGCGCTCTGGCCCTTCCAGTTCCCCTTCATGACCTCGGCCATGGCCATCGCCGTCATGGTGGCAGTGCCCACCGCGCTGCTCTCCTGCTTTCTCGTCCTCAAGGGCTGGTCGCTGATGGGCGACGCCATTTCCCACGCCGTGCTGCCCGGCGTGGTACTGGCCTATATCGTCGGCCTGCCACTGGGGATCGGCGCCTTTGCCGCCGGCATGGGCTGTGCGCTCTCGGTCGGCTATCTCAAGGAAAATTCCCGCATCAAGGAAGACACCGTCATGGGCGTGGTGTTTTCCGGGCTCTTTGGCCTTGGCATCGTGCTCTACACCTCGATCCAGACCGATGTGCATCTCGACCATATCCTGTTCGGCGACATCCTGGGCATCAGCACCGCCGACCTGATCCAGACCGGCATTATCGGCCTCCTGGTCACCGTCATTGTCCTCGCCAAGTGGCGGGATCTGCTGCTTTTCACCTTCGATCCGCAACAGGCCGGCGCCATCGGCCTGCCGGTGCGCTGGCTGCATTACGGGCTGCTGGCCCTGCTGTCCCTGACCATAGTTGCTGCCCTGACCGCGGTCGGCATCGTGCTGGTCATCGCCCTGCTGGTTGCGCCCGGCGCCATTGCCTACCTCTGGAGCAAGCGGTTCGCCCCGATGATGCTGATCGCCGTCGTGGTCTCGGTCATGACCTCGCTCCTCGGCATCTATCTGAGCTTTTTCCTCGATTCCGCGCCGGCCCCCACCATAGTCCTGCTGATGAGCGCGACCTTTATCATGACCTTCATCGTCACTACGGCGCGGCGACCCGCCGTGCTGGCCTGAGCCGAGTTATCCCCGCCCCTCCGATCCTGCCGGATACTCCTCCTGCAAAGGAGAACCAAATGGATCACACCCCTCGCCTGTCTCTGCCCTTCATCATGCCGAGCCAGGCGCAAAAGCACATTACCCACAACGAGGCCATCCAGGCGCTCGATGCCCTGGTGCAGCCTGTCGTCGAAAGCCGCACCGTGACTGTGCCGCCCGCTACGCCGATGGCGGGCGAGAGCTACCTCGTCCCGGTCGGCGCGACCGGCGCCTGGTCTGGCCACAGCGATGAGATTGCCGCCTTTCAGTCCGGCGCCTGGCACTTCCACGACCCGGCGCCCGGCTGGCAGCTCTGGGTTGCGGCAGAGCAGGCGCTCTATGTGTTCGACGGAACAGGCTGGACAGCGCCGGCCGCACTCGGCTCGGCGCTGCCGCGCCTCGGCGTCAATACCAGTGCCGACAGCAGCAATCGGCTCGCCGTTGCTGCGTCCGCCACGCTTTTCACCCATGAGGGCGGCGGCCACCAGCTCAAGCTCAACAAGGCCAATTCCGGTGACTCGGCGACCCTGCTCTATCAGACCAACTGGTCAGGCCGCGCCGAAATGGGCCTGGCCGGTGATGACAACTGGCATCTCAAGGTCAGCCCCGATGGATCGACCTGGATCGAGGCGCTGTCCGTCAATGCCAGCACCGGTGCCGCTACGGTCGCCGCCAGCTTGCGCCCGGCCAGCGACGATGCCGTTTCGCTGGGCGGCCCCGGCGCCCGCTGGTCGGCCATCTGGTCCGCCACCGGCATGATCCAGACCTCCGATGCGCGCGAGAAATGCGACATCGCTCCATCAGATCTCGGGCTCGACTTCATCCTGGCGCTGAACCCGGTCAGGTATCGCTGGAATCATGGGCGCCGTACCCATTACGGCCTCATCGCCCAAGAGGTGCGGGCCGTCCTCGGCGTTCGCGATTTTGCCGGCCACATCCTAACCGACCCGCAGGACTCCGAGAGCCAGCAGGGCCTCCGCTACGACGCCTTTATTGCCCCCTTGATCGCAGCCGTGCAGGAACTGGCGGTTAGGATGGGCGAGCTTGAGGGCAGTCAGCCCGGCTGAGCGGCCAAATCCGCTAAGCAAATAAACCCCTGCGACGCTCTGGCGCGGCGCAGGGCTCCCCGCTAGTTTGCGCTAACATGTCAGGGAGGATCGCGCAGTGACGACCAAGCGCCTCGGGGTCGGCTTCATCGGCACCGGCAATATTTCATCGGCCTATCTCAGGGCAATTACCGGCCATGAAAACATGGCCGGCTTTCCGGTCCTCGACGTCAAGGGGCTGGCGGACATGCGTCCCGAGGCCTCGCAGGCCCGTGCGGCCGAATTCGGCCTCAGGTCCATGAGCATCGAGGAGATGCTGGCCAGCTCGGACATCCAGCTCATCGTCAATCTCACCATCCCGCGCGCCCACGTCGACGTGGGCCTGCGGGCCCTGGCGGCGGGCAAGCATGTCTATTCCGAAAAGCCGCTCGGCATCACCTATGCCGAAGGCCGCCGGCTGCTCGACGCGGCCAACAAGGCTGGCCTGCGCATCGGCTCGGCCCCCGACACGTTCCTCGGCGGCTCGCACCAGCAGGCCCGCGCCGTCGTCGATAGCGGCACCCTTGGCCAGCTCGTGGGCGGCACCGCCTTCATGCAGGCGCCGGGCCACGAATCCTGGCATCCCGACCCCGCCTTCTACTACGATATCGGCGGCGGCCCGGTGCTCGACATGGGCCCCTACTACATCACCGATCTCGTCAACCTCCTCGGCCCGGTCGCCCGCGTCTCGGCCATGGCCTCGCGCCTGCGCCTGCAGCGCCCGGTGCTCTCCGAGCCGAAAAAGGGCGAGATCATGGATGTGAAGGTCGACACCCATGTCACCGGCTCGCTCGGCTTTGCCAATGGCGCCATCGTTCAGGTCGGCATGAGCTTCGATGTCGCCGGCCACAAGCATGTGCCGCTCGAACTCTATGGCACCGAAGCCAGCCTGATCGTCCCCGATCCCAACTTCTTCGGCGGCGACGTCGAGCTCAAGAAGCGCGGCCGCGACGAGCCTTGGCACAAGGTGGACGTCACCCAGCCCTATGCCGACGGCAACTATCGCTCGCTGGGCGTCGCCGACATGGCCCAGGGCATTCTCGACAACCGCCCGCACCGCGCCAATGGCGACCTGGCCCTGCATGTGCTTGAGGTCATGGAAGCCTTTGCAATCGCCTCTGCCGACGCCCGGACCGTCGACATCAAGACCCTCGTCCAGCGCCCCGAACCGCTGGCAACCTCACTGCAGGACGGCCGCATCTAGCGCAAACCTGGCGGCGGACAATCCGTCGCCAGTCTTGACAACTGGGTTACAATGTAACACTTAAAGTTACATGAAACGATCCAGCCGCCTGTCCCTTGCCCTTCATGCCCTTGTCCATCTGCACAAGCAGCCGGACGAAGCCATCACCTCGTCCACCCTCGCTCAATGCCTGTTGACCAATCCCGTCGTCGTGCGCCGTGCCCTCGGCGAGTTGCGCGACGCCGGCATTGTCGGCGCCACCAAGGGACATGATGGTGGCTGGCGCCTGCTGCGCCCGGCTGGTGAAATAACCCTGCGCCAGGTCTATGCCGCCATGGGCGAGAGCCTGCTCATTCGTACCGAAAGCGACCCCGGCGACATCGCCTGCGGCATCGTGCGAACCGTCAATTCCGTCATGGGCGACTTCCTCGCCGATGCCGAAGCCCTGCTTGCCGCCCGGCTCGAGCGCATCACGCTTGCCGATCTGGCGCAACAGGCCCAGCCCAACGCCCTTCACCCCCACGGAGCCATTTCCCATGGATGACGTCATCATCGTCGGCGGCAGCTTTGCCGGGCTTGCCGCCGCCCTCAATCTCGGTCGCGCCCGCCGCAAGGTCACCATTCTCGATACTGGCCTGCCGCGTAACCGCTATGCCAGCCATGCCCATGGCCTGCTCGGCCAAGACGGCAAGACGCCCCAGGAAATCCTGGCCGACGCCCGAGCCCAGCTCGCGCCCTACGACACGGTCCGCTTCGTCAATGCCCGCGCCCAGACCGCCAGCGGCGAGCCCGACAACTTCTCCATCACCACCGGCGATGGCGAAACGCTCAGGGCGCGAACGCTGCTCCTCAGCTATGGCATCGCCGACCAGTTTCCCGCCATTGAGGGTTTCGCCGAATGCTGGGGCAAGTCGGTGATCCATTGCCCCTATTGCCACGGTTTCGAATATGCCGCCCAGCGCTGGGGCCTGGTCTATTCCACGCCCATGTCGCTGCATGCGCCCATGCTCTACAGCGACTGGACCGACCAGCTGACGCTCTTCACCGATGGCCACGATATCCCCGAAATCGAACGTGGCAAGCTCGACAAGCGCGGCGTCACCGTGGTCGAGGGCAAGGTCACCGCGATCCAGCACGACAATGGGCAGCTCTCCGCCGTCACCACCGAAGATGGCACCACCACGCAGCTTGATGCGCTCTTTGCCCATCCCCGCATCAAGCCGTCCTCGGACCTGCATGAGCAGCTTGGCCTCGATACGGTCGAGACTCCCTTCGGCATTGCGGTGAAGGTCGATGACAAGCAGAAGACTTCCCGCGATGGTATCTATGCTGCCGGCGACCTGGTTTCGCCCATGCATTCGCTGACCATCGCCATCTATACCGGAGCCATGGCAGGCGTCGGCGCACAGCAGTCCATGCTGGTCTGAGCCTTGGCTGGCGCAGCACCTGGTGCTGCGCCACCGCTCGGCTAGCCCGCCCTGTTGCGGATGCGTGATGCCTCGGCCAGGGCGCGTTTGGCGGCCTTGCGTTCCGCTGCTACGCTCGCCGCCTCGTCTCCCAGATGGGCTAGGCCCTTCTGGCGAGCGATATCCATCTGCTTCTGCCGCTCGGCCGCCGCCTTGTGCTTGTCCGCCTCGCCCGCGCAATGGGGGCAGCGCACACCCTCGGCATAGTCGGGATGCGCGCGGTCGTCCGCCGTAAGCGGATGCCGACAGGCCCGGCACAGCGTCGCATCGCCCTCCACCAGCCCATGTCCCACCGAGACGCGCTCGTCGAAGACGAAGCACTCGCCGGCAAACCGGCTTTCCTCTTCCGGCACCACTTCGAGATACTTGAGGATCCCCCCCTTGAGGTGGAACACTTCCTCGAAGCCCTGGCTCAGCAGGTAGCTCGATGCCTTCTCGCAGCGGATGCCGCCGGTGCAGAACATCGCGACCTTCTTGTCCCGCTTGGGATCAAGGTTCTGCGCAACGTAGTCCTTGAACTCGGTGAAGTTCTTGGTCGCCGGGTCCAGCGCCCGCTGGAAAGTACCCAGTCCCACTTCATAGTCGTTGCGCGTATCGACCAGCACGACATCGTTGCGCTCGATCAGCCCGTTCCAGTCCTGCGGCTCCACATAGGTACCGACGGTCTTGGCCGGATTGGCCTCGGGCGCCCGCAGTGTCACGATCTCGGGCTTGAGCCGCACTTTCATGCGCAGGAACGGCATCTCAGTAGCGCTGGAATATTTCACCTCGGCGCCCGCCAGCTGATCGCCGAAGACCTCGCCTTCGAACAGCCAGAGTGCCAGCGCGTCGATCGCCTCTGCCGTACCCGCCACCGTGCCGTTGATTCCCTCCGGCGCCAGGATCAGCGTACCCTTGATCCCCCGTGCGCAGCAGAACTCGGCCAGCACCGGCTGAATGGCATCGGCATCCGGCAGGTCGGCGAATTTATAGATGGCCATTACCTTGTATGGCTGATTGGTCTGGGGCAGATTGACGTTCATATCGATTTGCGGCCGGTTCATCGGCCTGCTCATATCACTGCCGGCCCGGCGGGCCAAATCGAGAAATCGTTGGGAGAATGCCATGACCTATCGGGCCGATACGGCGCGCTATGACACGATGCAGTACCGTCGCTCGGGCAAATCGGGGCTCAAGCTTCCCGTCATCAGCTTGGGTCTCTGGCAAAATTTTGGCGGCACCCGCGATTACCCCTCTGCCATGGAAATCCTGGGCTATGCCTTCGACCAGGGCATCACCCATTTCGATCTCGCCAACAACTACGGCCCGCCCGCCGGCTCGTCCGAAGAGCTCTTCGGCCAGGTCATGGCCCGCGATTTCCGCCCCTATCGCGATGAACTGATCATCTCGACCAAGGCCGGCTACAATATGTGGCCCGGTCCCTATGGCGAATTCGGCTCGCGCAAATACCTGCTGGCGAGCCTTGACCAGTCGCTGCAGCGCATGGGTCTCGACTATGTCGATATCTTCTATTCCCACCGCTACGATCCGGAGACCCCGCTCGAAGAAACCATGGGCGCACTGGCCCATGCGGTGCGCAGCGGCAAGGCGCTTTATGTCGGCATCTCTTCCTATCCCGAGCAGCAGACGCGCGACGCTTACCGCATCCTCAGGGAAATGGGCGTCGCCACCACCATCCACCAGCCCAGCTATTCCATGATCAACCGCTGGATCGAGAACGACCGCACCATCGATGCCTGCGGTGAACTCGGCATCGGCGTGATCGCCTTCTCCCCGCTGGCCCAGGGCGTGCTGTCGGGCAAGTACAATGCCGGCAACACCTCTGGTACGCGTGGCGAAAATCCCAATGGCAGCCTGCGCGCCAGCCATATCGAGCCGCGCGTGCTGGCTGCGGTCGACAAGCTTGGTGACATTGCCCGCGCGCGTGGCCAGTCCATGGTCCAGCTCGCTTTGTCCTGGGTGCTGCGCCGGCCGGAAATGACCTCGGCCTTGATCGGCGTGCGCAATCTCGATCAGCTCAAGGACAATCTGGGCGTCCTGAACAATCTCGAATTGAGCGCCGAGGAAATCGCTGCCATCGACGATGCTACCCGCGACGGCCAGATGGAACTCCACCCGCGACCGACCGGCTGGCTGCGATAGCAGGAGCGGGCGGTCCAAATCTTGTGATGGACCCACGAGCGCCATAGTTGCGTTGGCTTCCCACTGAACGTGGAGAAGAACGATGCACATGAAAAGTCACATCTCGGCGGTTGCCCTTTCCGCCGCCCTGCTGACCGCACCCCACCTCGCTCTTGCCCAGGGTCTGGATCTGGGCGTCAATGTCGGCGGCGATTCCGGTATCAATGTCGATGCCGGGGTCGACGTCGAGAATGGCCTGGATATCGGTGCCGATGTCGGAATCGGGGAATCGAACGACAATGTTGTCGACCTTGATATCGGTGGCACCTCCGACGGCGGCAGCGATTCCAGCAACAGCCTCGTTGATGTCGATCTGGGCGTCGGCGGCGGCTCGTCTGGCTCCGGAGCCGGTCCCAACGGCGGCACGCTGATCGATCTGGGCGGCGACCTCCTTGATGCCGACGTGAACCTGCTCAACGGCTCGTCTGGCGGCAGCAACAATCTGGTGAATGGCGATATCCGCATTGCCGCGCTCGACGGAACGGCGCGCGCCGATGCCATGCTCGAGCTGATTGAAAATCCGAACCTGGCCGATATCGATCTCGATGCCAGCGTGGATGACAGGGCCGTTTCCATCGTTTCGGCCGCCGATCTGTTCGACGAGGCCGCTCTCGCCGATATCGAACTGGCGGTAAATGCTGGCGGGGAGGGTCGCACAGAACTGCTCGACGCGCTCTCTGCCAGCGTCGAGCTCGGCACCATCCTGGAATCCGAAGGCGTCGACCTGTCCGATGTGCTCGCCGTCCAGGTAGCCGAAAACGGCGCGACCGAAGTGATCGTGCTGGATCGGCCTGTTGAGGTTGCAGCCCTGGGCGATGACGGTGATCTGGCCGACGCCACCGTGGAAGACCTTGCCGAACTCGATGTCGACCTCCTCTCGGACGAGGAACTGGCCGAGATCGACCTTGCCCTTCTGCCCGAAGACGCCCGCAGCCGGGCCGTTGTTCGCTTGCTCGAGAGCAGTGAAACACCCCAGCCGGGTGCCTTGCCCCAAGGTGAATTGGTGACCATCGATCTTGGTGCCATCACCGATGACACCGCCATCGCCGATGTCGACGCTGCGCTCACCACAGGCGAGGACGATCTGCCCGAACTCACGGCGGACATCGACCTGCTCGACCGTTTGGATGAGGCCGGCATTGCCCCTGAAGCGGTCGCTGCCCTGCGCATCGGCGCCGATGATGACCTTCTGGTCTTTGTCGACAGCGGCGTGGACGACACGCTGACCGCCAGCATTGGTGCGGGTGACGCCGACGATGGCACCGGCACTGGCGGCAGTGCCGATGACGGCAGCGACGGTGGCAGCTCTGACGAGGGTGATACCGGTACTGATGCCAGCGCTGGCAATGATGACGGCAACGGCGCCGGCGGTGGCAGTGACGCTGGCACCGGCGGTTCGGGCACGTCGACTGGCGTCGCCGCAGCCGGTAGCGTGGTCGGAACCCTTCCCGCCACCCGCGTCGGGGCCGGCTTTTCCATCGCCGCGCTGAGCTGCGAGACCGGCATCCTTGCCATGGCCAACGGATCGGACGCCTCGCCCCAGGCCATCGCTTCGGCCGACAGCCTCGAGCTGGTCCGCGTCGAAGGCTGTGAACGCAGCCTTGTCGATGCCGAGATCGGGGTCATTCACGATGCCATAGATGCCAACCCGGCCATCTCGTCCACGCTCGAGGGCGCCGGCATCCCGCTCGATCAGGTGATTGGGGCTACCGTCCAGGGCGATACCGTGACCCTGTTCCTTGACCGCACCGCTTCCTGACGCTTGAGCCGGTCGCTTCGGCGGCCGGCTTCCCCGTTGTTACTATCGCTGTTGCTCTCGACGGCACGCGGGCGCGGTTTTACCATTGCCCGCCTTCCCAAGGCCCCGATGCTGTGTCATCAGCAATCGAACGCAACAGTCGAGAACACCCATGGCCATACGATTGCACCGCGGCGACCTGCCAGACCTTTCCCGCTATGGCCGTGAAGTGGCGATCGACACCGAAACCATGGGTCTCAATCCCCATCGTGACCGGCTCTGCGTCGTCCAGTTGTCGCCCGGCGACGGCAGCGCCGACATCGTCCAGATCCCCCAGGACGCCACCGATGCGCCAAATCTGGTCAAGCTTCTCGGCGACCCGGCTGTCACCAAGATTTTCCACTATGCCCGTTTCGACGTGGCCGCACTCAGGAACCGCTTCGGCGTCGTGACCGGGCCGCTCTATTGCACCAAGATCGCCTCAAGGCTCGTCCGCACCTATACCGACCGGCATGGGCTCAAGGATCTGGTGCGCGAACTGCTCAATGTCGATCTTTCCAAGCAGCAGCAGAGTTCTGATTGGGGCAGCGACAAGCTGAGCGATGCCCAGCTCGATTATGCGGCTTCCGACGTGCTCTATCTGCATGACCTCAAGCGTCATCTCGACCGCATGCTGAAGCGCGAGAACCGCGCCGAGCTGGCCCAGTCCTGCTTTGATTTCCTCAAGACCCGCTGCGAGCTCGATCTGCTGGGCTGGGAAGAAACCGATATATTCGCCCATAGCTGAGCGATCTGAGGAGGGCATATGACCCTGCACGGCGATACGGCCCAGCGACACGCGACCTATCGGCGCCTCGCGCTGCGCAATCGCGTCGTGTCCATACTGCGCATCGGCGTGCCCGCTCTGGGCCTGATCACGCTGGTCGGGCTGATCGGCCAGATCTATCTCTCCAGCCTCGGCAGCCGGTTCGGCGTGGGCCAGCTCTCGGTGACGCCGGACAGCGTCATTGTGGATGCACCGGAATATACCGGCCTGCTCGATGACGGCACCGCCTACCATATTTCGGCCGTGCGGGCCCAGGCTGCCACCGATGCGGTCGACCAGGTCGCCCTGCGCGATGCTGCCCTGCGAATGACCCGGCTGGACGGCGTGATCATGACCGTTGATGCTGAGGCGGCCACGCTCGATACCACCCGCCAGCTCGTCATCGTCCCCGGCAATGCCCGACTTGGCAATTCTCTGGGCACCAGGGGCGTCATCGCCGACTCCGTCTTCGACTACCAGGCCCAGCAGCTGGTGGGGCAGGGGCCGGTGACCATCGACTACGCCGATGGCACCCATTTGGTCGCCGAAGGCATTACCTATGACGCCGCCGGGTTGGTCTGGACATTCACCCGCGCCACCGTCACCTTGCCCGATACGCCGGGGGCAGATCGGGCCCGTGCCAACGCAACCGAGAACGAAACGCCATGATCAAGCGCCTTCTGCTGGTTCTGCTGCTCACCCTGCCGGCTTCCGCTGTTCTTGCCCAGCAGCCGGTCGAGATCACCGCCGATCTCTTCACCGTCGATGAGAACACCCAGGAGGCGGTGTTCACCGGCAATGTCGTGGTCATCCATCCCAGCGTCAACGTCTGGGCCGACAAGGTCGTCGCGCTCTACGGCGAAGGTGGCACCACTGATATCGAGACCTTCGAAGCCACCGGAGCGGTGCGACTCGAAACCCCCGAGCAGAATGCCACCGGCGATCGCGCCGTCTTTACCCCGGCCGATCAGCTGCTGCGCCTCACCGGCAATGTGCAGGTGATCAATTCGGGCGGCACCATCGATGCGGCCGAACTGGTGGTCAATCTCGAGACCAATGTCTCCACCTTCACCAGCGGTAATGGCAGTGGCCGCGTCACGGGGGTCTTCACCTCGCAATGACCTCTCCCTCCGACAAGCCGCGCATCGACCAGACCGGCTGGCTGGTCGCCCATGGGCTGGCCAAGAGCTTCGGCAAGCGCGCCGTGGTACGCGATGTCTCCATTGCCGTGCGGCGCGGCGAGGCGGTCGGTCTGCTCGGGCCGAATGGCGCCGGCAAGACCACGGTTTTCACCATGATCATGGGCCTGCTCAAGCCCGATGCGGGTCTCATCAGCCTCGATGGGCGCGATATCACCCGCCTACCACTGTTCCAGCGCGGCCGGCTGGGCATTGGCTACCTGCCTCAGGAGCCCTCGATCTTCCGTGGCCTCACCGTCACCGGCAATATCATGGCGGTGCTCGAAAACCACGTGAAGGGCAGGGCCGAGCGCAAGCTGCGGCTTGAGGATCTGCTTGAGGAATTCTCCATCCAGCATCTGGCCAAGGCCAATGCGCTGGCGCTGTCGGGCGGCGAGCGCCGCCGCGTCGAGATCGCCCGGGCGCTGGCGGCCGATCCGGTCTTCATGCTGCTCGACGAGCCCTTTGCCGGTGTCGATCCCATCGCCGTCAATGAGGTCAAGGGCCTGGTGCATCAGCTGACCCGGCGCGGCATCGGCGTGCTCATTACCGACCATGCTGTGCGCGAGACGCTTGGCCTGGTTGATCGCGCCTATGTCATCCATGGCGGCAAGGTGATGATCCAGGGAAAGCCCGAAACCATCAGCGCCGACCCGGATGCGCGCCGTGTCTATCTCGGCGAGAGCTTCGAACTCTAGCGGGCGGCTAGGCGAAAAGCCAACTGGTATCAGTTGGCACAGAACTTGCCCTGATTGCTTGCTCCCTGCCCAAAAATGAGTCATGTTCCGCCCGGGAAGAAGCCGGAAACGGCATGGAATCTGGCCTGGGGTCTCTCGTTTTATGGCACTTTCGCCGCGTCTAGAATTCCGTCAGGCGCAGAGCCTGACGCTGACGCCCCAGCTGATGCAGTCGATCCGCCTGCTGCAGCTCAGCCACCTCGAACTCAATGATTTCGTCGAAGCCGAACTGCTGCGCAATCCCCTCCTGGAGCGCGAGGATGGCGGCGAGCCAGATGCGCCCGAGCCCGAGCCGGTCGAGCGCAGCCCCGAGCTCAGTGCCTATGAGGACACCGTCGACCGCGGCGAACGCATCCACGACGCCAATTCCATAGCCGACGGCTATGACACGGCGGTGGAGAATGTCTTCCCCGATCAGGGCGGCCAGGACCAGCTCAATCCCCAGAGCCGGCTCGATCGCAACGGCGTCAGCGAAGCCGGCGATGCGCCCGATATCGATCAGTTCGTAGCTTCGCGCCCTCTGCTCAGCGACCACCTCGAAAACCAGGCCAATCTGATCCTGCGGACCCAGGCTGACCGGCTGATTGCCCGTCACCTGATCGATGGCCTCAATGAAGCCGGCTACCTGACCATCGAGCTGCCAGCCCTCGCCGAACAGCTAGGCGCCGAACTGGCCGATATCGAAGCCGTGCTCGGGGCGCTGCAGGGCTGTGATCCGGTCGGCGTCTTTGCCCGCACTGTGCCCGAATGCCTCGCCGTCCAGCTGCGCGAGCGCGACCGGCTCGACCCCATGATGGCCACCCTGCTGGAGCATCTCGACCTGCTGGCCGTCCATGACATGCCGGGCCTGTTGCGGGCCCTCGGCTGCGACCGCGAGGATCTGGCCGATATGCTCGGCGAGCTCCGCCTGCTCGATCCGCGCCCGGGCCTGGCCTTCGATACCGGTCCGGTCGAATCGGTCGTGCCGGACGTCTTCGTGCGCCGCGGCCCCGATGGCGGCTGGCAGATCGAGCTCAACAGCGAAGTCCTACCGCGTGTGCTGGTCAATCGCGTCTATTATGCCAGCGTGACCAGCAAGGCGCGCGGCCCGGGCGAGAAGAGCTTCCTCTCCGATTGCCTCGCCACCGCTAACTGGCTCACCAAGAGCCTCGACCAGCGCGCCCAGACCATTATCAAGGTCGCCGCCGAGATCGTCCGCCAGCAGGATGGCTTTCTCACCCACGGCATTGCCCACCTCAAGCCGATGACGCTCAAGATGGTGGCCGAAACCATCGAGATGCACGAATCCACCGTCAGCCGCGTCACCTCCAACAAGTATCTGGCGACCCCGCGCGGCCTGTTCGAGATGAAGTACTTCTTCACCACCGCCATTGCCTCGAGCGACGGCGGCAGCGATCATTCCGCCGAGGCGGTGCGCCACCGTATCCGCCAGCTCATCGATGCCGAGCCCGTGGCGGCTGTCCTCAGCGACGACACCATCGCCGAAATCCTCAAGAAGGAGCAGGGCATCGATGTGGCCCGGCGCACCGTGGCCAAGTATCGCGAGGGCATGAACATTCCCTCGTCGGTCATCCGCCGCCGCCAGAAGAAGCAGTTGCAGGCCGTCGACTGACCTCTGGCGCCCCAAGTCGTCCAAAACGCCCTTGCCGCCCAACTGCGGCGATATGCCCTGATAAACGAACCCCGAGAGGGAGTTGCGCATTGCTTCCTTGGCGCGGCCGGGTCTAGCATCGGCATGCCTCGTTCCCAATCAGGGGGCAGGCAGACGTGATCCCGAAAATCCGGGAACCGGCTTTTCGAGATCCTCGCGTCGAACCAGAACGACAAAAGGAAGAGGAAGCCATGACTTTACGAGTTTCGGGAAAGAACATGGACGTCGGCGATGCTCTGCGCTCCAAGGCAGAGGATCATTTTGCCGCCGTGGTCGCAAAGTATTTCGACGGCGGCTATGACGGGCACCTAACGCTCAGTCCCGACGGTACCGGCTTCCGGGCCGATTGCGTCGTCCACCTCGATACCGGTGTGACCCTGCAGGCCAGTGCCCAGGGCGGTGACGCCACCAGCGCCTATGAGATTATGGCGGTCAATATCGAAAAGCGCCTGCGCCGCTACAATCGCAAGCTCCGCCAGCGCCCGCGCGGCGTCGTTTCTGCCGGCGACGGCCTGACCGCGCAATATACCGTTCTGGGCTCGTCCGATGCCCTCGACGAGCTCGACGAGGACTACGCTCCCCCGGTCATTGCCGAGACCACCAAGGACCTGCGCCAGCTCAGCGTCGAGGAGGCTGTTATGGAGCTGGATCTGACCGGTGGACAGGTCGTGATGTTCCGCCATGCTGGACATGGCGGGCTGAATGTGGTTTACCGCCGCTCGGACGGAAATATTGGCTGGATCGACCCGGCCCTCGGAGCCAGTTGATCGCTCCACACGTCACATTCAAGCAAATTGATCCAGGGCAGACTAATGGAATTGGCCGATATTCTGGTTGAGCGCGCAGTGCTTTGTTGCACTGGCGTCAAGACAAAACGCCAGTTGTTTGAAGAACTTGCTGCGCGTGCGGCGGAATTGACCGGGCAACCGGCCGCCGACATCCTCAATTCTATCACCAGCCGTGAAGAACTGGGGTCGACGGGGCTGGGCAATGGTATTGCCATTCCCCACGGCAAGATCGCCGGTCTCAAGCAGGTCGTTGCCCTGTTCGCCCGGCTGGACCAGCCGATCGAGTTCGACTCGGTCGACGACCAGCCGGTCGATATCGTCGTCATGCTGCTGGCGCCTGCGGGTGCCGGCGCCGATCACCTGAAGGCCCTGTCCCGCGTCGCGCGCCTGCTGCGCACCGAGACCGTGGTGGACGAATTGCGCCGCCTCGAGACGCCCCAGGAGCTGCGCGCGGTGCTGACCGCGCCGTTCGAAAGCTACGCCGCCTGATCAGGCAGCCCCAGATGCAAAGACCCCCGGATGAACCATCCGGGGGTCTTGTCTGTTGGGGCTATGCCGACGCCGTCAGTGCAGCGTCGCCAGCCCCAGATTCTTGTCGCCAAGCCAGTCCAGCACCGCATCTTCGGTATCGGTCACCAGCAGCGGTGTGCCATCGGCCGACATCACCAGCTGGTAATCCGCATCGAGCTCGAATGGAGTGTCCTGGATCATGGTCGCGAGCACCGCGCCGCTGACCGGGCGTACATAGGCGACGGCGTCACCACCCAGCGCGGCGAACTGGGCGCGCGTCAGCGACTTGAGCGGGTGGTTCAGTGCTTCCGCCGCGGTTTCGTTGGTCCGTCTTTCATACATGGTCGGCCCTTTCCTCAAACTGAGCGAATGTCGATACGCCGGGCGATCTTGGGCGTCCGCGGACGCTCCACTACCACAACGAGCATACCATGCCCTAAAGTTGCATCCTTCACGATCATGCCATCGGCCAGAAGGAAGCTCCGCTGGAACTGCCGCGCCGCGATCCCGCGATGCAGATAGTCCCGACCCGGCTCATCCTTCTGCTTGCCGCGCACCACGATCTGGTTGTCTTCGGCCACCACTTCGAGTTCCCCCTGCCCAAAGCCGGCAACGGCAATGGAGATGAGGAACCGCTCGGTGCCGTCGGCATCGGTCATGCGCTCGATATTGTAGGGCGGGTAGCCATCGGCGGCCTTGGCCATCCGATCGACACGCTCCTCGAAACTGTCGAAGCCGAGGAGAAAGGGTGCGGAAAACACCGAAATTCGCGACATCCACGCCGTCCTTGATTATCAAGCAACGTATCGGCGCGGACCCGTCAAACTCTCGGCATCGCGCGCTTGCAGCAGATATGGGACAAGCACCCGGCCCATTCAAGTGCGGAGTGGAATGCCATGGACCAGACCGTCGCCATCGTCACCCCGGCCTTCCGGGCCGAGGCAACCCTCCCCAGCACCTTGCGCAGCGTCCTCAGCCAGAGCTGGCCGCACTGGCAGCTCTGGCTGGTCGCCGATGACGGGGCCGATTACGAAACGCTGCTTGCCGCCGATGGCATTCGCGACGCCCGCATACGCTTCCTGTCCAGCGGCGGCATTGGCCGCGGCGCCTCCATGGCCCGCAATGTCGCGCTCGATCAGATCACCGCGCCCTTTGTCGCCATTCTGGACGCCGATGATCGCCTGAAGCCGCAAAAGCTCGAACGCGCCGTTGCTGCCCTCGCCGGACATGCCATCGTCACGACCGCGCTGGACGTCATGGCCGAGGATTTCACCCACCTGCGCCATGTGGGGCAGGGTCCCGACCGCGTCCTGTCCCCGGGCCAGCACAAGTTTGTCAGCCTTTCGATGGATTCGATGGTGGTATGGGACCGTCGCCGCGCCGATGGCCGCTATGATCCCACCATGAGCAACATGACCGACCTCGAACTGCTGCTCCAGCTCTACCGCACCGCGCCGACCTCCATGCATCTGGGCACGCCGCTGCACGACTACATCAAGCGTTCTAGCTCGATGAGCAACGGCAAGAACGTTGCTGCCGGCATGATCGCCTCCAAGACCGAGATCCTGCGCCGGCTTGAAACCGGCCATTACGGCCTTCCCGCCGCCGAGGTCGACGGCCTCACGCGCTTCCTCGCCATCTCGCTCGAGGCCGAAGCCCGTTATGGCGCGGCGCTCGCCGCCCGCCCCGGCCTGCTGTTCGAGGATCATCTGGAGCCTTTGCTCGTCCGGCCCGGATAGCTGTCGAATGGGGAGGGCCGGGTTCGTCGTGGTGGAGCGATAGAGGAGAATGACATGGATGCGAACACCGACATACTTAGGTCCGACGGCGTGATCTGGCACACGGCCATCAGCCTCGACGGCTTTGCCGCTGACAAGGACGACAGTCTCTCCTTCATGATGGGCGAAGACACCGCGCCGCCGCCAAGGCAATCCGCTTGTTGATGCGATCATGGGCAATCTGGGGTGCACGCTTGGCGGCCGGCGCGGCTATGACCTGTATAGGGATTGGCCGGAAATGCCCAAGGCTTATGGGCTGGACTCCGTGCCCGAATACGTCGTCACCACACGCCCCTTTCCCGATGATCCGCGTACCCTGTTTGCCGATGGCAACGACCTGCCGGGCGCGGTGGAGAAGGCCAAGTCCATCGCCGATGGCAGGATGGTCGTCATACTCGGGCCGACGCTGGGTTCGGCGCTGCTCCGCGCCGGCCTCGTCGACCAGATATTCCTGCAGATTGCGCCCGTGGTTGTCGGCGCCGGGGTCAAGATCTTCGCCGATACGGGGGAGCCTCCGGCCAAGCTCCGGCTGGTTCATGCCGGCCAGTGCGGCCAGGTGACGAACTTGGTCTACGAACCCCTGCATATGTGACGTCCCGGGCTGCGGCCGGAGGGCTTGCCACCACCCCGGATTCCCCCTATAGAGCCCACTTCTCCGGACCGCCCGGCCAAAAGGCATGCCGTGGCGGTTCTTGAATGCGATGGGCCAAATCCATCCGATCTCTAATAAGGACCCGCAAAATGCCAAAGATGAAGACGAAGTCTGGCGCTAAGAAGCGCTTCAGCTTCACAGCGACCGGTCGTGTCAAGGCAGGCGTCGCCGGCAAGCGCCACCGCCTGATCAACCACAACGCCAAGTACATTCGCACCAACCGCGGCACCAAGATCCTCGCCAAGGGCGATGAGAGCCTGGTGAAGTGGTACATGCCGTACAATCGCTAGAGCTGGAAGGACACTGAACC
>JADGMW010000362.1_pt1 | contig 20956 bp, 20 predicted proteins | sample 8641801 | NCBI WGS metagenome assembly JADGMW01 (sample SAMN16272018, study PRJNA661076) | feces metagenome | isolation source: fecal sample from diarrhoea affected cattle A | host: Bos taurus | place: South Africa: Lokaleng Village, Mahikeng | collected 2019-09
CCGCCTCGACGCCTGACCCACCCCGCCCGCCGGACCCACCCCGCCCGCCTGACCCGCCGGCCCGCCGGCCCGCCGGCCCCGCCCGGCCCGCCGGCCCGCCGGCCCGCTCCGCGGACCCATCCCAGGACCGCGAGACTGCACGCCACCGACGAGACCGCGACATGATGTCGCGGTCTCGTCGCGTGCGTGCAGTCTCGCGGATCGGGGGGCGCGCCGGGACGCGGTGCGGTGGGGGTGGCGGTCGGTAGGCTGAGCGGGTGAAGATCGCGCGCTTCAGCCACCAGGACGCCATCCGCTACGGCATCGTCGACGAGGGCGAACTCGTCGTCCTCGCCGGAGACCCCATGTTCGCCGGATTCGACACGACGGGGGAGCGCGTGCCGCTCGGCGACGTCGCGCTCCTGGCGCCGGTCATCCCGCGCTCCAAGGTCGTGTGCGTCGGCAAGAACTACGCCGATCACGCCGCCGAGATGGGCGGAGAGGCCCCGGCCGAACCGCTGCTGTTCCTCAAGCCCAACACCGCCGTCATCGGCCCCGGCGACGTCATCGTCCGCCCGCCCCAGTCGCACAACACCCACTTCGAGGGCGAACTCGCCGCCGTGATCGGTCGGATCGCGAAGAACGTCCCCGCCGAGCGCGCGCTCGAGTACGTCTTCGGCTACACCGTCGCCGACGACGTGACGGCCCGCGACCTGCAGCGCAGCGACGGGCAGTGGTCCCGCGCCAAGGGATTCGACACCTTCTGCCCCCTCGGGCCGGTGATCGAGACCGAGTTCGACGCCACCGCCGCCGTACTCACCACGCGCCTGAACGGCGAGGTGAAGCAGCAGGCGCCGCTGACGGACATGATCCACTCCGTCGCCGACATCATCGCGTACGCCTCCGCCGCGTTCACGCTGCTTCCCGGCGACGTCATCCTCACCGGCACGCCCGCCGGTGTCGGACCCTTCGAGGCAGGCGACACCGTCGAGGTGGAGATCTCAGGCATCGGCGTGCTCCGCAACACGGCGCGGGATGCCTGACACCGACCTTCCCGTCGCTTCCCGGCTCGCCGGCATCCAGCGTCGCACGGTCGCCGTCCTCGCCGCCGCCCAGGTGCTCGGCGGCGTGGCGTTCGGCGCCAGCCTGTCGCTCGGCGTGCTGCTGGCTGCCGACGTGGCCGGCGACGAGTCCGTCGCCGGGCTCGCCACCGCCTCGCTCACCTTCGGCACGGCGCTGGCCGCGATCCCGCTCGCCCGCCTGGCACGGCGCCGCGGGCGGAGGCTGAGCCTGACCACCGGCATGCTCGTCGCCCTGGCCGGGGTGATCCTCGTCCTCGTCGCCACCACGGTGGGTTCCTTCCCGCTGCTGCTGATCGCGTTCGCGCTCGTGGGTGCGGGGCAGGCCGTGAATCTGCAGTCGCGCTTCGCCGCCACCGACCTCGCCACCGACGCCACGCGCGGCAGGTCGCTGTCGCTGGTGGTGTGGGCGACCACCATCGGTGTCGTGCTGGGCCCGAACCTGGTGGGGCCGGGCGAGGCGATCGGCGCCGTGTTCGCCATGCCCGCCCTCACCGGCCCGTACCTGTTCACGATCGTCGGCCAGGTGCTGGCGGTCGTCGTGTACCTGGTGTGGCTCCGCCCGGATCCACTGCTGCTGGCCGCGCGGGTGGCGGTGCGCGATGCCGCCTCGGGAGGGGCGATGACGCATCCCGATCGCCCCGCGGTGGCCCGGTACGCCATCTTCGCGGTGGCCGGCGCCCACGCCGTGATGGTCTCGGTGATGGCGATGACCCCCGTGCACCTCGTGCATCACGGCGCCAGCCTGTCGGTGGTGGGCCTGACCATCAGCCTCCATGTCGCCGGGATGTTCGCGCTGTCACCGGTGTTCGGAATCCTCTCCGACCGGATCGGGCGGGGCTGGACGATCCTCGTGGGTCAGGTGCTCCTGGCCGCCGCACTGATCCTCGCGGCGGTGGGAGCCGACAGCATGCCCGCCGTCACCACGGCGCTCGTCCTGCTCGGACTCGGATGGAGCGCCACGACCGTGTCCGGGTCGGCGCTGCTGACGGAGGTCTCCGCGGAGGAGATCCGCACGCGCCGCCAGGGACTGAGCGACTTCACGATGAGCCTCGTCGGCGCCGCCGGCGCCGTCGTGGCCGGATTCGTGCTGGCCGGCATCGGCTACGGTGGGCTCGCCCTCGTGGCGCTCGTTCTCGTGGTCGCCGTGTCCATCGGCGCCCCCATCGCCGTCAACGCCCGAGCGCGCTGAGGGCCCGCGCGACGTCGTCCGCGTCGTTGAACAGGTGGAACCCGACCCGCGCCCGTCCGGCGCGTCCGGACGCCGTGATGCCCGCCGCCCGCAGGAGTCCCAGTGCGGCTCCATCCGCGTCCGGCCACGTCACGATGGCCGAATCGCGCGTGGGTGCAGGCAGGCCCATGCCCTCGCGAAACGCGGCGGCGAGCCCCGTGGCGTGATCGTGCAGGGCATCGGCGTCCACGTCGGCGAACAGCTCGAGCGCCGGGGCGGCCCCTACGAACGCCTGCCACGCCGGCGACACGTCGAACCGGCGGGCGGATGCGGCGAATTCGATGTCGACGCCGTAGCACGAGGCCCACGGATCCTCACCGGCATACCAGCCGCCCTGCACCGGCCGCAGGTGCTCGCCGAACTCCTCGGTCACGGTGAGGAAGGCCACTCCGCGTGGCGCGCAGAGCCACTTGTAGGCGTGGCACACGCTCGCGTCGAACCAGGAGGCGGTGACCGGCAGCCAGCCCACCGCCTGGGAGAGGTCGCACAGCGTCCATGCGCCGACGGCACGCGCTGCGCGGCCGATCGCGTCGGCATCCGCGATCTCGCCGGTGGCCGACTGCACGAGCGAGTACGCGACCAGCCACGTGTCCGGACCGACCGCGGCGGCCAGATCGGCCAGCGGCGCCGTGCGCACCCGCACGCCACGGCCGGTCTGCGCGAACGGCAGCATCACGGAGGAGAAGTCGCCGTCGGCGCACAGGATCTCGGCACCGTCGGGGGCGGAGGCGGCGACCATCGAGACCGCGACCGAGACCTGGGCGGCGATCGCCACGTCGTCCACCTCCGCGTGCACCAGTCGCGCGTACGCGGCCCGCGACCGCTCGGTGTCGTACACCGCCGCCGCCACGTCAGGGCGGCCGGCGGCGGCTGCGGCCAGGTCGGCGGTCACGGCGTCGACCGTGGCGCGCGGGGGGAGGCCCATCGTGCAGGCGGCCAGGTAATCGCGGCCACCGGTGAAGGCGCTCCGGGCATCGGCGAGGGGGAGGGGCGATGGTGAGGTCACGCTTCGAGGTTCCTCCCTCGCGCGGCATCGCACCACGACAGGGTCTGGATGCCATCCATGCCCCGCGCTTATGATCCGGGGATGACCGATCACCCCCTGGTCGATGACGGCATCGACGCGCACGCCCTGCGCGTCGTGAAGGCGGTGGCCGATCATGGCTCCGTCACCGCCGCCGCGCGGCACCTGGGCTACAGTCAGCCCGCCGTCAGCCAGCAGCTGCGCCGCCTCGAGCGGAAGGCGGGAATGCCGCTGATCGAGAGGGTCGGCCGCGGCGTGCGCCTGACGGAAGCCGGACGGGTGCTCGCGCGCCACGCCGCCGTGGTGACGACCGCACTGGAGGCGGCCACCGGAGACCTCGCCGAGCTCCGCGGGCTGCGGGCGGGGCGCGTGCGCATCGCGGCCTTCCCGTCCGCGTCCGCCACGCTCGTGCCCCGCGTGATCGCCGCGATCTCGGTGAGGCGGCCGGGCGTCGAAGTCCGTTTCGTGGAGTTCGAGCCGGCCGAGGCGATCGCCGCGGTGCGCGAGGACCGCGCCGACATCGCCCTCACCTTCAGCTATGCGGGCGATCGCGGCGATCCGCACGGCGAGAGCGCGACGGGGCTCTCCGTGCGCACGGTGGGTCACGACGATCTGTACGTCATCATGCCGGAGGGTCACCCCGCCGCGGCTCCCGCCGACGCGGAGCTCGCGCTGCTGGCGGGAGAGCGCTGGATCGCGGGATGCCCGCAGTGCCGAGGGCACCTGCTCGAAGCGTGCGCCCGCGCCGGGTTCACGCCCGACATCGGCTACGAGACCGACAACTACGTCGCCGTGGAGAGCCTCGTCGCGCAGGGGCTCGGGGTCGCGCTGCTGCCGGCGATGGCGCTGGCGTCCTTCCCGCTGCTGGCCGGCATCACCGCCCGGCGGCTGCCGCGCAGCGAGGCGCGGGCACTGCACGTCGTCACCGCCGGCGGGGCGGACCGCGTCCCCCTCATCCGCGCGACGCTGGAGACGGTGGCCGACGTGCTCGAGGGTCCGTGGGCCCGGGAAGCGCTCGGCTCCGGCGACTAGGATCGGACGGATGCCTTCCTCGCCCGATCCCCGTACCACCACCGCCTCCGGCGCCGACGTCCGCGTCCGCTTCTGCCCTTCGCCGACGGGGCTTCCGCACGTCGGACTGATCCGCACGGCGCTGTTCAACTGGGCGTACGCGCGCCACAACGGCGGCAAGCTGGTCTTCCGTATCGAAGACACCGACGCCGCGCGCGACAGCGAGGAGAGCTACCAGCAGCTCCTCGACGCGCTCCGGTGGCTGCGCATCGACTGGGACGAGGGCGTCGAGGTGGGCGGGCCCCACGCCCCGTACCGGCAGTCGCAGCGACATGAGGTGTACCGCGACGTGCTGGCGAAGCTCGTCGCATCCGGGGCGGTGTACGAGAGCTACTCCACCGCCGCCGAGATCGACGCACGCAACGAGGCCAACGGCCGAGCCAAGCAGCTGGGCTACGACAACTTCGACCGCCACCTCACCGACGAGCAGAAGGCCGCCTTCCGCGCCGAGGGGCGCGAGCCGGCGTGGCGCCTGCGGGTGCCCGACGAAGACCTCACCTACGTCGACCTCATCCGCGGCGAAGTCACCTTCCCCGCCGGCACCTTCCCCGACTTCGTTCTCGTGCGGGCAGGCGGAGTGCCGCTCTACACGTTCGTGAACCCGGTGGACGACGCGCTGATGGGCATCACGCACGTCATCCGCGGCGAAGACCTCATGCCGTCCACGGCGCGTCAGCTGGCCTTGTACGGCGCCCTCATCGACGCCGGTGTCACCGACTTCGTCCCCCGCTTCGGGCACATGCCCCTTGTGCTGGGGGAGACGGGCAACAAGAAGCTCTCCAAGCGCGATCCGCAGGCCGACCTCTTCCTCCAGCGCGAGAAGGGCTTCATCCACGAGGGCCTGCTCAACTACCTCGCGCTCCTCGGATGGTCGATCGCTCCCGACCGCGACGTGTTCTCCCTCGACGAGCTGGTCGCCGCGTTCGACATCGCCGACGTCAATCCGAACCCCGCGCGGTTCGACCAGACGAAGGCCGAGTCGATCAACGGCGACCACATCCGGATGCTGCAGCCCGCCGACTTCGCGGAGCGCATCGTGCCCTACCTCGCGCACGCCGGGCTCGTGCAGGAGCCACCCACGCCCGCGCAGCAGGCGCTCATCGACGCTGCCGCCCCGCTCGTCCAGGAGCGGGTGCAGCTGCTGGGACAGGTGCCGGGCATGCTGGGCTTCCTCTTCGTCGACGACGTGACGTACGAGGCGGACGCGCTCAAGGGGCTCCCGGCCAACGCCGCGGAGGTGCTGGTGGCGTGCGTGGGAGCGCTGGAACTCGTCCCGGAGGCCGAGTTCACCGCCGCCGGTGTGCAGGAGGCGCTCTCCCACGCGCTCGTGGAGGAGCTCGGGCTCAAGCCCCGCGTGGCCTACGGGCCGCCGCGCGTCGCTCTCACGGGGCGCCGTGTGTCGCCGCCGCTGTTCGAATCGATGGAGCTGCTGGGCAAGCCGGAGAGCATCCGGCGCCTGGGCGCGCTGGTCGAACACCTGGCGCAATGACACGCCGGTTTGGAGCCGCCGTCGCCGTCGCGTAGACTCGATCCTCGGCAGGACTTCGGTTCTGACCCGGTGGGGTATGGTGTAATTGGCAACACGGCGGTTTCTGGTACCGTTGTTCTTGGTTCGAGTCCAGGTACCCCAGCAAGACGCAGAAAGCCCGGTCCGCATCACGCGGAGCCGGGCTTCTTGCTTTCCCGCCGTCGTTCGGGCCGTCCCGTCTTCGCGGTGACGTGGGTGCACACTGGGCGCATGGCGTCGCTGGAGCGGGATCATCACGGCGAGAGAGCCGCGATCGACCTCGCGTATCCGTTCCGGGGTCACTGCCTGGTGCAGAACAGCCCCGCCGACCGCGTGCCCAGTCACGGGACGCACCGGTTCGCCACGACCTTCGCGATCGACTTCGTGCCCGTCGACGGCAACGGTCGGTCGGGGGCGATCAGCGGCCGCACGCTCGTGCGCCCCGAGCCGGCGGACGTGTTCGTCGGATTCGGGCGGCCGGTTCTGGCGCCTGTGACCGGCGCGGTCGTCGCCGTGCACGACGGGGAGGACGACCACGCCGCCTTCCGGGGCCTTCCCTCGCTCTGGTACGCGCTCACGCAGGCCGGGCGGGTGGCGGCGGGTTGGCAGGCGCTGGCGGGCAATCACGTTCTGATCGCTCCGCGCCCCGGCCTCGTCGTCGCGGTGTGCCACCTCCGCCGGGGGAGCATCCGGGTCGCGCCCGGCGAGCGCGTCACCGTCGGGGACGGGGTGGGGGAGTGCGGCAACTCCGGCAACAGCACGGAGCCCCATGTGCACGTGCAGGCGATGGACGGCACCGATCCGTCGTGGGCGGCTGCGCTTCCGGTCACCTTCGGCGGCCGTCTTCCCGTCGGCGGGACCATCGTCACGGGCGCCCCCGGATGAGCGCGTCGCGGGCATCGGCGGGCCGGGACCGGTAGCCCGCGGGGCTGCGGTGGCGATAATGAATCATGGACGCGACGGCGCTGGGTCCTGAGGAAGCTCGGGAGCTCGCCGCCCTGCGTCAGCGGGCCTACGGGCCCCACCCCGACATCGCCGCCGATGCGGCGGCACTGGCCCGTCTGGCAGCGCTCGAGTCGGCGTCGCATCCGGTCACCGTTCCCGCGCCGTCCCCGCGATCAGAACGCCCCGCGCCGGCGACGGATGCTGCCCCTCCGGTCGCGCGCGACGCGTGGGTGCCCCAGGAGCCCGCGGCACCTGCCCCGCCGCGGGTGACCCGCACCCCGCTGCGGCGACGCCTCCGCGATGCCGCAGCGTCGGCGAAGGGATGGATCGCCCGCCGGCGCATGGTCGCGATCGCGGTCGCATTCGTGCTCGTCGTGGCCATCGCGTGGGGCGGGGCGCAGCTGGCGGCGCCGCAGTCCGACCGGAGTCTGGGACGCATCCCCGCCGGCGTCGACGGCGAACGCCTGGCGCGACAGGGGTTCCTGGACGCCGCCGGGGTCACCGTCGCCGAGGTGCAGCGCTTCGAAGCGTACGAGTCGCTTCAGGTGTGGGTCGTCCTGGCCGACACGGGAGACCGGTGCCTCGTGATCGACGCCGACCGGTACGGCGTGCTGGGCTTCAACTGCACTCCGGCGGGCCTGGATCCCGTCATCGACCTGCGGGTGTGGCGGGGGATGCGGGAACAGGTGTTCGGCGACCTGCCACCCGACAGCTTCCTGCGCTTCGAGCACATCGGATCGCGCGTGCACGTGTGGGTGCGCGCTCCGCTGGACGCACCCTGACGCGCGAGGACCGGGCGCCGTCAGATGTCGGCGCTGTCCCCCGGCTCCAGCTCGAGGAACTCCCCGCCGCCCTGCTCCGTGGCCCACGTCAGCCGCGCGCGGCCCATTCCGCGTCCGGCCACCGACAGCGTCATGTCGTGCGTGCCGAAGGCACGGCGCGGCGCCACGGCGAGGACGAAGTCCATCGCCTCGCCGATCTTCAGCCACGGCGCGCCGATCGGCGCCGCCAGCAGCTGCACGTCGGCGCCCCGGGGGACCGCGTAGGAGTCTCCGGGGTAGTAGAAGACCCCGTTCACCAGCACGCCCACGTTGTCGATCACGGGGATCGACTCGTGGATCACCGCGTGCCGCCCGCCGAAGAACTCCAGGTGGAAGGGCCCCAGTTCCACGCGGTCGCCGGGGGCCACCACCGTGATGTCGTAACCGGCGGCGGCTGCCGCCACGCCGGCCGGCGCGAAGATCGGGACACCGCCGGTGGCCTTGAGAATGCGGTCCAGGTGATCGGGCGTCCAGTGATCGGGATGCTCGTGCGTGAGCACGATGCCGATCACGGTCCCGAGGTCGGTGAGGGGTGTGGTGTACACACCGGGGTCGATGATCAGCTGCTTGCCCGACACCTCGAGGCGCAGCGCCGCGTGCTCGTACTTGGTCACTCGCATACCAGCGAGTCAACCGCCCCGGCCCGGCGACGGCAACCGACGCGCCGCCGGGGCGCGCCGATTTGGTCGGGCCGTTCGGGGCGTGGCATAATCGAACGGTTGCCTGACGGCCCCATCGTATAGCGGCCTAGTACGCCGCCCTCTCACGGCGGTAACGCGGGTTCGAATCCCGCTGGGGTCACCAACACCGAGAAGCGCTCGTCCGAACGGACGGGCGCTTCTCGGTTTCCGGGCGATCGCGGTCACTGGTGCCCGATGCCACCCTGACCTATCGTGTCGTCACGGACCGGATGGCGAGAAGGCGGTGCGACATGTGCCGATGGCTGGCCTACTCGGGTGAAGCCCTCCGGCCCTCCACGGTCATTCTGGATTCGCAGCACTCGCTGGTCGCGCAGTCCCTCCGCTCCGCCCTCGGTGCCGAGACGGTCAACGGCGACGGGTTCGGGTTCGGCTGGTACCCCGACGACGGCAGCGAGCCGGCGCTGTTCCACAGCACGGAGCCCGCCTGGAACGACCGGAATCTCCGCGAGCTGACCCGCAGCATCCGCAGTTCGCTGTTCTTCAGCCACGTACGGGCGGCCACGTGGGCACCGGTGCAGCAGACGAACTGCCATCCGTTCCGCTACGAGAACTGGATGTTCATGCACAACGGGTCGATCGCCCAGTTCCCCACGCTCAAGCGCGATCTGACCTTCGCCGTCGACCCGTCGCTGTACCCGCACATCCTCGGCAGCACCGATTCGGAGGCGCTCTTCCACCTCGCCCTCACGCTCGGTCTGCAGGACGACCCGGTCGCCGGTCTCGGTGCGGCGATCCGCCATGTGGAGGACGTCGGACGCGATCACGGCGTGCCGTTCCCGATGCAGGGGACTATCGCCGTCTCCGACGGTGCCACGGTGTGGGCGTTCCGGTATTCGTCCGAGCGGCGGACGCGGACCCTGTTCCACTCCGCCGACGTCGAAACGCTGCAGGCGATGTACCCCGACGCCGAGCGTCTGAAGCTCTTCGGCCCGCGAGCCCGGCTCATCGTGTCCGAGCCGCTCAACGACCTGCCCGGAGCCTTCATCGAGGTGCCGGAGTCGACCGTGCTCAGAGTCGATGCGGCGGGGTATCACCACAGCCCGTTCCTGCCGGAGTCGTAGGGCGCGGAGCCGTCGCCAGATCTCTTGGCGGCGAGGTTCCTCGTCGGTGCGGTGTGCTCCGGGGAGGAAAATGGACATATGCCCTCCCATCCCTACGCCTCCCGTCCGTGGCTCGACGCGTATGCCGACGGTGTGCCCGCCGACATCGCGGAGCCCTCGCAGACCCTCACCGACATGATCGATGCGAGCGTGGCGCGGTTCGGGCGCCGGCCCGCGCTGGAGTTCTTCGGCGCGGTCACGACCTACCGGAGCCTGGGCGAGCAGATCGCCCGGGCGGCCGAGGGGATGCGGCGCCTCGGCGTCCGCAAGGGCGACCGGGTCGCCCTCGTCCTGCCGAACTGCCCTCAGCACGTCGTGGCCTTCTTCGCCGCGCTGCGCCTGGGCGCCATCGTGGTCGAGCACAATCCGCTCTACACCGCTCGTGAACTCCGCCACCAGTTCGAAGACCACGGGGCGCGGTTCGCGATCGTGTGGGACAAGTGCGTCGACACCGTCGCGGGCTTCCCGTCCGACCTCGCCGTCGATCACATCGTCAGCGTCGACATGACCGAGGCCCTGCCGCTGGGCAAACGCGCCGCGCTGCGGCTGCCGATCCCCAAGGCCCGGGAGTCGCGGGAGCGCCTGAGCACGACCCCCCGGACCAAGCGCCGGATCGCGTGGAAGAAGCTCCTCGACCACCGCCCGCTGCCCCGCCGGACGCCCCGCCCCGCGCTGGATGACATCGCCCTCCTGCAGTACACCAGCGGCACGACCGGCTCACCGAAGGGGGCCATGCTCACGCACGCGAACCTCCGTGCCAACGCGATGCAGGGGCGGGCGTGGGTGCCGGGGCTCGTGGACGGCGAGGAGACCTTCTACGCGGTGCTGCCGCTCTTCCACGCCTATGGCATGACCCTGTGCCTGAGTTTCGCGATGAGCATGGGCGCCAGGCTCGTGCTGTTCCCCACCTTCGACCTCGACCTGGTCACGGAAGCGTCCCGCAAGAGCCCGCCGACCTTCCTGCCCGCCGTCCCGCCGATCTACGACCGGCTCGCGCGCGCCGCATCCCGCGGCACGATCGACCTCTCCACCGTGCGGTTCGCGATCTCCGGCGCCATGAGCCTGCCGGTGGCGACCGTGGAGCGGTGGGAGGAGGCGACGGGAGGCATCCTCGTCGAGGGGTACGGGATGACGGAGAGCTCGCCGGTGGCCGTCGGAAACCCGATGGGCCGGACCCGCCGCCCCGGGACGGTGGGCGTGCCGTTCCCCAGCACCGAGATCCGCGTCGTCGATCCGGACGATCCGAGCGTCGACCGTCCGCTCGGCGAGACCGGGGAGCTGCTCCTGCGCGGCCCCCAGGTCTTCCAGGGGTACTGGCAGCGACCGGAAGAGACCGCCACCACGCTTCTGGCCGACGGCTGGCTGCGCACGGGCGACATCGCATCCGTCTCGCCCGACGGCTTCGTCACGATCGTCGACCGGATCAAGGAGCTCATCATCACCGGCGGCTTCAACGTCTCGCCCACGGAGGTCGAGGACGCGCTGCAGACGCACCCCGATGTGGCCGAGGCCGCCGTGGTCGCCCTGCCGCGCCGCGACGGCGGCGAAGACGTCGCCGCCGCCGTGGTCCTGCGCCCCGGCGCCGAGTTCGACGTGGAGGGCCTGCGGGACTACTGCCGCACGCACCTGGCCACCTACAAGGTGCCGCGTCGGTTCGTGGTCGTCGACGAGCTGCCCCGCTCGCTCATCGGCAAGGTGCTGCGCCGGGAGGTGCGGGAGAAGCTCCTGGCCGAACGCTGACCGGTCACACGTAGTCGTTGGCCGCGACTCTCCCGATCGGCGTGCGGGCGATCTCGCGCCACAGCAGTGCGACGCCCGCGTCGAGAGACTCGGCCTGACGAGAGCGGGCCAGCACCCGGTCGGAGAGCCGGGCGTAGTCGTCGCATCCGTCGGTGAGAAGGGCGGTCACGATGACCGAGCGCCCACCCGCCTGCTCCAGGCGGGTGTGGATGCGACGGGCCGCCGTGTCGCACTCGCGCCGCGCCTCCTCCGCAGGCAGCGTGACGCGGTCGACCAGGAGGATGAGGTGCTCCAGGGCGGGCAGCCGCCGGCACAGCGCCTCACCGAGGTCACCGATGAAGCGCAGGTGCCCGCGCAGGTCCGCCCGGGTGCCCGCCGCCGTCGCATCCACCCCCACCACCGCCCCGGAGTGGCCTCCCTGCACGTCCGCCACGTCGGTGAAGCTCTCCGCCTCCGGGCGCGCCCGCAGGTCGCGCAGGCAGGGCAGCGGATCCCCGAGGACCGCCACGCGCGCGAGCGGTGGCTCGCTATGCGTTTTCGACACGGTTCTGGCAATCGATGCACGTGGGGGCGGAGGGCAGCACTTCCAGCCGGGCGGGCAGGATCGCGCCGTCGCAGCGGGTGCAGCGTCCGTACGTCCCTGCGGCCAGCCGGTCGAGGGCGCCGGTGATCTGCTCGACGGCGCGGCGGGCGGCCGCCAGCGCAGACCACGCGACGGGGTCGAGGTGAGGGGCGGCGTGGGGCGCGAGTTCGCGGATCCTGTCCTCCCGCTCGGTCAGCTCGCTCTGGAGGGTGCGGCGGATGGCCGCCAGGTCGAGGCCGGCGTCGGGCAGGGTCGAGGTGGCGTCTTCGGTGCGCATGGTTCTCTTCTCATTTCGGTCGGCGGGTGCGCCGGAGGGCGCGGTGACGGAGCGTTCCGCACCGCATAAACGAAAGGCGCGCCGCAGATGCGACGCGCCGGATGAGCCGGGGAGGGGCTCAGGGCGGCGGGGCGCGGTGCGAGGTGCGGAAGAGCAGAACGCCTCCCGTGGCGCTCATCCGCGGCGGCAGGATCTCCGCTCGGCCGCTCGACAGTCGCGTCCCGGGCGCCGCGAAGCCGCCGCGCGAGGCGGGGGTCGGCGTGCCGATGCGGGGGGAACGGGACATGGTCCTCACCATAGCCCGGAACCAGGAAAAGGCAAGTCGCGGGGTATTTTTCCGCCGACATCCCTGTGGTGGCGTCGGATGATGCGGGAAATCCCCCGAGCGCGAGGACAATTGGCCTGGTGAGCTTCGAGCGCCACGACGACGTGCCGGCGGGCGGCGATCCCGCGTGCTGGCTGGCGGCCACGTGCCCCGACTGCGGCGCCCTCGTGGAGGGGGCGGTGTGCTGGCGATGCGGAGCACCACGCGAGGAAGAGGAGTGACGTGGCGGAATCGTTGACCGGAATGCTCGGGACGAAGCACCCGATCGTGCTCGGGCCCTTCGGCGGGCTGTCGTCCGTGGAGCTCGTCGCCGTCGTGAGCGAGGCGGGCGGCCTGGGTTCCTACGGTCTGTACGGGTATGCGCCTGACCGCATCGCGGAGACCGTGCGTGCTCTCCGCGCGGCCACCGACCGCCCGTTCGCCCTCAACGTGTGGTTGCCGCTGGAATCAGACCCGGGCGCTCCGACGGCGGAGTTCACCCGCGCCGCCCGCGCCGTCGCGCCGCTGTACGCCGCGGCCGGGGCGACCGTGCCCACGGCGGTGCCGGATGCGGTGGTGCCGGCGGTGCAGGAGCAGTGGGACGCCGTGCTGGAGGCCGCGCCCGCCGCCGTCAGCTGCGTCTACGGCGTGCCCACACCTGACATGGTGTCCCGCGCGCATGCCCGCGGGATCGCGGTGGTGGGGACGGCGACCACCGTCGCCGAGGCCGTCGCCCTGGAAGAGGGGGGAGTGGACGCGGTGGTGGCGACCGGGTTCGAAGCCGCCGGGCACCGCGTGTCGTTCCTGCGCGGCGCCGAGCAGTCCCTCGTCGGAACGATGGCGCTGGTGCCGCAGGTCGTGGACGCGGTCACGGTGCCGGTGATCGCCGCGGGCGGCATCGCGGATCGTCGCGGTGTGGCCGCCGCCTTCGCCCTCGGTGCCGCCGGGGTGCAGGTGGGCACGGCGTTCCTGCGCACGCGTCAGTCCGCCGCATCCGCGTCGCATCGCGCCAGCATCCCGGCCGCCTCCGCCGAGGACACGGTGCTCACGCGGGCGATGAGCGGACGGTTGGCGCGCGGCATCCCCAATCGCGCCGTCCGGGAGATCGAAGCGGCCGGGGCGATCGCCCCGTTCCCGGTGCAGAACTGGCTCACCGGCGGCTTCCGCGCCGCTGCCGCGCAGCAGGATCGCGGCGAGCTGCTGTCGCTGTGGGCGGGGCAGGCAGCACCCCTCGCGCGGGAGGAGGACGCCCGCCGGGTGTTCGAGGAGTTGCTGGCCGGAGTGCCGCCGCGCCGCTGACGAGGCTGCCGCGAGGGCTGGTGGCAGCCGGAGCGCGCGGAGTCGCGTACCGTGGAAGGTGGAGTGGGAGGAGACGCCATGCGGGTTGTGCAGTCATCCGATTGGCGGGACGCGATCCCCTTCGACGTCCCGACGCCGGCGGCGGAGGCCGCCCCCGGGGAGCCGACACGGTGCTTCGCGTGCGGGGCGAGCGGCGAGCCGCTGCCGCGGACGGAGCTGTGGGCCGTCAAGCACCGTCACCCCAATCACCACGCCGGTTTCGTGCGGTTCTACTGCGCCGCGCACACGCCCGCAGCCCCCGCCCCCGCGGCGACAGCCGCACCGGCCGGTCGTCCTCCTCGTGCCGCCCGCCCTGCGGCGGCCAAGGCTCCGCGCCGTGAGGCGCCCGTCCGCCGCACCGTCGACACCGACACCGTCCGCGCGATGTGCCCGGACTGCTTCGTCGAGGTCTCCGCCACCGGCGAGTGCGGCATGTGCGGCCGCCAGGTCGTCTGACTCGTTCAGAATTCAGGAGAATCGGGCCCGGCAGCGGCCGTTCCGGGGTTCGGCTCGGCGTGTCTCCTGAGTTTTGAACGGCGCGGCGGCGGCTCAGGGAGCCGGGGGAGCGTCGCCGGGGGAGCGCCGTCCGCCCCGCGCCCGGCGCGCACGGCGGACGAGGCGGACGATGCCCCACACGACCGCCCCGGCTCCCGCGGCCACGGCGAGCCAGGGGAGCAGGAAGCCGATCGCGATCACGACGCCGTTGGCGGCGGCGACCAGCCCGTTCCATCCCGCCATGACGCCGTCGGTGAATCCGGCCGGGTCGGCCTCGACCGGCGTCGAACGCGGCACGAGCTGCACCGTGAGGGTCGAGAGGTCCACCTGCCCCTCGAGCCACGCGAGCTGCTGACGGTCCGACTCCAGCGCCGCCTGCCGCTCGGCGAGGGCGGTCTCGGCGGCGATCAGATCGGCGACGTCGGCGGCCTGAGCCAGCAGCTCGGTGAGCCGGGCGACGGATGCTTCGCCCGCCGCCACGCGCGCACGCAGATCGATCGCCTGATCCGTGACGTCCTGCCGTGACACCGTCGAGGAGGTGACCTCGCCCACCTCCGCGAGGGCGGCGATGGCGGCGTCCAGATCCTCGTCCGGGATGCGCACCGTGACCCGACCGGCACCGGAGCCCGGTGCGGGGGCGGGCTCGATGAGCACCTGGTCGGTGTCGAAGCGCAGGCCGTCGACCGGCGCGCCCCCCGTGATCCCCTCGGTGGCGGCGTCGACGCTGAGCGACTCCACATACCCGCCGCGCGACTGCGCGTCGTCGGCGATCCGCTGCGCCGCGGTGGCGACGTCATCGACGACGACCGTCGCGGATGCCGTGGAGATCACCGCGCGCGCGCTCTCGCCGACGGCCGCTTCGCCCACCGTCGCGCGGTCGGCCGCCGCCGACTCCGGGGCGACCGAGCCGCCCGAGTCGGTCGCCGGCGCCACGGAGTAGCTGCCGTCCCCGCCCGACAGCGACGCCGTGAGACCGGGGGCGATGACCGCGGCGACGACGAGAACCGCCGCCGCGGCGCTCCCGAGGGACCACCCGAGCGTGCGGCGCCGCCGCTGCCGCCGGCGGTCGTCCGCGATGCGCGCGAACACGTCGCGCTCGATCGCGGCGACGCGCTCGTCGCTGAGCTCGGGGAGCACCGGCGCATCCAGGTCGTGCGTGTTCATGCGTTCTCCGTCTCGGTCACGGCACCGCGCACACGCGTGCGGATGCGGGAGAGACGATTGCGCACGACCCCGTGGGCGACGCCGAGCTCTTCGGCGGCAGCCTGGTAGGCGTACCCCTCCGCCGCGCACAGGCGGAAGATCTCCCGGTCCAGGTCGCTGAGGCCGGCCACTTCTCGCAGGATCGCGGCCACCGTCACCGAGTCGATCACCTGCTTCTCGATGTCGACGGTGTCGGGGATGCGGTCATCCAGCTCCGTCGACCGGTTGCGGTCGCGGCGCCGGGCGCGCAGGCGGTTGGCCGCCTGCAGCCGGCAGATCGTCGCCAGCCACGGCAGGAGCGAGGCGCCCTGCAGCTGCAGCCGGGGGATCTTCTGCCACGCCAGGACGAACGTCTCCTGCGTCACGTCCTCGGCGTCGGAGGCGTTCTCGAGCAGGCGATGCGCGATCCAGTACACCGGTCGCGCATACGCGCGATACAGCGCACGGAACGCGAACTCCGATCCGCCCGCGGCGCGTGCCACGAGCGTCGCGTCGTCGACCTGCTCCTGCGTCATGTCGTCCCGTCCCCGAGGGCGCCCCCCGCGCCGCCGGCTCATTGTCTCTCACTGAGAGGGTGTCCGGTGGGCCGGGATCGTCTCGCAGCCGATCGGTGTGTGGTCATGGCGGTAGACTCGACGCCGCGAGAGGGAGTATCCCGACAGCGCGCATCCGTCATCACGGGCCCCTCCGCGGGCCCCGGGTACGCGCCGCGACACGCGTCGCGGGGAGAGACTTTCGGCGTCTACCGACCCCTCATCCCTTTTGAAAGGCCCCGATGGACCTGGAACTGCCGCTTTGGTTCGAGATCGGCTCGCTGGTCGTGCTCACCCTCATCCTGCTGGCCGACCTGCTGCTGATCCTCAAGCGGCCCCACATCCCCTCGACGCGCGAGTCGACGCTGTGGGTCGTGTTCTACGTGACGCTCGCCCTCATCTTCGCCGGCCTCATGTGGATCTTCGCCGGCGGCGAGTACGCGGGCCAGTTCATCGCCGGCTGGCTGACCGAGTACAGCCTCTCGATCGACAACCTCTTCGTCTTCGTGCTGATCATGTCGCAGTTCTCGGTGCCGCGCCGCTACCAGCAGGAAGTGCTGATGGTGGGCATCATCATCGCCCTCGTGCTGCGCGGGGCGTTCATCCTCGTCGGCGCCACCATCATCGAGAACTTCAGCCCGATCTTCTACCTCTTCGGCGCCTTCCTCGTCTACACCGCGATCCGCCAGGCCTTCCCCGGCGGCGACCATGACGACGACGCCAAACGCGAGGGCTTCGTCGTCCGCCAGCTGCGCCGCATGATCGACATCAGCGACGAGTACGACGGATCCAAGATCCGCACGGTCGTGGGCGGCAAGAAGATGTGGACGCCGATGATCATCGTGTTCGTCGCGATCGGCGTGACCGACCTGCTCTTCGCGATCGACTCCATCCCCGCCATCTTCGGCATCACCCAGAGCGCCTTCATCGTCTTCACCGCGAACATCTTCGCCCTGATGGGGCTGCGCCAGCTCTACTTCCTCCTCGGCGATCTCCTCGACCGCCTGCGCTACCTGCATTACGGGATCGCGTTCATCCTCGCCTTCATCGGCGTCAAGCTCGTCTTCCACGCCATGCACGTGAACGAGCTGCCGTTCATCAACGGCGGCGAGCACATCGAATGGGCGCCGGAGATCTCCACGATGGCCTCCCTGGTCGTGATCGTCGTGGCCATGGCCGTGGCCACGGTCGCGAGCCTCCTCGCCTCGGCGCGCGACCGCCGGAAGGCCGCGACAGCGACGGCCGCCGCATCCCGCGTGGCCGACGAGAAGGGCACGCCGCCCACGGTCGAGCGCTCGGCGACCGAGCGCGGCGAGGGCTGAGCGGCGGGGGCCCGGCGCAGCCAGGCGGGGCTCCGACGCGCCGTGATCGGGGCCGTCGGACCCGGTGGTATCGTGGGCGCGTGCGGATCGCTCGCCTTCTCCTTAGCGGCCGCGGCGAGACCTCGTAACAGGCCTCTCTCGTCGCGGAGTTCGTCGCGGGCTTGATCCCCAACCGAGGAGAACGGCAGAACACATGAGCACCGCCCACCCCGAAATCCCGTCCATCCCCGACCGCCCCCGCACCCTGGCGGAGAAGGTCTGGGACGACCACCTCGTCGTCAAGGGCGAGAACGGCGAGCCCGACCTCATCTACATCGACCTGCATCTGGTCCACGAGGTCACGAGCCCGCAGGCCTTCGACGGACTGCGCGCCGAGGGGCGTCCCGTGCGGCGTCTGGACCTCACCATCGCCACGGAAGACCACAACACCCCCACCCTCGACATCGACAAGCCGATCGCGGATCTGACCAGCCGCACCCAGATCGAGACGCTGCGCCGCAACGCCGCCGAGTTCGGCGTGCGCCTGCACTCCCTCGGCGATGCCGAGCAGGGGATCGTCCACGTCGTCGGCCCGCAGCTGGGCCTCACGATGCCCGGGGTCACGGTCGTGTGCGGCGACTCGCACACCTCCACGCACGGCGCCTTCGGGGCCATGGCCTTCGGCATCGGCACGAGTGAGGTGGAGCACGTCCTGGCGACGCAGACCCTGCCGCTCAAGCCCTTCAAGACGATGGCCATCACGGTCGAGGGCGACCTCAAGCCCGGCGTGACGGCGAAGGACATCATCCTCGCCGTGATCGCCAAGATCGGCACCAACGGCGGGCAGGGGTACGTGCTGGAGTACCGCGGCAGCGCCATCCGCGCCCTCTCGATGGAGGGCCGCATGACGATCTGCAACATGTCGATCGAAGCCGGCGCGCGCGCCGGGATGGTCGCCCCCGACGAGACGACGTTCGCGTACCTGAAGGGCCGGCCGCACGCGCCGACGGGCCAGGACTGGGAGGAGGCGGTCGCCTACTGGCGCACCCTGCCCAGCGACGAGGGCGCCGTCTACGACGCCGAGGTGTTCCTGGATGCCGCGGAGCTGGAGCCGTTCGTGACGTGGGGGACCAACCCCGGTCAGGGCGTCTCGCTGAGCGACGTCGTCCCCGACCCCGCCGCGATGACCGACCCCGCCGAGCAGGTCGCCGCCGAGCGGGCGCTGCAGTACATGGACCTGACCCCCGGGACTCCCATGAAGGATGTGCGGGTGGATGCGGTGTTCATGGGTTCGTGCACGAACAGCCGCATCGAAGACCTCCGTGCCTTCGCCTCGATCGTCCGCGGGCGCACCAAGGCCGAAGGCGTGCGCGTCATGGTCGTCCCCGGCTCGGCGCGCGTGCGCCTGGAAGCCGAGGCCGAGGGCCTGGACAAGGTCTTCGAGGAGTTCGGGGCGGAATGGCGTTTCGCCGGCTGCTCGATGTGCCTGGGGATGAACCCCGACCAGCTCGCCCCGGGCGAGCGGTGCGCGTCGACCTCGAACCGCAACTTCGAAGGCCGTCAGGGCAAGGGCGGGCGCACGCACCTGGTCTCGCCGCTGGTGGCGGCGGCCACGGCGGTGCGCGGGACGCTGTCCAGTCCCAGCGACCTGGCACCCCTGCACGAGACCGCGACGATCGGGGCGGAGGCCTGACATGGAGAAGTTCGTCACCCACACCGGCGTCGTCGCGCCGCTGAAGCGATCCGCGGTCGACACCGACCAGATCATCCCCGCCGTCTACCTCAAGCGGGTCACCAAGACCGGCTTCGAGGACGCGCTGTTCGCCAACTGGCGGCAGGACCCCGATTTCATCCTGAACCAGCCGGCGTTCTCCGCCGCGTCGATCCTCGTCGCCGGTGCCGACTTCGGCACCGGTTCCAGCCGTGAGCACGCGGTGTGGGCGCTGCGGGACTACGGCTTCCGCGTCGTGCTGAGCCCGAAGTTCGCCGACATCTTCCGCGGCAATGCGGGCAAGCAGGGCCTGGTCACGGGCGTCATCACCGAGGGCGACCTGGAGCGGATCTGGGCGGCCGTCGACGCCGAACCGGGCGTGCGGATGACGGTGGATCTCGACAAGCGGGAAGCGGAGATCGGCGATCTCCGGGTCGCGTTCGACATCGACGATTACACTAGGTGGCGGCTTCTCGAGGGGCTCGATGACATCGGGCTCACGCTGCGGAACGAAGACAAGATCGCGCAGTTCGAGGCGCGCCGCGAGGGATGGCGGCCGCGGACGCTCCCCGTCCGGTAAGCCACGTCAGGCCTCACCAGGGCCGGCGCCATCCCCTCGTCAACACCAAGTGAGGTCCCCTGCATGAGAGCACTCGTCCCCGACGCCGGTCCCGCCTACTCCGGGCCCGCCGGCGAATCCGGTGAGGTCCTCTCCATCCGCGGGGGCCGCCCGCTGCGTGGAGACGTCGAGGTCAAGGGAGCGAAGAACCTCGTCACCAAGGCGATGGTGGCGGCCCTCCTCGGCGAGACCCCCAGCGTCCTGCGCGACGTGCCCGACATCAGCGACGTGCAGATCGTGCGCTCCCTGCTGGAGGTGCACGGCGTGCGCGTCCAGGACGGTGAGAACGGCGAGATCCACCTCGACCCCAGCGGCGCCGCCACGGCCCACTTCGAGGAGATCGACGCGTACGCGGGAGCCTCCCGCATCCCGATCCTCTTCTGCGGACCGCTGCTGCACCTCCTCGGCGAGGCGCTGATCCCCGACCTCGGCGGCTGCCGGATCGGCGACCGGCCGATCAACTTCCACATGGATGCGCTGCGCGCGTTCGGCGCGGTGGTCGACAAGAGCTACGAGGGCATCCGGATCACCGCCCCCGACGGCCTGCACGGCGCCGAGATCGAGCTGCCCTACCCGAGCGTGGGCGCGACCGAGCAGGTGCTGCTGACGGCGGTCAAGGCCAAGGGCGTCACCGAGCTGCACAACGCGGCCATCGAGCCGGAGATCATGGATCTGATCGCCGTGCTGCAGAAGATGGGCGCGATCATCTCCTACGAGCCGAACCGCGTGATCCTCATCGAGGGCGTCGACTCGCTCCGCGGCTATGACCACCGGGCGATCTTCGACCGCAACGAAGCCGCGTCGTGGGCGTGCGCCGCCCTTGCCACCGACGGTGAGATCTTCGTCCGCGGGGCCAAGCAGCAGGAGATGCTGACGTTCCTGAACGTGTTCCGCAAAGCGGGCGGATGGTTCGACGTGCAGGAGGACGGCATCCGGTTCCGCCGCGCCGGTGCCCTCAAGCCCGTCATGGTCGAGACCGACGTGCACCCGGGCTTCATGACCGACTGGCAGCAGCCCCTCATCGTGGCCCTCACGCAGGCGGAGGGCACCTCCGTCGTACACGAGACGGTGTACGAGAACCGCCTCGGGTTCACCGCCGCCCTCGTGCAGATGGGCGCCGACATCGTCGTGCACCCGCAGGGGATCGACAGCCCCGACCGCCGCGTGCCCCGCCGCTCGCTCGAGCAGGCGGCCGTCATCAACGGCCCGACGCCCCTGCACGGCGCGGATGTCGTGGTCCCCGACCTGCGCGGCGGCTACAGCTACGTGATCGCCGCCCTGGCAGCCGAGGGGGAGTCGGTCGTCCGCAACATCGGCATCATCCGCCGCGGCTACGAGAAGTTCCTCGCCAAGCTCGACGCGGTCGGCGCCGACTTCGACGTCATCGGATAGCC
>JADGMW010000363.1_pt1 | contig 20864 bp, 19 predicted proteins | sample 8641801 | NCBI WGS metagenome assembly JADGMW01 (sample SAMN16272018, study PRJNA661076) | feces metagenome | isolation source: fecal sample from diarrhoea affected cattle A | host: Bos taurus | place: South Africa: Lokaleng Village, Mahikeng | collected 2019-09
CTTCCTCTTCCGCCCGCTCGGCGCGGTCGTCGCGGGACACCTCGGCGATCGCCTCGGTCGCAAGAGGATGCTGGTGCTGACCCTCGTCATGATGGGCGCCTCCACCGCGCTCATCGGGGTCCTGCCGACCTATGCCGCGGCGGGGATCATCGCCCCCGTGCTCCTGATCCTGCTGCGGATCCTGCAGGGGTTCTCCGCCGGCGGCGAGTGGGGCGGCGCGGCGCTGCTGTCGGTCGAGCACGCCCCCGCGGGCCGGCGCGGCTACTTCGGCGCCTTCCCGCAGATCGGCGTGCCGATCGGCATGATCCTCGCGACCGCCACCCTGTGGATCCTGACCTCGGCGATGTCCCCCGAAGCCTTCCTCGAGTGGGGATGGCGCATCCCGTTCCTGCTGTCGATCGTGCTGATCGTGATCGGGTACGTGATCCGTCGCGCGGTCGAGGAGAGCCCGGTGTTCGAGGACCTGATGCGCCGCCGGAAGGAGTCGTCGGCGCCGCTGGGTCAGCTGTTCCGGAAGAACTGGCGCCAGGTGGCCCTCACCGCCGTCGTGTTCATCGGCAACAACGCGGCCGGGTACCTGCTGATCGCCTTCTTCGCCACCTATGCCGTGGCGGCGCTCGGAATGGACCGCCCGACGGTCCTGCTGGCGACGACCCTGGCCTCCTTCGGCTGGCTCGCCTTCACCCTCTGGGGCGGCCGCGTGTCGGACCGGCTGGGCCGGGTGCGCACCTTCCAGATCGGGTACCTCATCCTGGCGCTCTGGGCGGTCCCGATGTGGTTCCTCATCGACACCGCCGACATCCTCTGGTACTTCGTCGCCCTGTTCGTCATGACGATCGGCCTGGGCCTGTCGTACGGCCCGCAGGCGGCGCTGTACGCGGAGCTGTTCCCGGCGAACGTGCGCTACTCGGGCGTCTCCATCGGGTATGCCCTCGGCGCGATCCTGGGCGGCGCGTTCGCGCCCATGATCGCCGAGGCCCTGCTGGGGGCGACCGGCATGTCGTGGACGATCGGCGCCTACATCGCGCTGGCGGCGGTGATCTCCCTCGTCGGGGTGTCGCTCATCAAGGAACCGAAGGACGTGGATCTGCGGGCGTGAGCGCATCCCCGCCGGTGCGCAGCCCGTCCAGCGCGACGGTCAGGATGTCGTGACCCAGGCGGTCCCCGTCGACGGGACCGCCGGGGCGGTACCACTCCACGACCGAGTTGATCATGCCGAAGATCAGTCGTGAGACGACCGCGGCGTCCACGTCGGAACGCACATCGCCTTCCCGCTGCGCCTCGGCGACCAGGCGGGTCACGCGCTGGTCGAACAGGCGCCGGCGCTCGAGCGCGCTCTGCTCGACCGGGCTGTTCCCGCGCACCCGGAGCAGGAGCGTCACCGACGGCAGCTGCGACACGAGCACGTCGGTCGCGCTGCGGATCACGTGCCGGAGCCGGTCGAGCGCGGCACCGCGCTGCGCGGCGGGTTCCGCCAGCACCGCCTCGAGTCCCCCGAGCGCCTGGTCGAGCGCGACGGAGAGGAGCTCCTCCTTGGAGGCGAAGTGGTGGTACAGGGCGGACTTGGTCAGGCCGAGGCGCTGAGCGAGATCCGCGACCGACGTCGCGTCGTACCCCTGCTCGTTGAACAGCTGCACCGCGACCTCGAGGACCCGGTCCCGGTCGTATCCCGGCCGGCCCCGCCGCGCCGGGGCGCCGGGGGCGGCTTCGGCGGAGGACGTCATGCCCTCAGTCTGTCACCGCACCCGGGCTCGCCCCTCAGAGGGCGCGCAGGATGTCCTCGACGCGGTCCTTGGCGTCGCCGAACAGCATCCGGGCGTTGTCGCGGAAGAAGAGCGGGTTCTGCACGCCGGCGTATCCGGAGGCCATCGAGCGTTTGAAGACGATGACGTCGCCCGCTTCCCACACCCGCAGCACCGGCATGCCGGCGATCGGGCTCGTCGGGTCCTCGGCGGCGGCCGGGTTGACCGTGTCGTTCGCGCCGATCACCAGCACCACGTCGGTGCCGGCGAAGTCGTCGTTCACCTCATCCATCTCGAACACGATGTCGTAGGGCACCTTCGCCTCGGCGAGGAGGACGTTCATGTGCCCGGGGAGCCGGCCGGCCACGGGATGGATGCCGAAGCGCACCTCGACCCCCTTCTCCCGGAGCCGGTGGGCGAGCTCGGCGACGGGATACTGCGCCTGCGCGACGGCCATGCCATAGCCCGGGGTGATCACCACCCGGGAGGCGTTCGAGAGGAGGTCCGCGACGGTCGCGGCGTCCACCTCGCGGTGCTCCCCCTCGTCGGCCTCGCCGTCCTTGCGGGGCGCCTCGATGCCGAAGCCGCCGGCGATGACCGAGAGGAAGGACCGGTTCATGGCCTTGCACATGATGTACGACAGGTAGGCACCGGAGGATCCGACGAGCGCGCCGGTGACGATGAGCAGGTCGTTGTTCAGCAGGAATCCGGCAGCGGCGGCTGCCCAGCCGGAGTAGCTGTTGAGCATCGACACCACGACGGGCATGTCGCCCCCGCCGATCGAGGCGACCAGGTGCCAGCCGAGCGCGAGCGCCAGCAGGGTGACGACGATCAGCAGCCACAGTTCGGGGGTGATCACGTACCAGACGGTGAGGGCGACGAAGGCGACCAGCGCCCCGACGTTCAGGACGTTCTTGCCCGGCAGCACCAGGGGCTTCGACGACATCCGGGCGGAGAGCTTGAGGTACGCGACGATCGATCCGGTGAAGGTGACCCCACCGATGAACACCCCGATGAACACCTCGGCGTGATGGATGTCGGCGAGGGCCCCGGTCAGGCCGGTGTCGTAGAGGGCGCCGTTCCACCCGACGAGCACCGCGGCCATGCCGACGAAGGAGTGCAGGAGCGCGATGAGCTCCGGCATCCCGGTCATCTCCACCACCCGGGCCCGCCACAGGCCGATCGCGCCGCCGATCACGACCGCAGCGATCAGCAGGATGAGCCCGAACGAGGCCTGCGGGTCGCCCCACGCGTTCTCGATCGTGAGCCAGACGGTCGCAGCGAGCGCGATCGTCATCCCGGCGATGCCGTAGGCGACACCACCGCGGGCGGACTCGTGGGTGCTGAGCCCGCGCAGGCTCAGGATGAACAGGATCGCCGCGACGATGTACGCGGCGGTGGCCAGGGACGCGGCGGTCATCGGTCGCCCTTCGAGAACATGGCGAGCATGCGCCGGGTGACGGCGAATCCGCCGAAGATGTTGATGGACGCCAGCAGCACGGCCACGGCGGCGAGGATCTGCACCGGCAGACTCGGGATCGTCAGTTGCAGCATCGCGCCGACCACGATGATCCCGGAGATCGCGTTGGTGACGCTCATCAGCGGGGTGTGCAGCGCGTGGTGCACCTTGCCGATCACGTAGAACCCGACCACGACCGAGAGCACCAGCACGGTGATGTGCTGCGGCAGCGGGGCCGGCGCGATCGCGGACAGGCCGAACAGCGCGGCGATGCCCAGGACGATCAGCCCCGACTTCGCGGCCGGCGACAGCGTGCGCTTCTTCTTCGGCGCGACCGGTTCGACGGCGGATGCGGCCGGCTGCGGGGACGCGGCGACCTGGACAGGAGGCGGCGGCCACGTGGACTCGCCGTCGCGGACGACCGTGATCGAGCGCTGCACGACGTCGTCGAAGTCGAGCACGATCCGCCCGTCCTTGCCCGGCGTGAGCAGCTTCAGCAGGTTCGCCAGATTGGTGCCGAACAGCTGGGACGCCTGAGCGGGCAGGCGCGAGGCGAGGTCGGAGTAGCCGAGGATGGTGACACCGTTGGGCGTCACGATCCGCTCCCCCGCGACCGAGCCCTCCACGTTCCCGCCCGCAGCCGCGGCCATGTCGACGATGACGCTCCCCGGCTTCATGCTCGCGACATCCGCCGCCGTGATGAGGCGGGGAGCGGGGCGCCCCGGGATCAGCGCGGTGGTGATGATGATGTCGACCTCGCGCGCCTGCGCCGAGTAGAGCGCCGCGGCGGCAGCGTCGTACGCCTCGCTCGTCGCCTTCGCGTACCCGTCGGTGGACTCCATGACCTCGTCCACCACGACCGGGAGGTACGTGCCGCCGATCGAGGTCACCTGATCCGCGACCTCCGGGCGGGGATCGGTCGCGCGCACGATCGCGCCGAGGCTGGATGCCGCACCGATCGCGGCGAGGCCGGCCACACCGGCACCGGCCACGAGCACGGTCGCCGGGGGGACCTTCCCCGCCGCAGTCACCTGTCCGGTGAAGAACCGGCCGAACACGTGCGCCGCCTCCACCACCGCGCGATAGCCGGAGATGTTCGACATCGAACTGAGCACATCCATCGACTGCGCCCGCGAGATGCGCGGCACGGCGTCCAGGGCGAGCGCCGTGATCCCCCGGGTCTGCAGCGACTCCCGCACGTCCGCACGCAGCGCCGGGGAGAGCATCGCGATGATCGTCGCGCCGTCCGCGAGCAGCGCCACCTCGTCCGGCGTGGGCGGGTTCACCTTCAGGACGATCTCGGACGCCCACGCGTCAGAGCGATCCACGACCGACGCGCCCGCATCCGCGAACTCGGCGTCAGGGAAGGACGACGACGCACCGGCGCCCGCCTCGACGGCGACCTCGTATCCGAGGCCGATGAGAGTACGGACGGTCGTGGGCGTCGCGGCCACGCGGGTCTCCCCGGCGGACTCGGCGACGATGCCTATGCGAGACATGCAAACCTTTCTCCGTCGCGCCGCCTTCCGGCACGACGGAGAAACTCTATAAGCCGGTTCGGATAGACCTGCGGATGATTCAGCCCGAGGAGCGGTGAAGAATCCGCAAACTTAGCGTTTCGATGTGTTTTCCGGGGTGACTCCGGCCTCGGCGCCCGAGACGAGCGACAACGGGTCGGCGATGTCCTCGAGCGACTTCCCCGCGGCGCTGACCCCGAAGATCCCGCAGACCACGCCGCCGAACATCATCACCGCGGAACCCAGCACATAGCCCCAGAACAGCGGCGTGCGGTCGGTCCCGTCGCCGATGAGCGCACCGTAGAGCGTGGGGGCGACTGCGCCGACCAGCTGCCCGACCGAGAACACGTAGGAGATGACCTGGCTGCGCAGCTCGAGCGGGAAGATCTCACTCACCGTCAGGTAGGCCGCCGAGGCACCCGCGGAGGCGAAGAAGAACGACGCGCACCAGAACGCTGTGTGCGTGCCGGCGTTGAGGACGTCCGCGTTGAACAGGAACGCGCTCACCAGCAGGATCAGCCCGGCCAGCATGTAGGTGCCGAACAGCATCCGCCGCCGGCCCCAGGTGTCGAAGAAGTGACCCAGCAGGAGCGCCCCGGCCAGGTTGCCGACCGCGAAGACGATGAAGTACTGCCCGGCGGAAGCGGGCGGGGTGTCGTAGAAGTTCTCCAGGACCAGCGCGTAGGTGAAGAAGATCGCGTTGTAGAGGAAGGACTGGGTGACCATCATCGTCACCCCCACGAACGTGCGCCGGGGGTACTTCCGGAACAGGACCTTCGCGATGACGAGGAACGGCACCCGGCCGTACTCCTTGACCGTGATGGCCTTCGAATCGTCGACCGGCGGGATCTCCTTCCCCTCCTTGCGGATGCGCTCCTCGATCTCGTCGACGTTGCGCTCCGCCTCCTCCTCCCGGCCGTGCGTCATCTGCCAGCGCGGGCTCTCCGGGATGTGCCGGCGCATGTAGATCAGCAGCAGCCCGAGCACCGGGCCGATGAAGAAGCTGAGGCGCCATCCCAGGTCCTGCGGGAAGATCTCGGTGTTCAGGAAGACGACGCTGGCCACCGCCCCGAGCGCTGCACCGCCCCAGTACGTCCCGTTGATCGCAATGTCGACGCGTCCCCGGTACTTCGAGGGGATGATCTCGTCGATCGCGGAGTTGATGGCGGCGTATTCGCCGCCGATCCCCGCGCCGGCGACGAACCGCCAGATGTAGAAGAACCACGGGGCGAACGAGAGCCCCGCGACGCCGCTGCCGACCAGGTACACCGCGAGGGAGATGAGGAAGAGCTTCTTCCTGCCGAGCCGGTCCGTGAGCCGGCCGAAGAAGAGTGCGCCGCAGACCTGGCCGAGCAGATAGAACGTCCCCGCGAGACCCACCTCGACGGGCCCCATCCCGAGGGTCTTCGCGAAGCCGTTCGCGGCGACGATCTGCACCTCGAGCCCGTCCAGGATCCAGGAGAACCCGAGGCCCACCACGATGAGCCAATGGAACCGCGACCAGGGCAACCGGTCCATCCTCGCCGGCACGAGCGAGGTGACTTCCTTGACCTTCGGCGCGGCTGTCGACATGACCGGTTCCTCCCTCGGTCGGGAGCCTCCGGTGGATCCCGCGGAGCATTTCTACTCCCGCGCCAGGGACCGGTCCCCGGGTTGCCTTTCGCGTCCCGGCGGAGTAAAAAGACCGCTCAGCCAGCCAGCACCCGGTGCACCGAGGCGACCGCGCTGGATCCCTCCCCGACCGCCGCGGCGACGCGTTTCATCGACCCGCGACGCACATCCCCCGCCGCGAAGACGCGGGGCAGGGACGTCTCGAAGGGCAGCGGCTCCCGCCCGAGGTCCCGCCACTGCCCGAGCGACTGGGCGGTCACGTCGGTCCCGGTGCGGATGAAGCCCGCCTGGTCGCGATCGAGGGCCGCCACCCATCCCGTCGCGGGGTCCGCGCCGATGAAGCAGAACAGTCCCCGCGCCGCCACCGTGCCCGCCGTGTCGATCTGCACCGTCTCGAGCGCCTGGTCCCCGCCCAGTCCGACGATGTTGGAGGAGCGGTGCAGGTGGATCCGGGGATCGTCCACGATCCGGTCCACGAGATACGACGACATCCGCGCGCCGAGGTCCTCGCCGCGGATGACGAGGTGCACCGTGCAGCCGTGCGTGGCGAGGTAGAGCGCGGCCTGACCGGCGGAATTCGCCCCGCCGACCACCGCGACCGGAGCGCCGAGCACCTGCTTGAGCTCCAGCGGCGTCGCGGCGTAGTGGATCCCGGTGCGCTCGAAGTCCTCCCAGCGATCCAGGTGGAGGCGCCGGTACGCGGCGCCCGAGGTGACGACGGCCGAGCGGGCACGGATCGTGCGCCCGTCGGCGAGGGCCACTTCCACACCATCCGGGACCGGCCGCAGATCCGACGCCTCGCACGGTGCGCACACCCGCACCCCGAACTTGATCGCCTGCAGCGTCGCCTGCCCGATGAGCGTGCCGCCGCTCACCCCGAAGGGGAACCCCAGGAAGTTCTCGATCCGCGATGTCGCCCCCGCTTGCCCGCCCGGGGCGACCGCCTCCAGCAGAACCGTGCTGAGCCCCTCGGATGCCGCGTAGATCGCCGCGGCGAGCCCCGCCGGCCCGCCGCCGACCACGACGAGGTCGACGACCTCCTGGCCGATCGGTTCGTAGCTGAGCCCGAGCTGCTCCGCGATCAGGCCCGGGGTCGCCCGCAGCACCGGCTCCCCCTGGATGAACGCGACGGGCATGTCCTCCGGTCCCCATCGCTGCTCGGGATGCGAGATCGCGTCGCCGGGGTCGAGGGCGACCGCGGTGTGCACCAGATCGAGCCTTTCCGCGAAACGACGCAGCGCGAGGAACTCCCTCGACCCGCCCTGCCCCACGAACTTGAGCGTGAGCGCCGCCGATCCGGTCCGCAGGGACTCGCGGCGCGCCCACAGGGCATGCAGGATGAGGTCGCCGAGTTCGTCGTCCTCGGACAGCACGCGGCGCAGGTCTGCCCGGGAGAGGCGCCGGATCCGCCCCGGGGCGGTCGCCCGCACCGACAGGAACGCACGCTGGCCGTTCAGCAGCCCGAGCTCGCCGGCGAAATGGCGCGGCCCCATGACCGAGAGAACCTCCTCGTCGAGCCAGCGCAGCGCGTCGCGGACGAGGGCGATCTCGGCCGTCTCGACGAGGATCATCGGGTAGTCGCTCTCCCCGGTCGCGACGATCTGCTCGCCCGCCAGGACGTCCCGGGGTTCGGCACTCTCGATGAGTCGGGCCCACTGCGCGTCGCTGAGCGACGGCGCGAGGGCCGGATCGGAATCGTATGCGCTCATCTGCGTGCCTCCGTCTCCTCATCGGCAGCGACCCCCGCCGATGGGTCCGCTTCCCGCAGGACCCGGATGAGGGTCTGCGCGTCGGAGGGCCCCGAGTACCGGCGCCCGTTGATGAACAGTGCGGGCACCGCCGTGATCCCCATGGCCTCCGCATCGAGCATGTCGTCGCGCACGCGCGTGGCGACCTCGGGCGACGCGAGATCGGCCTCGAACCGGGCGACGTCCAGATCGAGTCGCTCGGCGAGGCGCACGATGTCGGCCGGCCGCTGGTTGTCCTGATCGGAGAACAGCCCCCGCTCGAACTCGAAGAAGCGGCCCTGCAGCGCCGCGGCCTCGGACGCCTCCGCGCCGGCGAGCGCATTCGGATGCTGCTGGGTGAGGGGTGCGTGCCGCCAGACGTAGCGCAGTTCGTCACCCAGCTCCGCGTGCACGTCCTGGATGGCGCCGGAGACCTTCAGGCAGAATCCGCACTGGAAGTCGCCGTACTCGACGATCGTGAAGCGTGCGTCCGCGGGGCCGAAGATGTGGTCCCGACGAGGATCGATGGGCCTGACCAGGTTCTGCCCGGTGTCGGTTCCCGGCCGCAGGGCGTCGGAGACCCGGAAGACGACCGTGGCGATGAGGAAGGCCAGGACGGATGCGGCGAGCACGCCGACGCGCGCCTCGTTCTGCGCCGCCGGGCCGGTGATCGCGAGGTCGACGATGAAGAGGGAGATGGTGAACCCGATCCCGGTCAGCGCCGCGCCGCCGGCGATCCGGTCGAGGGTGAGCCCCGGGCCGAACTCGCCGATGCGCAGCGCCCGCAGGAGCGCCGCGGATCCGAACACCCCGAGGAACTTGCCCACCACGAGTCCCGCCACGATCCCCCAGGTGAGGGGCGAGGCGAGGGCGCCGGCCAGGATCTCCGGGCTGATGAGCACGCCGGCGTTGGCCAGCGCGAACAGGGGGAGGATGACGTACGCCACGTACGGGGAGTAGGCCGTCTGCAGCCGCTCGTTGATGGAGATCGACTCGCGCAGGCTGTTCGCCGCCGCCCGCGCGTACTCGGAGTTCGGCGACTGCCGGAACGTTCGGGCGAGCTCGAGGGCGTGTTCGACATCGCGTCGCTCGGGCCGGTAGACGGGTACGAGCAGCGCGATCGCGACGCCCGCGAGCGTCGGGTGGACGCCGGAGGCGAGGAAGGCGAGCCACACGATGATCGACAGGGTGGCGTACACCGGTCCGCGTCCGCTACGGAGGAACCGGGTCGCGTAGATGCCCGCGAGACCGACCGCGGCGATGAGCAGCGGCATCGGGGTGAAGCTCTCCGTGTACACGAGGGCGATGATCGCGAGGGCGCCGATGTCGTCGACCACGGCGAGGGCGAGGAGGAAGACCCGCAGCCGGCCGGGGACCCGCGGCCCGACGAGGGCGAGCGCACCCACGAGGAAAGCGGTGTCGGTGGAGATCACGACACCCCAGGCGTGTGCCGATCCGGACGATCCGGCGATCAGCAGGAAGAGGGCGGCGGGCACGGCGAGGCCGGCGAGCGCGGCGACCACCGGCACGAGGGCGCGGGACCAGCTGGTCAGCTCTCCGATCGCGAACTCGCGGCGCACCTCGAGGCCCACGGTGAAGAAGAAGATGGCCATCAGCGCGTCGTTCACGAGGGCGTGCAGGGTGAACTCGAGCTGCAGATCGGCCACGCCGACCGACAGATGGGTCTCCCAGAAGGACTCGTACGCCTCCGGTGCGACGTTCGCCCAGCCGATGGCCACGGCCGTGGCCACCAGGAGCAGGAGCGCCCCGATCCGTTGCAGTCCGAGATCACCGACGCGGGCGGCGATCGAGGTGTGGCCTGGTCGTCCGCGCCGGCGGGCACCGGGCGCCGGGGCGTCGATCGTGGAACGGTCCGTCATACGGTCCCCCTTCGCCGTGACGTGGCTTCGCCGTGACAGGCATCCGCATCGGCGAGGCGGGAGGAGCACGGGCGCCGACTCGGACGATCGGGTGGTTAGGCGTCGAGGGTACTCCCCCTCGACGCCCACCGGGGCCGGAATCGGGCACCTCTGGCGACCCGGGTCCCCGCTCCCCTAGAGTTCCGGGCATCACGTCCGTTCGAGGGGGGACGCATGTCCGACGCAGCGATCGATCCCGCGGTGCCGCCGAGCGGGACCGGATGCCGGGAATGCGAGCGTGACGGAGGGTGGTGGGTGCACCTGCGGCGGTGCGCCGTCTGCGGCCACATCGGCTGCTGCGATTCGTCGCTGGGGCGGCACGCGACCGCGCACTTCCGCGAGACGGGGCATCGCTACATGCGCAGCTTCGAACCGGGCGAGGCGTGGTTCTGGGACTACGAGGCCGAAACCGCGATCGAGGGTCCCGCGCTCGCCCCGCCGGAGAGCCACCCGCTGGATCAGCCCGCGCCGGGGCCGCGCGGCCGGGTGCCGCTGGACTGGCGGACCCGCCTGGACGCGCGCCCGGACTGAGCGACGCTCTACTCCGTCTCCTCCTCGGCTCCTGGACGGACGACTACTGCCGTCGTCGCTCCTGCGCAACCCCCGCACGCGACCGTCCCCGTCGGATTAGGACAGGAGGGACGCCGAGGAGGTCAGCATGAGCTCGCACGACACCCGCACGGACGCCCCGCCCCCCGAGGCGAAGGGCAAACCTGACTCCCCTGCGCGCCTGGAGAAGCGGTCGTGGAAGTACGTCCTCGGCAAGACCATCCGCGAGTTCACGGCGGATCAGTGCATGGATGCGGCGGCCGGCCTCACCTACTACGCCGTCCTGGCGCTCTTTCCGGCGCTCATCGCGATCTTCTCGCTGCTGGGCGTCTTCGGCCAGGGGGGCGCGGCGGCGGATGCCGTCCTGGGGATCGTGGAGGACGTCGCGCCGGGGGACACCGCGGATGCGCTGCGGGGCCCCATCGAGCAGCTCTCGAACGCTCCCGGGGCGGGGCTCGCCCTGATCTTCGGGATCGTCGTCGCACTGTGGTCCGCATCCGGGTACGTCGGCGCGTTCAGCCGGGCGATGAACCGGGTGTACGAGATCCCGGAAGGACGCCCCTTCTGGAAACTGCGCCCGATGCAGCTCGTGGTGACCCTCATCGGCGTCGTGGCGCTGACCATCGTGGCTCTCGCCCTGGTCCTCTCCGGTGCCGTGGCGTCCGCGATCGGCGACGCCATCGGGGTGGGCGAGGGCGTGCAGATCGCCTGGAACATCGCGCGGTGGCCCCTCATGCTGCTGGTGATCGTCTTCCTCGTCGCCGTGCTCTACTACGCGACCCCGAACGCCAAGCAGCCGAAGTTCCGGTGGATCAGCATGGGCGCGCTGCTCGCGATCGTCGTGCTCGCCATCGGGAGTGTCGGCTTCGGCTTCTACATCACGAACTTCTCCAACTACGACCGGACCTACGGATCCCTCGCCGGTGTCATCGTCTTCCTGCTCTGGCTGTGGATCGCCAACCTCGCCCTGCTGTTCGGTGCGGAGTTCGACGCGGAACTCGAGCGCGGGCGCCAGTTGCAGGCGGGCATCGCCGCCGAGGAGGACATCCAGCTGCCACCGCGGGACACCCGCGCGAGCGACAAGCGGGCGCAGAAGGAGGAGAAGGACATCGAGGAGGGTCGCCGCATCCGTCTCGACCTCGATGAGGACGCGGAGCGCTGACCCGTCCTCAGGCGGAGACGGCCGGCACGTAACGCGGGATCCCTGCCGGACCCGGACCCGATGGCGCGGCGCCCGGGTGCAGCCCGGCGCGCTCCCACGTCATCCCCTCCGCCTCGATCACGTCGCCGGGGTCTTCCACCTCGACGACCTTCGACCAGGAGTCGGTGACCAGCGCGATTCGAACCATGGACGCGACGGTACCGCACGACGTCCGTCCGCATTCCCCCTTGCCCTCCCACTATTCAGCGTTACTATGTACCAGTAGCTAGCAATACTGAATACCGGAGGATCTCATGGCCAAGCAGGCGACCGAGATGCTCAAGGGGGTGCTCGAGGGCATCGTGCTCGCCATCCTCTCGACGCGATCGGCCTACGGGTACGAGATCACGGCATGGCTGCGGGAGCAGGGCTTCGCCGACATCGCGGAGGGCACCGTCTACGCGCTCCTGGTCCGCGTCGAACAGCGCGGACTGGTGGATGTCGAGAAGGTGTCGTCCGAGAAGGGACCGCCGCGCAAGGTGTATTCCCTGAACGCGCAGGGCCACGCGCACCTCACCGAGTTCTGGAGGACATGGAGCTTCCTCGAAGAACGATTGGATCGGCTCCGCGAAGGAGGCCTGTGACATGGCTGCAGGATGGATCGAGACGCTCACCGGATCACTGGACGACAAGCGCCGCTACCGAAAGCACAAGAACCGGATGGAGGCGCTGCCGCCCGCCCACCGCGACGCGGTCCAGGCGATCGAGCGCTACATCATGTACGCCGGGGGGATCTCGAAGGGCGACGTCCTGATGACGATGCTCGACGATCTCGGCGACCTGTTCGAGCAGAGCGCCACGGCCGGCACGTCGGTTCGCGAGATCGTCGGCGACGAGCCCGTCGAGTTCGTCGAGACGTTCCTGGCGAACTACTCCGACGGGCAGTGGATCGACAAGGAGCGGACGCGACTGAACGCGGCGATACACCGGGCCGAGCAGATGGAGGCGGGGACGTGACGACGCAGGCGCCCACCGCCTCCGCCGTCCGGGTCCGCGGGGTGCGCAAGTCGTTCGGCGACCTCCCGGTGTTGGACGGCGTGGACCTCGACGTCGCACCGGGGACGATCGTCGCACTCCTCGGTTCCAACGGCGCAGGCAAGACCACACTCGTACGGATCCTCGCCACACTCCTCACGGCGGATGAGGGGACCGCGACGGTGTGCGGGAACGATGTCGCGGGCGCCGGCGACCGGGTGCGCGAGGACATCAGCCTGACCGGTCAATTCGCCGCCGTCGACGACGTGCTGACCGGTCGGGAGAACCTGATGCTGATCGCGAAGCTGCGACGTCGGACGGATCCCGCCCGGATCGCGGACGACCTGCTCGCGCGGTTCGTCCTGACCGAGGCGGGCGGGCGGAAGGCCGACACGTACTCGGGCGGGATGCGCCGACGACTCGACATCGCCATGAGCCTGATCGGGGATCCGCGCGTGGTGTTCCTGGACGAGCCCACCACCGGACTCGACCCCGAGGCCCGGCTCGAGGTATGGCAGGCGGTGCGTGAGCTCGCGGCGGGTGGGACCACGGTGCTTCTGACGACGCAGCACCTGGAGGAGGCGGAGCAGCTCGCCGACCGGATCGCGATCCTGCATCAGGGGCGCATCATCGCCGAGGGGACCCTGACCGAGCTGAAGCGGCTGATGCCGCCGACCGAGGTGGAGTACGTCGAGAAGCAGCCGACGCTGGAACAGATCTTCCTGTCGGTGATAGGGGAGGGTACGGAGGGGGAACGACCATGACCACGCACCTGCTCCACGACACGGGGGTCCTCACCGGTCGTTCGCTGACCCACATCCGCCGGAGCCCCGACACCATCATCACCACCGCGATCATGCCGATCGCGCTGATGCTGCTCTTCGTCTACGTCTTCGGCGGTGCCATCGACACCGGCACGACGCCGTACATCGACTTCATGGTCCCCGGGATCCTGCTGATCACGATCGCATCCGGCATCGCCTACACGGCATTCCGCCTCTTCGCCGACCTGCAGGGCGGGATCGTCGCGCGGTTCCAGTCCATGCCGATCGCTCGCTCGGCCGTGCTCTGGGCGCACGTCCTCACCTCGCTCGTGGCGAATGCGGTCTCACTGGCGATCGTGCTGGGGGTCGCCTTCGCCCTGGGGTTCCGCACCGGCGCCGGCTTCCTGTCCTGGCTCTGCATCCTCGGCGTCCTGGCTCTGTTCACGCTTGCGCTGACATGGATCGCCGTCATCGCGGGCCTCGCGGCGAAGACGGTCGACGGAGCGAGCGCGTTCTCGTATCCGCTCATCTTCCTGCCGTTCCTGAGTTCGGCGTTCGTGCCGACCGAGACGATGCCGGCCCCCGTACGCTGGTTCGCCGAGAATCAGCCGGTCACATCGATCGTGAACACCATGCGGGCGCTGTTCGCCGGGGACGCGGTGGGCGGCGGGATCTGGATCGCGCTGGCCTGGTGCATCGGGATCCTCGTCGTCGGCTACGCCATCGCGATCCAGCTCTACCGACGCCGCGTGGGCTGAGGTACATGGGGCGTCATCCTCCCGGATGACGCCCGGGGCGGAAGCTCACTCCCCCGGCCGATGACGCCGGGTCCCGCGCCGACGAGGCTGGGAACATGGACACCTCAGTGCTGCACGCGACCGGACTGGTCAAGACCTACGGAACCACCCACGCCCTCGCCGGCGTCGACCTCGCCATCCGGCGCGGCGAATCGGTCGCGGTGATGGGGGCGTCCGGATCGGGCAAGACGACGCTGCTGCACGTGCTCGCCGGCATCACCGCTCCCGACGCGGGCGCGGTGACCTTCTCCCCCGCCTCCGGTGCACCGGTGCAGGTCACCGGGCTGCGCGAGACGGGACGGTCGAAGCTCCGCCGGGAGAGCTTCGGGTTCGTCTTCCAGCAGGGACTGCTGATCCCCGAGCTCACCGCCATCGAGAACGTCGCCATCGCCCTCATGATCACCGGGCGCAGCCGCGCCGAGTCGATGGAGCGGGCGGCGTCCTGGCTGGGCGCGCTGGGTCTCGCCGGCATGGAGGAGCGCCGCATCGGCGAGCTCTCCGGAGGGCAAGCGCAGCGCGTGGCCATCGCGCGGGCGCAGGTGACCGGGGCGGAGGTCGTCTTCGCCGACGAACCGACCGGTGCGCTGGACTCCCGGACCTCGGTCGAGGTCATGGACGCGCTCCTCTGGGCGACGACCCAGCAGGGGCGCACGCTCGTGGTCGTCACCCACGACCCCGACGTCGCCGCTCGCTGCTCCCGCACGGTGGCCGTGCGCGACGGCCGGCTCGTCGCCGCGGGGGTGTCCGCATGAACGCGCGGGTCCTGATGCTGCTGATGCGGCCGAGCCCCGGACAGAACGACGTCCTGGCCCTCCCGGTCGTGGCCTTCGCGACCGTGAGCACACTGGTGCTCACCGTGGTCGGCGGGGCACAGTCCTTCTGGGGCTGGACCGATCCGGAGGCCCCGATCTACCACGCCCTCGCGGCGATCGCACTCGTACTCCTCGTCGTGCCGCTCCTGACCCTCGGCGGCGCAGCGGCGCGGCTGTCGGCCCGCCGCCGTGACGAGCGCCTGTCCACGCTCCGGCTCCTCGGGGTCTCCCCCGCCGGTGTCGTGGGCGCCACGGTGCTGGAGTCAGCGGTGCTCGCCGCGGTCGGAGCGGTGGCCGGTGTGGCCGTTCATCTGCTGCTCGTGCCGCTCGTCGGTCTGATCCCGTTCCGCGGCGAGGCGCTCGGCGCGGGTTCCGTGCTGCTGCCGGTACCTGTCGTCCTCGCCATCGTCGGGGCGATCGTCCTGCTCGCCGCATCCAGCGCCGCCCTCGGTCTGCGGAAGGTCGTGATCTCACCGCTCGGGGTGCGCACCCGCGCGGTCGCCGGGAAGGCGCATTGGTTCCGCGCCGTCATCACGGTCGCCGCGCTCGTCGCCGCGTTCACGCTGATCTCGCTGGTGCCGTCGGCCGCCGAGATGCTGCCGACGATCATCGTGCTCACCGTGGTGTTCGCGATCGCCTTCGCGGTCCTCAACGTCATCGGGCCCTGGGTGATCCGCGTGCAAGCGCGGCTGCGGCTGCGCCGGGCGAAGCGTCCCGAGCAGCTGCTCTCGGCGCGCACCGTGCTGGAGTCCCCGAAGGCCGCGTGGCGGCAGGTCAGCGGCGTCGCCATGGCGAGCTTCATCGCCGTGTTCGCCGGAACCGCCGTCGCCCTGCTGGAGGTCATGGGAACGGGTTCGGTCGAGGACGTCCAGCTGGCCGTCGACATCCGCACCGGCCTGATCATCACCCTGGTCGCCACGTTCCTCATGGTGGCCGCCTCGGTCGGCATGAATCAGGCGGCGGAGATCCTTGACCGGCAGGACCTGCACCTGAGCCTCCACCGCCTGGGGATGCCGGTGGAGACGGTGGAGACCGCACGTCGCGGCGCCGTCATGAGCCCCCTGCTGGTGACGGCGATCGGCTCCGCGGTCGTCGCGGGCATCATGATCTCGCCCCTGCTCGGGGTGACGCTGATCACCGCTCCCCTCTCGATCGCGACCATCGCCGCGGTGATCGCCGCCGGGATCGGCATCGTGTGGCTCAGCACCCGGGCGACCCGGCCCATCCTCCGTCGCGCGTTCGCGGCGGCGTGAGCCGGGTCACCGGGTGACCTGCAGCTCAGGCGGCGGTCGTGGCGTCGTCGATCTCGCCCACGAGCACCTCGAGGACGTCTTCGAGGTACAGCAGACCCACGGTGCGACCGTCGGCGTCGAGGCTGCGGGCGACGTGGGCGCCGCGGCGTCGCAGGATGGCCATGGCGTCCTCCAGCTCGGCGGTGCGCGGGACCGAGACCAGTCTGCGCAGGCGTTTCTGCGGGATCGGTGCGTGGAACTGGTCCGGACGGTCGAGGTCCATGACGTCCTTCATGTGCACGTACGCCTGCGGCTCACCGTCCGGCCCCGCCATCACATAGCGCGAGTACCCGTGCTCGGCGACCGCACGTTGCACCTGGGCGGGGGTCGCCCCGTCCGGCAGCAGCACCATCCCGGGCAGCGGCACGTCCACGTCCGCGACGGTCTTCTCAGTGAACTGGAAGGCCCCCGCCAGAGTGCCCGAGGCGTCCTGCAGGGTCCCTTCGCGACGGGACTGCTCCACGATGTTCGCCACCTCATCGAGCGTGTACGTGCTCGTCGCCTCGTTCTTCGGTTGGACCCGGAATAGGCGGAGGATGCCGTTGGCCGCGGTGTTGAGCGTCCAGATGACCGGCGTGAACACCTTGGCGACCACCACGAGCGCGGGCGCCAGGAGGAGCGCGGCACGGTCGGGGACCGAGAACGCCATGTTCTTCGGGATCATCTCGCCGAACACGACGTGCAGGAACGTCACGAGGGTGAGCGCGACGGCGAACGCCACGATGCTGATCACCTCGGCGGAGAGGCCGGTCAGTCCCAGCGGGATCTCCAGGAGGTGGTGGATCGCCGGCTCCGAGACGTTCAGGATGAGCAGGGAGCAGATCGTGATGCCGAGCTGGCTCGTAGCGAGCATGAGGGTCGCGTGCTCCATGGCCCACAGCGTGGTCCTCGCGGCACGGCTGCCCCGTTCCGCGAGCGGCTCGATCTGCGAACGGCGCGCCGAGATGACGGCGAATTCCGCACCGACGAAGAACGCGTTGCCGGCGAGCAGCACGAACAGCCAGATGAGGCCGGGCAGGTACTCACTCATGGCGGTTCCCCTTCGCGAGGGCGTGCACGAGCCGGTCGTGACGGGTCAGCGGGCTGGGGTCATGCTGCGGGTCGTCCGGGGTGTAGCGGAGCCGGACGATGCGATGCCCGTCGATCCGCTCGATGCGGAGCGTGCCGCCGGTGATCCGTACCTCGTCGCCGAGCTCCGGAAGGCGTCCGAGGGCGTCCGTCACGTAGCCGCCGGCCGTGTCGTAGTCCCCGCCGTCCGGGATCTCGATCGAGGTCCGGTCGAGCACCTCGTCCGGACGCCACGCGGCGTCGAACGTGATCGATCGGCCGGAGCGCAGCACCCCGGTCCGGGTGCGGTCGTGTTCGTCCTCCAGCTCGCCGACGATCTCCTCGACGAGGTCCTCGAGTGTGACGATCCCGGCAGTGCCGCCGTGCTCGTCGCCGACGACCGCGATCTGGAGGCCTTCCGCCCGCAGGAGACCGAGCAGGTGGTCCGCCCCCATCCCCTCCGGGACGGTGCGCACCTCGCTCATCAGCTGCTCTGCACGGACGGCGGACCGCTCATCGAGGGGGATGGCGAACGCCTGCTTGACGTGCAGCACGCCGACGACGCGGTCCGGGGTGCCGTCGATGACGGGGAATCGGGAGAATCCGGTGGCGCGCGAGGTGGCGATGATGTCCGCCGCAGTGTCCGTTATCTCGACGCTCGCCATCCGCACCCTCGGCGTCATGACGTCGGAGGCATCGTGCTCACTGAAGCGCAGGGTGCGTCGCAGCAGCTGCGCGTCGGAATCGTCCAGCAGCCCGGCGGTGGCCGAGTGCCGGATGAGGTAGGAGAGCTCGTCCGCGCTCCGCGCACCGGACAGCTCCTCCTTCGGCTCGATGCCGAACGAGCGGATGATGGCGTTCGCGGTGTTGTTGAACAGCAGGATCAACGGTTTGAACACGGCAGTGAACGCGCGCTGGAACGGCGTGACGACCTTCGCCGTCGCCAGCGGCAGCGCCAGCGCGAAGTTCTTGGGCACGAGTTCGCCGATGATCATCGAGAACAGGGTGGCGAGCACCACGCCCACGACGACCCCGATCGGGGTCACCGCGCCCGCGGGCACGCCGAGGCCGAGAAGCGGGTCCCGGAGCAGACTGGAGACCGCGGGCTCGAAGGTGTACCCCGTGAGCAGGGTCGTCAGGGTGATGCCGAGCTGGGCGCTGGACAGATGCGTGGAGGTGATCCGCAGTGCCGCGATCGTGCCGTCGAGCCCGTGTTCACCGCGCGCACGCCGCGCTTCGAGCTCGTGGCGGTCGAGGTTCACCAGCGCGAACTCGCTCGCGACGAACAGGCCGGTACCGACGGTCAAGACGACGCCGATCCCGAGCATGAACCATTCGTTCATTCGTCACACCCCCTGACCCGAAGAAGTCCCGCCGCAGCGGGTGGGTGGTCAGAGGGCGAGGGACTATGCGCGGGAGGGTCATCCATGATGCCGTCCACGTTAGCGAGCGGTTTCTATCAGCCGGCTGAACGGAAACGGGCGGGAACGACACGACGAACCGCCGTGCACCCGGCCGCTGGCGCAGGGGCCAGGACCAACGGTGCACGACGGTCGTCGGAGCTCACACCGGCTGCACGCCGGCCGCCGCCCGTCCGTGCCGCTGCGCGGGCAGGAGCAGCGGGCCGGCGAGCCGGAAGACGAGGTTGATCAGCAGACCGATCAGTCCCACCAGCACGATGCCGGCGTACACCTGCTCGATGGCGAACTGCTGGCCCGCTCGACGGATCATCGCCCCCAGCCCGTACTCCGCTCCGACGAACTCCGCCGCGATGAGGGTGATCAGACAGGTCGCCATCCCGAGCCGCAGTCCGTTCAGCAGACCTGGCGCGATGGCGGGGAAGAGCAACCTCGTGAAGAACCGCGTGCCGGTCGCCCCGAAGTTGCGCCCCGCCTCGAGCAGGTCGGTCGGCACGTCACGCACGCTCCCCCGCGTGCTGATGATGATCTGGAAGAACGCCGTCGCGAAGGCCGTGATGATGTAGGCGACCTCGCCGCGTCCGACGATGATGATGAACAGCGGCAGCAGCGCGATCTTCGGCAACGGGTACAGCGTGTCCGTGATCGGGCGGATGAGCATCTCGACGGTCCGCCAGCGGCCGGATGCGACCCCGATCGCCACCCCGAACACCGCGGCGAGCGCGAAGGCGACGCCGAGTCGTTGCAACGTCAGCACGAGATCGAGTCCCAGCCTGCCGTCGAGCAGTTCCCCCGCGGTCGTGGCGAGGATGCTGCTGGGCGGCGGGAAGAACCGCGGGTCGAGGATGCCGGCTCGGGTGGTGATCTCCCACAGGACGAGCACGACGACGGGTATGGTCCAGGTCTGCGCCCATCGGCGCACGGTGGGGCTCATACTTGCGCTCCCTTCACGTCGCGACGCCAGGGCAGCAGCCGGTCGGCGACGGCATCGAATCCGACCGAGCTCAGCAGGCCGAGGACGGCGATGATGAGCAACGCGACGTACATGTCGGTCACTCGCAGGATCTGCCAGTTGGCCCAGAGGAACTGGCCCAGCCCATTGGAGGCGCCCACCATCTCGATGGCGATCACCGCGATCAGGGTGAATCCCAGCGCGACCCGGATGCCGGTCACGATCGAGGGCAGCGCACCCGGGACCAGCACGCTGAAGAAGCGACGCACGCCCTGGGATCCGTAGTTGTCCGCGACCTCCATCAGGGTGCGATCGATCGACCGCACCCCGGCGACGGTGTACAGGATGACGACGATGAGGGGCGTCACCAGGGCGGTGAGGATGATCGCCGTCTCCGTCCGTCCGAGCAGGAACGTGAGGAACGGGAAGAACAGCACCCCGGGGATCGGGTACAGGAACGCCAGCATCGTGTTCGTGCCGCGCTCCAGCCACTGGGAGGCGGTGATCGCGATGCCGATCGCGACACCCAGGACCACGGCCAGCACGATCGTCACGAGCACCCGAAGGACGGTCGCGATGACGTCTCCTCCCAGGCCGGAGTCCGGCTCGAAGACGATGACGCTGCGCGCGATGATCTGGCTGGGGGGCGGGAAGAACGTTGCCCGGACGACGCCGGTCCGGCTGAGGATCTCCCAGACGAGCAGGATGGCGATGGGCCCCACCACCAGCGCCCACTTGTCTCTGAGCGCGGTGCGCATCACCGCTCGTCCACCGCCATGGCGGCCTGCACTTCATCCCGCAGGTGGTCCCAGATGTCCTGCGAGAGGGCGGCGAATTCGGGGGTTCCACGGAGCGCGGGCGTGCGATCGGGGCCGAAGTCGAGTTCGACGATGTCCCGGATGCGACCGGGCCGGGCGGACATGAGGACGACACGGTCGGAGAGGAAGACCGCCTCGTCGATCGCGTGGGTGATGTACAGCACGGTCGGCTTCGTCTGCTGCCGGAGTTCCAGGATCTGCTCCTGCAGGAGGGTGCGGGTCTGGGCGCCTTGGACGCCCAGACCCGCACCCTCCTGCAGGAGC
>JADGMW010000071.1_pt1 | contig 20789 bp, 11 predicted proteins | sample 8641801 | NCBI WGS metagenome assembly JADGMW01 (sample SAMN16272018, study PRJNA661076) | feces metagenome | isolation source: fecal sample from diarrhoea affected cattle A | host: Bos taurus | place: South Africa: Lokaleng Village, Mahikeng | collected 2019-09
AGATCGTCGCAATCAGTTCCATCCAATACATAACCTTCAACCGGTACGCAAGATGCGATTGAAACCGCAGCATTACCGTAACCGTCGCCATCAGCGTCAATGTAATAAATCGTATCAGCAACCGTGATTGCATCATCATTGTCGTCACAATCGGTATTTTCGGTTATACCACTACAAGGCGAGTATTCGCTTCCGCCAAAACCATCGCCATCCGCATCAGCGTAAAAAATCTGCGAATCATCACAATCTAAATTATTGGTCACATATCCCTCCGGTTGCCCCGTACAGGTTATTGTTACATTTGCTGAAGTTCCAAAACCATCGCCATCAGCATCTCTGTAATAAGTAACAGATTCAGCATAAGTAACCGATCCGCTCACCTTTGACGTTACCGTTGTTGCGCAACCACTCGACGAACTGACAACCACATAATAATACCTAACTCCCGGTTCAACCCATTCTGTAAGAAAGCTTGACTGCGTAGCACCCGATATCGCTGTACCACCGTTGTTTGTTGCAACCGTATTTTCATACCATTGGTACGTCAAATCTTTACCTGCCGCCTCAACGCTGAAGTAAACGCCGCCCATACAAACAACAACTTCCATGGGATAAATGTCGCGCGTTATCACCGGTTTACCGATCGCTAAATTGTTGAAAAATAAATCTCTTCCCGATCCCGATCCCGCATTGTTGTTAAAAAAGACGATCTGAGCAGGAACCTGTCCGCCAGAGGCAAAGGAAAATTGACGGTAGTTAAACGTTTTTGTGGCGCCACCACTTGTAATCATTATGCTATACTGTCCGTCAGCCGAAATTGCATAGGTAATGTCGCTGAATCCGGCGCTGGTCCATCCGATCTCAGTTAAAGCGGTACCGCCAGCATCGACAATTGTGTATTGAGAGGTTCCTTGTGTAAAACCAAATTCGGCTAGCGTTTGTCCTTGTGAGTTAACCAATCTGGCTCCAACACGAGAACCCGGATTGTCGACCCCGCCATTGTCAAAACTGAAACTAAAAGAATCTCCAACTTGCAATGGTTGCGCAAACGGTCGCGTAGCTGTAGCCACTCCTCCGTCGGTTGCATAAAGGCCGAATGACGACGCGCCAATATCAGACGATGCCGTAAACGCGCCGGCAACTCCGCTTGTAACGACATTCCAAGGTCCAAAACCGGATCCGCCGTTCAGCCCGTGGTAACTTCCTGAATTGTAAATCAAATTCAATGCGTTGTCGTTCAGAATTCCGGTAAATGTAATCGGGCCCGATACTTCACTTACAATTTCTGTCGGAGCACACGCGCCGGTAACGATCACATAATAATACGACGTGCCTTCAATGGCCGCAGGAACGTACGCTGCCGCATTTGCACCTTCAACCGCCGTTCCTCCAATAGTCGATTGAACCGAATTGCGATACCATTGATAAGTTACCTGCGAACCTTCAACCGCAACTGAAAGCGTATTCGGAGTTGTACCAAAACAATAGGTCTGCGCCACTGCGTCAGGTTGGGTCGTAAGTAATGTTCCATTGTTCAACGATATAGTCGCAGATCGCACAACACTTGATCCGCTGCTGTTTATCGCCATTACCGAAATCGTACCTCCTGTTGTTCCTGCCGTTGCCGTAATCGAGTTTGTGGTGCTCGCCCCTGTCCAACCCTGAGGTAGCGACCATTCGTAAGATGTGGCCATCGGATCATTTGTCACGCTGTAGGTTTGAACCGAATTCGGACAAACAACCAAATTTCCGCTGATCGCAGAAGGTTGACCCGGCGCTGCCACCGGCGTGAAAGAGTAATTCAGTCCATTGTTATTGTTCAAATTCAGGGTATACATATCATGAACCAACTGTCCCCACTGCGTCACATCAGCATTAATTGCCGACAAGCTGCGGTTACTCGTATAGACATAATAGGTAACAGGCGACTGAGCATTGATCAACGCCGACCATTGTGTTCCGCTTCCTGTTGCCTGAACAATTGTAGAACCTGCAAAAGCGTTTGTGGTATATCGAACATAAATATTTTCACCTGCAGCCGGAGCCGAAGCCATGCTTATCGATACCACGCCGTTCGTGCTATGCGCAACTGCCGTAACTTCAGCAGGTAGAAAACTGGTTTCCAACAACGCCATAACATTATCGGCAGAAGCATTGTTGCTGACATTAAACGTATAATACCGTCCCGCAGTTATAGCCGGAAGCAAACCACCGGCACCACCACCCGAATTGAATTTCGCGCCATTATTGTAAGACGTCGGAATAAACGCGTTTGCCGACAACGTCTGACCTCCACTATACGGACGCCAGGTAGTAGCCCAATTAATATTTGATGTCGTCCCGCCTGCAAATTCCCACTTTCTGGCACCACTTGCCGCACCCGAAGTCGCAACAAGCCGATGCTGTTTAAATCCACCTTTACTAACAAGATTGTAAGTCAAATAGTTTCCGTTGCCAAGGTCAGATCCCAGCACACCTGGTTGAGCGAACATCTCGCTGCTAAATAGCAACAGTAACAGCGCACCAACCCACTGAAAATGTAATAGTTTTTTCATAAAAAGGTATAAGTTAATAACTGTAGGTTCGAAAAAGAAAGGGGAGATAAAAGTACTAGTATTAAGCTACCAATTAATTTTACGCCATTACTACAACGTTTTCGTGTTGATAATTTCTAAAAAATATGTTAAATTCATCGACGAACGGACGATGGTTTGGGCGCCTGCTTCCGGATTTGCCCAACGTTGAATGAGGGCGCTACCGCAGAATCCGTAATCTAACGTCCCGCAAGCACCGGGCTTTCGGCGGTGCACGGCACACTGCCTCAATCCCTGGCGCGGCATGATTCAATCCGACATGACTTCTGTTGGATCTGATTTATTCGCACAAAAAAAAGTCCTTCCATATTTCAGAAAGGACTTTTCCCAAAGTAACCCCAATTTTACGTTTATCTCTTTATTACCCGTAAGGTTTTAACCACCTCACCTTGAGATACGATTACGTTGTAAACTCCGGATGGATATTTCTCTCCAAGTTTGATTGCGCTTGCTTCAGATGGAGCAATGTTGGCCGATTCAAGAAGTCTGCCTGTCATGTCATACATCTTCACATTGATGGTTTCGGTCATTGATGTTGTTACTTCAATCGAGAAACTGTCAGCAAACGGATTTGGATATGCGATCGCTCCAAATTCTGTTTTTTCAACTAGCTGCTCTTCGAATCTTGCAGAAGCTGCTCCCGGCGATGTAATTTCGCACGGCTCACCAAAATCAGAGAAAACACCTTTGGTCATCACTGCAACCCGTATGCTATACGGAGTTCCTTTGCTATAACCCGGAATTTGGTTGAATCTAAAGTAGTTGGTCGGTCTGATCGTGGTAATCACCGAATTGGTCAACATATTGGTCAACTCAAATTTGTAAGAGGTGGCATACTGAAGGCTTGGTGCAGAAACCGGCGTACTTGCCAGCGGTATTACCATTCCACATTCAACTATTGTTGGAACAGCCGGCGCGATAATCTCACACGGTGATCCGTATTCAGTGTAATCGCCTGTAGTTTTAACCGCCACTTCAACAAGGTAAGACGTGCCATAGGTAAATGTTTCAAGCATGCTGATTTTGAACCAGTTTCCAGGGCGAGTCAATACTTGCACCTGGTTTGGCGCAAGAGGATCGCTGGCGTTGGTAACTCTGAATCGGTACCCCGTTGCACCAGGTAAACTCGGCGATGCGATAAGTGTATTAACCGATGGAATAACGCTACCACAGAGCGTGATTTGTGCAGCTCCGCCATCAGCTAAGATAGCCGGTGAAGAAACCAAACATTCAGGTCCGTTATAGCCAAGCCACACGCCATTGCGTTGAAGTTCGATGGATATCCCGTAAGTAGTCGCATAATCGTAGTTATCCAGACTGGTTAAATGGAAATAGTATTGATAACGCTCTAAAATCTGCACTTCTTCTGTTTCTGTATTTCGAACATAGAATCTGTATCGAGTCATATGCGGAACGTACTGAGCAACGATCAGTGTACTTACACTTGGCAGTGTGCTTCCACATTGCGCTTCCGAAATTTGTGTTACGATTTGATTTCCTTCGTCGATTTCACCGTCGCAGTTGTCATCAACCCCATTGTATAGAATTTCAACCATCCCCGGATTGATGCTCGCAATGTTATCATCGCAATCATCGCCATTTAGAACGTGATTTTCAGGTGCGATACAAGCCTCGATTGCAGTCTCGGGATCGCCGTAACCATCACCGTCTAAGTCAAGGTAAAACACCGATACGATATTATCGGGATCATCGTCGTTGCAATCATCAGCATTAAGTGAATAGCCTGCCGGAACATCTTCGAGCGCTTCCACACATACCTGAATCAGATCGCCTGTTCCAAGTCCGTCGCCATCAGCATCAACATAGTACGAACCCAGCATGTTAACCGCCAGATCGGATCCGTTATCGGTTCCTGCAAATACCGGACTGCTGCTGGTAACCCGGATGCGATATCCGGAACCTGCGGGAGTACCTTCAGGAATCGCTGCAATGATGCTTCCGCTGGTAGTCGAATTCACAGTTCCAATCACAACCGGTGTGTCGAAACTTCCTGCGGCATCAGATAGTTCGGCGGTAAAGATATTGCTACCTCCGAAAGTTCCGTCTGTAGTGTAGTTTACGTTGAAATTTTCTTCTGGACAAAGCGGACTTTCAGCAGATATTCCGGTGACCTCGAGCGAGATGTCAAGAACGGTGTTGATTCGCGCCAAATGATTTCTTCCGGTTCCATTGTAGGCTGTAAAATCGCCACCAATCAAAACTTTACCATCACTCTGCATCGCGATTGCACGAACGGTATCGTTAGCTCCAGTCGTTGCAATCGGAGGTGAAATCAGCGTTCCGTTCGGATTCAATCTTGCAATGTAGTTTCGGCTTACACCATTCACAAGTGTAAAATCACCACCGACGAAAATTTTGCCATCACTTTCAATAGCAATTGCATGTACGGTATTGTTCATCACAGCTGAGAAACTCGCATCACGGGAACCATCGGCGTTAAGCCTTGCCAATCGCATCGCCGTAGCGCCATTGTAAAATGAAAAAGAACCGCCGATCAAAATTTTACCATCGCTTTGCAAAATCAATTCATTTACGCCACCGTTAGCACCGGTACCTGCTGAAAACGTATTGTCGAGCGATCCATCAGCATTTAGCCGTACGATATTTCCATTCGGGATTGCGTTAAATGACGTAAAAGCACCACCGATTAATATCTTTCCGTCGACAAGTACGATCACTGATTCGATACTGCCATTTGGCCCTGCTCCTACCGCAAACGATTCATCGAGCGTTCCATCGACATTAAGTCTGACGATTCGGTTTCTGACCGTATTATTAAACGAAATGAATGAGCCGGCAACAATGACCTTACCATTAGGCTGAACGGCAATGGCATTTACAGCATCGGCAGTTCCGACAGTATTTGCAAAGCTTGCATCAACTGAACCATCACTATTTAACCGAACAACGCCGCCTCTCGGAAGACCGTTGTATTGCGTAAACGATCCTCCAACAAGGATTTTTGCATCAGGCTGGATTGCAAGTGCACGAACACTTCCGTTTGAACCGGTTCCGGCAATGAATGACATATCGATCGTACCATCAGCATTTACCCGGACTAAATCATTTCGCTGTTGATTGTTAAAACTTTGGAAATTCCCGCCAATAATAGCTTTTCCATCACCTTGAATGATTAATACGTCAACCGGATCACTGACCCCCGTTGTTGGATTGAAATTCCCATCAACCGATCCGTTGGCGCTAATTCCGATTATACCTGATTTGGACATACCTGCAAATGAGTTGAACGCACCCGCGATTGCCAGATTGTTTGTAGGAAGAAGGCTGATTGAATAAACACCTGAATCAGGTCCTACCGCAGTATTGAAACCAAGGTCACGAGTACCATCGGCGTTGAGTTGAGTAAGGTAGTTAACACCGCTTCCGGCGAAATTCGTAAAGCTTCCACCCACCGTAATTTTACCATCGCTTTTGCGCATGATGGCACGTACAATATTATTTGCTCCCGATCCGGGATTAAACGAAGCGTCGAGCGCGCCATTGCTTTGTAGGCGTATAATCCGGTTGCGGCCGGTTGCCCCGAAAGATGTGAAATCGCCACCAGCTAAGATTTTGTCGTCAGCGTCGACTTCGATGGCATAAATGGCGCCGCTTAGACTTGTCCCGGTTACAAAACCGGCATCAAGCGAGCCATCAGTATTCAGGCGGGTGAGATAATTTCGGTTTGATCCGTTGTAGTTTGTAAAATGGCCACCGACCAGAATCTTTCCATCAGTGTGTACGGCGAGTGAATTAACATCACCATTCGGACCGACACCTGAGAATGAGTTGTCAATGCTCCCATCAGCATTTAGGCGGATTACCCGGTTGTGCGCCATTCCGTTGAACGTGGTAAAACTACCACCAACCAGAATCTTTCCATCCGACAGAACCAGAGTTGTCCTAACGGCGCTGCCCGCCCCCGAACCTACAGCAAATGAACCGTCAATCGATCCATCTGAATTGAGTCGGACGATTCGGTTTGCCACCGATCCGTTAAAAGACGTAAATGAACCACCTAAAATAATTTTTCCGTCGCTTTGCAGCGAGATCGAGGTAACCTGACTGTTGGCTCCCGATCCCGAGTTAAATGTCGCATCAAGCGAGCCATCTGCGTTTAGTCGCGCCACACGGTTTCGGTTCGCACCATTGTATAGCGTAAATAAGCCACTTACAATCATTTTCCCATCGGGTTGAACTACAGATTTAAGAATCGCCGCGTTGGTACCTGATCCGTTACCAAAACCTGTATCTGCGGCATTGTACGAATGGTCTAGCGACTCTGGTTGAGCAAACGCTGCAGTTGATGCGAAGGCAATAAAGAAAACGGATAATTGCCTGATGAGCAATTTGAGCTGTGTGGGACGCTTCAATCCATGTGCGTGCGCCACTGATTTGTAATTTTCAATCATAAGTAAAAAGTTGGTTATACATTTTCATTCTGATAAGCAGAATGGTTTGTTGCACAACACAAGCAGTAAGTTTATGTTTGAAAGGAGATAGAAGTAAGGCTAGTCAAACTTAGAAAATGACTACATGAGATAAAATACCTACTACTGGGTATTTTTGATTTTCTTAACAGATTGATAATCACTAACTTAACCCGACTAAAGCACTGAAAATCCAGATTAAATGCACGAATTAACATCTGATAATCAAAATCCATAAAAAAAGCCTCTCATTTCTGAGAGGCTTTTAAAAATTATGCTTGTCCGGTTGGACCAAAATTCAGCGGTATTGGCGCTTGCTCGGTGTCTTTGATTTCACCGTGTGCGACTTCAAAACGATGGATGTTTTCACCCATTGCTTTGAGCAACCTTTTTGCGTGCTGAGGCGTTAAAACGATTCTGCTTTTCACTTTCGCTTTCGGTGTTCCGGGCATGATGCATACGAAATCGACTACGAATTCAGAAGCTGAATGGTTAATGATAGCCAAGTTGGAATAAGTTCCTTCAGCCGTTGCCTCATCCAGTTCGATGTTAATCTGAGCCGGAGCTTGTTTTTGATCAGCCATAATTAATAATTATACTCTTCTTTATTAGCCATCATCTCGTTGTAATCCTCTTTAGAACCTACGATTGTGTTGTCGTATTCTCTCATACCTGTACCAGCAGGGATTCGGTGTCCAACGATAACATTTTCTTTCAATCCTTCAAGGTAATCAACTTTACCTGCTACTGCTGCCTCGTTCAACACTTTGGTAGTTTCCTGGAACGACGCTGCAGAAATAAACGATTTCGTTTGAAGCGACGCTCTGGTAATACCTTGAAGAACCGGAGTTGCAGTTGCGGTGATCACATCGCGGGCTACAACCAAATTCTTATCGTTGCGTTTCAACAATGAATTCTCATCACGCAATTCACGTGGTGAAATGATCTGACCTGGTTTCAGGTTAGCAGAGTCACCGGCATCTTCCACGACCTTCATTCCGTACAACTTATCGTTGTCGACAATAAAGTCTTTTGTGTGGATCAATTGCTCCTCAAGGAACAACGTATCTCCCGGATCTTCAACTCTAACTTTACGCATCATCTGACGGATAACAACTTCAAAGTGCTTGTCGTTGATCTTAACCCCTTGAAGTCGGTAAACTTCCTGGATCTCATTAACAAGATATTGTTGAACCGCAGCCGGACCTTGAATTCTCAAGATATCGTCTGGTGTAATTGCACCGTCTGACAAAGGAACACCTGCTCTAACGAAGTCATTTTCCTGAACAAGGATCTGGTTTGATAGTTTAACGAGGTACTTCTTGATCTCACCAAATTTAGATTCGATGATGATTTCGCGGTTACCACGTTTGATTTTACCAAATGAAACCACACCGTCAATTTCAGAAACAACAGCCGGGTTAGATGGGTTACGTGCTTCAAGAAGTTCAGTAATTCTTGGAAGACCTCCGGTAATATCACCTGCTTTAGATGAACGACGTGGAATCTTAACCAAAATTTTACCAGCTTTAATCTTCTCACCATTTTCAACCATAAGGTGTGCACCAACGGGAAGGTTGTATGATCTGATCAACTCGCCGTCGTTACCGTAAATAAGCAACGTTGGGATAAGCTTTTTGTTTCTTGATTCAGAGATAACTTTTTCCTGGAAACCGGTTTGCTCATCGATCTCAACCTGGAATGAATGTCCTTGTTCCAGATCTTCATAAGAAACCTTACCGGTAAATTCTGAGATGATAACTCCGTTGTACGGATCCCATTTCACGATAGTTGTCCCTTTTTCTACGATATCGCCGTCTTTTACAAAGATGCTTGAACCGTATGGAATGTTGTGTGTATTAAGAACGATGCCTGTTTTAACATCGACTAATTTAAGTTCTGTTGAACGTGAAACTACGATATCGCTTGTTCCACCTTCAGTATCCTCACCTTTTACAGTTTTAAGGTCTTCAATTTCAAGACGACCTGCAAACTTAGTGATGATGCTTGATTCTTCCGAGATGTTACCCGCAGTACCACCTACGTGGAAGGTACGAAGCGTTAACTGTGTTCCCGGTTCACCAATCGACTGAGCGGCGATTACACCTACAGCCTCACCTTTTTGAGTCATACGGCCAGTTGCAAGGTTACGACCGTAACATTTTGCACAAATACCTTTTAATGCCTCACATGTTAGTGGCGAACGCACTTCTACTCTTTCGATCGGGCTTTCTTCAATTGCCTTCACGGTAGATTCGACGATTTGCTGACCAGCTTCGATGATGACGTCGTTTGTCAATGGGTTGATCAAATCCTGAAGAACAACACGTCCTAGGATTCTTTCACCAAGAGTTTCAACGATTTCTTCGTTTTTCTTAAGGGCAGAAACTTCAACTCCACGCAATGTTCCACAATCGGTGCTGTTCACGATAACGTCTTGAGAAACGTCATGTAGCCTTCTTGTAAGGTAACCAGCATCCGCAGTTTTTAGAGCGGTATCGGCAAGACCTTTACGCGCACCGTGAGTTGAGATAAAGTATTCAAGGATCGACAGACCTTCCTTAAAGTTTGAAAGAATCGGGTTTTCGATAATTTCACCACCACCGGCAGTCGATTTCTTAGGCTTAGCCATAAGTCCACGCATACCTGTAAGTTGACGAATTTGCTCTTTAGATCCCCTCGCACCCGAGTCAAGCATCATGTAAACCGAGTTAAAACCTTGCTGATCTTCGCGGATGTTCTTCATTGCAAGCTCAGTAAGCAATGCGTTGGTAGAGGTCCAAACGTCGATTACCTGGTTGTAACGTTCGTTGTTTGTGATAAGACCCATGTTGTAGTTTGCCGAAATACCTTCAACCTGCTCACGTGCATCAGCGATAAGTTCGCCTTTTCTTTCCGGGATAATAATATCTCCAAGAGAGAATGACAATCCGCCGGTGAATGCAAACTTGTACCCCATGTCTTTCATGTTGTCAAGGAATGCCGCGGTAGTTGGTACATTGGTTACGCTAAGGATGCGTCCGATAATATCACGAAGCGACTTTTTGGTCAATACTTCGTTGATGAATCCGGCAGCTTCAGGAACAACCTCGTTAAAGAGGACACGACCTGCAGTTGTCTGGATGATTTGGTATACTAATTCGCCGTTTTCGTTGAAATCTTTAGCGCGGATTTTCACACGTGCATTAAGATCAAGACGACCTTCGTTGATCGCGATATTTACTTCTTCAGCCGAGTAGAATGTAAGGCCTTCACCTTTAATTTTAACGGCTTCAGTCGACAATCTTTCTTTGGTCATGTAGTAAAGACCCAAGACCATATCCTGAGAAGGTACTGTGATTGGCGCTCCGTTAGCCGGGTTGAGGATGTTGTGAGACGCAAGCATTAATAGTTGCGCTTCAAGAATAGCCTCAGGTCCTAGCGGCAAGTGAACAGCCATCTGGTCACCATCGAAATCGGCGTTGAAAGCCGTACAAACGAGTGGGTGAAGCTGGATCGCTTTTCCTTCGATCAGTTTTGGTTGGAAAGCCTGAATACCTAAACGGTGCAAAGTTGGAGCACGGTTAAGCAAGATTGGGTGACCTTTGATTACATTTTCAAGGATATCCCAAACAACAGGTTCTTTTTTGTCGATGATTTTCTTAGCCGATTTTACCGTTTTCACAATTCCGCGCTCGATAAGCTTACGGATCACGAATGGCTTGTAAAGTTCGGCAGCCATATCTTTAGGGATACCGCATTCGAAAAGTTTCAGTTCTGGTCCGACGACGATTACCGAACGTGCAGAATAATCGACACGTTTACCGAGTAAGTTTTGACGGAAACGACCTTGTTTTCCTTTCAATGAATCTGAAAGCGATTTCAATGGACGGTTTGATTCCGTTTTTACTGCTGATGCTTTTCTGGTGTTGTCGAAAAGTGAATCGACAGACTCCTGAAGCATACGTTTTTCGTTACGTAGGATGACTTCCGGCGCTTTGATCTCCATAAGTCTTTTCAGACGGTTGTTACGGATGATCACACGACGGTAAAGGTCATTTAGATCCGACGTCGCAAAACGGCCACCATCAAGTGGCACAAGAGGGCGAAGTTCAGGTGGAATTACAGGGATCACTTTCATGATCATCCACTCCGGACGGTTCTCGCGGTTTAAGTTTGATTCCCGGAAAGACTCGACTACTTGTAGCCTTTTAAGGGCCTCAGTCTTACGTTGTTTTGAAGTTTCGTTGCTTGCGCTGTGACGAAGCTCGTATGACAAAGCATCAAGGTCGATTCTAGCCAATAGATCCATGATACATTCGGCGCCCATTTTGGCAACGAATTTATTTGGATCGAAATCATCAAGATACTGGTTGTCTTGCGGCAAGGTATCAAGAATGTTTAAATATTCTTCTTCTGTAAGGAAGTCAAGCCTTTTTACAGCTTCGCCTTCGGCATTTTTAGCAATACCAGGCTGAATAACTACGTATCTCTCGTAGTAGATGATCATATCGAGCTTCTTTGACGGAAGGCCCAGGATATAACCGATTTTGTTTGGAAGTGAACGGAAGTACCAGATGTGAGCGATTGGCACGACAAGGTTGATGTGACCAACACGGTCGCGACGCACTTTTTTCTCGGTTACTTCAACACCACAACGGTCGCACACGATTCCTTTGTAACGGATTCTTTTGTATTTCCCACAAGCACATTCGAAATCCTTAACAGGACCGAAGATACGCTCACAGAAAAGACCGTCGCGCTCAGGCTTGTGCGTTCTGTAATTGATGGTTTCAGGTTTTAGGACTTCGCCCCTTGACTCGGCCAAAATTGATTCGGGTGATGCCAAACCAATAGAGATCTTGTCAAACCTTTTAACCGGGTTTTTATCTTTATTGTTGTTATTTCTATTGTTCATCATAGCGATTACTCTTGAAATGTTATTTGAAAGCCTATTGTTACCTTAAAGCCCTAGCCCTGATTGCAGTGGAAATCCTTTTTTGCTTTTGATAAAAAGTAAAAAAGATTGCAGCGGAAAGCAGGAAAAAGCTTCAAATTATTTTTAGTTATCGGCTAACAGTTTACCGCCCGAAGACCGCAAACCGTTAGCTGTTAACTATGTACTATTCCTCTAATCGAATGTCTAATCCTAAACCTTTAAGTTCATGCATTAATACATTGAACGATTCAGGAAGGCCTGGTTCTGGCATCGACTCACCTTTAACGATTGCTTCGTAGGTTTTAGCTCTACCGATAACGTCATCCGACTTAACAGTCAGGATTTCGCGTAGTGTGCTTGAAGCGCCATAAGCCTCGAGTGCCCAAACCTCCATCTCTCCGAAACGCTGACCACCGAATTGCGCTTTACCACCAAGTGGTTGTTGCGTAATGAGTGAGTACGGACCGATTGAACGTGCGTGCATTTTATCGTCGACCATGTGCCCAAGTTTCAGCATGTAGATCACACCTACGGTTGCCGGCTGGTGGAAACGTTCTCCGGTTCCTCCGTCGTAAAGGTAAGTATGTCCGAAACGCGGAATTCCGGCTTCATCTGTAAGTTCGTTGATCTGATCAAGAGTAGCTCCGTCGAAGATAGGTGTCGCGAATTTGCGTCCCAGGTTCTGACCGGCCCATCCGAGAACCGTTTCGTAGATCTGCCCAATGTTCATACGCGATGGTACACCAAGTGGGTTTAGTACGATATCTACCGGAGTTCCGTCTTCAAGGAAAGGCATATCTTCATGACGAACGATACGTGCAACAATACCTTTGTTACCGTGACGACCCGCCATTTTATCCCCTACTTTGAGTTTACGTTTTTTAGCGATGTAAACTTTAGCAAGTTTTAGGATACCTGCAGGAAGTTCGTCACCGACAGTGATTGTAAATTTCTCACGACGCAACGCACCCTGGAGGTCGTTTAGCTTGATCTTGTAGTTGTGGATAAGATCGTTGACCATTTTGTTGGTCTCGTCATCAGCCACCCATTGACCTTTGCTAAGGTGAGCGAAATCTTCAACAGCGTTAAGCATTTTCTGGGTGTATTTCTTTCCTTTTGGAAGTACTTCTTCACCAAGATCGTTCATGACACCTTGCGATGTTTTGCCGTTTACGATAGCGAAAAGTTTTTCGACCAATCTGTCTTTTAGTTCGACGAATTTGGTTTCAAACTCCATTTCAAGCGCGCCTAAATCATCTTTATCTTTAGAACGTTTGCGTTTGTCTTTAACTGCTCTTGCGAAAAGTTTCTTATCGAGAACAACACCGTGTAGTGATGGAGACGCTTTTAACGACGCATCTTTCACATCACCGGCTTTATCACCGAAGATCGCGCGAAGAAGTTTTTCTTCAGGTGTTGGATCAGATTCACCTTTTGGAGTGATTTTTCCGATAAGGATATCACCAGGTTTCACTTCGGCACCGATTCGGATCATTCCGTTTTCGTCAAGATCTTTGGTAGCTTCTTCAGAAACGTTCGGGATGTCGTTTGTAAGTTCTTCGTTTCCGAGCTTTGTATCACGCACTTCGAGAGAATAATCGTCGATGTGGATTGATGTAAAGATATCGTCGCGAACTACTTTTTCAGAGATCACGATAGCATCCTCGAAGTTGTATCCTTTCCATGGCATGAAGGCCACCTTTAGGTTACGACCAAGAGCAAGCTCACCGTTTTGAGTAGCATATCCTTCAGAAAGCACCTGTCCTCTTACAACGCGGTCGCCTTTTCTTACGATTGGCTTCAGGTTGATAGACGTACTTTGGTTGGTCTTTCTGAATTTGATCAGGTTGTATGTTTTTTCATCCGGATCAAAAGAGACCATTCTTTCTTCTTCAGTACGGTCGTATTTGATAGTAATGATGTTTGCATCAACGTATTCGACCGTTCCGTCGCCTTCAGCATTGATCAGAACACGTGAATCTGAAGCTACTTGTCTTTCAAGACCGGTACCAACGATTGGAGCTTCAGGACGCAATAGCGGCACGGCCTGACGCATCATGTTCGATCCCATTAGCGCACGGTTGGCATCATCATGTTCCAAGAAAGGAATAAGGGAAGCTGAAATCGATGCGATCTGGTTTGGAGCAACGTCTGTATAATGAATTTCGGTAGGTGACACAACCGGGAAATCGCCTTCTTCACGGGCAATTACATTTTCGGCTGTGATTGCACCGTTGGCATCCATTTCGATGTTTGCCTGAGCGATCATTTTACCTTCTTCTTCTTCAGCGCTAAGATAGATTGGTGTTGAAGTAAGATCAACTTTACCATTTTCTACTTTACGGTATGGTGTTTCGATGAATCCCATTCCGTTTACTTTTGCGTACACGCCAAGAGACGAGATAAGTCCGATGTTTGGTCCTTCCGGAGTTTCAATCGGGCAAAGACGTCCGTAGTGCGTATAGTGAACGTCACGAACCTCGAAACCTGCACGCTCACGTGAAAGTCCGCCTGGCCCTAGCGCAGAAAGACGACGCTTGTGCGTGATCTCGGCAAGAGGGTTGGTTTGGTCCATGAACTGAGAAAGTTGGTTTGTACCAAAGAACGAGTTGATTACCGACGACAATGTTTTGGCATTGATCAGGTCGATTGGTGTAAAGACTTCGTTGTCACGAACGTTCATACGCTCGCGGATGGTACGCGCCATACGTGCAAGACCGACGCCGAATTGTTGTGAAAGTTGTTCACCAACGGTACGTACACGACGGTTTGACAAGTGATCGATATCATCAATCTCAGCTTTTGAGTTGATAAGTTCGATCAGGTATTTTACGATGGTGATGATATCTTCTTTGGTAAGCACTTGCTTTTCCATTGGGATGTCAAGACCAAGTTTTTTGTTCATTCGGTAACGACCAACTTCACCTAAGTTGTAACGTTGATCAGAGAAGAACAATTTATCGATGATACCGCGGGCAGTTTCCTCATCAGGTGGTTCCGCGTTACGGAGTTGACGATAGATGTGCTCTACGGCTTCTTTTTCAGAGTTTGTCGGATCCTTTTGAAGCGTGTTGTGGATGATTGCGTAATCACCTTGGTTCGCATCTTCCTTGTGAAGAAGGATCGATTTTACGTTAGAGTCGATGATTTCTTCAACATTATCTTTGTCGATAATGGTGTCGCGGTCAAGGATGATCTCGTTACGTTCGATTGATACTACTTCTCCTGTATCCTCGTCTACGAAGTCTTCGTGCCAAGTATTCAGCACACGTGCAGCAAGACGACGACCGACATATTTCTTAAGTCCGGTTTTAGACACTTTGATTTCCTCAGCAAGGTCGAAAATTTCAAGGATATCTTTGTCGCGTTCGAAACCGATTGCACGGAAAAGTGTTGTAACAGGAAGTTTTTTCTTACGGTCGATATAGGCGTACATGACGCTGTTGATATCGGTTGCAAATTCGATCCACGATCCTTTGAACGGGATTACCCTTGCAGAATATAGTTTAGTTCCATTTGCGTGGAAAGACTGTCCAAAGAAAACACCTGGTGAACGGTGTAATTGTGAAACTACGACACGTTCTGCACCGTTGATAACAAATGTACCACTTGGCGTCATATACGGAATTGTACCAAGGTAAACATCTTGTACAATAGTTTCAAAATCCTCATGCTCCGGATCTGTACAATATAGCTTTAACCTTGCTTTAAGGGGAACGCTATACGTAAGTCCTCTCTCTATACATTCTTGAATGGTATAACGTGGTGGATCAACAAAGTAATCTAGGAATTCCAATACGAACTGATTTCTGGTATCAGTGATTGGAAAGTTTTCCATGAAGGTGTTGTATAAGCCTTCGTTGCCTCTTTCGTCGGATTTGGTTTCCAATTGGAAGAAATCCTTAAAAGATTTAACCTGAACATCCAGGAAATCCGGATAGTCAGGAATATTTTTAGTGGAGGCAAAATTCAATCTTTCAGTCTGATTTGTTATCATCAATGGACAAAATTTTGATTTTAAAAAAAAGTAATTGTTGTGTAGAACACTATGTATGATACTTTCTTTTTATTGTCAGTACATCTTAGAAATAAACCAAGTATCTGTTTATTCTTTCTTCGTAGTGACTAAAAGGTAAATTATAAACGCAAATAAATTCTGTGAATTTTATTATACGAAAAATGGTTTAGGCCCTTGGACGCGAGTCCAAGGCCTAAACCTAATCTTCAAAACCGTGTGGATTATTTAAGCTCAACAACAGCTCCGGCTTCTTCCAAAGATTTTTTAAGACCTTCAGCCTCATCTTTAGTAATGCCTTCTTTCACGTTTGCAGGAGCACCGTCTACTAAGTCTTTAGCTTCTTTTAGTCCAAGACCTGTAAGTTCTTTTACAGCTTTAACTACAGCTAGTTTAGAAGCACCAGCATCTTTAAGAACTACAGTGAATTCAGTTTGCTCTTCAGCAGCAGGAGCATCAGCACCACCACCAGCAGCAGGACCAGCAACTACAGCAGCAGCTGCAGGCTCGATTCCGTATTCTTCTTTAAGGATTGCAGCTAATTCATTAACGTCTTTAACTGTAAGGTTAACTAATTGCTCTGCGAATTGTTTCAAATCTGCCATTTTTTCTATCGATTTTAATAGTTTGTAAAAAAATATAATTTATTAAGTGCGCGCGTTTTCTATTATCCTTCTTTCTCAGATAATGTTTTAAGGATTCCGGCAATCTTACCACCACCTGATTTAAGGGCAGAGATAACATTTTTAGCAGGAGATTGAAGCAATCCGATAACTTCGCCAATAACTTCCTCTTTTGATTTAAGAGCGATTAACGCGTCGATCTGGTTGTCTCCGATAAATACTGCTTGGTGAATGTAAGCTCCTTTCAGGACTGGCTTATCCGATTTTTTACGGAATTCTTTTATGATCTTAGCAGGAGTGTTACCGTTCTCTGCGATCATGATTGAAGTGTTACCCGACAAGATAGTTGGCAAATCGCCATAATCGTTGTCAGATGCTTGCATTGCTTTCTCAAGCAATGTATTTTTAACTACTTCAAGTTTAACACCTGCTTTATAGCAAGCTCTTCTCAAGTTTGAAGTTGTCTCAGCATTTAAACCGGATATGTCTGCTACATAAACAACATTGGTCCCGGCTAACTGTGCAGTTAAATCTTCAATAACTTGTGATTTCTCTTCTCTTGTCATAATAAAAGTTGTTAACTACCAATTACACCGCTTTAGGATCCAGAGCAATCGCAGGACTCATTGTGCTAGACAAGTGAATGCTTTTGATGTATGTACCTTTAGCCGCAGTCGGTTTAAGTTTAATTAATGTTTGAATGATCTCTTGAGCATTGTCAGTGATCTTGTCAGCGTCGAAAGAGATTCTTCCGATACCAGCGTGAACGATACCGGTTTTGTCAACTTTGAAGTCGATTTTACCAGCTTTTACTTCAGCTACAGCTTTAGCAACATCCATAGTCACAGTACCAGTCTTCGGGTTTGGCATAAGTCCACGTGGACCTAAGATTCTACCTAAAGGACCTAATTTACCCATTACAGCAGGCATAGTAATGATAACATCAACATCTGTCCAACCGTCTTTGATCTTTTGAAGATACTCGTCTAAACCTACGTAGTCTGCACCAGCAGCTTTAGCTTCAGCTTCTTTATCCGGAGTTACAAGTGCAAGAACGCGAACGTCTTTACCTGTTCCGTGAGGAAGTGTTACAACTCCTCTTACCATTTGATTTGCTTTACGTGGATCTACACCCAAACGAACAGCGATATCAACTGACTCGTCAAATTTTGCAGAAGCGATCGACTTTACAAGAGCCGAAGCATCTTTTAGTGAGTAAAGTTTGTTCTTCTCAATTTTTGATGCAGCCTCTTTTTGCTTTTTTGTCAATTTTGCCATGTCTTTACGCTTGTTTTAACGGAGAGTCTCCAGTTATAGTTATACCCATAGACCTAGCTGTACCTGCGATCATGCTCATAGCAGCCTCAACGGTAAAAGCATTTAAATCAACCATTTTATCGTCGGCGATAGCGCGGATCTGATCCCAGTTCACGCTTGCCACTTTTTTACGATTAGGTTCACCGGAACCGGACTTTAGTTTTGCAGCTTCCATTAACTGAACTGCAGCTGGTGGAGTTTTTACAACGAAGTCGAATGACTTATCTTTGTAAACCGTGATTTGCACAGGGCAAATTTTACCGGCTTTATCCTGGGTTCTCGCATTAAACTGCTTACAGAATTCCATGATATTTACTCCAGCGGCTCCTAAAGCAGGTCCAACCGGTGGCGATGGATTCGCAGCACCTCCCTTAACTTGTAGTTTAACTACTTTACTAATCTCTTTAGCCATTGTTTAAATAATTTGCAACAATCAGTGGAAGCGGATTGTCGCGTGTTTATAATAGTGTAACAAATTATACTTTTTCAACCTGCATAAAGCTGAGTTCAAGCGGTGTCTTTCTTCCGAAGATTTTCACCATTACCTCAAGTTTACGCTTCTCGTCATTTATCTTTTCGACCGTTCCATTGAAACCGTTGAAAGGTCCGTCGATTACTTTGATTGTTTCACCAATATTGAAAGGAATCGCGTGGCTGTCGGTATTAACCGCCAGTTCGTCAACTTTACCAAGCATTCTGTTGACTTCAGAAACACGTAATGGCACAGGCTCTCCATTTTTGGTTTCGCCCAGGAATCCGATTACACTGGTAATTGATTTGATGATATGTGGAATTTCACCGGTAAGGTTAGCTTCAATCATTACATATCCAGGAAAGTAAACTCTGTCTTTAGTGATCTTTTTTCCGTCTCTTACTTGGACAACTTTTTCGGTTGGAACAAGTACTTGCGAAATATAATCAGACATTCCCAAACGGTTGATCTCAGTTTCGATATAAGCTTTAACCTTATTTTCCTGACCGCTTACTGCCCTTACTACATACCATTTTTTAACATTAGTTTCAGTCATCACAATAGAATTAAGCATTTATCCAGTTAAAGAATCCCGCAAGTGCCTTCGCGAAAAGCTCATCCACACCCCAAGTTGCCAAAGCGAAAACCACAGAAAATACAGCAACAATAATTGTCAGACGCTGCACTTCAGCCCATTCCGGCCAGGTAACATTGGTACGTAATTCTTCGAATGCTTCAGATATATAATTAAATACCTTCATTGTGTTTATTTTTTAGTGGCACGGGCGGAGGGATTCGAACCCCCATCAACGGTTTTGGAGACCGCTATTCTACCCTTGAACTACGCCCGTTCATTAAAAACCAGTAGCCTCCTCAGAAGCTACTGGTTTCTGGATATTCAGTTATAATTACTCAACGATTTCAGTAACCTGACCTGCACCAACTGTTCTACCACCCTCACGGATAGCGAAACGTAGACCTACGTTCATTGCAATTGGGCTAAGCAACGCTACATCAATTGTAAGGTTGTCTCCAGGCATAACCATTTCAACACCTGCAGGAAGTGAAATAACTCCTGTTACGTCAGTTGTACGTACGTAGAACTGTGGACGGTAGTTGTTGTGGAATGGAGTGTGACGTCCACCTTCTTCTTTTTTCAAGATGTAAACCTCAGCTTTGAATTTAGCGTGTGGCTTAACAGATCCTGGCTTGATGATAACCATACCTCTTTTGATATCAGCTTTATCGATACCACGTAGCAATAGACCTACGTTATCTCCAGCCTCACCTCTGTCAAGGATTTTACGGAACATCTCAACTCCAGTGATAGTAGAAGTCAATTTCTCAGCTCCCATACCGATGATTTCAACAGCATCACCTGTGTTAGCAACACCAGTTTCGATACGTCCTGTTGCAACAGTTCCACGACCAGTAATCGTGAAAACGTCTTCAACTGGCATAAGGAAAGGCTTAGCTACGTCACGTACCGGCTCTTCGATCCAGCTGTCAACAGCTTCCATCAATTCAAGAATTTTTGGAACCCATGTAGCATCTCCGTTCAATCCACCAAGAGCTGAACCTTGGATAACTGGTCCGTTATCACCATCATATTCGTAGAAAGACAATAAGTCTCTGATTTCCATTTCAACTAGCTCTAAAAGCTCAGCATCATCAACCATATCCACTTTGTTCATGAATACAACCATTCTTGGAATACCAACCTGGCGTCCTAGAAGGATGTGCTCACGTGTTTGTGGCATTGGTCCGTCTGTAGCAGCAACAACAAGGATAGCACCGTCCATCTGAGCAGCACCAGTAACCATGTTCTTAACGTAATCCGCGTGACCTGGACAATCTACGTGTGCGTAGTGACGGTTAGCAGTTTCGTATTCAACGTGAGATGTATTAATAGTAATACCTCTTTCTTTTTCTTCAGGAGCGTTATCAATCTGGTCGAAAGATTTAGCTGCATTCTTAGAAAAACCAGCTTCAGTCAATACTTTAGATATCGCTGCAGTAAGTGTAGTTTTTCCGTGGTCAACGTGACCAATGGTACCTATATTTAGGTGCGGTTTACTTCTGTTAAAAGTTTCTTTTGCCATTTTAATTAAAATTAAACTTAGTTATATATTTATTCAGTGTCCAATAATACAGTTTGAGCCAATGACGGGATTTGAACCCGTGACCTCTTCCTTACCAAGGAAGCACTCTACCCCTGAGCTACACCGGCAGTATCTTTTCCCTTTTAAATCTCAATTTTCATCAAGATCAAAAACGCCTCGCGATGCTCAGCCAATCATTCCCGTTCGCGCGAATCACTTTTACAATTCGCTAAAGCAATGCTTTACCAGACTTCTCTGACCCGCTTACTTAAGTAAAAGCCTGAAATCTGTCATCCA
>JADGMW010000268.1_pt2 | contig 20730 bp, 13 predicted proteins | sample 8641801 | NCBI WGS metagenome assembly JADGMW01 (sample SAMN16272018, study PRJNA661076) | feces metagenome | isolation source: fecal sample from diarrhoea affected cattle A | host: Bos taurus | place: South Africa: Lokaleng Village, Mahikeng | collected 2019-09
GCCCGCGCCGACCGCCGCATCCGCCCCGCTGCCGGCGACGTCCGCACGGACCGCGCCGCCCCCGTCGCCCGCCCGGCCGCGCGCCTCCGCACCCGCGGACGTGCGGCGGATCGACGCGCCCCCGGCGGGGACCGCCGAGCCCGCCCGCCCGTCCCCGTGGGCGCAGTGGCGCGCGCGGTACCGCGGACAGATGGGGATGTCGGCGGCGACCCTGGGCATCGGGGCGACCGTCGTCGTGTTGATGCTGCAGACCGGCTTCGGCTCGCCCGTGATCGGGCCACTCGTCCCACCGGTCGCCGACCCCGTGGCGGCCCCCGCGGAGGATCCGACGGCGGCCCTGCAGGCCGAGCTCGCCGAAGCCGTGACGGCGGAGGCGTGGCCCGACCTGCGTCCGTCCCTCGACGAGGTGATGGCGGCATCCTCCAGCGCCAATCCCGCGCACGATTGCTTCGCCCCCGACGTGCCCATCGACGCCGGCCGATGCACGTGGGGGGATGCGGATGCCGCGCGCCACATGTATCTCGTGGGCGACTCGACGGCGATGTCGTACGCGCCGGCGTTCAAGAAGCTGGCGGAAGACAGCGGCGGCGCGTGGCGCATCACGACGGTGGGACTGTACGGATGCCGCTTCACCGACGTGCTCGTGCAGAACCCCGACCCCGCCGTCATGGCCGCCTGTCCGCAGCGCAAGCTCGACGTGCGCGCGCTCGCGGGGGCCGACCCCGCCGACCTCGTGGTGGTGTCCAACGCGTACACGCTGGGCCGCACGGTCAACGGACGCGACCTGTCGCCGGCCGATCTGCTCGCCGCGACGCATGCCGAGCTCTCCACGTATGGCGCGGGCGGCGTCGTGTACCTCGCGCCGCCGCCCCAGGGCGGCGACCTCGCGCGCTGCTTCTCCCCGGTGACGGGCCCCGCGCAGTGCCTGACGGCGGTCGACCAGACGTGGCGCGACATGCACGCGGCGGCCGAGGCGACGGCCGCCGCCACGGACGCCCACGCGATCGGCTCCCTCGAGTTCAGCTGCTGGCAGGATGCGTGCCCCGCCTTCGCCGGTGGCCTGCCGATCCGCTACGACGCCACCCACCTCACGGTGCCGTACGCGGAGCACATCACGGCATTCCTGTCGTGGAGTCTGGGCGTGCGCGGGCTCCTCTGAACCGTTCACCGCAGTCCCCTCGCCGGCCGAACGTGCCGGAAACGGCATGAACCGATATCAGATGGCGGAACGGTTCGGCAAGCGTGACCGGCAGGTGGCGGGCGGTCGAGTACCTCCCGCTAGGCTGAGGGTTCCGCCCGCATCGACGGGAATTCCGGCTCGTTTCCGCCCCGGGGAGGCAGACGTAGCGTGAGGTCGTTCACATGGCTGCGACGACGCCGCCGGACGCTGATGTCCGCCGGTGTCGTCACCGTCTCCGCGATCGCCGTCACCACGATGGCCGTCGCCTATCAGGGCTTCCCCACCACCGAGGTCGACCTCCACGACGGCGGCGTCTGGATCACCAAGCAGTCCAGCGTGCTGGTGGGGCACTTCAACCATGAGTCGCGCGTGCTCGACGCCGGCCTGCGCGCCGCGAGCGACGAGTACGACATCCTCCAGGAGGGCTCCACCGTCCTCGTCCTGGATCAGGCGGAGTCCACCGTGACGGCCGTCGACCCCGCGATGGTCATGCTCACGGATGCCGCCGACATCCCCGCCGGCGCCAAGGTCGCGCTCGGGGGGCCGACGATGGCCGTGCTCGACCCGGCGTCGGGTTCGCTGTGGGTCGCCCCGGCCCGCGCTGCCGGAGGGTTCACGGTGGAAGGCGTCGAGCCGGTGACCGAACTGGGCAAGGGCGCCGACGTCGCGGTCGGCCGCGACGGCACCGTCTACGGCGTCTCGGCGGAATCCGGCGAGATCGTCACGGTGCCCGTCACCGCCGACGGCGAGACGGGGGATGCCGCCCGCCGCGGCATCGAGGGCGTCGACGCGAACGCCGAACTGTCCATCACGGTCGTCGGCACGACGGCGGCGGTGCTGGATGCCGACACCGGCACGGTGCACACCACCGGGGGCCTGCGCACCGAAGTGGACGGGGCCGAGTCCGCCGTCCTGCAGCAGCCCGCCGCGACCGGCGATGCGCTCGTGCTGGCCACCGCATCCGACGTCGTGCGGGTGCCCTTCGACGGTGCCGAACCCTCCACGACCCCGTCCGGCGCAGGGGAGGGGGCGCCCACGGCGCCGGTGACCCTCGCCGGCTGCACGTATGCCGCGTGGAGCGGCTCGGGTGCCTTCGTGCGCGACTGCTCCGGCGACGCGAACGACCTCACGATGCAGATCGAAGACCTCGAGCCCACCGCGCAGCTGCGCTTCCGGCAGAACCGCGACGTCGTGATCCTCAACGACGTCGCAGGCGGCGCCGCGTGGATGGCCACCGACGCGATGCAGCGCGTGGACAACTGGGACGACATCATCCCGCCCGAGGGCGAGTCCGAAGAGGACGAGCAGACCACGGAGGAGACCGTCGAGACGACACTCCCCGAGCGCACCGAGGTCAACACCCCGCCGATCGCCGTCGATGACGACCTCGGGGTGCGCCCGGGCCGCACGACGGTCCTGCCCGTGCTGGACAACGACACCGACGCCGACGGCGACATCCTCGTCGTGACCCTGCCCGACGGGGAGCCCGGGCTCGGCGAGGTGCAGCCGATCCACGACGGCTCCGCGCTGCAGATCGCGGTGCCCGAGGACGGATCGGGCTCGGAGACCTTCCGCTACGAGATCGATGACGGCCGCGGCGGCACCGACACCGCCAATGTCCGGCTGAACGTGCGCGGCTGGGACGTCAACGCGCCGCCCGAACCCAAGCGCGTCACGACGGTCGTCGTCGAGGCCGGCGGCGCGATCACGTACAACGTCCTGCCGGATTGGACCGACCCCGACGGCGACGAGGTCTTCCTCGCCTCGGTCGTCCCCGCCGAAGGCGATGAGGCCGACTTCACCGCCGACGGCCGCATCACCTACCGTGCGATCGGCGGCACGCAGGGGCGCAAGGACGTGCCCATCATCGTGTCCGACGGCTCGGAGGTCACCGAGGGCATCGTGCGCTTCGACGTGCGTCCCGCCGGCTCCACCGTCCCGGTCACCAACGCCGATCACGTCGTCGTCCGCGCCGGGCAGTCCGCGACCGTCGCCCCGCTGTCCAACGACACCAGCTCCGGCCGGGAGACCCTGCGCCTGACGCGGGTGGACGAGGTCCCCGGCGCCGAGATCGTCCCCGACTACCCCAACAAGACCTTCACGTTCCGCTCCTCCGCGCCGGGCACGTACTACGCGCAGTACCTCGTGGCCGCCGGCCCCAACGCCGTGCCGGGCCTCGTGCGCATCGACGTGCTCCCCGACGCCGACACCGACCTGCCGCCCGTCGCGGTGCGCGATGTGGCGCTCCTGCCCAGCGGCGCCGACGTGCTCGTCAACGTCCTCGCGAACGACAGCGACCCCTCCGGCGGCATCCTCGTCGTGCAGTCGGTGACGGTGGATCCCGCCAGCGGCATCTCGGTGGCGGTCATCGGCCACGAGACCCTGCGCATCACCGACCAGTCGGCCCTGAGCGAGCAGACGCGCATCTCCTACCGCATCTCCAACGGCCAGCAGACCGCGGAGGGCGAGGTCGTCGTCATCCCGGTGCCCGCGCCCGATCAGCTGCGCCCGCCGGTGGCCAGCGACGACACGGCCGTCGTCCGCGCCGGCGATGTCGTCACCATCCCGGTTCTCGACAACGACTACCACCCCAACAACGACACGCTGCGCCTCGCCCCCGACCTCGTGGAGCCGGTGCCCACGGCCGAGGAGGGCACGATCTTCGTGTCGCAGGACACCGTGCGCTTCCGGGCGAGCGATGAGCCGGGCACGGTGTACGCCACCTACGAGGTGGAGGACTCCACCGGCCAGAAGGACGCCGGATACGTCACGATCCAGGTGCTCCCCGTCGACACCGAGACCAACCAGGCCCCGCGTCCCCGCGACATCACCGGGCGCGTGCTGGCGGGGTCGGAAGTGCGGATCCCGGTGCCGCTGGACGGGCTCGACCCCGACGGCGACTCCGTGGAGCTGATGGGCATCGACTCCGCCCCGTCGAAGGGCCGCGTCAGCGAGGTCGGTGCGAACTTCCTCACGTACGAGGCGTTCGAGGGCGAGACCGGGCCGGATGCGTTCACCTACCGCGTGCGCGACCGCTTCGGCGCCGAGGCGATCGCGTCGATCCGCGTGGGCATCGCCCCGGCGGAGGCGGCCAACCAGGCCCCCTACGCGGTGAAGGATGCCGTCGTCATGCGGCCCGGCCGCGAGGTGGCCGTGCCGGTGCTGGCGAACGACTCCGATCCCGAGGGCGATGCGCTGACCCTCGTCTCCGACGGCCTCATCATGGCCGACACCGGCGGCCTGGAGGCGCGGGTGCTGGGCGACCGCGTGGTCGTCACCTCCCCGGGCGAACCGGTCGAGACGAGCCTGCAGTACACGATCCGCGACGCCCGCGGCGCCGAGGCGCGGGCCGTCCTGCAGGTCACCGTGGCCGAAGACGTGCCGCTGCAGCGTCCGATCGCCCGCGATGACCGCGTGCGCCCGTCCGACGTGGAGGAGGAGGACTCCGTCGACCTCGACCTGCTCGCGAACGACGAAGACCCCGACGGCACCGTGGACGCGCTGGAGATCTCGGTGGATGCCGCGGGCGCGCGCGTGCTGGAGGACGGCGTCGTGCGGCTGCCGATCCTCGAAGAGGCGCAGCTGGTGACCTACACGATCACCGACCGCGACGACCTCACCGCCTCCGCGTTCATCCACGTGCCGGGGCTGCGCGACCTGCCCCCCGTGCTGATCTCCACCGAGGGCGTCGAGGTTCAGAGCGGGGAGACCATCAGCATCCCGCTGTCCGAGCACGTCCGCGCCGCCGGGGGCCGCGACGTCGTCATCACCGAGGCGGCCAAGGTCAGCGCCACGCACGCGAACGGCGCCCCGCTCGTGGAGGACGAGAAGACGCTCGTCTACACGTCGGCCGACGGCTACTTCGGTCAGGACGCCATCACGTTCGAGGTCACCGACGGCACCGGCCCCGACGACCCCGAGGGGCGCAAGGCGACGCTCACGCTGCCGGTCACGGTGCTGCCGCCGGACAACCAGCAGCCGACGTTCGTCAACGGTCAGATGGACGTCGCCCCCGGGGAGGACGCCACCGGCCTCGACCTCGTCGCACTCACCACCGACCCGGACGAGGGCGACCTCGAGGGGATGCGGTACACGATCGTGGGCGGATCGCCCAGCGGCATGAACGCCTCCGTCGACGGTCAGACGCTGCGGGTCAGCGCCGACGCCGACACGCGCAAGGGCACCACCGCCGAAGTGCGGGTGCGGATCGACGACGGCGAGACCGATCCCATCGACGGCACCGTGACGGTGCGGGTGACCGCATCCACGCGCCCCCTCCCCACGGCCAACGACGATGTGCTGCCCGAGGCCGATCAGGGCCGTACGATCTCGGTTCCGGTGCTCGCGAACGACTTCAATCCGTTCCCCGAGACTCCGCTGAAGGTCGTCGCCGCCGCCACCGAGACCGGCGAGGGAGTCGCCGAGGTCAGCGGCGACCAGGTGTCGGTCACGCCGTCGGCGAGCTTCTTCGGCACGATGGTCGTCCGCTACCGCATCCAGGATGCGACGGCCGATGTCGACCGCGAGGTGGAGGGCCGCATCCGCCTCACCGTGCAGGGCAAACCGGACGCGCCGGGCGTGCCGACGGTCTCGAGCGTGCAGGACCGCACGGTCGTGCTGTCGTGGACGCCGCCGCCGAACAACGGCGCCCCGATCACGGGGTACACCGTGACCTCGACGGCGGGGAACTACACGCGGGAGTGCCCCGCCACCACGTGCACGCTGAGCGGGCTGACCAACAACGTCGAGTACAACTTCGTCGTCACCGCCACCAACCGCGTCGGGGAGTCCGACCCGTCGGCCCCGTCGGAGACGGCGCGTCCCGACGCGCGCCCCGACACCCCGGCCCCGCCGACGCTGCGCTTCGGTGACCGCTCGCTGAACGTGGCGTGGACGACCCCCTCGACCCCGGGATCGCCGGTGGAATCCTTCACGCTGGAGATCTCGCCGGCACCGCCCTCGGGGGTCACGCAGAAGACCGCGTCGGGCAACTCGCTCGTGTGGGAGGGGCTGGAGAACGGCACCGCCTACCAGGTGCGCGTGCAGGCGCACAACCGCGCGCCCGAGCCGTCGAGCTGGAGCGGGTACTCCGCGACGGAGATCCCCGCCGGTCCGCCGGCCGCGCCGGGGGCACCTTCGACGACGCGACTGGACCCGGTCGGCTCGCAGGCTCAGCTGCAGGTGTCGTGGGCGGCCCCGAACCCCAACGGCGACGCCATCGCGGAGTACCGCCTCAACGTGCGCGGCGGGGAGAACCGCACGATCACGGGCATCAGCCCCAGCGCGACGTCGCAGGCCGTCGTCGTCCCCGCGTCCGCGACCGACTACACCTTCACCGTCGAGGCGCGGAACAAGGCCGGATGGGGCCCGGCGAGTGCGCCCTCCGCGCCGCGCCGCGCCTTCACACCCCCGGGCGCTCCGCAGGGCGTGAGCGCGTCGACCCCCGCGGCGGACAACTCCATCCATGTGGCGTACCAGGAGGCCGCGCGCAACGGCGCCGACGCGGGCGCGATCCGCTACGAGTACAAGCTCAACGGCGGCGGGTGGGCACCGCTGAACGGCAACCGCATCACGAGCGGCATCTCCAACGGCTCCGCCTACACCGTGACGCTGCGCGCCGTGACGACGCAGGACGGCACGACCTACGCCAGCCCCGACTCCAACACGACGGGGCAGGTCATCCCGTACGGACCGATCCAGGCACCCGGTGCCGATGCGCGGGCCAGCGGCACGCAGATCGAATTCACGTGGCGCCCGCCCGCGGCGAACGGGCGCAACATCACGAAGATGGAGATCCGCATCGACAACGGCAGCTGGCAGGGCGTCAGCGTCAACGGCGGCTCCACGACCCGCAGCTTCGGGCACTCCGAGCGGCACACGATCGAGGTGAAGGCGACGGATGCGGCGGGTCAGACGTCCACCGCGAGCGCTGCCGCCGTCACCGCCGACCCGCCGAAGCAGCGCGCGTGGGTGTCGAAGGGGAGCGGGGTGAACAACGGCGAATGCTCGTCGTCGTCGTGTGCCTACTTCGTGCTCAACACCGAGAACTTCCCGGCCGGGAACTATCGCGTGTACTGCAACAGCAATGTGAGCGGCGAGTTCGCCGGCGGGGCGTCGTGGAACATCCCGCGCGACGGCCGCATCCAGCTGGGCTGCTTCTACGGCCGACCGGGAACCGAGGTCTGGGTGCGCATCCAGGGCTGGGGCGACTCGGAGAAATTCACCTGGCGATAGTGACGAGAACGAGGATGACCGCATGACCATGACCCCCGACCAGGCCGCCTGGTTCGAGACCACTTTCACGCGCCTGGTGGACAACGTCGACCGCGCCCTGATGGGCAAGCGCGAGGTCGTCAGCCTGGTGCTGTCGGCGATGCTCGCCGAAGGACACGTGCTGCTGGAGGATGCGCCGGGCACCGGCAAGACGAGCCTGGCCAAGGCCCTGGCCGCCACCGTGCAGGGCACGAGCGCCCGGATCCAGTTCACGCCCGACCTGCTGCCCTCCGACGTCACCGGCGTGACGATCTACGACCAGGCCAGCCACAAGTTCGAGTTCCACCGCGGCCCCGTGTTCGCCTCGATCCTGCTCGCCGACGAGATCAACCGCGCCTCCCCGAAGACCCAGTCGGCGCTGCTGGAGGTCATGGAGGAGTCGCGCGTGACCGTCGACGGCGTGCCGCACGAGGTGGGCCGGCCGTTCCTGGTCATCGCGACGCAGAACCCCATCGAGCAGGCCGGCACGTACAAGCTCCCCGAGGCCCAGCTCGACCGCTTCCTGATCAAGACCTCCATCGGCTACCCCGACCTCGCGATCGCCGAGCGCATCCTCGCCGGCGCCGCCGACCGCAACCCGTCCGCCAGCCTGCCGGCACTGATCACGACCTCCGCCGTCGCCGACATGGCCGACCTCGCCGCGAGCGCCCACGTCGAGCCGGCCGTTCTGCGCTACATCGCGCAGCTGGCCGAGGCCACGCGCACCGACCCCTCCACCCGTGTGGGCGTCTCGGTGCGCGGGTCGCTCGCGATGGTGCGCATCGCCAAGGTGCGGGCAGCCTCGCAGGGTCGCCACTACGTCGTGCCCGACGACGTCAAGGAGCTCGTGGCGCCGGCGTGGACGCACCGACTCGTGCTCGACCCGGAGGCGGAGTTCAGCGGCGTCACCCCCGCGACCGTGATCGCCCGCACGCTCGAGTCGATCCCGGCGCCGCAGGCGAGGTCCGCGGCCTGATGACGAGCGAGACGCTGGGCACCACCGTGCCCGCCGGTACCACGCGCACGGAGGCGCTGCGTGAACTCGCCGCGCCCCTGGCGGCGCGCGTGCTGCGCGGGGCGCGGGAGGTGCTCGGCGTCGTGCGGCCGCTGGGCTGGGTCGTCTTCGTCACGGCGGTCGTCCTGTGGATCACCGGGCAGATGCTCGGCTGGCACGAGCTCATCGTCGCGGCCCTCGTGCTGGCCGCCGTGCTCGTGATCTGCGCCGGATTCCTCATCGGCCGCACCGACTACGACGTGGGCCTGGACCTCACCCGCACGCGCGTGGTCGTGGGGGAGCGGGCCGTGGGCGCGCTGAGCCTGGCGAACACCGGGTCGCGGGCCATCCTGCCCTCGCGCGTCGTGCTGCCCGTCGGCGCCGGCCGCGGCGAGTTCGCGGTGAAGCGTCTGGCGCCCGGCGAGGAGGCCGAGGAGCTGTTCGCGATCCCCACGAATCGTCGTGCCGTGCTCGCCGTCGGACCCGTCAGCGTCGTCCGCGGCGACCCCCTCGGGGTGTTCGAGCGCGTGCACCGCCGCGACGAGCCGGTCGACCTGTACGTGCATCCCCGTACCGTGCTGTTCGACGGACAGTCGCTCGGGTTCCTCCGCGACCTGGAGGGCCTCCCCACCACCGACCTCTCCCGCGATGACATCTCCTTCCACGCCCTGCGGGAGTATCAGCCGGGCGATGACCGCCGGAACGTGCACTGGCGCTCGACGGCGCGCACGGGCACGCTCATGGTGCGGCAGTTCGAGGAGACCCGGCGCTCCCACTTCGTGATCGGGCTGTCGCGCAATCCGGGCGACTACGCCGACGCGGACGAGTTCGAACTCGCCATCTCGGCGGCCGGATCGCTCGGCCTGCGCGCACTGCGGGACTCCCAGCGCGTCGAGGTGCGCGTGCAGGGCGCCGAGCTGCCCTCCGGCACCGGCAAGCAGTTCCTGGACGGGCTCTCGGGGCTGTCGTACGCGCGTGGGCGCACGGGCGACATCGTCGATCTGGCCGGCCACATCTCGGCCACCGCGCCGGCGGCCAGCGTGGTCGTGCTCCTGTGCGGCAGCGCCGTGGATGCCGCCCGCCTGCGCGTCGCGTGCGGTCGCGTGCCCTTCGGCGCCCGCGCGCTGGTCGTCGTCGCCGACACGACGCTGGATGCGCCGGCCCTGCGCCGCATCGCCGACGCCGACGTCCTCTCCCTCGGTGCCGTGGACCAGCTGCCCTCGGCCCTCGCGCGGGTGCTCGCATGACCGCGCCCGCCCGCCCCGACGGGGAGCCTCGCGTGATCGGCGGTCTGGAAGTGCGCCGGTGGGCGCTGGATCTGGGGGCGACGGCCCTGCTGCTGGGCGTCGGGATCGCCGGTTTCTGGCCGACCTTCGGCGGGCCGGCGTACCTGCCCGCCGCGGTGGGCGGACTGATCCTGGGCCTGGCCATCGCCGCCGGAGCCACGTGGCGGCGCTGGGGCGTGCTCGTCATCGCGGGTCTCACCCTCGCCGCGTACATCCTCTTCGGCACCGCCCTGGCGGTGCCGCACGTGGGGCTCCTGGGGTTCATCCCGACGCCGGAATCCCTGTGGCGCCTGGTTCTCGCGGTCGTGACGTCGTGGAAGGAGCTGCTCACCACCGTCGCGCCCGTGGGCACCGGCGACAGTCACCTCGTGGTGCCGTTCTTCCTCACCCTCGTCGCCGCCGTCCTGGTGGCAAGCCTCGCCCTGCGCGTCCGGCCGGCGGCGTGGGCCCTCGTCCCCGCGGTGGCCTACCTCATCGCCCAGATCGCGCTGGGCACCGTGGAACCGGCCGCCCCGATCGTTCAGGGCGTCGTCTTCGCCCTCGTCGCGGCCGTGTGGATCGCCGTGCGTCAGGCATGGCAGCCCGTCCGCGCGGCCATCTCGGTGGGGGAGGGTGGCGAGCCCACCGGGATGCTCGCGCGCCGCCTAATCGCCGGGGCCGCGGTTCTGGCGCTGGCCACCGGCGCGGGCGTCGCCGCCGGCGCGGCCGCCGCGCCCGAGGGCCCGCGCTACGTCCTCCGCGACGTCGTCATCCCTCCGTTCGACGTGCGGCAGTACCCCAGCCCGTTGCAGTCCTTCCGCGGATACGTGCGCGACTTCGCCGACGAGCCGCTGTTCACCGCGTCGGGTCTGCCCGAAGGGGGCCGCATCCGCCTGGCCACGATGGACGCCTACACCGGAACCGTCTACAACGTCGCCGACGACGGCGCCGGATCCTCCAGCGCGTTCACGCCGGTGCGCAGCATCATGTCTCCCGATGCCGAGGGCACCCCCGCGACGATCCGGATCCAGATCGAGGGCATGCGCGGGGTGTGGCTCCCGGATGCCGGGGCCGTGCGTTCGATCGCCTTCGACGGGCCGCGCGCCGACGACCTCCGCCGCAGCGCGTACTACAACGACGCCACCGGGACCGGCGTCGTCACGATGCGCCTCGGCGAGGGCGACGCCTACACGCTGGAGACCCTCCTGCCCGGCGACCCGAGCGACGAACGGCTGGCCGACGAGACCTTCGCGCCGCTGCGGATGCCCAAGCAGAAAGGCGTGCCGCCGGAATTCGCCGAGATCGCCTCCGACATCGTCGGCGACGCCGCGACCCCGATCGAGCAGGTGCGGGCCCTGGAGCAGACCCTGTCGCAGGACGGATTCTTCAGCCACGGGCTGGAGGGACAGGTGCTCTCGCGCGCCGGCCACGGCGCCGAGCGCATCGCGACGCTGCTGCGCGGTGACCAGTGGATCGGCGACGACGAGCAGTACGCGGTCACGATGGCGCTGCTGGCCGGGCAGCTCGGCATCCCCGCGCGCGTCGTGATGGGCTTCTACCCGGAGGAGGACGCGGCCGGCGGGCTGTTCACCGCGACCGGCGAGACGCTGCACGCCTGGGTGGAGGTCGCCTTCGAGGACTCGGGCTGGGTCACGTTCGACCCCACGCCGCCCGAAGACCAGGTGCCCACCGACCAGACCACCAAGCCCCGCGCCGACCCGAAGCCGCAGGTGCTGCAGCCGCCGCCGCCCGAGCAGGAGCCGGTCGACCTCCCGCCCACCGTGCCCGACGAGCGCGGCGCGGAGGACGAGGAGAACCCGCTGGCGGGCATCCTCGGGCTCATCGCCCTCGTGCTGGCCAGCATCCTCGGGGTGCTCGCGCTCCTGCTCGGGCCGTTCCTCGTCGTGGGCGCGCTGAAGGCGGCACGCCGTCGCCGCAGGCGCGAGGCCGAGCGCCCGGCCGACCGCATCAGCGGCGGGTGGGACGAGCTGATCGACCGTGCGAGCGACTACGGCACCCCCGTCCGCCGCGGCGGGACGCGCAGGGAGGACGCCTCGGTCGTGAGCACCGCTTTCGAGCAGCCGCACGTGGCCACCCTCGCGCGCCGGGCCGACGCAGAGGTCTTCGGGCCGTCCGAGCCGACCCCGGCCGAGGTCGAGGAGTTCTGGCACGAGGTGGACGGCATCGTCGGCGGGATGGGGAAGCGCGTCGGTTTCTGGCGTCGGCTCAAGGCCCGCCTGGATGTGCGGTCGCTCCTGGCCGGCACCCGATTCGCGCTGCCCGACCGCCGGATCGCCCGCGCCACGCGCGTGCGTCCCGCACAGACGTCGGCGTCGTCGGATGACGGAACCGACTCCGCCGTGAAGCGCCGCCCGTTGCGCGAACGCGCCACCGCCTTCGGGCAGGGCGCCGCATCGCAATGGCAGCGCGTGAGGGCCGCGGTGCGCGGCATCCGATCGTCGCGCGACGAGGGGAGCAGCTCGTGAACCCGGTCGCCGTCCTCACGTGGGACACCGGAGAGCAGGTCGCGGTGTACGGCCGGACGGTGTTCGGCCGCGACCCCTTCGGCGGGCCGTGCGCGACCGTGGTCGTCCGCGACGAGACGCTGTCGCTGTCGCGGACGCACTTCGAGATCGGCGGCGAGCACACCGAGGTGTGGCTGGCTGACCGCTGGTCGCGCAACGGCACCGTGCTCGTCCGCGACGGCGTGCGCACGACCCTCCGCCCGGGAGAACGCGTCGCACTGCGCCCCGGTGACCGCCTCGAGCTCGGCGACCGCAGCGCGACCGTGAGCGGGCCGGCATGAGCGGGGCAGGCGACATCGGCCGGCCGGATCCGCCGGTGACCGTGGTGTGGGGCGCGGCGACCGACGTGGGCCGCCGCCGCTCCCTCAACGAAGACGCGTTCCTGGCGATGCCGCCGCTGTTCCTCGTGGCCGACGGGATGGGCGGGCACCACGCGGGCGAGATCGCGAGTGCGACCGTGATCGACGAGTTCGCCCGCCTGGCGGGCAGGGAGAGCCTCACGATCCACGACGTGCAGGCGGCGCTGCGCGCGGCGCGCGACCGCATCGACGCGCTGCCCGAGGGTGGCGGCGCCGGGGCGGGAACGACCCTCGCCGGAGTCACGATCGCCGACGTCGAGGGCGAGGGGTACTGGCTCACCGTCAACCTCGGCGACTCCCGCACGTACCGCCTCAGCGACGGCGTGCTCGAGCAGGTGAGCGTGGACCACTCCGTCGTGCAGGAGCTCATCGACTCCGGTCAGCTGGACGCCGCCTCCGCCGCGAAGGACTCCCGCCGCAACGTCATCACGCGCGCGATCGGCGCCGGCAGCGACAGCGAGCCGGATTTCTGGCTGCTGCCGGCGGAGGAGGGCGACCGCATCCTGATCTGCTCGGACGGACTGCCCACCGAGATCGATGCCGAACGGATCGATGCGATCCTCCGCTCCGAGCGCCACCCGCAGGCCGCCGCCGAACGACTCGTGCGGGAGGCGGTCGAGGCGGGCGGGCGCGACAATGTCACCGCCGTCATCGTCGATGCGCTCGCGGTGCGCATCCGCGGCGTCCGCGACGGCAGCGAGACCATCCCGTCCACGTCCTTCGATGAGATCGAGGGCGACACCCTGCCACGCGCGCAAGCGCGAGTCCGAGGAGGACTGCAATGACCGTCGTGCGCTACACCCCCGGTTCCCTGCGCGCCGTCGTCGCCCCGCACGCGATCGCCGTGCTGGGTGAGCCCGCGACGGATGCCACGGCCGAGGCCGTATGGGAGCAGCTGCACCGCGGCGCGGGCCTGGCGGGCGTCGTCGACGCGCTCGCCGCGGGCGGGCCGCTGTCCGCCCTGCCGCCCTTCGCCGTCGCCCTCGACGAAGACGGCGGGTGGCGGATCGCCGTCCGCGGCGACCTGGCGGTGTCGCTGGGCACGGATGCCGCCGCCGAGCGGGTGGACGGCGCCGGGGTCTCCACGTGGACCGAGCGCAGCATCCGATCCGCCGACACGCTCGTGATCGGACCCGCCGCCCCGGACGCCGCCGCCCTGCCCCTGCGCGACGGCGTCGTCGCGGCGGCGTCGGTGATGATCGCCCGGGAGGAGCACGCGTCCCCCGCTCCCGCCGCGCAGCCCGCGGCCGCGCCGGCCGGGCCGCGCCGCTCGGGCGCCCCGGTCGAGCCGGTGCAGCCGCACAGCGTGGCCGAGGTGCGCCAGGACGCACCGTCGGTTCCCGAGGCCCCCGCTGCCCCGGCGGTCCCCGACGCTCCCGCGCCGCCGACGCACCCCACGCAGGCCACCCCCGCTCCCGCGGCGCCCGAGGTGGCCCCTCCCGCGCCCGCCCCGGCCGCCTCCGCCCCCGCGCCGGTGGCGCCCGCTCCGACGCCGGCCGCGCCCGCCCCGGCCGCCTCCGCCCCCGCGCCGGTCGCCCCCGCCCCCACCCCGGCGCCCGAGGTGCCGGCCCCCGCCCCCGCGGTGCCGCCTCTGGACGAAGACGTCGAGGCCACGATCATCCGCGGGCCGGGCGAGGCCGAGGGTGAGTCCGACGACGCCACCATCACCCTCGAGGAGGCACGCCGGCTGCGCGCCGCCGGGGAGCTGCCGCCGGTGGCGCCGCCGCTCTCGCCGCCCGTGCCCTCCGCCGCCGCGGGGCTGCTGCGGGTCTCCAGCGGGCAGAGCGTGCTGCTCGAGCGCACCGTCATCATCGGGCGCCGGCCCCGGTCGACGCGGATCAGCGGCGCCGACCTGCCGCACCTCATCGCCGTGGACAGCCCGCAGCAGGACATCTCGCGCAACCACCTGGAGGTGCGCGTCGAGGGTGACAGCATCCTGGCCACCGACCTGAACACGACCAACGGCACGCGGCTGCTGCGCCGCGGGGCGGACCCGGTGCGCCTGCACCCGGGTGAGCAGACGATCGTCGTCCCCGGGGACGTGCTCGACCTCGGCGACGGGATCACCGTCGCCGTCGAGGACGTTCCGTGAGTTCGCGCCGCGCGCCGCAGTCTCCCCCCGACCTGCCCGGGTTCACGTTCGTCGAACTGCTGGGCTCCGGCGGGTTCGCCGACGTCTTCCTGTACGAGCAGCACCTGCCCAAGCGGCGCGTGGCCGTGAAGGTGCTCCTCACCGAGCGCATGACGAGCGGGTCGATCGCGGAGTTCACCGCCGAGGCCAACGTCATGGCGATGCTGTCGACGCATCCGGCGATCGTCACGATCCACCAGGCCGGGGTGGCCGGGGACGGGCGCCCGTACCTCGTGATGGAGTACTGCTCCCGGCCGAACCTGCAGGCCCGCTACCGGCGCGAGCCGTTCTCGGTGGCCGAGGCGCTGCGGGTGGGCGTGCAGGTCGCGGCCGCGGTGGAGACCGCCCACCGGGCCGGCGTCCTCCACCGCGACATCAAGCCCGCCAACATCCTCGTGACCGAATACAACCGCCCGGCGCTGACCGACTTCGGCATCGCGTCGACGACCGCCGGGGCCGCCGACGCGGGCGGGCTGTCGATCCCGTGGTCACCGCCGGAGGCGCTGGCCGCAGTGCCCACCGGCGACGCGCGCTCGGACGTGTGGTCGCTGGGCGCGACGGTGTACAGCCTGCTGGCCGGCCGGTCGCCGTTCGAGCTCGTCGGCCACCGCAACACCGGGGCCGAGCTCATCTCCCGCATCGAGACCCTGCCGCTGCCGCCCCTGGGACGGCCGGATGCTCCGCCCTCGCTCGAGCGCGTGCTCGAGCGGGCGATGGCCAAGTCTCCCGCCGACCGATACGACACCGCGCTGGCGTTCGCGCGTGCGCTGCAGAAGGTGCAGATCGAGTCCGCCCACGCCGTGACGCCGATCGACATCCTCGACGACGGCACGCCCGACGGGGTCGTGGACGACGAGGACGACGGCCTCACCCGCGTCCGCGGCGTTGTCAGCATCGATCCGGAGACCCACCCCGCCGCCGGGCCCACGCGCCCGCCGCTTCCGCGACACGACCAGTGGGCACCGGAGGCGGCGACCCGCCGTGCCGTCGCCGACGACGCCACCCGCGTCCGGCCGCCGTCGGTGATCCCGCAGGCCCCGGCCGCGCGCATGTCGGCCGCACCGCTTCGGCCCACGCATCCGGCCGGTCCCGCCGTCCCTCCGCCGCCCCCTGCTCCGGCCGCGCCCGGCGGCGCGAGCGCCGGCGCGGCGACGTACACCCAGCCGACCCCGGATCTGTCGGGCGACCCGGGCGCTCCGGCTCCCGAGGCCGCGCCGCCGGCGTCGCGCCGCGGGCTGTGGTTCGCCGTCGGCGCCGGCGCGTTCGTCCTCGTGATCGCCGTGATCCTCGCCCTCTCCCTGCCCACGGTCCTCGGCGGCGGGGGCGAGCCGACGCCGACGGCGGCACCCACCGATGAGCCGATCGATGTGATCCCCGTCACGGCGGCGCCCCCGGCCGACCTCACCGGCACGGTCACGCCCGAGGGTGTCGTCTTCACGTGGGTGAATCCCGACCCCGCGCAGGGCGACGCGTACCTGTGGGGTGTCGTGGAGCGCGGAGGCGGCGACACGGCGCTGCAGCCGGTGTCGGAGACCACCGTCACGGTGCCCGCCGACCCCTCCGGGACCACGTGCATCGAAGTGCTCATCCGCCGCGCGAACGGGCAGGCCTCCGACCCGGCGACCGCCTGCGCCCCCTGACCCCCCCTTCTCCGCGCGGTCCCCCTGAGGAGCCCGAGATCAGGAGAATCGCCCAGATCAGGCCCGGATCGGGCGGATCCGTCCTGATTCCGGTGATCCTCCTGTTCTCGGGCAGCAGGCGGGACTTCGGCGCGGCTGCATCCAGATCGGGCGTTCGGGCGGAATAACCCTGTGGACGCCCGCTCACCCCCGGTCGGGTGCCGCCATCGAAGGAGCTGGAAGATGAACAAGACGCTGCGCCTCACGGTCGCCCTCGCGGCCGCCGCCGGGCTCGCACTGGCAGCCGCCCCCGCCCACGCCACGGGAGGCTCCGCCCCGTCCGGGACCATCGTCGACGTCGCCGTCGGCGCATCCGGCGGCGGCACCCCCGACGCCAACCCGTGGGACTACGACCTGCTGGTGCAGGCCGTCGTGGCGACCGGGCTGGATGCCACGCTCGCCGACACCTCGACGGCGTACACGGTCTTCGCACCGAACGACCGCGCGTTCCTGCGCCTGGTGGAAGACCTGACCGGATCCCGTCCGGCCTCCGAGGCCGACGCGCTGGCGGCGATCACGTCCACCTTCACGCCCGAGCAGATCACCACCATCCTGCTGTACCACGTGGTCCCGGGTCAGAAGCTCGGTCCGATCCGCGTGATCACGTCGAAGTCGCCCACGATGGCCGACGGCGGCACGATCCAGCCGCGCGGCATCACGCTGCGCGACGAGTCGCCGGCGCTGAAGGACCCGAAGCTCGTGCCGTGGGCGATCGGGATCCCCGCGACCAACGGCGTGATCCACACCATCGACCGCGTCCTCGTCCCCGCCCTCTGAGGTCGGGTCTGCCCCGCGGCGCCCGGTCAGGGCGTCGCGGGGCGGGGTTCGCGCGGTACGGAATGCCCGCGGCCGCATATGCGGCGCGAGCAGGGGTAGGGAAACCCCGAACGAGGCGTCGGGAGAACTCGGGGGCGGTGGCGCGCCCCCGGCTCTAGCGTGGGGACATGACCTCGAACACCGCTGCGGCGCCCGCGTCGCCTCCCGCACCCGCGACCGGGCCCGAACCCGGGCCCGCACCCGGGTCCGCATCCGCGAACGGCCCCCGCCCACCCGCGGCCTCCGCCGTGCGCTCACCGGTCGCCTCGCCCGTGCGGGTGCTGGTCGCTGTCGCGCAGCTCGCCGCGCTGGGCCTGGTCGGACCGGTGGTCTTCACCGTGCTGATCACGCTCCTGAGCACGGGGATCGGCACGGCCGTGGTCCTGGGGATCGGTCTGCTGCTGCTCATCGGCTTCGTCTACGCGCTGTGGGCCGTGGCATGGCTGGAGGCGGCACGCGTCGACGGGCTCTACCACTTCGGCGTCCCCGCCCCTGCGCTGCGACGTCGCCCTCGCCCCGGATTCGGCGGCGTCCTGCTCATGTTCTGGCGTCAGGCGATCGACCCCGGCGTGTGGCGGGGCATCGCGAACTTCGCGATCGCGACCGCACTCGGCTTCGTGACGATCCTGCTGGTCGCCGTCCTGGTGTCGGGTATCGCCCTGACCCTCTCGCCGCTGCTTGCCGGTGAAGGAGTCTCGCGCCTGTGGGGCTGGGATCTCGAGCTGCCCGCGACATGGGCCTTCGTGGTCGGGCCGATCATGGTGGCACTGTCGGCCGCCGCGCTCATCGGTGTCGCGATCCTGCACGGCGTGCTCTCGCGCCTGATCATGGTGCCCTCCCGGGAGGCGCAGCTGGCCGCGCAGGCCCGTCAGTCCGCCGAGCAGCGGGCCGGCGCCGTCCGAGCCGCCGACGTCGAGCGCACCCGCATCGAACGCGACCTGCACGACGGCGTCCAGCCGCGCCTGGTCTCCGTCGGCATGACCCTGGGGCTGGCGCGGCAGAAGATCGACGACGACCCGGCCGCGGCCACCGCGCTCATCGAGGAGGCGCACACCTCCACCAAGGCCGCCATCACGGAGCTGCGGCAGCTGGCCCGCGGCATCCACGCGTCGGTTCTGGATGACCGTGGGCTGGATGCGGCGCTGTCGGCGCTCGCCGCCCGCTCGCACGTGCCCGTGCATCTGGACGTGCGCATCGAGGGCCGGTGCGAGCGCAGCGCCGAGGCGGCGGTGTACTTCGCCATCGCGGAGTCGCTCACCAACGCCGCCAAGCACTCCCGCGCGAGTGCCGTGCGCGTCGTGGTCCGCCGGCGTGAGGACGGGACCCTGTGGGCCCGCGTCGAGGACGACGGCATCGGCGGCGCACGGATCCTTCCCGGGGGAGGCCTGGACGGCATCTCCAACCGCATCGTCGGCGCGGGCGGCACCTACCGCCTCGACAGCCCCCACGGCGGCCCGACCGCTCTGGAGGTGAGTGTGCCGTGCGCATTCTGATCTGTGAGGACAGCGTTCTGCTGAGGGAAGGGCTCGTTCGGCTCCTCGTCGACGCCGGGCACGACGTGGTCGCCTCCCTCCCCGACGCCTCCGTCCTGGACGAGACCGTCGCCGCGACCGGGCCTGACCTCTGCATCCTGGACGTGCGGCTCCCGCCCACCTACACCGACGAGGGCATCCGCGCCGCGGCCCGGCTGCGGGCGCAGTATCCGGAGCTTCCCGTCCTCGTCCTCTCGCAGTACGTCGAGGAGCGCTACGCCACCGACCTCATCGGGGGAGGAGGAGGCGCGCTCGGGTACCTGCTGAAGGACCGGGTCGCCGATGTGGCCGAGTTCCTCGAGTCCGTCGCACGCATCGGCGAGGGCGCCACCGTCCTCGACCCCGAGGTCGTCGCGCAACTGCTCGGCCGGCGCAGCCGCGACGAGCGGATGCAGCGGCTGACCGAGCGGGAACGCTCGGTGCTCGCCCTCATCGCCGAAGGCCGGTCGAACCAGGCGATCGCCGCGACGCTGTTCGTGTCGGAGGCGAGCGTCGAGAAGCACATCACCGCGATCTTCCAGAAGCTCGGGCTCGAGCAGGACGAGTCGGGAAACCGGCGCGTTCAGGCCGCGCTCGCCCATATCGAACACGGCGGATCCACGCCGCAGACAGGAGCAGGACGATGACCAGCACGCTCACCCCGCCGCCGCTTCCCCCGGCCGCCGAGCCGGTCGGACCGCGCCCCCACCGCGACGCCGCCCGGGTGATCACGATCCTCGTCGCGCTGCTCGGCGCCGGCGTGCTCGTGGCCGTCGTGTGGAGCGGCATGCGTGCGAGCATGGCCTCCGCGTTCGCGTACACCGGCACCAGCAGCATCGAGGTGGACCGCGTGAGCGACCTCGACATCGAAGTCGGTGCCGCCGACCTCACGGTGCGCTTCGACGACGTGACGGAGGCGACCCTCGACGTGCGCAACTCCACGAACGGCGAGTGGACGCTCCGCCACGACGGGCAGACGCTGCTCGTGCACAGCCCGCGCGTGATGTGGGGGTCGTGGTTCGGCAACGGCAACGGCCGCGCCATCCTGACCCTGCCGGCCGAGCTGCAAGGTTCCGACGCGCGGCTGTCCGTCGGAGCCGGGTCCCTCACGGCCGACGGCGCGTTCGGGGAGCTGGACCTCGGCATGGGTGCGGGTGAGATGACGGTCACCGGCAGCGCCGACATGCTCGTCGCCGACGTCAGCGCCGGCCGGGCCGACATCGACATCGACGGTGTGCGGGAAGCCGATCTGCAGGTGAGCGCGGGCGACCTGTTCGCACGCCTCGGCGGGTCGGCCCCGTCGGAGGTCCGCGCCACCGTCAGTGCCGGATCGCTCCAGCTGACCCTCCCCGACGACGTGTACGACGTGCGGTCGGACGTCTCGGCGGGCGGGTTCGACAACGGCCTGCGCACCGCGTCCGACGCATCCGCCCAGGTGTTCGTCGAGGTCGCCGCCGGCAACGCGCGCCTTATCGCCGACTGACCCCGCCGCGCGCGCCTCGCGGCCCCGAAAGTGCATCGACTCGGCGAGAGTGCACCACATCCGGTGCACTCTCGCGGGGTTGGTGCACTCTCGGCGTGAGAGGGGGGCGAGAGGGCGGCGTCAGCGGCCGGTGTCGTAGAGGTGACGGCCGCCGTGACCGAGCACCTTGACCACGACGCCGCGCGCGTGCAGCTCGGAGACGGCCCGGGTCTCCTCCTCCAGCGTCGTCCCGAGGGCGTGGACGTTGGCCACCACGAGCACATCGCCGCGGCCGAGCGTCGCGAAGAACCGTGCGAGTCGCTCCGACCAGTCCTCGAGCGTCTCGGGCGAGGGATGCCGGAAGCCTTCGATCGGCACGCCGAATCGTGTCAGGTCGTCGCGCTGCTGCACGACCGACGGCATACCCGGTCGCGATACCACCAGGCCCACCAGGCGAGCGCCGGCCGGGCGGGCAAGCCACCAGTCCCGGTCGCGCTGGAGTTCGGTGAAGCACTTCGGGCACTGGGCTGCCGGATGCGGCAGATGCAGCGGGCTC
>JADGMW010000025.1_pt1 | contig 20725 bp, 16 predicted proteins | sample 8641801 | NCBI WGS metagenome assembly JADGMW01 (sample SAMN16272018, study PRJNA661076) | feces metagenome | isolation source: fecal sample from diarrhoea affected cattle A | host: Bos taurus | place: South Africa: Lokaleng Village, Mahikeng | collected 2019-09
CCTGGAAGCACATCGACCACCCCTCCGAGGTCGTCGAGGTCGGCCAGGAGGTCACGGTCGAGGTGCTCGAGGTCGACTTCGACCGCGAGCGGGTCTCGCTGTCGCTCAAGGCGACGCAGGAGGACCCGTGGCAGGCGTTCGCCCGGACGCACGCCATCGGCCAGGTCGTGCCCGGCAAGGTCACCAAGCTGGTCCCGTTCGGTGCGTTCGTGCGTGTCGAGGACGGCATCGAGGGCCTGGTCCACATCTCGGAGCTGGCCGTGCGCCACGTCGAGATCCCGGAGCAGGTCGTCCAGGTCGGCGACGACGTCTTCGTCAAGGTCATCGACATCGACCTCGAGCGTCGCCGCATCTCGCTGTCGCTGAAGCAGGCGAACGAGGGCTTCGACCCCGAGTCGGACGACTTCGACCCCGCCCTGTACGGCATGGCGGCCGAGTACGACGAGCAGGGGAACTACAAGTACCCCGAGGGCTTCGACTCGACCACCAACGAGTGGCTCGAGGGCTTCGAGGCCCAGCGCGAGACGTGGGAGGCCCAGTACGCGGCCGCGCACGAGCGCTGGGAGGCGCACCGCAAGCAGGTCGCCGCGGCCGCCCAGGCGGACCTCGAGGCCTCCACCTCGGAGACCCCGGCCAGCAGCAGCTCCAGCAGCAGCTCCAGCAGCCCCGCGCCGTCGACGTACTCGTCGGCGACCGAGGAGGCCACCGGGACGCTTGCGTCGGACGAGGCGCTCGCCGCGCTCCGTGAGAAGCTCACCGGCAACTGACGCCTCGCGGGACCGCCCGCACGGCAGCACGACGACGGCCGGTCACCTTCGGGTGGCCGGCCGTCGGCGTGCCACGGGGGTCGCGCGTGCCACGGGGGTCGCGCGCGGCGCCGGCGGACGCCACGATGGGGCGATGCAGAGGATCGGGTTGACCGGAGGCATCGCGGCAGGCAAGTCGGTCGCCGCGCGCAGGTTCGACGAGCTCGGCGCCGTGGTCGTCGACGCCGACGTGCTGGCCCGCGAGGCGGTGGCTCCCGGGACCGTGGGCCTCGGTGAGGTCGTCGCGGCGTTCGGGCCCGCGGTCGTCGACGAGACCGGCGCGCTGGACCGGGCGGCACTCGCCCGGATCGTCTTCTCCGACACCGAGGCGCGCGCCCGCCTCGATGCGATCGTGCACCCGGTCGTGCGGCGCCTGGCGGCCGAGCGCGAGGCTGCCGCTGCTGCGCTCGACGGCGGCGCCGTGGTCGTCCAGGACATCCCGCTGCTGGTCGAGACGGGCCAGGCGGAGGACTTCCACGTCGTGGTCGTCGTGCACGCACCCGCGGTGCTGAGGGTCGAGCGGCTGGTGCGCCTGCGGGGCATGGCCCGCGCCGACGCCGAGGCACGCGTCGCCGCGCAGGCTCGGGACGAGGACCGGCTCGCGGTCGCGGACGTGGTGCTGGACGGCTCCGGCACCGACGTCGACCTGCGGGCCCAGGTCGATGAGCTGTGGGCCCGCCTGGCCGTGGAGCGGGAGGATGAGCGGGCCGCCGGCCAGCCGTGAGCCCGCCGAGGTGCGCTGCAGGACCTTGGTCCTCCGTACCGGTGGGTAACTGCACCCGTTCGGGTGAATTGAACGCGTGTCCATGCGAGGAGTAGCGTGAACACGCCGATCACTCGGAAGGACGCGCGGTAAGCGCCTCCTGTGGGCCGCGTCGGGCGGCCTACGGCAACGGAGCCGGAGGAACGATGGCGGTCCAGTCGGTCGGTAGTGGGTGGGAGGCGCGCCCGCTGCAGTCCAAGGCGTCGATGTCGGTGGCCACGGGCGCACTGTCGGCGACCCAGGTGCTCGATCTGGTGGCGACGGCGGCGTCGACCGTCGAGGACGAGAGCGGCTGGCTGCGGGTCGGGGAGCGCAGCGCGAACAAGGTCGCGGTGTCGGTCCGTGACATGACCCGGGAGAGCACGGATGCTGTGCTGTTCTTCGACGTCGAGGTCGACCGTGCGGTGGGACGGGTGACCGTGCGGACCGTCATCACGAGCTACGTGGTGAAGTCGGGAGGGATGAGCGCGCTGGTGCCGATGACCCGGCGCAAGATCGGCGGCTTCAGCGCGTACCGGTCGTTCATGGACCGGTACTCCAAGATGCTCTCCGAGGCGGACCCGTCGGCGAACGTCTCGTACAGCGGGGAGTGGTAGGACTCCTCGCGCGGCTCCCCCCGGGGAGCGCGAGGACGCCGCGTCGATGTCGGTGGCTCGACGTACCGTGGGCACATGCGTCCCGTCACCGACCTGCAGCGGACCGTCGCGCCGTTCGAGGTGGTCTCCGAGTACACGCCGAGCGGCGACCAGCCCGCGGCGATCGCCGAGCTCACCGCACGGGTGCGAGCGGGTGAGAAGGACGTCGTCCTGCTGGGCGCGACCGGGACCGGGAAGTCCGCCACGACGGCGTGGCTCATCGAGCAGCTCCAGAGGCCGACGCTGGTCATGGCGCCCAACAAGACGCTCGCGGCGCAGCTGGCCACCGAGTTCCGCGAGCTCATGCCGAACAACGCGGTCGAGTACTTCGTGTCGTACTACGACTACTACCAGCCCGAGGCGTACATCGCGCAGTCGGACACCTACATCGAGAAGGACTCCTCGATCAACGAGGAGGTCGAGCGGCTGCGCCACTCCGCGACGAGCTCGCTGCTGACCCGACGCGACGTGGTGGTCGTGTCCACGGTGTCCTGCATCTACGGGCTGGGGACGCCGCAGGAGTACGTCGACCGGATGGTGACCCTGGCCGTCGGGGACCAGGTCGACCGCGACCAGCTGCTGCGCAAGTTCGTGACCATGCAGTACACGCGCAACGACATGGCGTTCACGCGCGGCACGTTCCGGGTCCGCGGTGACACGGTCGAGATCATCCCCGTCTACGAGGAGCTCGCGATCCGCATCGAGTTCTTCGGGGACGAGATCGAGGCGATCGCGACGCTGCACCCGCTGACGGGTGACGTGGTGCGCTCCGAGCAGCAGATGCACGTCTTCCCCGCCACGCACTACGTGGCCGGCCCCGAGCGCATGGAGCGCGCCATCGCGGGCATCGAGCTGGAGCTCGAGCAGCGGCTCGCCGAGCTCGAGCAGCAGAACAAGCTCCTCGAGGCGCAGCGGCTGCAGATGCGCACGACCTACGACATCGAGATGATGCGCCAGATCGGCTCCTGCTCGGGCATCGAGAACTACTCGCGTCACATCGACGGACGTGCGCCCGGGTCCGCACCCAACACGCTGATCGACTACTTCCCCGAGGACTTCCTCCTCGTCATCGACGAGTCGCACGTGACCGTCCCGCAGATCGGTGCGATGTTCGAGGGGGACATGTCCCGGAAGCGGGCCCTGGTCGACCACGGCTTCCGGCTGCCCAGCGCGATCGACAACCGGCCGTTGCGCTGGGAGGAGTTCGTCGAGCGGATCGGCCAGACGATCTACCTGTCCGCGACGCCGGGCGACTACGAGCTGTCGATGTCCGACGGCGTCGTCGAGCAGATCATCCGACCGACCGGGCTGGTCGACCCGCAGGTGCTCGTCAAGCCCACCAAGGGGCAGATCGACGACCTCCTGGGCGAGATCCGGGAGCGGGTCGAGCGCGACGAGCGCGTCCTGGTGACGACCCTGACCAAGAAGATGTCGGAGGACCTGACCGACTACCTCCTCGAGAAGGGGGTCCGCGTGCGCTACCTCCACTCGGAGGTCGACACGCTGCGCCGGGTCGAGCTGCTGCGTGAGCTGCGGCTCGGCGAGTACGACGTGCTCGTCGGGATCAACCTGCTGCGCGAGGGGCTCGACCTGCCCGAGGTGTCGCTGGTCGCGATCCTCGACGCCGACAAGCAGGGGTTCCTGCGGTCGGGCAAGTCGCTGATCCAGACCATCGGGCGCGCCGCGCGCAACGTCTCCGGCGAGGTCCACATGTACGCGGACACGGTGACGCCCGCGATGCGGCAGGCGCTCGACGAGACCGAGCGGCGTCGTGACAGGCAGATCGCGTACAACCTCGAGCACGGCATCGACCCGCAGCCGCTGCGCAAGCGCATCGGTGACATCACGGACATGCTGGCGCGTGAGGACGCCGACACGGCGGAGCTGCTGGGCGGCGCGGCACGGCAGTCGAGTCGCGGCAAGGCGCCCGTGCCGGGCCTGGGATCGCGCGGCACGGGCGACGACCGGACGCGCCTGGTGGGAGCGGCCGCGCACGACCTCGCCGATCTGATCCAGCAGCTCACGGACCAGATGCACGCCGCCGCCGGCGAGCTGCAGTTCGAGCTCGCGGCACGCCTGCGCGACGAGATCTCGGGCCTGAAGAAGGAGCTCCGGCAGATGCAGTCCGCGACCGCCTGACGCGCCGGCCGTCCGGCCGTGGCGTCAGCTGCCGGATGGCACAGCACGCTCCGTCACCTATAGTTCTCCGCGGAGGGGAGTACTCCCCACGACGTCATCGTCATCACGGTCGCCAGCGTTGCCGGCCCGGTGGCGTCGGCCGCGCGCACGATCTCGCACCTGATGCGGTCGGCGCTGGGCGGAAGAGACCTCCGGTCCCTTGTCGTACCGATCCGGAGGTCTGTTCGTGGATGTTCCCCTGTGGGCGTGGGCCGTCACCGTCGGCGTCATCCTGCTCATGCTCGCCGTCGACTACGTCGGCCACGTGCGCTCGCCGCACGAGCCCACCCTGCGTGAGTCGGCCTGGTGGTCGGCCGGGTACGTGGGCGTCGCGCTCCTCTTCGGGGTGCTGGTGTGGGGCGTCTGGGGCTCGACGTACGGGGCGGAGTACTTCGCCGGCTACGTGACCGAGAAGAGCCTGTCGGTCGACAACCTGTTCGTCTTCGTCCTCATCATGGCCAGCTTCCGCGTGCCGCGGCTGTACCAGCAGAAGGTGCTGCTCATCGGCATCACCATCGCGCTCGTGCTGCGGACGGTGTTCATCTTCGTCGGCGCGGCGATGATCGAGAACCTGTCGTGGATCTTCTACATCTTCGGTGCGTTCCTGCTCTACACCGCCTGGACCCAGATCAAGGCCGGCCGCGAGGACGACGACGAGTACCACGAGAACGCCGTGCTGCGCTGGACGCGCCGGGTGTTCCCGACCACCGACGACTACGTGGGCGACAAGATGTTCGTGCGGCGCGACGGCACGCGCTTCATGACCCCGATGCTCATCGTGATGATCGCCATCGGCACCGCGGACATCATCTTCGCGGTCGACTCGATCCCCGCGATCTTCGGCCTCACGCAGGAGACCTACCTCGTCTTCGCGGCCAACGCGTTCTCACTCCTCGGCCTGCGCCAGCTGTTCTTCCTCATCGACGGGCTGCTCGACAAGCTCGTGTACCTGTCGTACGGCCTGGGTGCCATTCTCGGGTTCATCGGGATCAAGCTCGTCATCCACGCGCTGCACACCAACGAGCTGCCCTTCATCAACGGCGGCGAGCACGTCACGGCCGTCCCGGAGATCGGGACGTGGGTCTCGCTCGGCGTCATCGTCGGCACCCTCGCGGTGACGACGGTGCTGTCGCTGCGTCGCACGCGTCTGGACGAGGCGGCCGCCGCGCGCGCGGCCTCCCGCGCGCAGACCCACGGTCTGGCGGCCGAAGCCGACGAGAGCCCCGAGGGCCGGGCGTGACGTGACGCGGGAGCTGCCGGTCGCCTTCGAGGTCGCGACCCTCGTCGCGGTCGTGGCGATCCTCGTGCTGGACCTGGCTGTCGTCCGCCGTCGTCCCCATGTGCCGGGGATCCGCGAGAGCGTCGTGTGGGTGGTCCTGTACGTGGCGCTCGCGCTGGTGTTCGCCGGCGTGCTGGCGCTCGTCGGCGGGCCCGCGCCGAGCGGCGAGTTCCTGGCCGGCTGGCTGACCGAGTACAGCCTGTCGGTCGACAACCTCTTCGTGTTCCTGCTCATCATGTCGAGCTTCGCCGTGCCCCGGGAGCAGCAGCAGCGGGTGCTGATGGTGGGCATCATCGTCGCGCTGGTGCTGCGCGCCGTGTTCATCGTCGCCGGTGCCGCGATCATCGAGCGGTACACGTGGGTGTTCTACGTGTTCGGGGCGTTCCTGGTGTGGACGGCGGTCAAGCTGGTCCGCGAGGGCGTCGGGGATGGCGACGAGACGTACGAGGAGAACCGGCTGGTGCGGGCGGTGCGCCGGATCCTGCCGATGTCCCCGACGTACGACGGCGGCAACGTCCGCACCCTGCACGAGGGCCGGCGCGTGTTCACCCCGATCGTGGTCGTCTTCGTGGCCATCGGCACGACCGACCTGCTGTTCGCGTTCGACTCGATCCCCGCGGTCTTCGGCCTCACGCACGACCCGTTCATCGTCTTCACCGCGAACGTGTTCGCGCTCATGGGGCTGCGGCAGCTGTACTTCCTGCTGGGAGGACTCCTCGACAGGCTCGTCTACCTGCCCTACGGGCTGGCCGCGATCCTGGCGTTCATCGGGGTCAAGCTCGTGCTCGAGGCGCTCGCGACCAACTCGCTGCCGTTCCTCAACGGTGGCGCCCCGATGGCATGGGCGCCCGTGGTGCCGACGTGGCTGTCGCTCGTGGTCATCGCCGGCGCGCTCGGGGTTGCCACGGTCGCCAGCCTGGTCCGTTCGCGCCGAGCGGCGCCGTCCCCGCCGCGCGCGCCGACCCCGGACGCCCCGGCAGCGCCGTGACGCGGGGGCCGGTCCGCACGGGTCGGCCCCCGCCTCAGGAGGCGGACGCCGCCCAGGGGCCGAGGACGACGTTCCAGCCGCGCACCTCGGTCGCGGCGACGAGGCCCTCACGTGCGAACGGGTCCTGCGCGAGCACGGCCCGCAGCGCGCTCTCGTCCGGAGCCTGCAGGACGAGCAGCGCGCCGGGCTCCCCGTCGGTGAAGGGTCCGGATCCCAGCAGGACCCCCGCGGTGCCGAGCTCGGCCAGCCAGGCGCGGTGCTCGGGACGGACCGCGTCGCGGACCTCGGCCCGCTCGTCGTAGGTGTAGCGGACGGCGTAGGTGCTCATGACGCCATCCTGCCCGAGCGCGCCGCACGCCGGTCGTGACCGCCCACGGCGCGCGGTGGCAGAGTGGCCGCATGGCTCGCTCGCTGCGCACGCTGCTGACCGACGACCTCCTCGCGCGGATCCACGCGCGCGCGGACGCGCACGACCGGGACAACACGTTCCCGCACGACGACCTGGCCGACCTCGTGGCGGTCGGCTACCTGCGGGCGTTCGTGCCCGAGCGGCTCGGCGGCGCCGGCCTGTCCCTGGAGGAGGTCGCGCGCGAGCAGGTCCGCCTCGCGGGCGCCGCCCCCGCGACGGCACTCGCGGTCAACATGCACCTGGTGGTCACCGGGCTCGCCGCCTTGCTCGTCGCGCGGGGCGACACGTCCGTGGAGTTCGTCCTGCGCGACGCGGCGGCGGGTGAGGTGTTCGCGTTCGGCAACTCCGAGGCGGGCAACGACCTCGTCATGTTCGGGTCCCGGACGCGGGCCGTCCCGCAGGCCGACGGCGGCTACCGGTACCACGGGACGAAGATCTTCACGTCCCTGTCGCCGGTCTGGACGCGCCTGGCGACGTTCGGCCTCGACGACTCCGACCCCGACGACCCTCGCCTCGTGCACGGCGTGGTCGCGCGCGACGGGGGCGGCGTCGAGCCCCGTGACGACTGGGACGCGCTCGGGATGCGCGCGTCGCAGTCGGCGACGACGGTGCTCGACGGGGCGTACGCACCGGCCGACCGCGTCTACCGGCGGTTGCCCGTCGGGCCGTCGGCCGACTCGTTCGTGTTCGCGCTCTTCGCCGTCTTCGAGACGCTCCTGGCCGCCGTGTACACCGGCATCGGGCGCCGCGCGCTCGAGCTGGGCGTCGGGCACGCCCGGCGCCGCACCTCGTTCAAGCACGGCGGTCGCTCGTACGCACAGGACCCCGACATCCGCTGGCGCATCGCCGATGCGGCGCTGGCGCAGGACGGCGCCGAGCTGCAGGTGTTCGCGCTCGCGCGCGACGTGGACGAGCAGGTGGACCACGGGGCGCGGTGGTTCGCCCAGCTCGTCGGGCTCAAGGTCCGCGCGACGGAGACCGCGCGGGTCGTCGTCGATCTCGCGCTGCGGGTGTCCGGGGGAGGCGCCTACTTCACCGGCAGCGAGCTCGCCCGGCTGTACCGCGACGTGCTGGCCGGCATCTACCACCCGTCCGACGACGAGTCGGCGCACGCGACCCTCGCGACCTCGGTGCTGGGCCCGCCGCAGGACTGAGCCGTCACCACCCGCGGGCGGCCCAGGCCGGCAGCGAGGGCCGCTGCTCGCCCAGGGTCGTGTCGTCGCCGTGCCCCGGGTAGACCCACGTGTCGTCGCGGTACCGCTCGAAGACGCGGGACGTCACGTCGCCGAGCAGCTGCGCGAACCGCTGCGGGTCGCCCTGGGTGCTGCCCACCCCGCCGGGGAACAGCGAGTCGCCGGTGAAGAGGTGGACGCGGCCCGGCACGGCACCGGCGACCGACACGTCGTCGGGTTCGGTGAGCGCCAGCGCGACCGAGCCCGGGGTGTGGCCGCGCAGCGCGACGACGTCGAGCGTGAGGTGGCCGACCGCGAGACGGTCCCCGTGCAGCAGGCGGGTGTTCACGGTCTGACCGGTGGCCTGCTCGACGGCGTCCGCGTCAGGCGCGCCCGCGGCGAGCCGGGCACCGGTCACGGCGAGGACGGAGGCGACGGCGCCCAGGTGGTCGCGGTGCTGGTGGGTGACGACCAGCAGGTCCAGCCGGGCGGAGGCGGACCCCTCGCGCACCAGCTCCAGCAGGCGGTCCGGGTCGGCGGGCGCGTCCACGAGCAGCTGGGCGCCCGTGCGGCGGCAGGTGACGAGGTAGGCGTCGTTGTCCATGGGTCCGACCGACGCCTTGCGGATCTCGGCCTCGTCCAGCACCCGTGCGGCGCTGGGCCCGCCGGGTTCGACGTGGCCCGTCCAGCCGTGCCCGCTCACCGCGTGACCCCCGACGCCGCCACCGCGACCCGCCGCACCGCCAGGACGTGCCGGTGTGCTGCCTGGACGAGCGCGAGGTGCGACAGCGCCTGCGGCACGTTGCCCACCATGCGACGGGCCACGGGGTCGTACTGCTCGGCGAGCATGCCCACGTCGTTGGCGAGCGGGACGAGCGCGTCGAGGACCTCGGTCGCACCCGCGACGTCGTCCGCGCGCGCCAGCACGTCGGCGAGCCAGAATGAGCAGGCGAGGAAGGGCGCCTCCGCACCCTGCAGCCCGTCGTCGGTCCGGTCGGTGCGGTACCGCAGCAGCAGGCCGGGTGCGACCTCGAGCTCCTCGCGCACGGCGGTGATCGTGCCGCGCGCGTGCGGACCGTCCGCCGGCACGAAGCCCACCTGCACGACCTGCAGCAGCGACGCGTCGGTGTGCCGCGCACCGTAGTGCTGGACGAAGGTGCCGCGCTCGGGCGACCACCCGTGAGCGAGGACGTCCGTCCGGATCTCCTCGCGCACACGACGCCACCGCGCGACGGGGCCGGGCAGGCCGTGCGTCTCGACCGCGCGGATCGCGCGGTCGAGCGCGGCCCACGCCATGACCTTCGAGTGCGTGAAGTGCCGGGGGGTGCCTCGCACCTCCCAGATGCCCCGGTCGGGCTCGCGCCAGGTGCGCGCCAGGTCGTCGACGAGCAGCCGCTGCAGCGCCCAGGTGTCGTCGGTCTCGGAGAGTCCGGCGTCACGCGCCAGCGCGAGCGCGGACATCACCTCGCCCAGCACGTCGTGCTGCACCTGGCCGACGGCGGCGTTGCCCAGGCGCACGGGACGGGACCCGGCATAGCCCGGCAGGTGGGCCAGTTCCATCTCCGGCAGGCGCCGCCCGCCGTCGACGCGGTACATGATCTGCAGGTCCTTCGGGTCACCCGCGACGGCCCGCACGAGCCAGTCCCGCCAGTGCGTCGCCTCCTGCCGGAAGCCCTGCTCGAGCAGGGCCTCCAGCGTCAGGGCGGCGTCGCGCAGCCAGCAGTAGCGATAGTCCCAGTTGCGCTCCCCGCCGAAGCTCTCCGGCAGCGACGTGGTGGGTGCGGCGACGATGCCGCCGGTCGTGATGTCCGACAGCAGGCGCAGCACGAGCAGCGAGCGGACCACGGCCTCCCGGTACGGACCGTCGTAGGTGCAGCCCCTGGCCCACAGGCCCCACAGGACGGCGGTGGCGTCGACCCGGTCCGGCACGGTCAGCCGCGGCGGGACCGGTTCCCACGAGTGCACCCACGTGAGGGACAGCTCGACGCTCTCGCCCGCCAGCAGCGTGAACCGGTCCCGGTGCCGGTGCTCGTCGGGGCGGGGGAGCCGGTCCCCGCGCAGGACGAGCGAGTCCGGTCCGGCGACGGCGCGGATCGTCTCGCGCCCCTCCCCGTCCGTCTCCCGCCGGACCCACGGCTGGACGCGCCCGTACCCGAACCGCACGACCCACTCGTGCTCGACCTCGACCTCACCGTGCGTGCACTCGAGGCGCCGCACGACGTCGGCCCTGCCGTCGCCCAGCGGCATGGCCTCGGTGACGACAGCGGTGCCGCGTGGGCCGCGGTAGGTGGTCTCGAGCACGAACGAGTCGCCGCGGTACCGGCGCGTCACCTCGGTCGCGTCTGGCACCGTCAGCAGCCAGCGGCCGTGGTCGGGGTTGCCGAGCAGGGCCGCGAAGCACGCGTCGGAGTCGAACCTCGGCAGGCACAGCCAGTCGAGCGAGCCGCGCCGCGAGACGAGCGCGGCGGTGTGGCCGTCGCCGAGCACGGCGTAGTCCTCGAGCGGCACCTGCGCGCCGAGGCGGTCCGAGCCGACCGGAGGGGGAGTCGGTGGTGTGCTCACCGGCCCCAGCATGGCCCGCAGGGACGTCCGACGCGCGTCGTGCTCGTGCCGACGGCGAGGGAGGTCACACCTCGAACACGTGTGCGACTGTCGGTGGCCGCACGTAGACTCGTCGGCTGTGACCCATCCTCTGTCCGACCGTCTCGTGGTCCGTGGCGCCCGGGAGCACAACCTCCGCAACGTCGACCTGGACCTGCCTCGCGACGCGCTCATCGCATTCACCGGCCTGTCCGGCTCCGGCAAGTCGTCCCTCGCGTTCGACACGATCTTCGCCGAGGGGCAGCGCCGCTACGTCGAGTCGCTCTCCGCGTACGCCCGCCAGTTCCTGGGCCAGATGGACAAGCCGGACGTCGACTTCATCGAGGGGCTGTCGCCGGCGGTGTCGATCGACCAGAAGTCGACGAACCGCAACCCGCGCTCGACCGTCGGCACGATCACCGAGGTGTACGACTACCTGCGTCTGCTCTTCGCCCGCGCGGGCACGCAGCACTGCCCGGTGTGCGGCGAGCGGGTCACCGCGCAGACCCCGCAGCAGATCGTCGACCGGCTGCTCGAGCTCCCCGACGGCACGAGGTACCAGGTGCTCGCCCCCGTGGTCCGCGGGCGCAAGGGCGAGTACGCGGACCTGTTCCGCGAGCTGCAGGGCAAGGGCTTCTCCCGCGCGCGGGTCGACGGCGAGGTCGTCCAGCTCGCCTCCCCGCCGACGCTCGAGAAGAAGCTCAAGCACGACATCGACGTGGTCGTCGACCGCCTGGTCTCCCGGGAGGGTGTGCAGCGTCGCCTGACCGACTCGGTGGAGACGGCGCTGGGCCTGGCGGGCGGCCTGCTCGTCGTCGAGCTCGTGGACGCGGACGCCGACGACCCGCAGCGGGAGCGCCGCTTCTCCGAGAAGCGCGCGTGCCCGAACGACCACGTGCTGACGCTCGAGGAGGTGGAGCCGCGGACGTTCTCGTTCAACGCGCCCTACGGCGCCTGCCCCGAGTGCACGGGTCTGGGGTCGCGTCTCGAGGTCGACCCCGAGCTGGTGATCCCCGACGACGACCTGTCGCTCGCGGAGGGTGCGGTCGCGCCCTGGGCGCAGACCTCGTCCGAGTACTTCCAGCGCGTGCTGTCCGCGCTCGCGTCGGACCTGGGCTTCTCGATGGACACCCCCTGGCGGGCGCTGCCGAAGCGGGCACGTGACGCGGTGCTGCACGGCCAGAACCACGAGGTCCACGTCAAGTACCGCAACCGGTGGGGCCGCGAGCGCCAGTACTCGACCGGCTTCGAGGGGGTCATCACCTTCCTGCAGCGGCGCCACGCCGAGACCGACTCGGAGTGGAGCAAGGAGAAGTACGAGGCCTTCATGCGGGAGGTGCCTTGCCCCACGTGTGACGGGACCCGGCTCAAGCCCGAGGTCCTCGCGGTGAAGGTCGACGGTCGGTCGATCGCGGACGTCTGCGCGCTGCCGATCGACGAGGCGCGCGACTTCATCGCCGGCCTCCAGCTCGGGGAGCGCGAGCGGGCCATCGCGGCGCAGGTGATCAAGGAGATCCAGGCCCGGCTGGGGTTCCTGCTCGACGTCGGGCTGGACTACCTCTCGCTCATGCGTCCCGCGGCGACGCTCTCCGGCGGGGAGGCGCAGCGCATCCGCCTCGCCACCCAGATCGGCTCGGGGCTCGTCGGGGTGCTGTACGTGCTGGACGAGCCGTCGATCGGCCTGCACCAGCGCGACAACCGGCGGCTGATCGACACCTTGACGCGGCTGCGGGACCTGGGGAACACGCTCATCGTCGTCGAGCACGACGAGGACACCATCCGGACGGCCGACTGGATCGTGGACATCGGGCCGGGTGCCGGTGAGCACGGCGGTCGGGTCGTGCACTCGGGTGACCTCGAGGGACTCCTGGCGTCGCAGGAGTCGATCACGGGTGCGTACCTGTCCGGCCGGCGCGCCATCCCGATGCCGGCCGTGCGCCGGCCCGTGGACCCGTCGCGGCAGGTGACGGTCGTCGGGGCGCGGGAGAACAACCTGCGCGGGATCGACGTGTCGTTCCCCCTCGGCGTGCTGACCGCCGTCACCGGGGTGTCCGGATCCGGCAAGTCCACCCTCGTCAACGGGATCCTCTACACCGTCATGGCGAACGAGCTCAACGGCGCGCGGCAGGTCGCCGGCCGGCACAAGCGGGTCACCGGTCTGGACCAGCTCGACAAGGTCGTGCACGTCGACCAGGGCCCGATCGGCCGGACGCCACGGTCCAACCCCGCGACCTACACGGGCGTCTGGGACCACGTCCGCAAGCTGTTCGCCGAGACCACCGAGGCGAAGGTGCGCGGTTACACACCCGGGCGCTTCTCGTTCAACGTCAAGGGCGGGCGCTGCGAGGCGTGCTCGGGCGACGGCACCCTGAAGATCGAGATGAACTTCCTGCCGGACGTGTACGTGCCGTGCGAGGTGTGCCACGGCGCGCGGTACAACCGGGAGACGCTCGAGGTGCACTTCAAGGGCAAGACAGTCGCCGACGTCCTGGCCATGCCGATCGAGGAGGCGGCCGAGTTCTTCGCGGCGGTCCCGGCGATCTCGCGGCACCTGCGCACGCTGGTCGACGTGGGACTGGGCTACGTCCGGCTCGGGCAGCCGGCCCCGACGCTGTCGGGTGGCGAGGCGCAGCGCGTGAAGCTGGCTGCCGAGCTGCAGCGCCGCTCCACGGGCCGCACCATCTACGTCCTCGACGAGCCGACGACAGGGCTGCACTTCGAGGACATCCGCAAGCTCCTGGGTGTCCTGCAGTCGCTGGTGGACAAGGGCAACACCGTCCTGGTGATCGAGCACAACCTCGATGTGATCAAGAACGCCGACTGGGTGGTCGACATGGGTCCCGAGGGGGGCTCCGGTGGCGGGACGGTGGTCGCGCAGGGCACCCCCGAGCACATCGCGAGCGTGCCCGAGAGCCACACCGGCCGGTTCCTCGCCGAGGCTCTCGAGCCCGCGCGCCTCGAGGTGGCCGTCTGACGCCAGGTCAGGCGGGCAGCTGCTCGAACGTGAGGGGGGCGGCCTCGTGGCGCACGGGGAAGTTCACGGATCGCGCGATGAAGCAGTGCTCCTGAGCACGGTGGTGGATCCCCGCGAGCAGGACGTCGTCGACGGCCGTGCCGTCCGCGAGCGTCGTGCTGCGGACCGTGACGCGCGGCCGCAGGACGACCTCGGTGAACTGGCCGTGGCCCGCGGCCTCGATCCGCATCGTGCCCGACGCCGCGTCGGCGTAGCCCACGACGACGACGCCGGCGTTGGCGGCGAGGTGCAGGAACCACAGCATGTGGCACTGCGCCAGCGCGCCGACCAGCAGGTCCTCGGGCGACCAGCGCTCGGGATCACCCCGGAACCCGGGGTCGGAGGTGCCGGGGAGCGGTGGGCGCCCGCCCGATGTCAGCAGGTGGTCGCGCCCGTAGGACGTGTACGTCGCCGTGCCCTCGTCGCGGGCGCCGGTCCACGTCAGGTCCACCGAGAACTGGTGCAGGAGCTGTGCCATGCCCCGACCCTAGTGGCGCCCGTCACACCCGTGGTGGCGCACGCGGCCGGGGTTCGCCCGCGGGCTCGCCCTGTCGGCGCCGGGACTTAGGCTCGGACGCATGGCCGATCCCGCGACCTATCGCCCCGCACCGGGCGAGATCCCTGACGCGCCGGGCGTGTACCGGTTCCGGGACGAGCACGGCCGCGTCGTCTACGTGGGCAAGGCCAAGAGCCTGCGCAACCGGCTGAACAGCTACTTCCAGGACATCGCGGGGCTCCACCCGCGCACGCAGCAGATGGTCACGACCGCCGCCGCGGTGCAGTGGACGGTCGTCGGGACCGAGGTCGAGGCCCTCGCGCTGGAGTACTCGTGGATCAAGGAGTACGACCCGCGGTTCAACGTGAAGTACCGCGACGACAAGTCCTACCCGTACCTCGCGGTGACCATGGCGGACGAGGTGCCCCGCGTGCAGGTGATGCGCGGCGCGAAGCGGCGGGGCACGCGCTACTTCGGGCCCTACGCGCACGCGTGGGCGATCCGCGAGACGGTCGACCTGCTGCTGCGCGTGTTCCCCGTGCGGACGTGCTCGGCAGGGGTCTTCAAGCGGGCCCGGCAGCAGGGTCGCCCCTGCCTGCTCGGGTACATCGACAAGTGCTCGGCGCCGTGCGTGGGCCGGATCGGTGTCGACGAGCACCACCAGCTCGCCCAGGACTTCTGCGACTTCATGGCGGGTGACACCGCGCGCTTCACGCGACGCCTCACCCGCGCCATGAAGGACGCCGCCGCGGACCTCGACTACGAGCGCGCCGCACGCCTGCGGGACGACATCAGGACCCTCGAGAAGGCCACGGAGCGCAACGCGGTCGTGCTGTCCGACGGCACCGACGCGGACGTCTTCGCCATGGCGGGCGACGAGCTGGAGGCCGCGGTCCAGGTGTTCCACGTCCGTGACGGCCGCATCCGCGGGCAGCGCGGGTGGGTCGTGGAGAAGGTCGAGGACATCGACGACGCCGCCCTCGTCGAGCACCTGCTGCAGCAGGTGTACGGGAGCGAGGACCCGGAGGCCGCGACGGCGTCCGTGCCTCGCGAGGTGCTCGTGCCGGTGCTGCCGACGGACGTCGAGCAGGTGCAGGCGTGGCTCACGGGCCTGCGGGGCAGCAGGGTGCAGGTGCGGGTGCCGCAGCGCGGGGACAAGCGCGAGCTGGCCGCGACGGTGCTGCGCAACGCCGAGCACGCGCTCGCGCTGCATCGCACGCGGCGAGCCGGTGACCTCACGAGCCGCAGCATGGCCCTGCGGGAGATCCAGGAGGCGCTCGACCTGCCGACCGCGCCGTTGCGCATCGAGTGCTACGACGTGTCCCACAACCAGGGGACGTACCAGTCGGCGTCGATGGTCGTGTTCGAGGACGGCCTCGCGCGCAAGAACGAGTACCGGCTCTTCACGGTCCGTGGCCCGGAGGGTCAGGGGGCGCGCGACGACACCGCCGCCATGCACGAGGTCATCACCCGACGTTTCCGGCGGTACCTCGCGGAGCGTGCCGACGCCCACGACCCGGAGCTGGGCGACGAGGCCGAGGACGACGCACCACGCACGGGGCCCGTCGACGAGCGGACGGGCCGGCCGGTGAGGTTCGCGTACCCGCCGAACCTCGTGGTCGTCGACGGCGGACCGCCGCAGGTGGCTGCCGCCGCGGCGGCGCTCGCCGAGCTCGGCATCGACGACGTCGCGCTGTGCGGCCTGGCCAAGCGGCTCGAGGAGGTCTGGCTGCCGGGGGAGGAGTACCCCGTGATCCTGCGTCGCGCGTCGGAGGGCCTCTACCTGCTGCAGCGGGTGCGCGACGAGGCGCACCGGTTCGCCATCACCGCGCACCGCAAGCGGCGTAGCAAGGGCATGACCGTGTCCGTCCTCGACGACGTCCCCGGCCTCGGACCGGCCCGCAAGGCAGCCCTGCTGCGGCACTTCGGCTCGGTGAAGCGGCTGCGCGCCGCCAGCGCCGAGGAGATCGCGACCGTGCCCGGCATGGGGGCGCGCACGGCACAGGCGGTCGTGGCGGCGCTCGCGGCGCCGGCGGACGCGGGCGCCGACGCCTCCGGTGCGCCGCCCGGCGGGTCCACGGGGCCGCGCGACGGTGAGCCTGGCATCCTGGGGGCATGAGCGAGCCCTCGCCGATCACGGTTCCGCAGGGCATCCCCGCCCTCGAAGCGGCCGCCGAGGCCCCCGTCCTCGAGCAGCCCCAGGTGCTGGTCATCACCGGGATGTCCGGCGCGGGCCGCACGCGTGCTGCCGCCGTGCTGGAGGACCTCGGCTGGTACGTCGTGGACAACCTCCCCGCGCAGATGCTCACGCACCTGGTCGGCATGCTGACGAGCGGGCCGGTCGGTACCGGCGCGCGCCGCCTCGCGGCGGTCATCGACGTCCGCGGGCGGGAGTACTTCGCAGCGCTGAACGGGGTCCTCGACCACCTCCAGGGGACCGGTGTCGAGCTGCGGCTGCTGTTCCTCGACGCGTCCGACGAGGTGCTGGTCCGCCGGTACGAGCAGGTGCGACGCCCCCACCCGCTGCAGGACGAGGGCCGGATCCTCGACGGCATCGCGCAGGAGCGTGCGCTGCTCGCGGACCTGCGCGAGCGGGCGGACACGGTGATCGACACCTCCGACCTCAACGTCCACGACCTGGCGCGTGTCGTGCGCGCCGGCGTCGCGGGCCCCGCGGACGACGTGCTGCACCTGTCGGTGCTCTCGTTCGGCTTCAAGTACGGGATCCCGCTGGACGCGGACCACGTCGTGGACGTCCGGTTCCTGTCGAACCCGTACTGGATCACCGAGCTGCGTCACCTGTCCGGCAGGGACGCACCCGTGCGCGACTACGTCCTCGGTCTGCCGGGTGCCGTCACCTTCGTCGACCGCTATGTCGACGCGCTCGAACCCGTGCTCGCGGGCTACCTGCACGAGGAGAAGCGTTACGCCACGATCGCGGTGGGCTGCACGGGCGGCAAGCACCGTTCCGTCGCGATCAGCGAGGCGATCGGGGCGCGGCTGCGCGACCGCGGGCACCGGGTGCAGGTGACGGCGCGGGACCTGGGCAAGGAGTGAGCACGCCGTCGGAGAGCCGGTTCGGGGACCCGATGCGCCCCGCGGTGGTCGCCCTCGGTGGCGGCCACGGGTTGTCGGCCGCGCTGTCGGCCCTGCGGCTCATGACGGACCGCATCACGGCGGTCGTGACGGTCGCCGACGACGGGGGATCCTCCGGGCGGCTCCGCGAGGAGATGGGCGTGCTGCCGCCCGGCGACCTGCGGATGGCACTGGCGGCACTGTGCGACGACTCGGACTGGGGCCGCACGTGGCGGGACCTGCTGCAGCACCGGTTCTCGACGGACGGTCCGCTCGACCGCCACTCGGTCGGCAACCTGCTGATCGTGGCGCTCTGGGAGCTGCTGGGTGACACGGTCGACGGGCTGGACCTGGTCGGGCGCCTCCTCGGCGCCCGGGGACGGGTGCTGCCGATGGCGTCGGTCCCGCTGTGCATCGAGGCCGACGTCCGCACGACGCAGGGCCGGCGCGAGGTCGTGCGTGGCCAGACGCAGGTCGCCGTGACCTCGCACCGCATCGAGCACCTGCGGCTGCACCCCGCGGACCCGCCGGCCTGCCCCGAGGCGGTCGCGGCGGTGCGCGAGGCCGACTGGGTCGTCCTGGGGCCGGGATCCTGGTACACGTCCGTCCTGCCCCATCTCCTGGTACCGCAGCTGCGGGCCGCCCTCGTGGAGACGCCGGCGCGGATCATCGTGACGCTCAACCTGACGCCGGACAACGAGACGGCGGGCATGCGAGCGGTCGACCATCTCGAGGTGCTGCGCGCGCACGCCCCGGAGCTGGCCCTGCACGCCGTCGTCGCGGACCCGGCGTCCGTGGACGACGTGGGCGAGCTGGCGGACCTCTGCGCGGCGATGGGGTGCCGGCTGCTGGTCCGGCAGGTCCGGCGTGGCGGCCAGAGTGCGGTGCACGACCCGCTGCGCCTCGCGGCCGCCCTGCGCGACGTCGTGGAGGACTACCTCGGGGATGTCGGGACTCGCGCCGGCCGCGCGGTCGGGAGTCGCGACTCCGACGGGTGACGGGTCACAGGAACGTCACGACCACCCGGGCGGCAGTGGCAGGATGACGCCATGGCGCTGACAGCACAGGTGAAGGACGAGCTCGCCCGGCTGAAGGTGGACAAGACGTCCTGCCGCAAGGCGGAGATCTCGGCCACGCTGCGGTTCGCCGGAGGGCTCCACATCATCTCCGGGCGCATCGTCATCGAGGCCGAGCTGGACACGGGCATCGCCGCACGGCGGCTGCGCCAGGCGATCACCGAGATCTACGGTCACGAGAGCGACATCATCGTCGTCTCCGGTGGCGGCCTGCGTCGCGGCAGCCGCTACGTGGTGCGCGTGGTCAAGGACGGCGAGTCGCTGGCGCGGCAGACCGGTCTGCTGGACAACCGGGGGCGGCCCGTCCGCGGTCTGCCGCCGCAGGTCGTCTCGGCGGGCGTGGGGGAGGCCGAGGCCGCCTGGCGCGGCGCGTTCCTGGCGCACGGCTCGCTCACCGAACCGGGGCGGTCGTCGGCCCTCGAGGTGACGTGCCCGGGTCCGGAGGCGGCGCTCGCGCTCGTCGGTGCCGCGCGTCGTCTCGGTGTCGCGGCGAAGGCCCGGGACGTGCGCGGCGTCGACCGCGTCGTGATCCGCGACGGCGACGCGATCGGTGTGATGCTGACGCGTCTGGGTGCCCACGACGCGATGCTCGTGTGGGAGGAGCGCCGCGTGCGCCGCGAGGTCCGTGGCACGGCGAACCGGCTCGCGAACTTCGACGACGCGAACCTGCGTCGGTCCGCTCGCGCCGCCGTCGCGGCCGGCGCCCGCGTGGACCGGGCCTTCGAGATCCTCGGGGACGACCTGCCCGACCACCTGCGCCAGGCCGGCGAGCTGCGGCTCGCGCACAAGGAGGCGTCGCTCGAGGAGCTCGGCAAGCTCGCCGACCCGCCGCTGACCAAGGACGCGGTCGCGGGTCGGATCCGGCGTCTGCTCGCCACGGCGGACCGGCGCGCCGCCGAGCTGGGGATCCCTGACACCGAGGCGGGCCTGAGCCCGGACCTGCTCGACCTGTGACGCGGCGCGGCCTCGGCGGCGGGAGGCCTGGGCGCCGCGTGACCGGTCCAGCATGCGAACCGCGTGCCAGGGTGGACCTTCGTCTTGGGCGGGGCGTGTGCCTCGGGGTATAGGCTCGGGGTCATCCGATCGCAACGAGGACGCAACGCGCTGGGCACGCCCCGGCCCGTGACGGTCAGGGGCGGTCGGGACGCACAGCGGCGTGCGTGACCGAACACCAACTGTGTGCGCCGGCGTTGATCGGCGCGTGCCGAGGAGGGCAAGTGACCATCAAGGTCGGCATCAACGGCTTCGGCCGCATCGGGCGGAACTTCTACCGCGCCATCCTGGCCTCGGGGGCCGACATCGAGATCGTGGGTGTCAACGACCTGACGGACAACCACACCCTGGCGCACCTGCTCAAGTACGACACGGTGCTGGGCCGGTTCCCGCAGAGCGTGGACTACGACGACGAGAACATCATCGTCGACGGCAAGAAGATCCGGGCCCTCGCCGAGCGCAACCCGGCGGACCTGCCCTGGGGCGAGCTCGGGGCGGACATCGTCATCGAGTCCACCGGCTTCTTCACGGACGCGACCAAGGCGAAGGCGCACATCGATGCCGGCGCCAAGAAGGTCATCATCTCGGCCCCGGCCAAGAACGAGGACGCGACGTTCGTCGTCGGCGTGAACCACACCTCGTACGACCCGGCCACGCAGCACATCATCTCCAACGCGTCCTGCACCACGAACTGCCTGGCCCCGGTGGCCAAGGCGCTCAACGACGCGATCGGCATCGAGCGTGGCCTCATGACCACGATCCACGCCTACACGGGTGACCAGAACCTGCAGGACGGCCCGCACCGCGACCTGCGTCGCGCCCGCGCCGCCGCGCAGAACATCGTCCCCACGACGACCGGTGCGGCGAAGGCTGTCGCGCTCGTCCTGCCCGAGCTCAAGGGCAAGCTGGACGGCTTCGCGCTCCGCGTGCCGACCATCACCGGCTCGGCCACGGACCTGACCTTCACCGCCTCGCGCGAGGTCACGGTCGAGGAGGTCAACGCCGCGGTCAAGGCTGCGGCCGAGGGCCCGCTCAAGGGCACGCTGGAGTACACCGAGGACGAGATCGTCTCCTCGGACATCGTGACCAACCCGCACCAGAGCATCTTCGACGCGAAGCTCACCAAGGTGAGTGGCGACCTGGTCAAGATCATCGCCTGGTACGACAACGAGTGGGGCTACAGCTCCAGCCTCGTGAAGCTCACGGAGTACGTGGGCGCGCGTCTCTGACGCATCCCACGCTCTGAGGCAGTCCAGCGTCCG
>JADGMW010000165.1_pt5 | contig 20710 bp, 16 predicted proteins | sample 8641801 | NCBI WGS metagenome assembly JADGMW01 (sample SAMN16272018, study PRJNA661076) | feces metagenome | isolation source: fecal sample from diarrhoea affected cattle A | host: Bos taurus | place: South Africa: Lokaleng Village, Mahikeng | collected 2019-09
CTCAGGCCGTGCGGGCGGCTTCCACCAGGGAGCGGTAGAGAGTGCTGAGCTCGTGACCTGCGGCTTCGGCAGCCTGAGGGAACAGCGATGTCTCGGTCATGCCCGGGGCGACGTTGACCTCGAGGAAGTAGACGACGCCGTCGTCACCGACGATGAGATCGGTGCGGGACAGGTGCGCGAGGCCGAGCGCCCGGTGGGCGGCCACGGCCACCTCCCCTGCACGCTCGGCGAGCTCGGGGGAGAGGCGGGCCGGCGTGAAGTACTCCGTGCGGCCGGGGTTGTAGCGGGCGTCGTAGTCGTAAGGGCCGTCTGTGACGATCTCCACGGCGGGGAGGGCGACAGGGCCCTCGCCTACGTCGATGACGCTGACGGCCACCTCGGTGCCGCTCACCGCCTTCTCGACGAGGGCGGTGTCGCCGTAGGCGAAGCAGTCCACCATCGCCCGGGGCAGCTCGGCGGCGTCGCGCACCAGGGAGACGCCCAGGGCGGATCCACCGGTTGCTGGCTTGACCACCAGCGGAAGGCCGAGCCTGTCGATGATCGCGTCGAGCACGCGGTTGGCGCCGAGCTCGCGGAACAGGCTCTGGGGCAGCGTGACGAACTCCGGGGTGTCGATGCCCTCCCGTGCCACGACCGTCTTCGCGATCGGCTTGCTCCACGCCACCCTGCTCGACCGCGGACCGGTCCCCAGGCACCGCATGCCGAGCAGCTCGAGGACGTCCCGCACGGAACCGTCCTCTCCGCTCGCTCCATGCAGCAACGGCCAGACGACGTCGGGAGAGGTCTCGCGCAGCGCGGGCACGAGGTCGGCGTCGACGTCGTGCACAGTGACTTCGGCGCCTGAGGCGCGCAGTGCGTCGGCGACCCGGCGACCCGACCGCAGCGAGACGTCCCGCTCGTGGGAGAGGCCGCCGGCAAGGATGATGACGCGCACGGGGGAGGCGCTGGTGGTGTCGTTCACGGCGTCAAGGGCTCCGGGTTCTGCCAGGTCGATGCTCGATGTGCTCGAGCCGGGGGATGCTCGGGTGGATCAGGCGATCAGGTCAGGTCGGGCCCGGGAGCCTGGATGGTCCGGTTGACGGCGCCGTTCCCGGTGCCGAACAACGAGACGAGCTCGCTCTCGCCGGCGACGACGCCGGCGAGCCTGCGGACACCCTCGCGGATCCGCTCGGGTGTGGGGAAGCAGTACGAGAGCCGCATGTGGTCAGATCCCTGGCCGTCAGCGTAGAACGCCGTTCCGGGGACGTACGCGACGCGCGCCGTCACCGCCCGCGGGAGCATCGCCTTCGCGTCGAGACCCTCAGGGAGCTTGACCCAGGTGTAGAAGCCTCCGTTGGGGACCGTCCACGTGGCGTCGGGCAGATGCTCGGAGAGGGCCCCGATCATCGCGTCCCGCCGTTCGCGGTACAGCTCTCGGAAGGCCTTGACCTGGCCCTTCCAGTCGCACGTGGCGAGGTAGGCGGAGATCGCGAGCTGGGACGCGTTCGAGGGGCACAGGATCGCGGACTCGCTCGCGAGGACCAGCTTCTCGCGGACGGCGTGCGGCGCCACGGCCCAGCCGACCCGGTAGCCGGGGGCGAACGTCTTGGAGAAGGATCCGAGGTAGACGACACCCTCGTCGTCGGAGGCGCGCAGCGCGGGGATCGGGTCGCCGTCGAACCCGAGGAGCCCGTAGGGGTTGTCTTCGAGGACCAGGACGCCGTGGCGACGGGCGATCTCCAAGATCTGCGGCCGTCGCTCGGCGGAGAGCGTGACGCCGGCGGGGTTGTGGAAGTTGGGCACGGTGTAGAGCAGCTTGACCCGGCGGCCCTCCCGGGCGAGCGCGGTCAGGGTCTCCTCGAGGGCGGCCGGGATGAGCCCGTGGGCGTCGAGGGGGACGTGCACCACATCGGCCTGGTAGGCGCTGAAAACGCCCAGTGCGCCCACATAGCTCGGCGCCTCGGCGACGATCACGTCGCCCGGGTCGATGAAGATGCGGGTCACGAGGTCGAGGGCTTGTTGGGAGCCTGTCGTCACCACGACGTCGTCCGGGTGCGCGGAGATGCCCTCGAGGCGCATCACCTCGAGGATCTGCTCGCGGAGGCCCTCGTCGCCCTGGCCAGAGCCGTACTGCAGCGCGGTGGTGCCCCGCGTCGCGACGACCCGTTGCGCCAGGTCGCTCAGCACGTCGAGGGGCAGGCCCTCGAGGTACGGCATGCCGCCAGCGAGCGAGACGACCTCGGGCCGGTTGGCAACGGCGAACAGCGCGCGGATCTCCGACGCGCGCATGCCCTGGGTGCGGTCCGCGTACGAGGACAACCAGGGATCGAGCCTGGTGCCGGCAGCAGCGGCGTGCGGGGGAGTGCCCGACGCAGAGCCGCCGGGATTCAGGTTCTCGCTCACCTTCCGAGTGTCGCACGCGCCAGCGCCGTCGACCGCCCACCGTCCATGTGCCGCGCCAACCCACACCGCACCGTCACATCCCCGCTGCTCCGGCTGGGGGCGACGGGGAGGCCGCGGGTGGGGTGATCAGCAGGCCGTGGGGTGCGCGGTCGGCGCCGCCGCGGCGCTCACGCGCCGGTGGCGGCCTCGGCGAGCACCTCGTCGAGCTCCTTGGCGATCACCTGCTTGGGGCGCGCGCCGATGACCGTGCGGGCCAGCTCGCCGCCGACGTAGAAGTTCAGGGTCGGGATCGACACGACGCTGTAGCGCGCTGTGACCTCGGGGTTGTCGTCCGAGTTGAGCTTGACGACCTTCAGGCGGCCGGCGTACTCCTGGGCCAGCTCCTCGAGGATCGGGGCGACCATGCGGCACGGTCCGCACCACGGCGCCCAGAAGTCGACCAGCACCGGCAGGTCGGCGTCGAGCACCTCGGACTGGAACGTGGCATCCGTGACCTCGAGGGTGCTCACAGGGCCTTCTCCTCCTCGACCAGGGCGGCGGGGATCTCCGAGGGGGAGGCCGGGTCGACGTGCGCGAGCGCCGCCAGGTAGTTCTGGGCGTCGATGGCCGCCGAGCAGCCCGTTCCGGCCGCGGTGATGGCCTGGCGGTAGGTGTGGTCGACCACGTCGCCGCAGGCGAAGACGCCCGGCAGGTTGGTCGCGGTGGTGCGGCCGACGACCTCGATGTAGCCGTTCTCGTCGACGTCCACCTGGCCGACGACGAGCTCGGAGCGCGGCACGTGGCCGATGGCGACGAAGACGCCCGCGGCGCCGACCTCGCGCTCGGCGCCCGTGACGGTGTCGCGGAGGGTGACGCCGGTGACCTTCTCGGTCCCATGGATGGCGACCACCTCGCTGTTCCAGGCGAAGCTGATCTTGGGGTTGGCCTTGGCGCGGTCCGCCATGATCTTCGAGGCGCGCAGGTCGTCGCGGCGGTGCACGATCGTGACGCTCTTGCCGAAGCGGGTGAGGAACGTGGCCTCCTCGACGGCGGAGTCGCCGCCGCCGACCACCAGGATGTCCTGGTCGCGGAAGAAGAAGCCGTCGCACGTGGCGCACCACGAGACGCCGCGGCCGGAGAGGCGCTTCTCGTCGGGCAGGCCGAGCTCGCGGTACGCGGAGCCGGTGGACAGGATGACCGCGACGGAGCGGAACACGTCGCCGCTGCCCAGCTCGATGGTCTTCACGTCGCCGGTGAGGTCCATCTTCACGACGTCGTCCCAGAGGATCTCGGCGCCGAACTTCTCGGCCTGCTTCTGCAGGTTCTCCATGAGCTCGGGGCCCTGGATGCCGTCGGGGAAGCCCGGGAAGTTCTCCACCTCGGTGGTGTTCATCAGGGCGCCGCCCGCCGTGACAGAGCCGGCGATGACGAGGGGCGCCAGGCCGGCGCGCGCGGCGTAGATCGCTGCGGTGTACCCGGCGGGGCCGGAGCCGACGATGATCAGGTCGCGCGGGAGGGGCTGCTCAGTCACTTGACGTCCTTGGCGTTCGCGGTTCGGTGTCGACAGCAGAACTGTCGGTCGGTCTGATCTGTTCCCCGGGGCCCGCCAGCGCGGCGTGGACCGGGGTGCCTGCGCGGGCTCAGGAGAGCGTGATCTCTGCGAGCTCGATGCGGAAACCGCCGCTGGTCGCGGTGGGGAGCTCGGTGAACCAGATGACGATCGAGTCGGTGGTGAGCGGCTCGTCGAGCGTGAGGACGGTGCTCGGGGACATCGCCCCGCTGGCGAGCACGGCGCCGGACTCCGGGTCCGCCGCTGTTCCCTCGCGCACCTCGACCTGCCCGCCAGAGCCGTTGACCTGCAACGTCACGGTGCTCACCGTGGCGGCTCCGTCGAGGGTCAGGACCATGCCGACCTTCGGCTTGCGGGGGCCGAGGAAGGTCGAGTTGTTGTAGGTGTGGGTGTTCCACACGGTGGCCGGGTCCCCGTCGAACGCGCGGCCGACGATGTCCTGGTACTCCCCGTCGTCGTCGGACGGGTCCAGGGTGGTCGCCGAGGCGATGACGGGCGCCGCTCCGGAGTCCGGGGCCCGGCTCGGCGGGGCGGACGCCGAGGGCTCCTCCTGCTTCGCCTGGTCGTCGGACGTGCCCGAGGTGGCCGCGGGCGCCGCCGGGGCGGCATCGCCGTCGTCGTTGCCGTCGACAGGGCTGAACAGGGACGTCACGGCGAAGATCACGCCGAGGACCAGCAGGATCCCCACGACGAGCAGGACGAGCTTGGTGGGGTCGAACCTCCGGGCGGTGACGGGCTCGTCGTCCCGGCCTTCGCTCCCGAAGTCGAACGGGCTGCTGGGGACGCTCGGCGGGACGCTGGGCGGAGCGACGCGAGGCCCGGCAGGCGCCGCGCCGGCGGGCATGGCGGCCGTGCGCTGCACGGTGCCGACGGGAATGCCCGCGTTGCGAGGCGGACCGGCCTGGGAGGGCGCTGTGCGGGGCGGGGCGGCCTGGCCGAGCCCGGGCTGGGGCGCGTGCCCCTGGACGGCTGTGGGACCCGCCTGGGGCCCTTCTGCCTGGGGTGTGCCGTTCGGGCTGGCCGCTGCGGGAGCGCCACGGTGCGGGGGCTCGGCGCCCCATGCGGCGCCACTCGCGCCGGCGGCGGGCGGGAACGCCCCACGGCCGCGCGGCGTCGCTGGCGGAGGCGTGCCCGGGCGGCCGCTTCCCGCGGTGGGCTGGTCATGGAAGGCCGAGCGGACCGACTGCCGCTCGACACGGCCTGGAAAGGCCATCTGAGCGGTGGCCTCGGCGGCGGACTCGTCGTGGCGGACGGCCTCCTGCGGCATCGTGCGCTCGGGGGCGGACGCCGCCTCGAGCAGGCCCACGGTGCGGATCTCGCCCCACGGCTCGAGCTCGCGCACGAGCTCGGCGGGGCTGCGAGGGCCGTCGTCGTGAGGGCCGAGCGTCACGGCGCACAGCGTGTCGAGGTCGGCGCGGACGTCGGGCGTCAGGTCTGCCGGGGGGACGACGGAGCCGTCCATGACGGGGGCGATGGGCAGCTGCGGGGTCGGCACGCCGCTGTCGACATCGGGCCAGCGGCCGGTCAGTGCGGTGTAGAGCAGGCGCACGAGCCCGAGGGTGTCGGAGCGGGTGGTCGCAGCCGCGTCGCCCAGCCCGTGGCCGAGCAGCGCGCCGTCCATCGCGAGCCCGCTGATCAGCAGACGCCCTTCGGGGGTGATGTGCACCACCGAGGGACGCAGCGCCAGGTGGTGGACCCCGCGGCGGCGTGCGACCTCGAGGGCGGCGGCGGCCTCGCCGACCACCGATCGGGCCTGGTCGGACGTGAGAGGTCCGCGGGCGACGAGCTCGGCCAGCGACGGCCCGGCCACGTGCTCGGTGACGACGTAGCCGACGCCCTCGTGGTTGCCCACGTCGAGGATGCGGACGAGCCGTGGGTCGGAGACGAGCGCGGCCCGCCGAGCGGCGTCGAGCGCCTGCGCGGCGTTCTCGGAGTCCAGGATGCGCACGTGGACGGCGCGGTCGAGGATCTGGTCCGTGGCCTTCCACGAGGTCGATCCCTCGAGGTCGGACTCCATCGGTTGCAAGACCCGGTACCGCCCGGCCAGCACCGCGCCGCGTCCGACGACGTCCTCCACCCGGGCCTCCCGCGAGTTGTTCCGACCGTGTGCCGGTGCTCCATGCTAGGCGGTGCTGCTTAGCGCCGCCGACCCCTTGCCCGCCTGATCACCATCTGGACCAGGGCATCGACCTCGCGGACGCGGAGAACCTTGAGCACGAGGACGTAGACGAGGGAGATCACGGCCCCGCCGACGGCGCACATGACGAGCGCGCCGCCCACCCCGCTGACGGGCCCGAGCAGGTCCACCACGAGCAGGCCCGCGCCGGCGGCCAGCAGGCCGGCGGTGACGGCCTTGGCGTGGACCCCGGCCACCCGTCGCCCGTCGACCCCGCGGAGCCGGCGGCGCAGGACGACCAGCGCGACGACGGCGCCCACCACGTAGGACAGGCTCGACGCGAGACCAGCCCCGACCACCCACCGCGACGGGTCCAGGAACGCCTGCGCGAGGTACGTGCCGCCCACCACGACGACCGCCATGCCCACCTGCATGGGGAACATGGATCGGGCGTCCTCGTAGGCGTAGAAGACCCGCTGGCACAACGACCACGCGCCGAAGGCCACCAGGCCCAGCACCATCGCGACGATGGCGGGAGCCAGCGCCGACCACGCGTCCTCGCCGCCCGAGGGGAACATGACCCGCCCGATGGGGTAGGCGAGGACCCCGATGCCGGCGGTGGCGAGGACGGTGAAGAGGCCGACCGTGCGTAGCCCCAGCGACAGGTCGGCGCGCACGCCGTCGACGTCGCCGGCGGCCGCCGTGGCGGAGAGCCGGGTGAACAGGGCCGTCGCGAGGGACACCGTGACCAGCGAGTGCGGCAGCATGAAGACGAGGAACGCGTAGTCCCACAGCGCGTTGCCCGCGTAGGCCGGGTCGAGGCTGCCGGCGCGGGTGGTGACCCGGCTGACGGCGAGGACGCCGAGCTGGCCGACGACGAGCGCCGCGAACGTCCAGCCGGCCACCCGGCCCGCCGAGCGCAGCCCGACGCCGCGGAAGCCCCAGCGCGGCCGGTAGCGGAAGCCGGAGCGGTACAGCGGCACGAGCAGGACGAGGGCCTGCGCCACGACGCCCAGCGTGGCGGTGCCCGCCAGCAGGGCCACCTGGCCGCCGCCCCACGAGCTCGGATCGTCGGTGACCGAGCTCTGGAAAGCGCCGTTGACCAGCACGAACACCAGGAGTCCGGCCATCGACACCAGGTTGTTGACCACGGGCGCCCACATGTACGGGCCGAACGACCCGCGGGCGTTGAGCACCTGCCCGAGCAGTGAGTACAGCCCGTAGAAGAACAGCTGGGGGATGCACCAGTACGCGAACAGCACCGTCAGCGCCTGGACGTCCGGGTCGCTGAAGTTCGTGTACAGGGTGGTGAGCAGCGGCGCGGCGAGCGCGAGGAGCAGCGCCAGCCCGAGCAGCATCGTGGCGCCGAGGGTCAGGAGCCGGTCCACGTACTGCTGCCCGTCGGCCCGCCGGTAGGCGCGCACCACCTGCGGGACGAGCACGGCGTTGAGGACGCCGCCGGCGATCAGCAGGTACAGGACGTTGGGCAGCTTGTTGGCGGCGGCGAACGCGTTCGCCGCGTCGCCCGTGGCCCCGATGGCCCACACCACCATGGCCGCGCGGACCAGGCCGAGGATCCGCGACACCAGGGTGCCGGAGGCCATCAGGGCGGTGGAGCGTCCCATGCTCGTGGCGTCGCCGGGGGGCGGCATCGGCACGGCGCCGACCCCGCCGCCCACGTCGGGCCCCACCGAGGCCTCAGCCTCCGGGTCGACCGGCGGCTGCGGTGGGTGCGCGTCGTGCGGCGGCACAGCGGACCCGCTAGCGGTGCTCACCGGCGTCCTCCTGAGTGTGTGGTGCGGGCTCGACGGGCGCCGGCTCGGCCGCGACCTCGGCTGCTGCCGGCGCGTCGGCCTCCGCCTGCGCCGCGAGCCGGGCGCCGCGGTGCGCGGTCTGGCCCCGGCGGACGGTGCGCACGATGCCCGCGACGAGCCCGACGGCGAGCAGCGCCCCGACGATGCTCAGCCCGACGTCCTCGATCGAGGGTGTCACGCGTGCGCTGAACGCGACGGGCGTGGACACGAGCGTGCCATCCGCCGCGCGGAGGACCACGTCGACCAGCACGTCGCACGCAGATGTCGCGCGCACGTCCATGATGACGGTCTCTTCCGAGGCCGCGCCCACGGTGGTCGTCGGCGAGCCCGTCGCGGTGAGGCAGGACTGCCGGGACAGCATCTCGACCCGGACGGTGGCCGGCTGCTCCAGGGTGTTGCGCACCACGAGCCGGATCTGGCTCGAGCTGGCGGCGACCGTGACTTGTTCGCTGAGCAGCACGGTGAGCCCGCTGCGCCGCTGGATGGCCTCGGCCAGCACCGTGTCGACGAGGGACTTGCGACCGGTCACGTCGGACCGCCAGTCGACGGCGAGCGGCGCGAGCAGCCGGCGGTCGAGGCCGTCGAGCAGCAGCGCCGGCTCGGGCACCACCTGGGCGAATCCCGCGACGTCGGCGCGGGCGCCGCCCAGCGCGTTGACGTGGGCGGGGGAGAGCTCGGTCGAGGTGCTCACCGCGTCGGGCAGCGCCGCGACCTCGCCCTGCTCGGAGGCGAGCTCGGTGGCGGAGGCGAGCTGGACCCACGGCGCCGACGCGAGTGCCTTGAGCTGCGCCTGGACCAGGTCGGTGTCGGGCTGCCAGTCCCGCGGCGCCGTGACCAGCAGGCTCTCGGAGACGCTCGTGCTGGCCCGCGCCGCGACGGCGGTCTCCGCGAGGGCTCGCTGGGCGACGGTGGCCGCTGTGGCGCCGGGCTGGACCTCGTCGGGGGTGGCGAGCAGGGTGTCGAGCGTCGCGCTCGGCACGAGCAGCCGCGCCGTCCCGTGCCCGGTGGTCACGTCCACCCGGGCGGTCGGGTCCGAGACCAGCGCGTCGCCGTCGGATCCGCGCACGTCCGAGCCCACCACGAGCGCTCCTGCGCGGGACCGGGCGGCGAGGGCCGCGGTCTCCTGGTCGGGCGTCGTGTCGGCGAGCCACAGCAGCCTGTCGGGGGAGGGCCCGAGCACCTGCGTGGAGGCGGGGGAGGAGATGCCGAGTGCGACGTCGAGGAGCTGGCTCTCGTGCCCGTGCGCGATCGCCGCGATGTCCGGGTCGGACCAGGGCAGCGCGACCACGTCGGTCCTGGCCGCCTCGGTGGTGAGGTTCTGCAGCCAGGCGCGTGACGCGTCGCCGCCCGTCGCCGCCTGGTCCAGCAGCGCGGGGTCGATCGCCCAGGTGACCGCCGGTTGGCCGGCCGTGGCCTGCAGCAGCGTGTCGAGGCGCCCGCCGGTGGCGGTCAGCGTGTCGATCGACCGGGTCGAGGAGCGGCCGGCGACGGCGTCGGCCGCGTCGCCCTCCGAGCCGGCGGGGTCCCCGTCCGGCGCCGCGGTCTCGTGCGCGCCCTCCGCCGCGTCGGCGTCAGCGCTCTCTGCCGCGTCGGCGTCGGCGGCGGTCTCCAGGGCGTCGAGGTCCTCGGAGGCCAGGCCCTCGCCCACCACGGGCACCAGCACGTTGACCGCGACCCGGCGCAGGTCGGCGGGGTCGTCCGATGGCGCCCACAGCAGGAACGTGCGCTCGAGCCCGACCCGCCGCGAGCCGTCGCTCAGCTCGACGGACAACCCCCGCGGCCCCCAGGCCGACGCCGAGCGCAGCAGGCCGATCGACGACGAGGGGACGGTGAGCACCACCTGGGCGCTCGCGCCGGGCGCGAGCGGGCCGTCCAGGTCGATCGTCGTCACCGGGCTCCCGGCGTCGTCACGGGGGCCTGACTCGGTCCACGCGGACAGCCGCTCGCTGCTGGCGAGCCGGTACCGGCTGATGCGCAGGGTCGCACGGGGGGACTCGATGGGCTCGGCGCTGGCGTTGTGGACCACCGCGGTGACGGTGAGGTCCTGGTCGAGGGCCAGCACCTGGGGCTGCACGGCGGTCACGGCCACCTCGACGGTGAGGTCGCCCTCGGCGGGCGCGGCGTGCGCGGTCCCGCCGCCCGGGAGCACCGGCGCCAGCACGCTGAGCAGCGCCACGAGCACGGCGAGGGCGGCCAGGAGCGCCGCATGCGCGTGCTGCCTGGACGTCATGGTGGGAAGGGGACGGTTCATGCCTCGCCGACGAGGACCGCGTGGGCGGCCTCCGCTAGTCGTCGTTCGTTCGGGTAGGCGAGGCGGGCGGGCAGGTCGGTGATGGCGACCCACTCGACGTCCTCGGCCTCGCCGTCGGGGTCCCCCTCGACGGTGAGCTCGCCGCCCACGGCGCCGAGCAGGAAGTGGTGGACGACCTTGTGCACGCGGCGGTCGTCCCCGGTGAACCAGTAGTCGATGACGCCCAGCCGGCGCACGATCTCGCCGATGATCCCGGTCTCCTCGGCGATCTCCCGCACGGCGGCCTCCTCGGGCGTCTCGACGCCCTCGAGGTGTCCCTTCGGCAGGCACCACTCGAGGCGGCCCGCTCGGTTGCGGCGCGCGATGACCGCGGCGTGCAGCACGCCGTCGACCGTGTGCACGACGAGGCCGCCGGCGGAGGTCTCATCCACCACCGGCAGCGCGTTGGGCAGCACCCGCGTGGACACGGCGTCCGGGTCGATCCGGAGCGCGTGTCCCCCCGGAGGCGCCGGGACGCCACCCGGTCGCGCGGAGTGCGCTGGGCTCGACATGTCGCCACTGTAACGACTTCTCCGTATCCGGCTTTCACGCCCAGCGACGTCTGGCAGGCTTGGACGTTGTGCCGACCACCGATCAGACCGCCCTCCTCGCCCTGCAGCGGCGTGCTCTCAGCGTCCTCGCCGACCTCGCGCCGGCGGCGCTCGAGCTGGGCGAGGTGTTCCGGGAGGCCGGCCACGAGCTGGCCCTGGTGGGCGGGCCGGTGCGCGACGCGTTCCTCGGCCGGGTGAGCGCGGACCTCGACTTCACGACGTCGGCGTCGCCGGACGAGACCGAGGCGCTGCTCGCCCGGTGGGGCGACGCCCACTGGGACATCGGCCGGGAGTTCGGCACGATCGGCGCGCGCAGGCACGGGCGCCGCAACGGCGGCGAGGACGTGGTCGTGGAAGTCACGACCTACCGCACCGACGCCTACGACCCCGCGTCGCGCAAGCCCGAGGTCGTCTTCGGCGACACGCTCGAGGGCGACCTCTCACGGCGCGACTTCACCGTGAACTCGATGGCGGTGCGGCTGCCCGAGCTCACGTTCGTGGACCCCTTCGACGGGTTGTCCGACCTCGCCGCACGCCGGCTGCGGACGCCGGTGGCGGCCCGCCAGTCCTTCGACGACGACCCGCTGCGGATGATGCGCGCCGCACGGTTCGCCGCACAGCTCGGGTTCGCCGTCGACGAGGACGCCCTGGCCGCGATCCGGGAGATGGCGGACCGCATCTCGATCGTCTCGGCGGAGCGGGTGCGGGACGAGCTGACCAAGCTGCTGCTGGCCCCCATGCCGCGCCCCGGGCTGGAGGTGCTCGTGGACACCGGCCTCGCGGAGCACGTGCTGCCCGAGCTGCCCGCCCTGCGGCTCGAGATCGACGAGCACCACCGGCACAAGGACGTCTACCAGCACTCCCTCACCGTGCTCGAGCAGGCGATCGCCCTGGAGTCCGGCCCTGAGGGCCCGGTGCCCGGCCCGGACCTGGTGCTGCGCATCGCCGCGCTGCTGCACGACATCGGCAAGCCCGCGACCCGCCGGTTCGAGGAGGGCGGCGGCGTGAGCTTCCACCACCACGAGGTGGTCGGCGCGAAGCTCGTGGCCCGCCGGCTCAAGGCCCTGCGGTTCGACAAGGCGACCGTGCAGGCCGTCTCGCGCCTGACCGAGCTGCACCTGCGGTTCCACGGCTACGGCGACGGCGGCTGGACGGACTCGGCGGTGCGCCGCTACGTGACGGACGCGGGGCCGCTGCTGGAGCGCCTGCACCGGTTGACCCGCTCCGACTGCACCACCCGCAATCGGCGCAAGGCCGAGCGGCTGTCGGGCGCGTACGACGACCTCGAGGCGCGGATCGCCCAGCTGCGCGAGCAGGAGGAGCTGGCCTCGATCCGTCCCGACCTGGACGGGCAGCAGATCATGGACGTGCTCGGCATCGGGCCCGGCCGCGACGTGGGGGCCGCGTACCGGCACCTGCTCGAGCTCCGGATGGACCGTGGGCCGCTCGGCGAGGACATCGCCCGGCAGGAGCTCCTCACCTGGTGGGAGGCCCGGCAGGCGGCTCAGGGCTGACCTCGACGGGCCGGCGCACCACCAGGACGCACACGTCGTCCTCCTGCTCGGCGCCGACGAACCGGCCCACGAGCTGGTCGCGCACGTCCGCGGCGCACGCGTCGTCGGGCACGGCGGCCAGGGCGCGCACGAGGTCGTCGATGCCGTCCTTGAGGGACCGGTCCCGTCGCTCGATGAGCCCGTCGGTGTAGACCACGAGCATCGCCCCGCGCGGCAGCTCGACCTCGGCCTGCGGGTCGGGCGAGCGGGGGTTGACGACGCCCACGGGCGTGGTGAGCGCCTGGTCGAGCGGGCGCACCTCGCCGCCGGGCAGCCGGACCAGCGGTGGCGGGTGCCCGGCCCGGGAGTAGGTGAGCCGGTCCGCGGTCGGGTCGGACGCGCCCGACGGCTCGAGGCGCAGGTACACGCAGGTGGCGAGGTCGGCCATGCCGAGCCCGCGCACCAGCTCGTCGAGGTGCGCGATGACCCGGCCCGCCCGGGCGCCGCTCCACGCGTGGGAGCGGAGCACCGAGCGCAGCTGCCCCATCGACGCCGCCGCGCCGAGGTCGTGGCCCACGACGTCCCCGACGGCGAGGCCGATGGCGCCGTCCGGCAGGGGCAGCACGTCGAACCAGTCGCCGCCCACCTCGGCGCGGTGCAGCGCCGGCAGGTAGGAGGCTGCGACGTCGAGCCCGGGGACGGTGGGCACGTCGGGGAGCAGGCTGTGCTGCAGGGTGAGGGCGGCCGAGCGCTCGCGCAGGTAGAGGCGCACGTTGTCGAGCGCCAGGGCGGCCCGTTGGCCGACGTGCGCGGCGGTCACCACGTCCTCGGCGGTGAACCCGTCCAGGGCGTCGTGCATGAGGCACAGGGCGCCGATGAAGCCGTCGCGGGCGCGCAGCGGGACGGCCAGCGCGGAGCCCAGGCCCAGCCGGCGCAGCAGCTCGAGGCGGTGGCCGGGCACCTGCGAGGCGAGGGCCTCGACGTCGATGGCGAACGGCTGGGCGTCGAACCGGCGATCGTCGGTGCGCGCCAGCTCGAAGACCGCGGAGCGCATGAGCCAGGACGGGTCTCCCTGTTCGAGGTCGTGGGCGTCCTGGGCGCGCACGGGGTGCCGCGCTGCCACGTGGAGCCGCTCGAGCCGGCCCCGCTCGTTGGTGATGGCCACGAACCCCCAGGTGGCCAGGCGGGAGACGGCGATCTCGGCGAGGGCCACGAGCGCGTCGTCGTAGTCGAGCCGGCGGGCGAGCTCCTCGCTGACCTGCGCGAGCAGGTGCAGGCGCGCGCGGGCGGCCTGAGCCTCGCCGAGGGCGGCCTCCCGGGCGCGCTCCTGCTCCACGCGGGCGGTGACGTCCGCCTGGATGCCCACGTGGTGGGTGAGACGGCCGTCCGCGTCGTAGACAGGGCTGATCACCACCTGGTTCCAGAACGGGGACCCGTCCTTGCGGTAGTTGAGCAGCGTGTCCGCGATGGTGTGCCCCTGCTGGAGGGCCTCGTGGATCCGGGCGACGACGGTGCGGTCGGTGCGTGGGCCCTGCAGCATCCGGCAGTTGCGGCCGACCATGTCGGTGGCGGAGTACCCGGTGACGCGCTCGAACGCGGGGTTCACCCAGATGATGGGGTCGTCCGCCGAGTGCGGGTCGGAGATCGTGAACGAGAGGTCGCTGGCGATGACCGCCCGGGCGTGCAGGTCGCCGGTCACGTCGGGCAGCGGGAGGATCCCGCGCGGACCGCCCGGCGCCCCCGCCAACGCCGCTCGCAGCACCTCAGATGAGAGATCGCTCACCTTGGCGAGACTACGCACGATCCCCAGGGACCGCGCCCCCGGAAGGGGCCTTCAGGCGCCCTCGGCGCCCGGCGTCCGGGCAGCGTGCGGGAGGGGCTCCTGCCCGGCGGCGCGGCGTGCGGCGACGGCTCGCGCCGTCACGGCCCGGTAGCCCAGCGCCGCCGCCAGGTAGCCGACCGCGAGGGCCGCGAAGACGGGCCGCGACCAGCCGGTGTCGTTCAGCGTGAGGGCCGCGAGGCCGGCGGCCCCCACGAACGCCGCGTTGTACAGGACGTCGTAGAGCGCGAACGCGCGGCCGCGGAACTCGTCGGCGGTGTCCCGCTGGACGATGGTGTCGACGGCGATCTTCGCGCCCTGCGCCGCCAGCCCCAGCGCGACGGCGCACAGCAGCAGCGGGACCCGGGACACGGTGAACGCCAGCACCGTTTGGGTCGCCGCGGCCAGGAGCATGCATAGCGTGATCCAGGCGTGCGGCCCGGTGCGGGGCGACAGCACCGGGGTGAGCACCGCGGCCAGGACGAAGCCCACCGCCGACGCGGTGAGGACCAGCGAGAACACCGCCAGGCCCGCGGCCGCGTCCCGGGGGTCGGCCAGCAGGTTCCGGCTGATCAGGATGCTGGCGATGAACGTCACGCCGTAGAGGAACCGCGAGGTCGCCATCACCGTGAGGGCGGCCGCCGGGGTGCGTCGGGCGATGAGGTGGCGCGCCCCGTCCGCGAGGTCCCGGCTCATCTGCCGCACCCGCGCGAGCACCCGTGACGAGCTGGCGACGGTCTCGGGGCCGAGCTCGTCGCGCCCGATGCGCAGCGCCAGGCACCCGGCCAGGGTGTAGACCACGCAGGCCAGCACCACGGCCGCGGCGTCGCTGACCGGGCCGTCGGGGAGCAGCAGCCCGAGCCCGAGCCCGATGCCCCCGCCGACGCCCACCGCGCCGGCGCCGAGCGTCGGGGTCAACGAGTTGGCCGTCAGCAGCAGCGGCCCGTCGACCACGCGCGGCAGCGAGGCTGACAGCGCGGACAGCAGGAACCGGTTGACCGACAGCGCCAGGAGGGCCAGGACGTACACGGCCGGGCCGACGCCCGTGGTGACCATGAGCACCGCGATGACCACCGCGATGGCTGCCCGCACCAGGTTGCCCACCAGCAGCACCTGACGGCGCCGCCACAGGTCGAGCAGCACCCCGGCCCACGGGCCGACGATCGTGAACGGCAGCAGGAGGACGGCGAACGCGATCGCGACGTCCCCGGCGGTCGACTGCTGCTCCGGGTTGAAGAAGAAGAGGGTGGCGAGGCCGACCTGGAAGAGGCCGTCCCCGGCCTGGCTGCTCAGGCGGACGACGAACAGCCGACGGAACCCCGGCAGTCTCAGCAGCTGCCGGAGCTCGCGGATGACGCTCATCCCGCCAGGTTATCGCCGCGCGGGGGCCTCGCCGCCCGCCGGGGCGCCGCTCGTCAGTGCGGGCGCGACGCCGGGAGGCGCCCCGGGGGGCAGCCGGGCGCCGAACGGGTTCGCCCGGCGGAACGCGCAGACCTCGCACAGTGAGCCGGTCGTGTCGGAGGGCAAGGGCTCGGCGCAGCGCGCGCACTCCCGCAGCACCTCCGAGGCGAGGAACTGGGGCAGGCAGGCGAGCAGGCCGGCCCAGGTGTGCCGTCCGGTGGATTCCAACGCCCCGTGGGGGCATCGGGCGACGCATTCGCCGCAGTCCACGCACGAGGCTGGCAGGTGGCGCAGCGTGACCCGGACGCGGCCGTCGTCGGCGGGGGACCCCTCCATGCGCAGGGCGTCCATGGGGCAGGACTGGACGCACACGCCGCAACCGGTGCAGCCGGAGGCGGCGAGCATCGCGCTGGGGGCGGGGTGCTGGTCCAGGGTGTCGCGCTGACGAGGCTCCCGCGGGCGGGCGGGCCGCGGGGATCCCGACCCGGGAGCGGGCCGGGCGCGAGGTGGAGGCGCCGTGAGGGCGCGCAGCGCGTCGAGCATCCGCTCGCGCTCGGTGGCGGCGCGTGGGGGCCGCGCGGCGGCTGCGGCGCTCGCGCCGGCGCTCATCGAGAGCAGCGCCCTGCGGGGGAGGGGCAGCGCCCGCACGTCGAGCACTGGGCCTTCGACGTCGGCGTCGGCGCCGGGGTGGGATGGAGTGACGGCGACCCGCTCGGGGCGCGCGCACGAGGTCAGCAGCCCGTTCGCCTCGTCGACGCTCCGCGCCGCGAGGCCGGGGCGCTCGCACCCGTCGAGCCGGGCCTCCACCCGCGCGCCGCGCAGCACGAGCTCGAGCGACGCGGAGGCGGGCAGGTCGGCCAGGCACACCTCCAACCGGACCACCGCCGCACCGGGGCGGTGGTCCGCCACGTCACGCTGGTGCTCGGCGCACACGAGCACCAGGTCGACCGGCTCCGGGAGCCGGTCGACCCAGCGCAGCAGTGGCGCGATCCCGTCGGACGCGGCCTGGCTGAGGGCGTTCATCCCACGAAGCACGCCTTCGCCTGCTCGAGGGCTCCCCGCGTGAGCGCCGCGGCGCCCCGGTAGAAGTCCGTGCGGGCGTGCTCCGTCACCAGGTCCAGGCACTCAGGCGCCCAGGCCAGCAGGTGGTCGGTCAGGAAGGCCGAGTGCGCGGCGAAGATCGAGTCGAGCATCGGCCCGTCGTCCTGCGCGAGCGCGTCCAGGCCGCGCAGGCACAGCACGCTGAGGAAGTGCAGCTCCAGGCCCAGGTGGTCGTCGGGCTCACGGTGCAGGCGCGGCGCCTCGAGCCCGAAGGCCCGGTACGTCGCCCGGACCTGCAACGTCGGCTCGTCGAACAGCAGTCGGTCCACCGTCCGGTAGACCGACTCGTAGGGCGTGGCCAGCAGGTGGCCAGGTCCCACGAACAGCGCCTGGTAGTCCCGGTGCAGCGCGGTCGGGTCCGCCGAGGGCTCGGCGCCCCCGGCCCCGACCGCGCTGCCGAGCAGCCGGAGCCCCTCCGTCGTGGCGTCATCCGACTCGAGCGGCCACTCGTCCAGCAGGCCGGGCTCGGCGAGCCGGGCGCACAGCTCGGCGTCGGCCGGGGCCAGGAACAGCCGGGAGAGGAAGCCGTACGCCGCGGCGAACGCGTCGAGCCGCGTGCCGACCAGCCGGTTCCCGTCGAGGGTGGTGCTCATGAGATGCCGCCTTGCAGGAGGAGGGAGGTGCTCAGATGCCGATGCGGTGACAGGCGGACGCGCTCGCGCAGGGGAGTCGGCCTGGTGGCCAGCCGGTCATCGTCATCGGTCCTTCCGGCAGGCGCCCGCCCAGCAGTCGAAGGGAGAGCGCGCTGTGCGTTGTGGATGATTGTTTGGGCTGGTTGCGCACAATTCTCAGGCCCTAGGTCCCTGACAGGACATGTGATCCGAACTGACCCGTGAGAATTGAGGGAAGGATTGCCTAAAACCCGGGATTCCTCTCTCCGGAAGAATTCCGGGTCTAGCAACAAGCGGCGCCCCGGACCTCGCGAGGAGGTCCCGGGCGCCGCCGGGTGACGCTGGTGCTCAGATGCCGATGCGGTCGAACGAGGAGTAGAACAGCAGGCGGCCGATGGTCTCTGAGGCGAGGACCAGCACGAAGGCGCTGGTGGCCAGGTAGACGAGGTGGCGCTGGTGGCCACGGGCGGCGGATCGGTAGAGGAAGAAGCCGAGCAGGCCGGCGCCCAGGAAGACCAGGATGAGGCGGGTGAGCAGCACCGCGCCGCCCCCGGTCATCAGGACGGCCGCGGAGGCCTGGGCGTTGGCGTTGCCGGTGGCGAGGTCCAGGGCGTAGGTGGGCAGCACCACGAACTCGACGCCCAGCAGCACGATCGAGGTCGCGGCGATCATCCGCAGGCTCGAGCGCAACAGGGCGTTCGTCGAGGCATGAGTCTCGTCGCCGACCTCCACGACCACGGCGGTGGCGACGTCGACGCCGCCCGACGCCTCCGCGCCCGTCTCGGTGGCGACCGCGTCCGCGGACCCGGCCGTCGCGGCCGTGCGCTGGCGGTAGGTGTAGACGATGACCAGCGCCGCGCCCACGGCCAGGGCCCCGAGCAGGAACGTGGTGGCGAAGAACGTGACCGGGGTGGACCAGTGGTTCCAGGCCGGGACGGTGGGCAGCATGTAGACCATCGCCATGCAGTAGACCAGCACCAGTCCGACCACGGCGGTCGCCCCGGCGAGGATCTGGCGCAGCAGCGGCGTGAGCCAGCGGCGCCACTGGACGACGGCGAACACCGCGCCCATGCAGGCGAAGGCGGAGCCGAAGAAGATCTCCCGGCTCAGCCAGCTCGAGCCGAGGTGGTTGATCACCTCGAGGGCGTTCATGGGGCTGCCCAGGTGGAAGATCGACGCGATCAGGCCCAGGACCATGGCCGGGCCGATGGCGTAGAGAGCCGGGTCGGACAGCTTGTCGACGGCGCCGTGGCCGTGCTTGCGGATGCCGAACAGGTGGACGACGCCCAGCACGACGAAGGATCCGACGGACATCTGGGCGAGGATGGTGAAGGCCACCAGCGGCAGCTCGTGGACGTTCATCAGATCTCCTCGGGGTTGCCGATGGCGCCGGTGCCGTGGCCGGTGGGCTGGGCGTCGCGGTGGGGGGTGATGACCAGGTTGGGGCGGGTCATGGCGGGGTCGGGCAGGGGTTCGATGGCTGCGGTGTCGCCGTACTTGGCGCGCAGCTCGTCGATCTCGCCGAACTCGAGGGCTCGGGAGGGGCACGAGGCGACGCAGGCGGGTTGCTCGCCGGCGTTGACGCGGTCGATGCACAGGTCGCACTTGGTCATGACGCCGGCGTCCTTGTCGTACTGCGGGGCGCCGTAGGGGCAGGCCCATTCGCAGTAGCGGCAGCCGACGCACTTGCCGTCGTCGATGGTGACGATGCCGTGTTCGTCCTTGTGCATGGCGGTGGTGGGGCAGACCGTGACGCACAGCGGGTTGTCGCAGTGGTTGCAGGAGATGGAGGTGTAGTAGGTGAACACGTTCGGGGTGAACGTGTCGTCCTTCTGCATCCAGGTGCCGCCGGAGTACTCGGCCACGCGCCGCCAGGTGACCCCGACGGGCAGGTCGTTCTTGTCCTTGCAGGCGACCTGGCAGGCCTTGCACCCGGTGCACAGGGTCTGGTCGAAATAGAAGCCCAGCTGCTTCGCCATGGTCAGGCCTTCTCAATCTGCACGAGGTTGGTGTGCTGCGGGTTGCCCTTGGACAAAGGCGATGGACGCCAGGTGGTGAGGGTGTTCGTGCTTCCGCCCTTGTCCACGCCCTTCTCGTCAGGGGAGTACCAGGCGCCCTGGGGAACAGACAGGACCCCGGGTGCGATTCGAGTCGTGACTCGGGCCAGGAGCTCGATGCGGCCGCGGTCGTTGAACACGTGGACCACGTCGTCGTTCTCGATGCCGCGGGCCTGCGCGTCGAGCGTGTTGACCCACACCACCTGCGGGTGGGCCTCCTTGAGCCACGCCACGTTGCCGTAGCTCGAGTGCGTCCTCGACTTGTAGTGGTGCCCGATCATCTGCAGCGGGTAGGTGCTGGTCAGCGGATCGTCGTGGCCCTCCCACGACGGGACGTACGCGGGGATGGCCGGGATCTCGCCGTCGACGCCCTCCCAGGTGTCCGCGATCTCCTGCAGGCGCTCGGAGTAGATCTCGATCTTCCCGGACGGCGTCTTCAGCGGGTTCGCCACCGGGTCCTCACGGAACTTCTTGAGGCCGACCGTGAAGCCCGCCGGGTTGGCCTTGCGCCAGATTCCTTGGGTGGCCAGCTCGTCGTAGCTCGGGAAGCCGTCGATCGCCTTCTGGCTTTCGGCGACGAGCTGCTCCACCCACTCGTCGAGCGTCTTGCCCTCGGTGAACTTGTCCTTGATGCCCATGCGGTCGGCGATCTCGGTGCACATGTCATACGTCGAGCGGCACTCGAAGAGCGGCTCGATCGCCTTCTGCGCGAGGATCGCGTACGCCAGGTCACCCGAGTAGCCGCTCGGGATGAGGTCCGTGAGCTCCGCGTTGGAGACGTCCGGCAGGAGGATGTCGGCGAACTTCGCCGAGGCGCACAGCTGGTTGTCGATCACGACGATCATCTCGCAGAGCGTGTCGTCCTCGAGCAGCTTGACCGTGCGGTTGATGTCCGAGTGCTGGTTGATCAGCGTGTTGCTCGCGTGGTTCCAGAGGAACTTGATCGGGACGTCGAGCTTGTCCTTGCCACGCACACCGTCCGCGAGCTTGGTCATCTCGGCGCCGCGCTCGATCGCGTCGGTCCACGTGAAGCAGGAGATCTTCGTGGTGATCGCGTTCGTGCCCCCGGGGAAGCGCGCGGTGGGCATCGTGTAGTTGCCCTCCCGTGCGCCGAGGCCGCCGCCCGAGAGGCCGACGTTGCCGGTCATCGCGGCCAGCACGTAGATGGCCCGGACCGTCGCCTCACCGTTCGCGTGACGCTGCGGGCCCCAGCCCTGCACGATCGCGCACGGCTTGGCCTGGGCGATCTCGCGGGCGAGCCGACGGATCGTCGCGGCCGGGATGCCCGTGATCGGTGCGGCCCACTCGGGGGTCTTCTCGACGCCGTCGGGGCCGTCTCCCAGCAGGTACGCCTTGTAGGAGCTGCCCGGCTTCGCGCTCTCCGGCAGGTGCTCCTCGTCGAAGCCGACGCAGTACGTGTCGAGGAACGCCTGGTCGTGCAGGTCCTCGGTGACCATGACGTGGGCCATGCCGGCCACGAGGGCGCCGTCGGTGCCCGGACGCAGCGGCACCCACTCGTCGGCCAT
>JADGMW010000026.1_pt5 | contig 20460 bp, 23 predicted proteins | sample 8641801 | NCBI WGS metagenome assembly JADGMW01 (sample SAMN16272018, study PRJNA661076) | feces metagenome | isolation source: fecal sample from diarrhoea affected cattle A | host: Bos taurus | place: South Africa: Lokaleng Village, Mahikeng | collected 2019-09
GGGTCCAGCAGCTTCCACGAGTTCAAGGCGGAGTACGGCAAGACGCTCGTGACCGGATTCGCGCGCATCCACGGGCACCCGGTGGGCATCGTCGCAAACAACGGCGTGCTCTTCGGCGAATCCGCCGTCAAGGGAGCGCATTTCATCGAACTGTGCGACAAGCGCTCGATCCCGCTGCTGTTCCTCCAGAACATTTCCGGCTTCATGGTCGGCCGCGACTACGAGGCCGGTGGCATCGCCAAGCACGGCGCCAAGATGGTCACCGCCGTCGCGTGCGCCCGGGTTCCGAAACTGACCGTCGTCATCGGCGGCTCGTACGGCGCCGGCAACTACTCGATGTGTGGCCGTGCGTACTCGCCGCGATTCCTGTGGATGTGGCCCAACGCGCGCATCTCCGTGATGGGCGGCGAGCAGGCCGCGTCGGTGCTCGCGACCGTACGGTCCGACCAGCTCGACGCCTCGGGCAACCCGTGGACCGCCGAGCAGGAAGAGGAATTCAAAGCGCCGATCCGCGCGCAGTACGAGGAGCAGGGCAACCCCTACTACTCGACGGCCCGACTCTGGGACGACGGCATCATCGACCCTGTCGATACCAGAAAAGTTCTCGGACTGGCACTTTCGGTGTGCGCCAACGCGCCCCTCGAGCCGGTCTCCTACGGCGTCTTCCGGATGTGAGCGACATGAGCGATACGAATCGGATCGATACGGTCCTGGTAGCCAACCGCGGTGAGATCGCCGTGCGCGTCATCCGGACCCTGAAGGATATGGGACTGCGCTCGGTCGCGGTCTTCAGCGAAGCCGACCGCGACGCGCGGCACGTGCGCGAGGCCGACACCGCCGTTCTGCTCGGTCCTGCGGCGGCACGCGAGAGCTACCTCGCGATCGACAAGGTCATCGACGCGGCCGTCGCGACGGGTGCGCAGGCGATCCATCCGGGATACGGGTTCCTCTCGGAGAACGCTGCATTCGCCGCCGCCTGCGCCACAGCGGGTATCGCATTCCTCGGCCCGTCGGCGCATGCCATCGAGACGATGGGCGACAAGATCACCGCGAAGAGCGCGGTCTCGGAATTCGGGGTTCCCGTCGTGCCCGGCATCTCGCGGCCGGGACTGACCGACGCCGACTTGATCGCCGGAGCCGACGAGGTCGGCTATCCGGTGCTGGTCAAGCCGTCCGCCGGTGGCGGCGGAAAGGGCATGCGTCTGGTCACCGATCCGGCGGACCTTCCCGCCGCGCTCGCGTCGGCCCGTCGTGAGGCCGCGTCGTCGTTCGGTGACGACACGCTGTTCCTGGAGCGGTTCGTCCAGCGCCCCCGCCACATCGAGGTGCAGATCCTCGCCGACACGCACGGCAACGTCGTCCACCTGGGCGAGCGCGAATGCAGTCTGCAGCGCCGCCACCAGAAGGTCGTCGAAGAGGCTCCGTCGCCGCTGCTCGACGCGGTCACACGCGCCCGCATCGGTGAAGCGGCCTGCAACACCGCCCGCAGTGTCGACTACACCGGTGCGGGCACCGTCGAGTTCATCGTGTCCGCGGACCGGCCCGACGAATTCTTCTTCATGGAGATGAACACCCGCCTGCAGGTCGAGCACCCCGTCACGGAAATGGTGACGGGTCTCGACCTCGTCGAATGGCAGGTCCGGATTGCCGCCGGTGAACCGCTGGGGTTCGGCCAGGAGGACATCACCCTCAACGGTCACGCCATCGAAGCGCGCATCTACGCAGAGGACCCGGCCCGCGGCTTCCTGCCCACCGGCGGCCATGTCGCCGACGTCGTCGAGCCTTCCGGACCGGGAGTGCGGGTCGATTCCGGCGTGCAGGCCGGCACGATCGTGGGCAGCGATTACGACCCGATGCTGGCCAAGGTCATCGCCCACGCCGCCGACCGCGCGGGCGCACTGCGCCGCCTCGACCGGGCACTCGCCGACACGGCCGTCCTGGGCGTGGTCACCAATGTCGACTTCGTGCGTTTCCTGCTCGCCGACGACGAAGTCGTCGCCGGTGCCCTCGACACGGGCCTGCTCGACCGGCGTCTCGAGGACTACGCCGCCCCGGGTACGTCGGACACCACGTTCGTCGCGGCTGCCGCACACCTCTGGTTGCAGCACTGGTCGGCCGCGAACTCCGACCCGTGGTCGGTGCCGGACGGCTGGCGCGTCGGTACCCATCTGCCCGCGACCTTCCGTCTCACCTCGGGCGATCGCACCGTGCACGTGGGGTTCAGCGGAACGCCCGCCGCCGGAGCTGCGAGTGTCGAAGACGGCGAACGTAGTTCGGTGTCCGTGACGCTCGACGGATCTGTGCTCGCCGTCGTGCTCGACGGACGCCGCCACGTCTTCCGCGTGGCCGAGTCCGACGGCGCGATCTGGCTCGCCGACGGCCACGGCAGTGTCTCGGTCCGTGAAGTCGCGGAGGCAGGGGTACGCGGGGACGACGCGCACGCCGGCAACGCCGACATCACCAGCCCGATGCCCGGCGCGGTCATCGCCGTCGCGGTGGAATCAGGCGCCGAAGTCGCTGCCGGAGAGACGATCGTGGTCGTCGAAGCCATGAAGATGGAGCATTCGCTCACCGCGCCGGTCGCCGGCACCGTAGAGCTCTTCGCCGCTGCGGGTGAGCAGGTCAAGGTCGATCAACTTCTCGCGCGGGTCACCCCGCACGCCGATACGAAAGAGGCAACGGAATGACGGAATATCTGGCAACCGGGCAGCTTCCCGACGAGTACGAGCAGCTGCGCAAGACGGTCGCCGACTTCGCGCGCACCGTCGTCGCGCCGGTCGCGGCCAAGCACGACGCCGAGCATTCGTTCCCCTACGAAGTGGTCGCGGGCATGGCGGACATGGGTCTGTTCGGTCTGCCTTTCCCCGAGGAGTACGGCGGAATGGGCGGGGACTACTTCGCTCTGTGCCTCGCGCTCGAGGAACTCGGCAAAGTCGACCAGTCGGTCGCGATCACGCTCGAGGCCGGCGTGTCGCTCGGCGCCATGCCGATCTACCGGTTCGGTACCGAGGCGCAGAAGCAGGAATGGCTTCCGCAGCTCGCGAGCGGCCGGAACCTCGCGGCCTTCGGCCTGACCGAGCCCGGCGCGGGTAGCGACGCGGGCGGGACGAAGACCACCGCGAAGCTCGACGGCGGCGAGTGGGTCATCAACGGCAACAAGCAGTTCATCACGAACTCCGGCACCGACATCACCTCGCTCGTCACCGTCACCGCGGTCACCGGCGTGCGGGACAACGGCAAGAAGGAGATCTCCACGATCCTCGTTCCGGCCTCCACTCCCGGATTCACCGCCGAACCCGCCTACAACAAGGTGGGATGGAACGCGTCCGACACCCATCCGCTGACGTTCAGCGATGTGCGGGTGCCCGAGGAAAACCTGCTGGGCGAACGCGGCCGCGGGTACGCCAACTTCCTGCGGATCCTCGACGAGGGCCGCATCGCGATCGCTGCGCTGTCCACCGGTGCCGCGCAGGGCTGCGTCGACGAGTCGGTCAAGTACGCCAAGGAACGCGAGGCATTCGGCAGCCCGATCGGCAGCAACCAGGCAATCGCGTTCAAGATCGCCCGGATGGAGGCGCGTGCCCACACGGCGCGCACCGCGTACTACGACGCCGCCTCGGCGATGCTCGCGGGCCGTCCGTTCAAGAAGCAGGCCGCGATCGCGAAGCTCGTGGCGTCGGAGGCGGCGATGGACAACGCCCGCGACGCCACCCAGATCCACGGCGGCTACGGATTCATGAACGAATACGCCGTCGCGCGGCACTACCGCGACAGCAAGATCCTCGAGATCGGAGAGGGCACCACCGAGGTGCAGCTCATGCTCGTCGGACGGGAACTGGGACTGTGAGCGACACGGCGCCCGCGGAGAACGCGAAACGCATCACGCAGCGTGGACTGTGGTTCGAAGAATTCGAACTCGGCGCGGTCTACGAGCACCGGCCCGGCCGCACCATCACCGAAGCCGACAACGTTCTGTTCACCACGCAGACCATGAATACTCAAGCGCTGCATCTCGATGCCGCGTATGCGGCGGGCACCGCGTTCGGGGAGCGGCTGGTGAACTCGATGTTCACCCTGTCGACCATGATCGGTCTGTCCGTCGCGCAGCTGACGCAGGGAACGATCGTCGCGAACCTCGGCTTCTCCGAGGTCTCCTTCCCGAAGCCGTTGTTCCACGGCGACACGCTGTACGTGGAGACCAAGATCCTCGACAAGCGTGAATCCAAGAGCCGCCCGGGCGAAGGCATCGTCACCCTCGAGCACACCGGGCGCAACCAGCACGGTGACGTCGTCGGGATCGCGGTCCGCCAGACCCTCGTGCAGAAGAGGCCCACGACATGACATGGACACTTCCCGGCCCGGCGTGGCTGTTCTGCCCGGCCGACCGACCCGACCGCTACGCCAAGGCTGCCGCCCGTGCCGACGTGGTCATCATCGACCTCGAGGATGCCGTGGCGCCGGCCGACAAGCAGGCCGCCCGCGACGCACTCGTCGCCACACCGCTCGATCCCGAGCGCACCGTGGTGCGGATCAACCCGGTCGGCACCGAAGACCACGGACCCGACCTCGAGGCACTGAGCCGCACCCCGTACACGCGGGTGATGCTGCCGAAGTGTGAGAGCGGCGAACAGGTGCGATCCCTCGCGCCGCTCGAGGTGGTCGCGCTCGTGGAGTCTCCGCTCGGCGTGCTCGCGGTCGAGAGCATCGCGAAGGCCGACAACACCATCGGAATGATGTGGGGCGCCGAGGATCTCGTGGCGGGACTGGGTGGCAACTCCAGCCGTGGGCCGGACGGGCTCTACCGCGGGGTCGCCCAGCACGCCCGTGCGGTCACGTTGCTCGCGGCGAAGGGCTACGCGCGCTGGGCACTCGATTCGGTGTACCTGAACATCAAGGACACCGACGGTCTGCACGACGAGGCACTCGACGCCGTAGCGGTCGGATTCGACATCAAGGTTGCGATCCACCCGGGCCAGATCGACGTGATCCGCCGCGCCTACGCACCCACGCCGGACGAAGAGGCCTGGGCGAGACGGGTACTCGACGCGGCCGGATCGGAGCGCGGGGTGTTCGACTTCGAGGGCAAGATGGTCGACGCCCCGGTATTGCGCCACGCCGAACGGCTGCTTCAGCGTGCCGCCGCGAGCACGCCGTCGTGATCCGGAGGCGTCAGCGCGTGCGGTGACGTAACAGCTGGGTGAGGCGGTGTGCCCCACCGAGCAACAGAGCCCCGACGTCGGGTGTGCGATCGGCACGGAAGCGACTTTCCACGCCGGTCAGGCTCAGCGCCCACGTCGGGGCTCCTCTGTGGTCGAAGACGGCCGCGCCCATCCCCCAGCTGCCCTCGACGATCAGTGCGGGATTGACGGAGTAGCCGGCCAGGCGTGTCGCGGCGATCCGCTCTTCGACGGCGTCGCGCGAGTGCTGTGCCCCCCACGTGGCCGTGAGGTCGACGCGGGAGAGGTAATCGTCGATGTCCTTGTCGGACATGTGGGACAGGATGGCGAGCCCGGCGGACGCGACCCCGAGCGGAAACCGGATCCCGATGTGCAGCACGTGTGAACGCAACGGGAAACTACCTTCTTCGCTTGCCACGCACACCGTTTCGTCTCCACGGCGCGCGGACAGGAACGCGCTTTCCCCGGATTCGCGGGCGAGGTCGCGAAGCACGTCTCCGGCCAGGTCGGTGATGTCGTAGCGGGTGGCTGCCACCGAACCCAGCAGGTACAGCTCGGGCCCGAGCGACCATCGGCCCGACTTCGGGTCCCGGTCGACCAGACCTTCGTCGGCGAGCGAGCCGAGGAGCCGGTGGACGGTCGGCCGGGCCAGGTCGGTCGCCCGGGCAAGGTCCGATGTCGAGGCCCCGTCCGGTTCGTACGACGACACGGCCCGCAGCAGCGCGCTCACTCTGCCGATCAGCTGTCCTTGGGCGGTCACGGGCTTATCCTACGTCCACTGAATGAACGAATTCTGTCCGCGTGTCCGGATAGCGAGCAATTATCGTATTCTCGGCGCGCTCACTTGTGAATCTCACCTGCAGCAACTTTATTGGTGGGACGAGAAGGACGACGTTCATTGAATGGACGTCGGCGGCCTGACGAGGTCGCGGAATCCCTGACCCGAGAGGTGTGCGTTGGCAACGAAAGTGTTCCGGTCCGCGGTGGAGGCCGTCGCGGACGTGACAGACGGTTCGTCCCTTGCGGTGGGCGGGTTCGGCCTGTGCGGCATCCCCGACATTCTGATCCAGGCGCTCGCCGAGGCGGGCGTGACCGACCTCGAAGTGTTCTCCAACAACTGTGGGGTCGACGGCCACGGACTGGGAATACTTCTCGGCGACAAGAGAATCCGCCGGGTGACCGCGTCGTACGTGGGCGAGAACAAGGAGTTCGCCCGTCAGTACCTCTCCGGGGAACTCGAGGTGGAATTGACGCCACAGGGCACGCTCGCGGAGAAGTTGCGTGCCGGTGGCGCGGGCATTCCCGCGTTCTTCACCCCGGCCGGCGTCGGAACCCCGATCGCGCTCGGCGGGCTGCCGTGGCGGTACGACGCCGAGGGAGGCGTCGCGGTGGCGTCACCGGCGAAAGAGGTCCGTGAGTTCCGGGGCAAGAAGTACGTGCTCGAGGAGTCGATCACCGCGGACTTCGCCCTGGTGCACGCCCTGAAGGGGGACACCGAAGGGAACCTGGTGTTCAACAAGGCGGCGATGAACTTCAACCCGTTGGCCGCCATGGCCGGACGGGTGTGCATCGCGCAGGTCGAGGAACTTGTCGAGCCGGGCGAGATCGAGCCCGGAGAGGTGCACCTGCCGGGGATCTTCGTCGACCGGATCGTGCACACCGGGGCGCAGGACAAGCAGATCGAGAAGCGGACCGTCAAGGCAGGAGCGGCATCATGAGCGTCGAGGTCGAACGGGCAGTGGGCTGGACGCGCACGCAGATGGCGGCCCGTGCCGCGCAGGAGCTGGAACCCGGCGAGTACGTGAACCTGGGGATCGGGCTGCCCACGCTGATTCCGAACTACCTGCCCGAAGGGGTGCAGGTCACCCTGCACAGCGAGAACGGCATCCTCGGTACCGGCCCGTACCCCGAGGAAGAGGCGATCGACGCGGATCTGATCAATGCCGGCAAGGAGACCGTCACGGTCAACGCGGGCGCGGCGTTCTTCGACTCCGCGCTGAGCTTCGGGATGATTCGCGGCGGGCACATCGACACCGCGGTACTCGGCGGCATGGAGGTCTCGGCCACGGGCGATCTGGCGAACTGGATGGTGCCGGGCAAGATGGTCAAGGGCATGGGTGGCGCGATGGATCTCGTGCACGGTGCCCGCAAGGTCATCGTGCTCATGGAGCACACCGACAAGACGGGCAAGCCGAAGATCGTCGAGCGGTGCTCGTTGCCGCTGACCGGCGAGGGCGTGGTCCAGCGGATCATCACCGACCTCGCGGTCATCGACGTGACGGACGCCGGGTTGGTCCTGCGCGAATGCGCACCGGGTGTGACGGAAGAACAGGTGGCCGCCGCGACCGGCGCGCCGCTCACCGTCGACCTCGCATGACATCGCCGGTGGTTCCGGTGCCGGTCATCCGGCGCGGAACCACCGGAAGAGCGACCGCCTCCGTGCCGGTCGTGCGCGGCTGGACGGGGGATCCGAACGGCCTTCCTGGGCAGCGAGGAGGGCGCGCCGGGCTTCTTCCCGGCGTGCCTGTCTCCCGGCCCGCCAGGTTTCGACCACTGCGTCGACGTCCACCTTGTGGACCGGGATCGGTAGCTGACCAGGCTGGAGCATGTATTCCACCACCCGCCGGTTGAGCCCCGCGACGATCTCCCGGACCGACTGCTCGGACGGCACGTTCGCCACGGTCTCGGGTAGCCGCTCGATTTCCCGGCGCAATTGGAGGGGCAGCGGCAGCAACGCCTCCGTCGAGAGTCCCTGCCGGGCGAGGTAGGCCTTGACCCACCACAATTCGTCGTCGCCGTGATCGGGGATGGGTTTTCCCGCACCCGGGAGGTCGTCGAAGTCGCCGCGCTCCTGTGCGGCGCGGATCTGCCGTTCGATCCACGTCTCGAAGGAGATGTCCGGTCGTTTCCGCTCGGTCACCGGTCCAGGATGCCACCGCGATCCGGCACCGCGCGGACGATGCGTTGCGGTTCGGTCTCGGCGGTGGCATACCCTGTGGCACATGGAAGGACAGCGGCCGACGCGCCGGGCGGCCGACCCGCCCGTGGACACTTCGACCGTGCTCGGCAAGGTCGTCACCGTCCTGCACGCGTTCACCGCCGACGACCACGGAGTGACCCTCGCCGAACTCGGCCGTCGCACGGGTCTGGCCAAGGGCACTCTCCACCGCGTGGTCAACGATCTGATCGACGTCCGATTGCTCGACAAGGATGCGTCCGGGTATCGGCTCGGCGGCCGGATGTTCGAACTCGGCATGCGCGCGTCGGTGGAACGACGACTGCTCGAGGTCGCCATTCCGTTCATGGAAGACCTGTACGAGCGGACCCATGAAACCGTGCACCTCGGAGTGCCCGAAGGCACCGAAGTCGTCTACGTCTCGAAGATCGGTGGCCATCGCCCGGCCCCGGCGCCGTCGCGAGTCGGTGGACGAATGCCCATGTACTGCACTGCCATCGGCAAGGCGCTGCTCGCGTTCTCGTCGCCGGCGCTGTTCGTGGACGTCGTGGATGCCGGGCTCGCCCGCAAGACACCGCGCACGATCACCGCGCCGGGCCGGTTCCGCGACCACATCGACCGCATCGCGAGCACGGGCGTCGCGTTCGAGCACGAGGAATCGGCGGTCGGGCTGGTGTGTGTCGCCGCACCCGTGCTTCTGGGAGACGAGGATCCGGTCGCCGCGATCAGCGTCACCGGGCCCGCCACGCGGTTCCGGCCCGAGAAACACGCGGCGGCGGTGAAGGCGGCGGCGGCGGGCGTCGCATCGACCCTGGCCCGTCGTGCGGCCCTGCGGACTCTGTGAGCGGCTCCCGGATGATCCGGCGCCACGCGTTCCACTGAGCGGAACCTACGGCTAGGTAAGCGGTACTCGTACCCCCACGATGGAGTTACCCATCGATCGACGAGGACCTGATGACCACTACTCCCCATTCCGCGGGCGATGCCGCATCTCTCGACACCGTCAGCGCAGCGGCCGGCCGGCTCATCGATGCCGCTCGCACCGCCGTGCCGTGTGCGCCGGTGCGGGATCTGCTCGGTGAAACCGACATCGACCTGGCCTACGCGGTGCAGCAGCACCTGACCGAGCACAAACTCGCCTCCGGCGCCCGCATCGTGGGGCGCAAGATCGGCCTCACCTCCCCGGCAGTCCAGCAGCAACTCGGCGTGAACCGCCCTGATTTCGGGGTGCTGTTCGACGATATGGATGTCACCGATCTCGACGAGGTCCCCAGCGACCGGCTGCTCCAGCCGAAGGCCGAGGCGGAGATCGCGTTCGTGCTCTCCGCAGACCTCGATGACGACGATCTCGACCTCGACAAGGTGCGGGGCGCCGTGGACTATGCGGTCGCGGCGCTGGAAATCGTCGACAGCAGGGTCGCCGGATGGGACATCAAGATCACCGATACGGTCGCGGACAATGCGTCGAGCGGTCTCTACGTGCTCGGCTCCCACCGCGTGTCCCTCGCCGATTTCGAGCCGATCGACACGACCATGCGGATGTACATCGACGACGAACTCGTCTCGGAGGGCACCGGAGCGGCCTGCCTCGGCGATCCGTTGAACGCCTTGCTGTGGCTCGCCCGCACTGCGCGCGAATTCGGACAGCCGCTGACCGCCGGCCAGGTGGTGCTGTCCGGTGCACTCGGACCGATGGTGTCCGCCCCTCCCGGGGTCACGGTGCGCGCCGAGATCTCCACTCTCGGCTCCGTCACCGCCCCCTTCTCGACCTCACCGTCTTCGGCACAGGAGAACTGACATGACCACGACCAAGGTCGCCATCATCGGGCCGGGCAACATCGGCACCGACCTGCTCATCAAGATCAAGAGGCTGGCGGACAGCGAACTCGAGACGATCGCCCTGGTGGGCATCGACCCCGAGTCCGACGGCCTGGCCCGCGCGAAGCGGCTGGGCATCGACGCCATCGCCACCGGCGTCGAAGGCCTCATCGAGCATCCCCGGTTCGGCGAGATCGAGATCGTGTTCGACGCGACCTCGGCGAAGGCGCACGAATACAACGAGAAGATGCTGCGCCCGCACGGCAAGATCCTGATCGATCTCACGCCCGCTGCGATCGGCCCCTACGTGGTGCCGCCGGTGAACCTCGACGAGCACCTCGACGCTCCCAACGTCAACATGGTCACCTGCGGTGGCCAGGCGACCATCCCGATCGTCGCTGCCATCTCGCAGGTGACGCCGGTGTACTGGGCCGAGATCGTCGCATCGATCTCCTCCAAGTCGGCCGGCCCCGGCACGCGCGCCAACATCGACGAGTTCACCGAGACCACGTCGCAAGCGATCGAGAAGATCGGCGGCGCCGCCCGCGGCAAGGCGATCATCATCCTGAACCCGGCCGAACCCCCGATGATCATGCGCGACACCGTTCTTGCGCTGGTCGGCGAAGACCGCAAGGACGAGATCGTCGCGTCGGTCGAGGCGATGGTCGCGAAGGTATCCACCTACGTGCCCGGATACAAGCTCAAGCAGGAAATCCAGTTCACCCCGATGACCGAGACCGTCGGAACGCTGACCGAACACACCGGACCGATGTGGAAGGTCGCGGTGTTCCTCGAAGTCAAGGGCGCAGCGCACTACCTGCCCGAGTACGCGGGCAATCTCGACATCATGACGTCCGCGGCCCTGCAGGTCGGCCGGGCAGTCGCGGCACGCAAGAAGGAGCAGGTTTCGGCATGAGCGAGACGACCACCAACGACGCCGGACAGCGCGAGTACGCGAGTCACGGCACGGCCCTGTACATCCAGGACGTCACCCTGCGCGACGGCATGCACGCCATCCGTCACCGCATCACCCCCGACGACGTCGCAGCGATCGCGGGCGCACTGGACCGTGCCGGCGTGGACGCGATCGAGGTCTCGCACGGCGACGGGCTCACCGGCCATTCCCTCACGTACGGCCCGGGTAGCAACACCGACTGGGAATGGCTCGAAGCCGCAGCGGGAGCGATCAATTCGGCCATCCTGACCACGTTGCTGCTGCCGGGTATCGGCACCGTGCACGAGCTGAAGCGCGCCTACGAACTCGGTGTGCGGTCGGTGCGTGTGGCCACCCACTGCACCGAGGCCGACGTGTCGGCGCAGCACATCGCCGCCGCCAAGGAACTGGGCATGGACGTGTCCGGCTTCCTGATGATGTCGCACATGGCTCCCGCGGAAGAACTCGCTCGCCAGGCCAAGCTCATGGAGTCCTACGGCGCCGACTGCGTCTACGTCACCGACTCCGGTGGACGGCTGACGATGGACGGCGTCCGCGAGCGTGTCCGCGCCTACCGTGACGTTCTCGAGGAGGGCACGCAGATCGGTATCCACGCCCACCAGAACCTGTCGCTCTCGGTCGCCAACTCCGTCGTCGCCGTCGAGGAAGGCGTCATCCGCGTCGATGCGTCACTGGCCGGGCAGGGCGCGGGTGCGGGCAACTGCCCGATCGAACCCTTCGTCGCGGTCGCCGATCTGCACGGATGGAAGCACTCGTGCGATCTGTTCGGCCTGCAGGATGCTGCCGACGATCTCGTCCGTCCGTTGCAGGACCGGCCGGTCCAGGTGGACCGCGAGACCCTCACGCTCGGCTACGCCGGTGTGTACTCGAGCTTCCTGCGTCACGCGGAGACCGCTGCGGACATCTACGGCCTCGACACCCGCGACATCCTCGTCGAGATCGGGCGTCGCGGGCTGGTCGGCGGCCAGGAGGACATGATCACCGACGTCGCACTCGACCTGCGTAACCGCGCGGGGCACTGACCGTCGCGTGTAAGGCGGGTCGTGGCAGGACCTCTCAGGCGACGAGGTCCTGGTACTCGGGATGCTTGTCGATGAAGCTGTCGACGAACGGGCATACCGGCACGACCCGCTTTCCACGTTCGCGCACGTCGTCCAGCGCGAACCGAACGAGTTTGCCGGCGAGGCCCTGACCGGAATAGGCGTCGTCGACCACGGTGTGGTCGAACACGAGCTGAGTGTCGTCGGCGGGGTGATAGTCGGCGTAACCGATGACGGAACCGTTGTCGTCCAGTTCGTATCGCTGCCGGTCGGGATTGTGAACCACTTTCACGGACGAATCACTCACGGTGTTTCCTCACTCTCGAGACCAGATGACCGAGCACGTCGAAGATACCTGCACGTGAAGACGGGCCGCGACATCTGTCGCGGCCCGTTTTCACGGCGAGGGCGCTGCGTGCCCGTAGCTGGTTACTCCGGGGGCGAGATGTGCTGAGCGATGTAGAGCGGTTCGCCCAGCTGCTCGAGCAGGTCGAGCTGGGTTTCGAGGTAGTCGATATGTTCTTCCTCGTCGGCGAGGATCGCCTCGAAGATGTTCGCGGAGGTGATGTCGCTGACCGACCGCATGTACTCCGATCCCTTGCGGAGCCGGTCGCGAGCCTCGATCTCGACCTGGAGATCCGCCTGGAGCATCTCCTTCACGGTCTGTCCCAGACGCAGCGAACCGAGCCGCTGGTAGTTGGGCAGTCCGTCGAGGTAGAGAATGCGATCGGTGAGGGTCTCGGCGTGGCGCATTTCGTCGAACGACTCGGCGCGGGTGTGTGCCGCGAGCTTCGACCAACCGCGGTCTTCTTGCATCTTGGAATGCAGGAAGTACTGATTGATGGCGGTGAGTTCCGCCGTCAACTGCTCGTTCAGGTATTCGATGACCTTCTTGTCGCCCTTCATGGCACCTCCCGGGGTGAACCATCAGGTTTACCGCCGGGCAGGGGCTGGCTACACGGCGGTCTCGAGCTCGATCGTCTCATTTCGGACGCGCGCCTGCCGGATGATCGCCGAGATGTTGCGTACGCAGTTGCCGCAGTCGGTTCCTGCGCGGCACGCGGCGCTCACTTCGCGGGTGCATCGTGCGCCCGCTGCCACCTCTGCTTCGATGTGGTGGTGCGTGAGGGCGTGGCAACTACAGACGATCATGTGAGCCACCATCCTGAGGTTGTTAGGTTGCCCAAACCTTACCTCTGGTTAGGTCTGCCTATCCTGTGAGCGTAGTCACAATTCGATCTACTTTGCTCCGCGCGGTGTCCGGTCTCACGTCACCGTCCGGTACCCCTGTTAGCCCTGTTGCATCTGTTGCGAAACGACGTGATTGATGCGGTGCAGACCGCCTTGTGAGAGGCCCGGAATTTGATGCTCGAGGGTACGGACCAGCGATGAGTCGTCGATCACCTTCTCGCTCGACTGGACGAGCACCGTCCCGGCGCCGGTGAAGTCGAACTGGCGTTCCTCCCCCGACTGGACCCCGAACCGGCGTGCGCCGGCGGAGACGAATCCCGTGATCCACGATTCGTCGTAGTGGTGGCTCGGGGACGGACAGTCGGCCCAGCCGACGAGTGCCTCGGGATCGACGCGCAGCGGCGGTTCGGCGAACATCACCGGTCCGTTCGACGACGCGAGGAACCGTCCCGTCCCGATCAGCGTGAGGAATCCCGGCACGATCGACTGATTCAGCGACAGACCCGGCTCGAAGGCCAGCAGGTTCGACTGCCGGATCGTGAGGTTGCCGTCGTCGAGATCGTAGGAGTTGATGTCGTAACCGCGGTCCCCGAGGATCAGCTTCCCGAAGCCGTCCGCCACCACGTAGTCGCCGAGATACATCGGTGCCGAGAACCGGCGGGCCACCATGTCGAGCAGGCCGCCCTGAAGTCCGTGGGTGAGGGCGGAGAACCGCACCTGCCCGTAGTACGCGATCATCGCGCCCTTCGACAGGAACCACGGCGTCTGCAGGTCGATGCAGTAGGCGTAGCTGTTTCCGGGAACGTTGTCGCTCTCGGTGAAGCTCGCGGGATTGAGGACGACGCTCACAGTTTCTCCTCCGATGCCTGCACGTAGACGATGCCTTGACCGGTGCACTCGAGTTGCATGGCCTCTCCGCCGCTGCGGCCCACATTGCGCCAGCTCATCGACGATTTCAGTTCGGTACGGACCGCACCGCTCGCCGCGACGAAGGCCTGGGGATCGACGATCACGGGCGCAGGTCCACCCACACGAAGTTCGAAGACGCCGCCGTGCGCGAGCAGCACCGCGGCGCCGTAGCCGGACAGCTGTGTCGTGAACATTCCCGTGCCGGTCACCGCGCCCGTCGCGGCGCCCCGGAGTGCGCCCAGCAGGCCGCCGCCTCCCCCACCCGCCTGCGCGGCACCCGACGACACCACCGTGCTCTGCAGCCCCGCCGTGTGTGCAAGCAGCCGCGACGCATCCACGCGAAGCTCCCCGCCGGCGGACATGTCCACCACATGGGTCTCCAGTCCGCGGAATCCGTAGTGCACGGTGCCGTTGCCCTGAGCGAGCATGGTCGACTCGTGCTCGCCCTGCATCATCCGCCCGGCCATGCCGGCGAGCCCGCCGAGACCGGGAGCGCTTCCTGCCCCGCCGGGCACGCCGTGGGGAGCGAAGCGGACGTCACCGGTGTAGAAGAGCATCGCGCCGCGACGAGCGACGACGGGTCCCGACCGGTTCAGGTCCACGCTGACGACCTTGCTGTTGACCTTGGTGAAAGTCACTCTCGCCCCTACCGTTCCGCCGGCTGGATGGACACCACGCCCGTGCCGTCCCATTTGAGGGAGAAGGCTTCGCCACTGCCCTGTCCGACCACCGACCGCCACGACACGTCGGTGACGAAGGACTGCGTCAGTTGTCCCTTGGCACAGACGAATGCGTCGGGATCGACGACGAGGGGATACTGCGGCGACACCTCGAGATGGATCAGCGGACCACCCGCGGACAGCAACGCGACCTGACCCGTGCCCGACACCGTCGTGGTGAACAGGCCCTGCCCGCTCATGCCGCCTCGCAATCCTGCGAACGTCACGTTGGTGTTCAGGTTGCCGTTCAGCGCGAGCAGTTGCTCGGACTCGACCTGCAGGGTCTCGTTGTTCAGTTCGAGAATCGTGACGTCCTGCCCCTGATGTGCGAGGTAGACGACGCCCGTCCCGGTGCATTCCATCAGCGACAAGCCCTCGCCCGTGGCGCGCTGGCGCAGACCCGCGAGGACGCCTTCACCGCCGCCGAAGCCTGCCGATTTGAACGCGACCTGTCCCTCGTAGGCCACCATCGAGCCCGACAGGGCCCGGATCCCGGAGTTGCTCAACTGGGCCTCGATGACCCGTTTCGATTTCACGAGCAGTCGCATGTCGCGAACGATATCGGGTGGGCGATCGCACCGCGCAGCCGCATTCGCGAACAACGGCGCCGCCCACTCCCGGAGCGGGCGGCGCCGTCGCGGCAGTCGTCCTACAACCCGAGATCCTTCGCGATGATCGTCTTCATGACCTCGCTGGTACCGCCGAAGATCCGGGTCACGCGCGTGTCCGCGTACAGGCGCGCGATCGGGTATTCGGTGATGTAGCCGTAGCCACCGTGCAACTGCAGGCACTTGTCGATGATGCGACCGGCCGCTTCGGTGGAGAAGAGCTTCGCCCGCGCCGCGTCGGCCACCGACAGTTCGCCGCGGTCGTTGAGTTCGATCGCGTTGTCGACCATGATCTGCATCGCCTGCAACTCCGTCGAGCATTCGGCGAGCACGAACTTCGAGTTCTGGAACGAGGCCACCGGCTTGCCGAACACCGTGCGCTCCTTGGTGTATGCGATCGCATGATCGATCGCCGCGGCTGCCGTCGCGGCCGCGCCGAAGGCGATGGTCAGCCGTTCCTGCGCGAGATTCTGGGTCAGGTACGAGAACGCTTCCCCTTCGTTGCCGAGCAGGTCGGTCACGGGGACCTTCACGTCGTCGAACGACAACTCGGCTGTGTCGGACGTCTTCAGCCCGATCTTGTCGAGTTTGCGCCCGACGGCGAACCCTTCGCTCGTGGTGTCGACGACGAGCATCGACAGGCCACCACGGCGGTTCTCCGGGTCGAACGGCGAGGTCCGGCACACCAGGAGGATCCGATCGGCGAGTGCGCCGCCGGTGATGAACGTCTTGGAGCCGTTGACGACGTAGTGGCTGCCGTCGTCCGAAAGCTTCGCCGTGGTCGAGATGTTCGCGAGGTCGGACCCGGTGCCGGGCTCGGTCATCGCGATCGCGAACATCAGGTCACCCGAGGCGAATCCGGGGATCCACCGCTGCTTCTGCTCGTCCGTCGCGTGCTGCATGATGTACGGCAGGATCAGGTTCGAATGCACCGAGTACGAGCCGAACGTCACGCCCGCAGCGGCGGTCTCCTCCGTCACCACGACGTTGAACTTCAGCGACGACTCGCCGCCGCCGCCGTACTCTTCGGGCGCCTGGATCCCGAGAATTCCGAGGTCACCGAGGCGGTTGTAGAACTTGCGGGGAGGATGGCCCTCGGTCTCCCACTCGTGGTAGACGGGCGTGACCTCTTTGGCGATGAAATCGCGGACCGTCTGACGGAACGCTTCGTGGTCTTCGTCGAACACCGTACGCTGCACGCGGATTCCTTCCGGAGTTGAAGTGGGGCAGACGGTTACAGGGCGTAGTCGCGGAGGACACCTTTGCTGATGATCGTCTTCTGGATTTCGCTGGTGCCTTCCCCGATGAGCAGGAAGGGTGCCTCGCGCATGAGGCGTTCGATTTCGTACTCCTTGGAATAGCCGTACCCGCCGTGGATGCGGAAGCTGGCCTGGGTGACTTCCGAGCAGTACTCGCTCGCGAGATATTTCGCCATCCCTGCCGCGACGTCGTTGCGCTCGCCCGAATCCTTCAGGCGCGCCGCGTTGACCATCATCAGGTGCGCTGCTTCGACCTTGGTGGCCATCTCGGCGAGCGAAAACGAGATCGCCTGGTGTTGTGCGATGGGCTTGCCGAAGGTGCTGCGCTGCTGCGCGTACCGGGCGGCGAGTTCGAACGCGCGGATCGCCACACCGCAGGCGCGGGCGGACACGTTGACCCGACCGACTTCCACTCCGTCCATCATGTGGGAGAACCCGCGACCCGGGATGCCGCCGAGGATCGACTCGGCCGAAGCCTTGTAGTTGTCGAAGACGAGTTCGGTGGTGTCGATGCCCTTGTACCCCATTTTGTCGATCTTGCCGGGGATCGTGAGACCGGGAGCGACTTCGCCGAATCCCGCCGGTTTCTCGACGAGGAAGGTCGTGAGGTTCTTGTGGGGTTTGTCGGCGCCTTCCTCGGTCTTCACGAGTGCTGCGACGAGTGTCGAGCTACCACCGTTGGTCAGCCACATCTTCTGGCCGTTGATGATGTAGTTGCCACCGGCGTCGCGCTTGGCTTTGGTGCGGATCGCCGCGACGTCGGAACCGAGTTCGGGCTCGGACATCGAGAACGCACCCCGTACTTCGCCGGTTGCCATGCGTGGCAGGAAGTGTTCCTTCTGGGCGTCGGTTCCGTGCTGACGGATCATGTACGCCACGATGAAATGCGTGTTGATGACCCCGGAGACACTCATCCATCCCCGAGCGAGTTCCTCGACGCACAAGGCGTAAGTCAGCAGCGACTCGCCGAGTCCGCCGTACTCTTCGGGAATCATCAGACCGAACAGGCCCATCTCGCGCATCCGGTCGACGATCGCCTGCGGATAGGTGTCCGAATGCTCGAGTTCCTGTGCATTCGGGATGATCTCGCGCTCGACGAACGTGCGGACGGTGTCGAGTATCTCGGACTGGAATTCCGTGAGTCCGAGGGTCTGGGCGAGGCGGGTCATGCGTGGTCCTTCTGCTGGGTGCGGACGGCGCCGGCGGCGGCGAGCGCATCGATCTCGTCGTCGGTCAAACCGAGATGCTCGGACAGGACGGCGGCAGTGTCGTCACCGTTGGCGGGTGCGGGCCGGACTGTCGGGTGAACTCCGTCGAACGACATCGGTGTGCTCGGTGCGAGGTGTTCGCCGATGCGGGGCTGGTCGAGTTTCTGGAACATCGGGTTGTCGGTCACGCGCGGGTCGCGCGCCAGTTCGGCGAAGGTGCGGTACCGCTCGTGCAGAATCGACGTGGCGCCGAGAGCCGCCTCGACCTCGGCGGCGGTCCGCTTGCCGAACCACGCGCCGAACAGGCTGTCGAGCACGTGGCGATGTTCGAAGCGGGCGCCTTCGTCGCGGAAGTCGACGTCGAGCGCGGCTTCGAGTGCGGTGACGGCGGCGGCGGTCCCGGTGAGTTCGGTGAGGTCGCGGAAATGCCGGGGCGTCAGGGCGACGATCATGAAACGGGCACCGTCGGCGGTGGCGAAGTCGCACCCGTAGGTGCCGTAGACGGCATTCCCGATTCGGGTGCGACCGGAACCTCCGAGCTGAGCTTCGGCGAGGTAGCCCAGGTTCCCTACGGTTGCGAATGCGACGTCCTCCAGTGGAAGGACGATCTTCGTTCCGGCGCCGGTGATTTCGCGTCGGTACACAGCGGACGCGATCGACAGGGCGGCATAGAGACCGCATGCGACGTCCCACGCCGGCAGGACGTGGTTGACCGGATCGGAGAGGTTCTCGGGACCGGTGACCCGAGGGAATCCCGCCGCGGCGTTCACGGTGTAATCGACGGCGCCGGTGCCGTCGGCGCGTCCGAGGACCTGGACATGGATGAGATCGGGCCGGATCGCGGCGAGTTCGTCGTAGTCGAGCCACTGCCGCCCCGCGGCGTTGGTGACGAGGATCCCGGCATCGATCACGAGATCGCGGATCAGTTGCTGAGCATCGGGGTTGCGGAAGTCTGCGGCGAACGAGCGCTTGCCCTTGTTGAGACCCGCCCAGTAGATGGACTCGTTGTCCTCGGTGAGGGGCCAGCGCTTGTAGTCGGCAGCGCCACCGATCGGGTCGACGCGGATCACGTCGGCCCCGAGATGCGCGAGCGTCATGCCGCACAGAGGCGCGGCTACGAAGCTCGATACTTCGACCACGCGCACGCCCGCGAGGGGTGCGGTGGACGAGGGCAGCCCGTCGGTGGAAGGGGTGGAGTTCATGCCTGCTCGCCTGTCCTGGTCGCGGTCGTTCGGGTCGTGCTGCCCGAACCTGATGTCCAGTCAGCATGCAACAGGGATTCACCGGGGACCAGAGCGGTTCGGCTATCGATCGGTTAGCGCAGACCAATACCGTTCGAGCGCCGTTCGGTGGCGGCTGCTGTTCCGTCATTCCGGCCGGCATAGCTTCCACCTAACGGAAGCTTCCGCCGAAAGTCTTTCCTTCACCGTCGTGCGCGTGGTCCCCTCGACGGTGAGAACAACGCACCCGTCTGCACCAGAGAAGGACATCTCATGCGTGATGCCGTGATCGTCGACGCCGTCCGTACACCCATAGGCCGTCGCGGGGGTGCGCTGTCCGAGATCCACCCCGTCGATCTGTCGGCCCACGTGCTCACCGCCCTGACCGACCGCACCGGCCTCGACCCTGCGACCGTCGACGACGTGGTGTGGGGCTGCGTGAGCCAGGTCGGTGAACAGGCCGGGATCGTCGCCCGTACCGCGGTCTTTGCGGCGGGCTGGCCCGTGTCCGTTCCCGCGACCACCGTCAACCGTGCGTGTGGGTCGAGCCAGCAGGCGGTCGCATTCGCCGCGGCAACCGTGATCTCGGGCCAGAACGACGTGGTGATCGCCGGTGGGGTCGAGACCATGAGCCGCGTCCCCATGGGTAGCGCCGCCAAGAACGGTGAGCATTTCCCGCCGAACGTGCTCGAGCGGTTCGGAGTCGAGGGCTTCAGCCAGGGAATCGGCGCCGAGATGGTCGCCGAGAAATGGGGACTCTCCCGCACCCGGCTCGACGAGTACTCGCTGCGCTCGCACGAACTGTCCGCAGCTGCCACCGACTCGGGGGCCTTCGAAAAGCAGCTCGCACCCGTCGCGGGCCTGACCTCGGACGAAGGTATCCGGCGCGGCGGCACCGTCGAATCGCTGGCGAAGCTGAAGACAGTGTTCAAGGAGAACGGCGTGATCCACGCCGGAAACTCCTCGCAGATCTCCGACGGTGCAGGCGCACTGCTGGTCACCACCAGCGAGTACGCCGCGGCACACGGCTGGACACCGATCGCGCGGATCCACACCACCGTCGTCGCTGCCGACGACCCGGTCGTCATGCTCACCGGCCCCATCCCCGCCACGGCGAAAGTGCTGAAACGTTCCGGCCTGTCGATCGACGAGATCGGTGCATTCGAGATCAACGAGGCGTTCGCCCCCGTACCCCTCGCATGGCTCGCCGAGACCGGCGCGGACAGCACCCGCGTCAATGCGCTCGGCGGCGCGATCGGTGTCGGCCACCCGCTGGGCGGGTCCGGTGCGATTCTCATGACCCGCCTCGTGCACCACATGCGCGACAACAACATCCGCTACGGTCTGCAGTCGATGTGTGAGGCCGGCGGAATGGCGAACGCCACCGTCCTCGAACTGCT
>JADGMW010000365.1_pt1 | contig 20418 bp, 22 predicted proteins | sample 8641801 | NCBI WGS metagenome assembly JADGMW01 (sample SAMN16272018, study PRJNA661076) | feces metagenome | isolation source: fecal sample from diarrhoea affected cattle A | host: Bos taurus | place: South Africa: Lokaleng Village, Mahikeng | collected 2019-09
GGCCGGGAGTCTTCGGCTTCCACGAGATCTTCCACGTGTGCACCGTGCTCGCGTTCCTCTGCCACTGGACCGCGTGCCTGCTCATCTGCCTGCACCCGGCCTACAACGGCTGACTCAGCGTCGGGGGTCGTCGGCGGGATCGATGTCCTGGTCGTCCGTGTCCGAGTCGCGGGTCGCCGCAGCGCCCTGCTCGGCGGAGAGCTCCTCCGCGTCGAGCATCTCGCGCACCTCGGCGCGGTAGCGTCCCCGGCGGATGCGGCGCAGCATGTCCCAGACCAGGAGCGCGACGGCCACGCCGACGAGGGCGATCACGGCGAAGCCCCACGGGCCGGGCGTCACGAGGTTCGGGTCCACCGTGCCCTCCACCGGTGTCGGCGTCGTGCTCGCGGCCAGAAGCCACCACCCGTACTGCATCCGTGTCCCCTGTCCCGCGCGAGAGCGCATAGCCTGGAAGTACCAGCCTAATTCCCGATCAGAGACGTGATGACGACCCAGCAGATTCTCGATGACCGATACGGCCGCTCCACCCGGGTGCGGGGCACCCGGTTCTGGACGGTCGTGGCCACGGTCGCCATCGCCGCCGCGGTCGGCGTCGCCGCCTGGTACGCGTTCGCGATCCCCGCCAACACCGTCAGCCTGGACACCACGGCGTACGAGCTGGTCGATGAGCACACCGTGTCCGTGTCCTTCCAGGTCTCCGCCCCGACCGGCGAGCCCCTCGCGTGCGCCCTGGAGGCACAGGACGAGGAGCACGGCATCGTCGGCTGGCGGGTCGTCGAATACCCGGCCGCAGACGCCCACACGCGGGCGTTCCGGGAGACGATCCCGGTCACGGCGCCCGCCACGACAGGTTTTGTCAACACCTGCTGGGTGCCGTAGTCTGTCGGCACGAGATGACGCCCTGGCGAACTGCCGGGGCGTCTTGGCTTTGGCGCGCGGGTACCCCCACGCCCGGATGAAGGAGACACCCATGTCCACTGACGCATCGGTGAGCTTCCTGACGCAGGAAGCATACGACCGGCTCGTGGCCGAACTGGAGCACCTGTCGACCACGGGTCGCGAGGAGATCGCCAAGCGCATCGAGGCCGCCCGCGAAGAGGGCGACCTGAAGGAGAACGGCGGCTACCACGCCGCCAAGGACGAGCAGGGCAAGCAGGAGGCGCGCATCCGCACGCTCCAGCAGCTGCTGAAGAACGCCAAGGTGGGAGTGGCTCCCCAGAGCACGGGCGTCGTGGAGCCGGGCACCGTGGTGACGGCGCTCGTCGCCGGCGGTGAAGAGGTCTTCCTCCTGGGCAACCGCGAGATCGCCGTCGACTCCGAGCTCGACGTCTACAGCGAGGCCTCCCCGCTGGGCGCTGCGATCATCGGCATGCGCGAAGGCGACAAGGGCTCGTACACCGCACCGAACGGCCGGGAGATCCCGGTCGAGGTGATCAAGGTGGAGACGTACTCCGGTCAGTGACCCCCGCCCGGGAACGGGTCAGTCGGCGACGATCGTCGAGTGGAACCCGGCGGCCTCCAGCGTGGCGATCACGACGGCCTGGTGGTCGGCGCCGCGCGTCTCGACGCTCAGCTGCAGGATCACCTCACTGATCTGAAGGCCCTGGCCGTGCCGCGTGTGCAGCACCTCGATGACATTGGCGCCCGCCTGCGCGAGGAGCTCCGCCACGCGCGCGAGCTGGCCCGGACGATCGGGGAGCGGGATGCGCAGCGTCATGTACCGCCCGGAGGCGGCCAGGCCGTGCGCCACGACGCGCTGCAGCAGCAGCGGGTCGATGTTGCCGCCGGAGAGGACCGTGACCGTGGGGCCGGTGGGGCGGACCTTGCCCGCGAGGATGGCGGCCACCCCCGCCGCACCGGCGGGTTCGACGACCTGCTTGGCGCGCTCGAGCAGGACCAGGAGGGCGCGGGCGATGTCGTCCTCGGTGACCGTGACGACCTCGTCGACGTACTCCTGGACCAGCGCGAAGGTCAGGTCGCCCGGTCGGGCCACCGCGATGCCGTCGGCGATCGTCGGACGCGTCTCCACCGCGAGCGGACGGCCCGCCTGGAGGGAGGACGGGTAGGCGGCGGAATTCTCCGCCTGCACGCCGACGACGCGGACGGTGCGCCCCACCGCGGCCGCGCGCAGCTTGACGGCGGCGGCGACACCGGCGGCCAGTCCCCCGCCGCCGATCCCGATCACGACGGTGGCGAGGTCGGGCAGCTCCTCGAACAGCTCCAGGCCGAGCGTGCCCTGACCCAGGACGATGTCGGGGTGGTCGAAGGGGTGGATGAGCACGGCGCCCGTGCGCTCGGCGTGTTCGGCGGCCAGGCGCAGGGGTGTCTCGACGGTGGCGCCCTCCAGGATGACCTCGGCGCCGTACCCGCGCGTGGCCAGCAGCTTGGGAACGGGGACGCCGAGGGGCATGAAGATCGTGGCGGGGATGCCCAGCTGCTGGGCGGCCAGCGCGACCCCCTGGGCGTGGTTGCCCGCCGAGGCGGCCACGACACCGCGGGCGCGCTCCTCGGCGGTCAGGCGCGACAGCCGATACGTGGCCCCGCGGATCTTGAACGACCCGGTGCGCTGCAGGTTCTCCAGCTTCAGGTGCACCGGCACGCCCAGCACCTCGGTGAGGTGCTGGGACTCGTCCAGCGGCGTGCGCGCGATGATGCCGTCGAGGACGGCCGCGGCATCCTCGAAGCCGGCCAGGGTGGGAGCGGTCACGGCGGGAGATGCGGATACGGTCATGCGGTGTTCCCTCGTCGACGCGGCACGGTACTCCAGATGAGATCGGCGGAAGCGGGTGGCCGGCCGCTCTCCCACGATCGCGAACTCAGGTAGACGGCCACGACGTTGACGAACGCGGCCAGGGGCACCGCGAACAGGGCGCCCGGGATACCGCCCACCATCGCTCCGCCGGCGACGACCAGCACGACGGCGAGCGGGTGGACCTTGACCGCCGAGCCCATGAGCAGCGGCTGCAGCACGTGGCTCTCCAGCTGCTGCACTCCCAGGACCACCACGAGCATCCAGAACGCGATCCACGGCCCGTTGTACACCAGCGCGATGAACACGGCGACGGCCCCGGTGACGATCGCGCCGACGAAGGGCACGAAGGCACCCAGGAAGACCAGCACGCCGATGGGGATCGCCAGCGGCACGCCCAGCAGGAACGCACCCAGGCCGATGCCCACCGCATCGATCGAGGCGACCAGCAGCTGCGTACGCGCGTAGTTGACCACCGTCACCCAGCCCGCGCGTCCGGCCCCGTCCACGGCCGGTCGCGCCTTGCGCGGGAACAGCCGCGTGGTCCAGCGCCAGATCCCGCCGCCGTCGGCGAGGAGGCACAGCAGGATGAACAGGGTCAGCAGGAGCCCGGTCACGACGTGACCGACGGTGGTGCCGATCGCCAGCGCTCCCGACCACAGCAGTTCCGCCTGCTCCTCCAGGAAGACGACGGCCTGGTTCAGGCCCTCATCGATCTGCGTGGCGGTCAGATGCAGCGGTCCGTCGATCAGGTACTGCCGCAGCTGTTCTGTGGCTTCCACCGTGCGGTCGCGCACGTCGCCCCACTGCCGCGTGATCTGCCACACCGCCAGCCACAGCAGGCCCGTCACGATCGCGAGCGTCGAGATCACCGAGACGACGATCGCCAGCCAGCGCGGCCACCGGTGCCGCAGCATCCACGAGAAGGCCGGCCACAGCAGCGCCGACACCAGGATCGCGATGAGCAGGGGGATGATGAGCAGCTTCAACTGGATGACGAGCCAGATCGTCACACCGGCCGCCGCGGCCAGGACGAGCAGGCGCCACGCATAGGCGGTTGCCACTCGGAGGCCGCGGGGGACGGAGTCCCCGCTTTCGGGATCCCCACTTTCGGGATCCGCGGTGACGGCGGGCCCCGTGGGGCGGCGGAAGGCACCGAAGAACGAACCGCGTGCGTCGGGTCCGGAGCCGGTCATCCCGCCAGTCTAGGCGCCGCGTGCAGCCGCGGTGATGTCCGTGGCCGTGGTTAGGCTGGGGCGGGTGAGACCGACCTTGAGCGCTGCCGAAGCCCGCCGCGTCGCGGTGTCGGCACAGGGTTTCGGGCGTCCCCCGGCCGGCGCTCCCGGCACCCGCGCGCTCTCGGCAGCGGTGCGGCGGATGGGCACGCTGCAGATCGATTCGGTGAACGTCTTCGCGCGTTCGCACTACATGCCGCTGTTCTCGCGACTGGGCCCGTACGACACCGACGCCCTCGACCGGCTGCTGTTCGCCCGCCGCGCGCCGTACGTGGAGTACTGGGCGCATGTCGCGTCGTTCATCCCCGCCGCGGACTGGTCGCTGTTCGACTTCCGCATGCGGCAGTTCCGCGAGAAGTACGCGTCCGCACCCGACTCGTGGGCGCGCACGCACGCCGACACGGTCGCGTGGGTGCGGGCGGAGCTCGCCGCCCGCGGGCCGCTGCGCCCGGCCGAGCTCGAAGGCGGCCTCGCCCGCGGCCGGGCCGGCTCCTGGTGGGAGTGGAGCGACGTCAAGCACGCCCTGGAATACCTCTGGCTCTTCGGTGACGTCGCGATCGCCGGGCGGCGCGGCTTCGAACGTCGCTACGCGCTGGCCGAGCACGTGATCCCCGCCGACGTGCTCGCCGCGCCGGTGCCGCGCGGCGACGCGGTGCGGGAGCTGGTGCGGCGGGCGGCACGGGCGTACGGCGTCGCGACAGCGGCCGACCTCGCCGACTACTGGCGCATCCGTGACCGTCCCGCCGTGCTCGCCGCGGTGCGCGACCTCGTCGACGCCGGCGAGCTCACCCCCGTCACCGTGCAGGGATGGACGTCCGGGGGCCGGCCCGCGCCGGCCTGGATGCACCGGGACGCGGTGGTGCCGCGTCGGGTGGATGCGGCCGCGGTGCTCACGCCCTTCGATCCGCTGGTGTGGTTCCGGGAGCGCGCCGAACGGCTCTTCGGATTCGCCTACCGCATCGAGATCTACACGCCCGCGCCCCGCCGCCGTTACGGGTACTACTCCCTCCCGGTGCTGGTGGGCGACGACGTCGTGGGACGCGTGGACCTGAAGGCCGACCGTGCGCGCAGCACGCTGCTGGTGCAGTCGGCGTGGTGGGAGCCGGGGCGCCCGGCCGACGCGCCCGGGCGCCTCGCCGAGGTGCTCGAGTCCGCGGGGCGCTGGCAAGGGCTGGCGGACGTGTCGATCTCGCGCTGGGGTGATGCCGTGGAAGACCTCGCGGCCGTTCTCCCCCGGGCCGGCCGGCACGACCGCGCCGACGCCGACCCGGTCGCCCTCGCGCCAGAGGAACCGGGATGAGGCGCCGCACCGCCGTGATCGGCGGCGTCGCCGCCGCCGTCCTGATCGCCGCGGGGGCGGCGGCGTGGGTGACCACGCGGCCCGTCGAGGCGGAGGACACCGCGCGCGCCTTCCTGCAGGCGCTGGAATCCGGCGATGCCGACGCTGTGGCGGACCTGATCGTGTCGGCGGACCCCGAGCCTGCCGACGCATTCGCCGCCGCCTCGTCCTACCCCCAGCGGCCGCGTATCGACGAACTCGCCGAGACCGGATCGCGCGCCGCCGTGCGGGCCACGGCCGCCTTCGACGGCGCGGAGCGGGAGATCTCCTTCGGCCTGCGCCTCGTCGACGGCCGGTGGCGCGTGGCCGACGACGTCCTCGCCCCGGTCGAGGTCAGCACGACCGTCGGCGACGCCGTCGCGGTGGGCGACGTGCTCGTCCCTGCGGGCACGGTGTCGCTGCTTCCTGCCGTGTACGAGTTCTCCGCGGTCCCGCGCGGACTCGTCGACGGCTCGGTGACCGCCGCGGTCTCCACCGACCGGCCGACGGATGTGCAGGTGGCGGCGTCGCTGTCGCCCGGCGCGGTGCCGCGCCTGCAGGAGCAGCTCGACGCCTATGCGCGGGAGTGCACGAGCGGTGGCGCGGCGGTTCCCGAAGCGTGTGGCCTGCGGATCCCGTGGGCTGCGGATCTGGCCTCGGCATCCGGGTTCGCGTATCGCGTCGAACGGTTCCCCACCCTCGAGCTGTCCCCCGATGTGCGCACGTTCACCGCATCCGGAGGGGTCGTCGTGGCGACGGTCACAGGGGTGGACCGCACAGGTGCGGAGGCCTCGTTCACCTACCGCGACGACGCGTGGACGCTGCGCGGAGACGTCGTCGTCACCGGTGAGGACATGGTCCTCGCCGTACGCTGACGCGTCAGAACTGAACGCGCGGCGGCTCGGAGATGGGCGCGCCGTCGACGACCTCGAAGAACTCGCGCTCGGTGAAGCCGAGGTTGCGGGCGAAGAGGTTGTTCGGGAACACCTTGATCTTCGTGTTCAGCTCCCGCACTCCGCCGTTGTAGAAGCGGCGCGAGGCCTGGATCTTGTCCTCGGTGTCGACGACCGCCTGCTGCAGCTGCAGGAAGTTCTGACTCGCCTGCAGCTGCGGGTACGCCTCCGCGACGGCGAAGATCGACTTCAGCGCCTGCTGCATGTGGCCTTCAGCGATGCCTGCTTCGGCCGGTCCGCCCGCCGAGAGGGTCTCCGCCCGCGCACGCGTGACGTTCTCGAAGACCGCCTTCTCGTGTCCGGCGTAGCCTTTGACGGTCTCGATGAGGTTGGGAAGCAGGTCGGCGCGCCGTTTGAGCTGCACCGTGATGTCGCTCCATGCCTCGTCGACGCGCACGTTCAGCTGTACGAGCGAGTTGTACGTCGCCCACAGGTAGATGCCGGCGATGACGATGATCGCGACCACGATCAGGACAGGGATGAGAACTTCCCACATGTCCGAGTCTCCGTTCGATGAGTGCACTTATCCTAACGGGGCTATCGCGGCGTTCTGTGCACTGTGTGCATCTCCCAGTTCTTACCCACCCAGAACCCGGTCGAGGTAGGCGTTCGCGAACACCCGGCCGGGGTCCAGGCGGTCGCGCACGGCCGTGAAATCGTCGAAGCGCGGGTAGCGCGCGCGCAGGGCGTCCGCGCCCAGGCCGTGCTCCTTCCCCCAGTGCGGCCGGCCGCCGTGCGCCGTCATGAGCTCCTCGACGGCCTCGAAGTACTCCGTGGGGTCTTCGCGCCAGTACCGGTGCACGGCGAAGTACGCGCTGTCGCGTTCGTACGCGGTGGAGAGCCATCGATCATCGGCGGCGGCGACGCGCACCTCCACCGGGAACGAGATCCGCCAGCCGCGATCGGCGATGAGGTCCCGCAGGTCGCGCATCACGGCCACCAGCCGTTCGGCCGGGACGGCGTACTCCATCTCGCGGAAGCGCACCGAGCGATCCTGCGTGAACACGCGCGCGGAGTGGTCGGTGTACGTGCGGTTGCCGAACGTGCGTCCGGCCAGCCGGGAGACGGGAGGGATGACTGCGGGAGCGACCGCGCCGGCCGCGCACGCGACGCGGTACACGCCGTTGGCCATCAGGGACTCGTCGACGAACCGGCGCACGCGCGGAAGCGGGCGGCGCACGGCTCGCTCGGGCAGGCGCGTGTTCGTCTTGGTGACCGCCACGTCGGTGCCGGGGAACCAGTAGAACTCGAAATGGTCGGCAGCGGTGTGCGCCGCGATGCCGGCGAGGGTCTCGGCGAGCGGTTCGGGCCGCTCGACCGCTTCCAGGAGGAAGGCGGGCACGCACTGCAGGGTCACCTCCACGATCACCCCGAGAGCTCCCAAACCGAGCGCGAGGGCGGGAAGCAGCTCGGGGTCGTTGTCTTCGTCGACGGTGACCAGCGTGCCGTCGCCGGCGACGAGGGTCACCCCCACGACCTGTGCAGAGAGCCCGGCGAAGCGAGCGCCGGTGCCGTGCGTGCCGGTGGAGATCGCGCCCGCGACCGTCTGCCGGTCGATGTCGCCGAGGTTCTGCATCGCCAGCCCGTACGGCGCGAGCAGGCGCGGCATCTCCCACAGGCGCGTTCCGGCGCGGACGGTCACGCGGGCTCGCTCGGCGTCGACGGCGACGAGCCCGCGCAGATCCGACAGGTCCACCAGCACGTCCTGCGGCACCGCGATCCCGGAGAAGCTGTGGCCCGCGCCCACGGCCTTCAGTCGCAGCGATCGGGCGGCCGCGGCGGTCACCGCACGGCGCACGGCGGGGACGTCGGCGGGGTATTCCACGCGCGCCGGGCGGGCGGAATGGGTGCGCGCCCAGTTGCGCCACGTGCCTCCGGGCCGGGTCACAGGAAACTCCGTCCCTCGCCGCGGTAGGTGGGCAGCTCGCCCACCGTCCGGCCGTTCTCCACGAGATGGTAGTGGTCGATGCGTTCGGCGAGCTCGCCGCTCTTGGCGTGACGGAACCACACCCGCTCGCCCAGCCGCAGCGGCCGTGCGGCCCGTCCGCGCAGCGGCGTCTGCACCTCGCCGGCTCCCTCGCGCGGCAGCATCCGCAGGCCCGCGGGCCAGACCGGCGTGGGCTGCCGTGACCCCGACGGTGGACCCGAAGCGATCCACCCGCCGCCGAGCACCGTGACCACGTCGGGCAGCGGTTTGCGCACGACCTCGAGCCCGAAGGCGGCGGCCGGCGCGGGCGTGAAGGCGCGATACCCGTCGAACAGGTGACCGGCGAGCAGCCCGCTGCCGGCGGTGAGCTCGGTGACCGCCGCCTCGGCGGCGGTGCGCTCGAGCGAACCGGTCCCGCCGCCGTTGACGAACTCCAGGTCGGCGATCTCCCGCACACCGGCCACGACGGCCGCCCGGCGCTCGGCCAGCTCGACGGCCGAACGCTGCTGCATCCACCGGATCACCGGGTCGCCCACTCCGGTGGCGTCGCCTCGCCCCGCCACCTGTGCCTCGTACATCATGAGACCCACCAGATGGAACCCGGGCCGGGCAGCCACGCGGCGGGCCAGGCCGGCGGCCTCGCCCGGGTCGTGGACGGGTGAGCGCCGCACGCCGATGTGCCCGAGGAGCCCGGCCCGCCACGACGCGTCGACATCGATCGCGACGCGGATCTCCGGACGCGATCCGGGAGCGGCGACGGCATCGACCAGGTCCAGCTGGGCGGGATCGTCGATCATGAGCGTGATCCGCGCGGCGGCGCGCTCGTCCGCGGCCAGCGTCGCCAGCGCATTCCGGTCGACGCTCGGATACCCCAGCACGATGTCGTCGTGGTCGCGCGCGAGCCACAGTGCCTCGGGGAGCGTGAAGGCCAGGATGCCGCGGTACCCGGGCAGGGCGAGCACCGCGTCCAGCACCCCGCGCACGCGCACCGACTTGCTCGCCACCCGGATCGGCACCCCGCCGGCGCGCACCAGCAGGTCGGCGGCGTTGTAGCGCAGCGCCTCCAGCGAGAGGACGGCGACCGGCCCCGACAACTCCTCCGTCGCCGCGTCGACGGCACGCCAGTGCGTGGGTCCGCCCTCGGGAGAGACGGGGCCCGAGAGCAGATCGATCGTCATGGGGCGCACCCTCGCACACGCATGGGGTCAGCCTACGAGACCGGTCAGACCACGGCCGGCAGCGCGACGGTGAAGGTCGCGCCCGAACCGGGGCGCCCCTCCGCGCGGACGGAACCGCCGTGCAGCTCGGCGATGCGCGCGACCGAGGCCAACCCCAGGCCCGTGCCGGAGAACTCCTCCTGGGAGTGCAGTCGCGCGAGCGGCCGGAACAGCCGCTCGGCGTCTTCCGGGGCGAAGCCGTCGCCGTCGTCGCTGACGGCGAACGTCATCGTGCCTTCGCCTGCGCTCACCGCCGTGACCGCGATGCGGGCGGCTGCCTTGCGTGCGGTGAACTTGACGGCGTTGCCCAGGAGGTTCTCCAGCAGCGAGTGCAGCAGCACGGGATCAGCCCATGCCTGCAGGTGCTCGTCGACCTCGATCCGCAGGTCGCGGTCGGGATGATGCCGGCGCAGGTCGTCGGCGATCGTCCGGGCCATCCCGGAGAGATCGCAGCGCTCGGGCTGGGGAGGCTGCCCCGTGATGCGGTAGATCGACAGCATCCGCTCGATCTGAGCCGACATCCGCTCCCCCGCCCGCAGGATGGCGGCGGCGTACTCGGCGGCGTCGGCGGCGTCAGCGCCCTCGGAGACGAGTTCGGCGTAGCCGGTGACCACCCCGAGCGAGCCCCGCAGATCGTGCACGAGCGTGTGCATGGCGGCGTCGAGGTCGTCGGCGCGCGCCGCGAACCGATCGCGCTCGGCGCTGCGGCGCCCGATCGCCCCGCGCAGCTCCAGATTCTCCACCGCGACGGCGGCGGTGTCGGCCAGAACCTCCAGCCGTCGCAGGACCTCGGGGTCGGGATGAGTCTGCTCCGCCCAGTACGCTCCCAGCGCGCCGATCGGATCGGCCGAGCGCACGGGGGCCATCACGAGGCTCGCGACGAAGGTCGGGCGATACGCGTCGTGGGGGACGCGGTCATCCGAATAGATGTCGGGGATGACGACGGTCTCGCGGTGCAGCATCGCCCAGCCGCTGACACAGGAGGTCAGCGGGAACCGGTGCCCCTTCCACAGCGGAGCGATCGCGTTCTCCTCGGCGTAGAAGCACTCCCCGTCCTCCCGGAAGACGAAGGTCGCCCCATCCGCCCCGGTCAGCTCGCGCACCGCTTCGGCCACGATCTCGGTGATCTCCGACAGCCGCAGGGCCGTGGAGAGCCGCTCGACGGTGCGCGTGAGCGCATCCGGGCCCACGACGGGCGCCGTTGTGGTCACGCTCATTGATGTCCCCCCGCGGAACGGACACGGGTATCCGCCGCGCCAGCTTATCCCCTACGCTGTGCCGCAGAAGCTGTCTCCGCGCCCCGATCCGGGAGGTCCGCATGGCCGTGTTCTCGCGAGGATTCGGCGCCCGGCGCCGCGAATCGGCGCCGGATCTGCCGCCCGGGCAGTACCTCACCGAGGATTTCCCCGTCCTCTCGGCAGGACCCACCCCCCGCATCCCCACCGACGAGTGGTCCTTCACGATCCGCAACGAGCACGGAGCGGCCCGCACGTGGACGTGGGAGGAGTTCCTGGCCCTGCCCATCGAGGAGGTCGCCACCGACATCCACTGCGTGACGCGCTGGTCCAAGCTCGGCACGTCCTGGCGCGGGGTGTCGCTGGACACGCTCCTGGCCGAGGTCGAGACGGAGTACGAGTATGCGATGGCGCATTCGTACGGCGGCTACACGACCAACGTGCCGCTGGAGGACCTCACCGACGGCAAGGCGTGGGTCGCGTTCGAGTTCGACGGCGCTCCGCTGGATCCCGAGCACGGCGGCCCTGCCCGCCTGCTGGTCCCCCACCTGTACTTCTGGAAGAGCGCGAAGTGGGTGCGCGGTCTCACGATGCAGAACCACGACGATCCCGGGTTCTGGGAGCAGAACGGCTACCACCTCCACGGGGATCCGTGGCGCGAGGAACGCTATTGGTGATCGTCGGGGGCTGGTCGCCGGCCCAGGTGGCGCACGTGGAGAACGCGACTCCCACCGCGCGGATCCTCCGGCTGCGGGTGCCGGGCTGGCCGGGGAACCTCCCGGGGCAGCACCTGGATCTGCGCCTGACCGCCGAGGACGGCTATCAGGCGGTGCGGTCGTACTCGATCGCGTCTTCCGGGCCCGGCGAGGAGGTCGAACTCGGCGTGGACGAGGTCGCGGACGGGGAAGTGTCGCCCTACCTCGTCCACGACGTCCGCCCCGGTGACGAGCTGGAGGTGAAGGGGCCTCTCGGCGGGTTCTTCGTGTGGCACGCCGACGACCCCTCACCCGTGCAGCTGATCGCGGGCGGCTCCGGGATCGTGCCGCTCCTGGCGATGGCCCGCGCCCGGGCCGCTTCGGCGTCCACGGCACCGTTCCGCCTCCTGTACTCGGTGCGCTCAGCCGAGGACGCGATGTTCCGCGCAGAGGTGGAGCGGCTGGATGCGGCGGGCGTGGCGCTCACGTGGGTCTACACGCGCAGCGCCCCTGCGGGATGGGGAGGGCGGGTGGGCCGCGTCACGGCCGCGGATCTGCGCGCCGCCACGGCGCCCGTCGAGGAGACGCCTGCGGTGTTCGTGTGCGGGCCGACGGGGTTCGTCGAGGCCGTCGCATCCGCCCTCGTCCAGCTCGGCCATGACCCGGCCCGCGTGCGGACCGAACGATTCGGAGGTGCATGATGGTCGGATCCGACCCCCCGGGACCCGTGCGCGTGGTGGACGGCAACGCCCTCGCCGGAATGCTCGCCGGCGCCCTCGCCGTGGACGCGACGGTGCTGCCGCTGACGTGCGGGCACTGCGGCTCCCGGTTCGTGCTGGCTCAGGCGGTCGTCGAGCGGGAGCCCGCGTCCGCGCTCGTGCGGTGCCGATCGTGCACGCATACGCTCCTGACCCTCGCCGAGGAGCCGGAGGAACTGGTCGTGCGGATGGGCGCCGTGGAGATGCGCTTCCCGCGTTGATCCCGCCGCCGGCTCCGCGCCCGCGCGCTCTCCCGTCTCGCCCCCGCCACATGTTCGCGCCACTTTCGTGCGTCCGCTGCACTTCTATGTGGCGCAATTGCGCGAAAGTGGCGCGGACGTGGGACGGAGGAAGCGGACGCGCGCGGACGCGCCGCTCCACGAGCCGCCCGCGAATCGAACGCGACGGTACCCCCGGTGGGACTCGAACCCACACTGAAGCGATTTTAAGTCGCCTGCCTCTGCCATTGGGCTACGGGGGCCGGTGCCTCCGTTCCCACCGTAGCGGTCAGCCCTGCGCGGCGACCTTCTCGCTCGCGGCGGACTTCGCGGCGGGCTTCTTCTCTTCCACGGCCGGGGCCTGCGCCGGACGCGGACGCGCGGCGAACTCCTCGAACACACGACGCGGGGTCTGCACGGCTTCGAGGTTGACGATGTCGCGGCCGAGCCAGAGGTTGTTCCACCAGCCCCACAGGACGCGCCACTTGCGCTCCCACGTCGGCATCGCCAGGCCGTGGTAGCCGCGGTGCGCGATCCAGGCCAGGAAGCCCTTGATCGCGATCTTGCCCGACTGGAACACGCCGTTGTACAGGCCCAGGCCCGCGACGGCACCGAGGTTCTTGTGGAAGTACTCCTTGGGCTCCTCGCCGCGCAGCACGGCGGTGATGTTCTTCGCGAGCAGCTTGCCCTGACGCACCGCGTGCTGGGCGTTGGGGACGCAGTATCCGCCCACTCCGCCGCCGGTCAGGTCGGGGACTGCGGAGACATCGCCGGCCGCCCATGCGCCGTGGACGATCTCCTCGGCGGTGCCCACGCGCAGGTCGGGGCGCGTGCGGATGCGTCCGCGCTCCTCGACGGGCAGGTCGCCGCCGCGCACGACGGTGGGGTTGGCCATGACGCCGGCCGTCCACACGATGATGTCGGTGGGGATCGTCTCACCCGAGGACAGCTCGACGTTGCCGCCGACGGCGCCGGTGACCTGCGTGTCCAGGTGCACGTAGGCGCCGCGCTTGGCGAGGTCCTTGAGCACCCACTCGCTCGTCTTCAGCGACACCTCGGGCATGATCCGGCCCATGGCCTCGATGAGGTGGAAGTGTGTCTCGTCGAAGGAGAGCTGCGGGTACCGCTTCAGCAGCGAGGAGGCGAGGGAGCGCAGTTCGGCGAACGCCTCGATGCCCGCGAACCCGCCACCGACGACCACGACCGTCAGAAGACGCTCGCGTGCGGGGCCGGGAGGAAGCACGGCCGCCTTGTCGAAGTTCGACAGCAGAAGGTCGCGCACGGCGACGGCCTCTTCGATGGTCTTCAGGCCGATGGCGTTCTCGGCGATGCCCGGGATGGGGAAGGTTCGCGAGACGGCACCGGCGGTCACGACGATCTGGTCGTACTCCTGCTGCCACGGCTCGCCCTCGACCGGCGTGATCGTGGCCACCTTGTGGGCGTGGTCGATCCCGGTCACCTTCGCCGCGATGACGGTGGTCCGCCGCAAGTGGCGGCGCAGGGCCACCACCGCGTGCCGCGGCTCGATCGAGCCGGCGGCGACCTCGGGGAGGAACGGCTGGTACGTCATGTACGGCAGCGGGTCGACGATCGTGACCTCTGCTTCGCCGCGTCGGAGCTGCTTCTCAAGCTTCCACGCGGTGTAGAAGCCTGCGTAGCCGCCACCGACGATGAGGATTCTGGGCACAGTGCTGGTCACGGTGGAAGGGACTCCTAGGTGGGTGGACGGCTCGGCGTGCGAGACTCGCGTGCCAATCGGATGCGCCGGGCAGCAGCGGTGAGGCCGAGCACGACCATTATAGACGCGATGGTGCCTGCGGCGAGCGGCAGGCTGCCGTACCGCAGGGACTCCTCGGTCGGCAGGAGCGGATTGGGCGGCTCCGTGGCCGCCTCCGCGGCCGGCAGCGCGGGCACTTCGACGGGTCCGCTCGTGGGCTGGGGCACCGGATCCGCGTCGGCGCGCCGGTAGAGCCGGATCCACTCGGCAAGGTCGCCCATGGGGTTCGCCGACACCGGCGGCACGGGTGCGGTGACGGCGGCCGCGGCGTTGACGAGGCCGTATCCGTACAGCAGATCGGGGCGTGAGGTGGCCCCGGCGGCCGGGGTGGCGGTGCTGATGACGCGGTTGAGCACGTTGTTGGCATCCATCCCCGGGTGCGCGGAGCGCACGAGGGCGACGATGGGCGCGGCGCCGCTGGTGCCGTTCCACTGCACGAGCGTGCCGTCGGCCGAGACGCCCATGAGCCGTTCACTGGGCGCGGAGACCCCGATCGTGATGCCCTGCGTGGATGCGTCGACGCTGGCGGTGCCGGAGGGGTCGACGCCGCCGACGGTGAGCACGCCGGGGATGGTCGCCGGGGCACCCACGCGGGTCGTACCGCTGCCGCGGTTTCCCGCCGCGACCACGATCACGACGTCGTTGTCGAAGGCGTACGAGAACGCCTCATCCCACGACGGGTCCCAGTCCAGGGTGTTGGTGGTGAGTGACATGTTGATGACGTGTGCGCCGTTGTCCACCGACCAGCGGATCGCCTGCGCGATCTGGTCGCGGACGGGCACCTCGCGTCCGGAGATGTCGATGGAGACCGACAGGATCTCCGCCTCGGGCGCCACGCCGATCATCCCGCGCCCCTCGCCGGTGCCGCGCGCCCCGGCGAGGGAGGCGACCCAGCTGCCGTGGTTGGCGTTCATCCCGCCGATGGGCGTGCGGCCGTCGGGGCTGCCCAGTTCCGACACATCCGTGCCGTCCACGACACCGGCGAATTCGACGGGGTCGCGGCCGACCCCCGTGTCGATCACGGCGATGCGGACACCGGCCCCGCGCGTGGTCTGCCACGCCTCACGCACACCGTACTGGTCGAGCCAGTACTCCCCCGCCCGTACCGGATCGGTCGGGTCCTCGGGCACGACCGCCGCCCCGGTCAGGCTGCCCGCGAGGGCCAGCGCGGCGGCGGCGGCCCACAGGCGTCTCATCCCGATGCCCCGGGATTCACGCACGTGCAGCGCTGCAGCGACCAGCCCGCGCGCTCGAGGGCCCGGTCTCCGATCGGGTTCACGCCCGGCCCCGCGGCCAGGGCATGGCCGGCGAGGGCGTGCAGGCACTTCACGCGCGTGGGCATGCCCCCCGCCGAGATCCCGGCGATCTCGGCGGGCTCCCCATACGCGGCGCGGTCGCGCAGGTAGGACTCGTGGGCCCGCTGGTAGGCGGCCCGCAGCTCCTCGTCCTCGTCGAGCTCCGCCGCGAACTCGCGCATGACGTGATCGGCCTCCAGCACCGACATCGCCGCGGTCGCGCCGGGGTGGCTGAGGTAGTAGAACGTGGGGAACGGCGAGCCGTCCGTCAGGCGCGGCGCCGTGGCCACGACGACGGGGTTGCCGCACACGCAGCGCGCCGCGATGCCGACGACGTCGCGGGCGGGCCGGCCGAGCTGTTCGTGCAGGACCGCGAGGTCGGCGTCGCTGGCGGGCGGCAGGGTCGGCGTGCTCATCCTCGCCAGATTATCGCGAGCGACTGCGAAGGCGCTGGAGGCCGTCGTGCGACGTCACGGAGCCGGTGGCGCCGGGACGCCGATCGTCGGCGCGGCGGTGCGGGCGAGACCGGCGGTGGCCACCGAGCGCACCAGCTGCGACATCCAGTCGGTGCGTGTCACGGCGACGTCGTCGGTGACGTCGTCCTCCTCCTGGGGCACCGCCGCGGCGGGCAGGTCGTTGTCGACGAGGTACACGACTTCGCCCGGGCGTACGTAGTACAGCCGCTCGCGCGCCTGGGTCGTGATGTACGCGGGATCGGTCCACCGCTCGCGCTGGGCCTCGAGGTCGGCGACCTCCTGCTCGCTGAGGGCGACCGCCTCCTGCAGCGCAGCGATCTGCTGCCGCTGATCCAGGTAGGTGCCCACCGTCGGCGCCAGGACGAAGGCGGCCAGCACGACGAGCCCGAGCATGATGACCATGAACCCGGACAGGCGGATGCCGCCGAGCCATCCGCGGACGTCGACGCGGTCGCGTCCGGACGTGCGAGAGGGGGAGGCCGGTCCTGTGGGCACGGCCTCCCCCTCTCGTCGTGGCTTCGTGTCGCTTACGCGGTGTAGCGCGGGAAGGCCGAGCGGCCCGCGAACTCCGCCGCGTCGCCCAGCTCCTCTTCGATGCGCAGAAGCTGATTGTATTTCGCGACCCGCTCGCTGCGCGCGGGCGCGCCGCTCTTGATCTGCCCCGAGTTCACCGCGACGGCGAGGTCGGCGATCGTGGTGTCCTCGGTCTCGCCCGAGCGGTGCGACAGCATCGTGGTGTAGCCCGATCGGTGCGCCAGGTCGATCGCGTCCAGGGTCTCGGAGAGGGTGCCGATCTGGTTGACCTTGACCAGCAGGGAGTTGGCGGCTCCCCGGCGGATGCCGTCGGCCAGGCGCTGCGGGTTCGTGACGAACAGGTCGTCGCCCACCAGCTGCACGCGCTTGCCGAGCTTCTCCGTCAGTGCCGTCCAGTTCTCCCAGTCGTCCTCGGCGAGGGCGTCCTCGATCGTGACGATCGGGAAGGCGTCGACGAGCTCGATGTAGTAGTCGGTCAGCTGGTCGGCGGTCCAGTCGCGGTTGTCGAGGCGGTACACGCCGTCGTTGAAGAACTCGGTGGCGGCGACGTCCAGCCCCAGGGCGATCTCGCTGCCGGGAGTGAAGCCGGCCTTCTCGATCGCGCGGACGAGGAACTCCAGGCCCTCGCGGTTGCTGGGCAGGTCGGGGGCGAAACCGCCCTCGTCGCCGAGGCCCGTGGCGTAGCCGGCGGCCTTCAGCTCGCCCTTGAGGACGTGGTAGACCTCCGCACCCCAGCGCAGCGACTCCGCGAAGCTCGACGCGCCGATCGGGGCGAGGAAGAACTCCTGCATGTCGATGCCGTTGTCGGCGTGCTCGCCGCCGTTGATGACGTTGAACAGGGGAACGGGCAGGACGTGCGCGTTGGGTCCGCCCAGGTAGCGGAACAGCGGCAGGTCGGCGCTGTCGGCGGCCGCCTTGGCCACCGCCAGGCTCACACCCAGGATCGCGTTCGCGCCGGCGCGCGACTTGTTCTCGGTGCCGTCGGTCTCGATGAGGATCTCGTCGACGATGCGCTGCTCGCTCGCCTCCACGCCCTCGATCGCGGGGCCGAGCTCGTCGATGACGGCGGCGACGGCCTTCAGCACGCCCTTCCCGCCGTAGCGGCTCTTGTCTCCGTCGCGCAGCTCGTACGCCTCGAAGGCGCCGGTGGATGCGCCGGACGGGACGGCCGCGCGCTGGACGATGCCGTCGTCCAGCAGCACCTCCACCTCGACGGTCGGGTTTCCGCGCGAATCCAAGATCTCGCGCGCGTTGACAGCCTCGATAAGTGCCACGAAGGACTCCCTAGGTTCTGGGGGTGAGGTTTCAGCGGAGCATCGTCGGTCCGGGTCGAGTCTAGTGATCCACCGGTGGCGGCACAGGGCCGTCAGCCCGCCGCATCCGTCACGATCGCCAGGGCGACGCCGTCCCAGCCCTTGCGATCGAGGGTCTGCAGGGCCGTCGCGTCGAAGCGCGGGTCTGCTCCGAGCATCTCCAGGCCGCGCTGCGTGCCCGTCACCTGGGAGTTCCGGCTGTCCGGATCGGCGACCGCACCGGATCGGCCGATGTTGTCGACGACGACGACCGTCCCCGGCCGGCCCAGCCGCGCCGCCCAGTCGAGGTAGACCGTGTTGGACTCCTTGTCGGCGTCGATGAAGACGAGGTCGAAGGGCTCCTCGCCCGCCAGGTTCGGCAGCACGTCGGCCGCGCGCCCCTCCTTCACCTCGACCCGATCGGCGACACCGGCCCGCTGGAGGTTTTCCCGCGCGATGGCGGCGTTGCGCGGTTCGGCCTCGATCGAGACGACGCGCCCGCCGTCGGGGAGGGCGCGCGCGAGCCAGATGGTGGAGTAGCCGCCGAGGGTGCCGATCTCCAGCACGCGGCGGGCGCCGCTGATCCGCGCCAGCAGGTGCAGGAACTTGCCGTTCAGCGGGGCCACTTCGATGGCGGGCAGGCCCGCCTCCTCCTGCGCGGCGATGGCCGCTTCCAGGTCGGGGTCGTGCCCGACGAGGGTGTCGGAGAGGTAGGCGTCGACACGGTTCCAGGCCTCGGGGGTGGGTGCGGTCATCCCCCCACACTTCCCATGCCGCCGCGCGCGGTCAAGCCTGCGTGCGCTCGATGACGGCCTGCAGCAGGGCCGCGCCCGTCTCGGCGTCGTCGACCGTGACCACGAACTGCTTCCCGTCGCGCTTGGTCACCTGGATCGCCTCACCGGCCCGCGTGATGATGCCGAACCGGCCGGGCGTCCAGCGCCACCCCCATCCGCCGAACTCTCCGACGGGGTTGACGAAGACGACCTCGGCGTCGCGGATGTCGTGCGGGGCGACGCGCCAGCGCGGCAGCCCGACGACGGCGCGCACGGTCAGGCCGGTGTCGTCGACGACCACGCGGTAGACGAGGCCGCCGCCCACCAGAAGCGTCAGGACGACGCCGAGGGCGAGCGAGATCCACCCGGACCCCTCTCCGGTCGCCACGAGCCATGCGCCGATCCCGAGCACCAGCAGGGAAGCGGTGACCAGCAGCACGCTCGGGACGAGTGAGGTCGTGGCGGTGCGCGCCCACACGGCGCTCTCGCCCGCGCCGAGGGGCAGCGGCTCGACGGGATCGGACGGCACGTCCTCACGCGCGGCGGCGGGCTGCGCGAACCACCCCGCGAGCCCCGCGACAACGCCGGCGGCGAGCCCTCCGAGCAACGGGCCACCCACCATCGGCACGTCGGGCTCCGCGGCGGTCGCCTGCGTGATGACGAGCGCCGTCGGCAGCACGCTCAGGAGCGTCACCGTGCCCAGGACGAGGGCGCCCAGGAAGCGGGTCTGACCGCCCACGCCACCCGTGCGCGCGTGGGCGCGCAGGGCCGCGCGTTCGCTCGCGAGCGCCGGAACGCCCAGAAGCACGGAGAGTCCGGCGCCCAGCGCGAGAGTCAGGACGGGGAACGACCATGCCGGCCCGAATCCGTCGGCTTCGCCCGTCATGCTCCAGTGGATCGCGACGGTCTCCGGCAGCTGCGGCAGCAGCGCCGTCTGCACGATCGCGGCGATCACCGACACCGCGGCGGGCACCACGATGCCCACGAGGATGAAGCGGCGACGGGCCTGGTCCGGGCGTCGGATCATGAGGCGTTCCTTTCGTTCGGCTCGTTCGTTTCCGTCCGGGCTCGTGCGGCCGTGGGGTGCGGGGCGAGCTCCTTCACGAGGGCGGCGACCGTGTCGGCTCCGATCCCTTCGGCGGCGGCGCGGGCGACGAGGGCGGCGAGGTCGGCACGCAGGTCGGCGAGCCGCACTGCGGCCGGCGTGATCACCGCACCCCGACCGCGCCGCAGCTCGATGAGCCCCTCGTCTCTCAGGTCCTGGTAGGCGTGCAGCACGGTGTGCAGATTCACCCCGAGGGAATGAGCCACCTCTTTCGCGGACGGCAGCCGCTCACCCGCGTGGCCGCGGCCGGCTGCGATCTCGCCGCGCACGGACGCCGCGATCTGCGCGAACAGCGGCGTGCCGGCGTGCGGGTCGATCCGGATGAGCATGGTCCAATTCTAGTAGGAATAGAACAAGCGCATTGCTACGAACCGCGACGGGCGCGACGTCAACCGCGGGCCGGTCGCGGGCGCGTGCGCCGGTAGGCCGACGGGGTCAGCCCGAGGACCGTGCGGAAGTCCCGCGTGAGGTGGGCCTGATCGGCGTAGCCGGCGTCGGCGGCGACCAGCGCCAGCGGCACGGTCGGGTCCTCCCGGATGCGCGCGGCGGCCTCCTGCAGGCGCCGGCGCCGGATGATCGCCGCCGGCGGCAGTCCCACCGTCCGGTGCGCGAGCCGCTGCACCGTCCGCACCGAGACCCGCAGGCGCCGGGCCGCGTCCTCCACCCGCACGACCGCGGGATCGGAGGAGAGCACATCGACCATGTCGTTGGCCAGCTCCCGCTCGCCCTCGACGGGGCCGACGCGGTCCGCGATCCACGCGGCCATGACGGCGCACGCGGCCGGAACATCCGGCATCGCTGCGCTCACCGCACGCACGAGGCCCGGTTCGTGCAGTGGACGCGAGTCGTCCACGAGGGCGC
>JADGMW010000026.1_pt2 | contig 20350 bp, 23 predicted proteins | sample 8641801 | NCBI WGS metagenome assembly JADGMW01 (sample SAMN16272018, study PRJNA661076) | feces metagenome | isolation source: fecal sample from diarrhoea affected cattle A | host: Bos taurus | place: South Africa: Lokaleng Village, Mahikeng | collected 2019-09
CCCGCAGACGACGGAGCGAGCGGTGTGCCCCGGACGCGATCACAGTGGCTCGCCCCCGCGTCGACGACGCGTGAGCCGGACGCTGCCGAAGCCCCCTGACCGCGTCCGGGACGGTTCGAAGAGGTCACGACGGCGGAAACCCTCCGGTGGCTACCGGTCCCCAGCGCTCGATGCGGATGCGGATCAGCGACTTGTTCTGGCGGGCCATGGCCTCGCGGTATTCGTTCCAGTCCGGGTGTTCCCCCGCGATGCTCCGGTAGTACTCGACCAGTCCGTCCAGTGCGTCGGGCATGTCCAGGACTTCGGCATGTCCATCGACCTGCACATACGGTCCGTCCCAGTCGTCCGACAGCACACACACCGACACGCGGGGGTCCCGCCGGACATTGTGGGACTTGGCTCGTTGCGGATAGGTGGAGACGACGATGTTCCCCTCGGCATCGAGGCCGCAGGTGACGGGCGACATCTGGGGACTCCCGTCCGCACGGAACGTCGTGAGGACCCCTCGGTGGCGTGGACGGAGAAACTCGAGAAGTTCGTCGCGCTCGACCTTGTCGGCAGTGGCTGTGCGAGGCATGTCGGACCTTTCGCTCGGGGGCGTCGTCGTCCCACCGTGGATTCTGCGCCGGAAAGTATTGATAGGCAAGCGCTGACTTGCCTATAGTGGGGAGGTGGTCACCGTCTATCGTGCGCTCGACGACGAGACGAGGCGCATCATTCTCGACGAATTGGCGGCGAGCGACGGCAAGACACTGTTCGAAATCTGTTCCCGTCTCACGATGGAGCACGGGCTCGGCCTTACACGCCAGGCGATTTCGCAGCACCTCGGCGTTCTGGAGTCGGCCGGGCTGGTCGTCACCGAGCGACGGGGCAGGTCCAAGTTCCACTACTTCAATTCGGAGCCACTCACCGAGATCACCAGGCGATGGCCCATCGGCGAAGGAAGAGAACCATGAGACTCGACATGACGAGCGTGTACGTCGACGACCAGCAGGCAGCCCTCGAGTTCTATACCGAAGTGCTGGGATTCACGAAACGCCACGAGATTCCTCTCGGTGACGACTGGTGGCTCACCGTCGTCTCTCCCGATGCTCCGGACGGTCCCGAACTGCTGCTCGAGCCGTCGCATCACCCCGCCGTGAAGCCCTACCGGGATGCACTGGTGGAGGACGGAATTCCCTTGGCGCAGTTCACTGTCGACGATGTCGACGCCGAGTTTGCGAGGCTGACCGCACAAGGCGTGGTCTTCACGCAGCCGCCGACCGATATCGGCACGGTAGTCGTCGCGGTCTTCGACGACACCTGCGGCAATCTCATCCAGATCGTCGCGCCGAAGCCGGATCCGGTGGGTGAAGCACCTCTTTCGCAGTGATCACAGCACCCCGAGTCGCACGGTCACCGGCCAGGTGATCCGCCGTCTCCGGGTCGGCTCACCCCAGAGGCTGCGCAGGTCCGCCGCGAAGGAGTGGAGCATCGGCGTCTGCTGGGCGGCTTCGACGGCACGTACGGCAGACCACGTCGAGATATAGCCGAGTGTGTCGTCCACGGTCCACTCTTGGTGGATCTCCATCGGCGGTGCCGGGACCTCCGTGAACGGAAATTCGATATCGGCGTATCCGTTGTCGACGAGTCGCCGTTCCGGAGGCCAGTACGGTCCGATCTCGAACCGGTAGAAGTCCTGGAATCGCGCGTCGAGGTCCGGCCCGAACTGCATCACGCCGTAACTGACGAGCGCGAGCACCGCCTGATCGGCCGCGATCCGGCGCACCTCGGAATAGAACGCACGCCGATCGAACCAGTGTGCCGCCTGCGCTGCCGTGATCAACGCGGTGCTCCGGTCGAGGATCGGCATGTTCTCGGCGGCGGCGACGACATACCGAACCCCTTCGGCCGCACGAGCATTGCGAAGTTGATCGACGCTGGGGTCCGACCCGACGACCGTATCGAAGTACGGGGCGAGCTGTGTTGTCAGCTGGCCGTTTCCGCAACCGGCATCGACCGCGAGCCCATACGACGGAGCAAGGGACGCCAAGAACCTCGCGAGGCCGGCGGGGTACTCGGGACGGAACCGTGCGTACGCCTCGCCGCCCCGATCGAACCAGTTCTTCGGTGGCCCTCCCTCTGCCTCGGACACGCTCGTCCCCTTCCGTGGGTGGCCGGCGTGCCCACCAGCCAGTAGTCGACCGTCGGGGCTGTGCGCCGTAAGGAAAACGTTAGGAACGGTACCTCGGGGCGTCAGGATTCCGCATGGATCCACGTCGCCGGCCCGGAGGAGTGCCAGCGTGGCATTTCGGGCGCCGACCGGCGCTCACTGCGCCGACGACAAGGGAAGACGACATGGCAGACACCGCGTATGTGGTGCTGATCCTCGCGGGATTCGTTACGTGCGCGCTGGTGCTGCGCGCTCTGCGGTCGGACGGTGAGAACCGATGACCTGGGCCGGAGCGACGAGCGTCGTGCTCGTCCTGATCGCCGCGGCACTGGTGATCTATCTGCTCGCCGCGCTGCTCGACCCCGAGAGGTTCTGACCGTCCGATGAATCCTGCTATTGCTGCGGCGCTGCAACTCGCCCTCGTCGTGGCTGTTCTTGCACTGGCATACGTTCCGCTCGGTGACTACATGGCGCGGGTCTACACCACCGATCCCGATCTCCGTTCGGGAGACGGGAGGGTGGAGTCGCTGATCTACCGGCTGGGCCGGATCGATCCGCGCGCCGAGCAGACCTGGTACGGGTACGCGGGCAGCGTGCTCGGGTTCTCGCTGGCGAGCGTTCTGGGCTTGTACCTGCTGCAGCGCGTCCAGGGTTTTCTTCCGCTCGATCACGGACTGTCCGGCGTCAGCCCCGCGGTCGCGTTCAACACTGCGATCTCGTTCGTCACCAACACCAACTGGCAGTCCTACGTTCCGGAAACCACGATGAGCCACGTGACCCAGTCGGTCGGGCTCGCCGTGCAGAACTTCGTGTCGGCCGCGGTAGGCATGGCCGTCGCGATCGCTCTCATCCGCGGCATCCTGCGAGCCGCACAGGGTGGCGAAATCGGAAACTTCTGGGTCGATCTCACCCGGGGCACACTCCGCATTCTGATGCCGCTCGCGTTCGTCATCGCTTTGATCCTGCTCACCCAGGGCGTCATCCAGTCCTATCGCTCCGGGTTCGACGCGGTCGGTGTGGACGGCAACGGATTCACCACTGCCCTCGCGCCCGTCGCATCGCAGGAAGCGATCAAACTCCTGGGCACCAACGGCGGCGGCGTGCTGGCGGCAAACTCGGCCCATCCGTTCGAAAACCCCACTCCGGTCAGCAATATCGTCCAGATCATCGCGATCCTGCTGATTCCGGTGGCGCTCACCCGCACGTTCGGCACCCTGGTCGGGAACAGGCGTCAGGGATTGACGGTCCTGGGAGTGATGGCGCTGTTGTTCGGGGCGATGCTCGCGTTGGCTTCCGCTGCCGAGTCCGGTACTCGCGGGGCTGCTGCCACGACCGCCGGCGCAATGATGGAAGGCAAAGAGGTCCGGTTCGGTATCCCCGGATCCGTGCTGTTCGCCGTGTCGACGACCGGTACCAGCACCGGCGCAGTGAATTCGGCACACGACAGCATGTCGCCCCTCGGCGGCGGCACCATGCTGCTGAACATGCTGTTCGGTGAGATCGCTCCCGGCGGGGTGGGCAGTGGCCTCTACGGGATTCTGGTGCTTGCCGTGATCGCCGTATTCGTAGGTGGTCTGCTCGTGGGCCGCACGCCGGAGTTCCTGGGCAAGAAACTTCGCAGGCGCGAAATCACCCTCGCCGCTCTGACGGTGCTGGTGATGCCCGCACTGGTGCTGACCGGCACGGCCGTCGCCGTGATCCTGTCGTCCACCACCGGATTCCTGGGTAACTCCGGCGAACCCGGCACACCCGGGGCTATTCATGGGTTCGGAGAAGTGTTGTACGCCTACGCATCGGCAGCGAACAACAACGGCAGCGCCTTCGGCGGTCTCACCGTGACCAGTGACTGGTTCCAGGCCTCGCTCGGGATGTGCATGCTCTTCGGGCGATTCCTCCCCATCCTGTTCGTGCTCGCTCTGGCCGGGTCGTTCGCGGCGCAACGCCGGATCCCCGCGGGCGCCGGAACGCTTCCCACCACCGGCGTCGCATTCGCGGGTCTGCTCACCGGCACGGTGGTCCTCGTCGCGGCACTCACGTTCTTCCCCGCGCTGGCGCTGGGGCCGATTGCCGAGGCCCTGCAATGACTTCGACGTTCCGTTCATTCTGCTCCATCACGACTTACACCCTGGAGATGTCTCGGTGACCATCGAACTTCGACGCCCTCGGGAGGACGACGTAACCGCGCCCGCCCCCCGCATCGCCGGCGGTCTGTTCTCGCCCCGGCAACTGATCGAATCCCTGCCGGGTGCAGTGCGCAAACTCGATCCCCGGCACATGGCACGCAACCCGGTGATGTTCGTCGTCCTGGTCGGTTCGGCGATCGCGACCGGTGCGGCGATCGTGGAGCCCACCGTCTTCTCCTGGCTGATCGCACTGTGGTTGTGGTTCACGGTGTTGTTCGCGAACCTGGCCGAATCGGTTGCCGAGGGGCGGGGCAAAGCCCAAGCGGCGAGCCTCCGGAAGGCGAAGCAGAACACCGTCTCTCGTCGCCTGCTGCCGTCTGGCTCGGAAGAGACCGTACCGGCCACCGAATTGAAGGTCGGAGATCTCGTCGTCGTGGAGGCCGGTGAAACGATCCCCGGCGACGGCGACGTCATCGAAGGAATCGCGACAGTCGACGAGTCCGCGATCACCGGCGAGTCCGCGCCGGTCATCCGCGAGTCGGGTGGGGATCGCTGCGCGGTCACCGGAGGCACTACCGTGTTGTCCGACCGTATCGTCGTGCGGATCACCGCTCCCGCGGGCCACACGTTCGTGGACCGCATGATCGCGCTCGTGGAAGGTGCATCTCGGCGGAAGACCCCGAACGAGATCGCGCTCAACATCCTCCTTGCGGCACTGACGATCGTGTTCCTGTTCGCCGTCGTGGCCATCGGTCCCATGAGTGCCTACGCCGGTGCCGAGCAGGGCCCGGTCGAGTTGATCGCATTGCTGGTCTGCCTGATCCCCACCACCATCGGTGCGCTGCTGTCGGCTATCGGTATCGCAGGGATGGACCGTCTCGTGCAGCGCAACGTGCTGGCGATGTCCGGGCGCGCCGTCGAGGCCGCAGGAGACATCGACACCCTGCTCCTGGACAAGACCGGGACGATCACCTTCGGCAACCGCCGCGCGACCGCACTGCACCCCGCACCCGGAGTGACGGAGGCCGAGGTGGCCGGCGCCGCGCGACTGTCGAGTCTTGCCGATACAACACCGGAGGGACGCAGCATCGTCGAACTGTGCGCCGAGCAGTACCGTCTCGATCCCGGACCCACCGGGGTCGGCGCCGACGCGGAATTCGTGCCGTTCAGCGCGCACACCAGGATGAGCGGACTCGACCTCACCGAGGCGGACGGCACGGCGGTGCGTATCCGCAAGGGCGCCGCCGACGCGGTCGGCCGCTGGACCGCACAGTTCGGGACGACAGTGCCTGTCGCAGTCACCGATCTCGTGACGGACATCGCCCGCAGGGGCGGAACTCCCCTCGTCGTTGCGCGCGTGTCGGGCACCAGCGCGTCGGTGCTGGGTGTCGTCGAACTCTCCGACGTGGTCAAACCCGGTATGGCGCAACGGTTCTCACAGCTCCGCGCGATGGGTATCCGCACCGTGATGGTCACCGGCGACAATCCGCTGACGGCGAAATCCATTGCGGCAGAAGCGGGCGTCGACGACTTCCTCGCCGAAGCGACGCCGGAGGACAAGCTCGCGCTGATTCGCTCCGAACAGGAAGGGGGCCGCCTCGTCGCGATGACGGGCGACGGCACCAACGATGCTCCCGCGCTTGCCCAGGCCGACGTGGGGGTGGCGATGAACACCGGCACCTCCGCCGCCAAGGAAGCGGGGAACATGGTCGACCTCGACTCCGATCCCACCAAACTGATCGACATCGTCGAGATCGGCAAGCAACTGCTCATCACGCGTGGCGCTCTGACGACGTTCTCGCTGGCCAACGACCTTGCGAAGTACTTCGCCATCCTGCCGGCGCTGTTCAGCGGCATCTATCCGCAGTTGGCTGCGCTGAACATCATGGGGCTCGCGACGCCGCAGTCCGCGATCCTCTCGGCGGTGATCTTCAACGCGCTCGTCATCGTCGCGCTCATCCCGCTCGCACTCAAAGGTGTGCGGTACCGCCCCGCCGCCGCATCGTCGCTCTTGGGGCGAAACTTGCTGGTCTACGGCGTCGGCGGCGTAGTGACACCCTTCGTGGGCATCTGGCTGATCGACCTCGTCGTGCGTCTCGTTCCGGGAATCGGGTGAATGTCATGAGTCAAGGAAATTTCGTGCTCGGCTTCGTGCGGCAACTGAAGGCGGGTGCCATCGTGCTGGTCGCACTCACCGCCGTCGTCGGCTTCGCGTACCCGGCAGCGGTGTGGGCGGTGAGCCGGATCGACACCCACGCCGCGGAAGGATCACCATTGGCGGATTCGGCCGGGTGCATTGTCGGCAGCGAACTCGTCGGGGTCGATCCGCAGGTGGCTGCCGGGGAACCCGATCCCTACTTCCACCTGCGCGTCGTCGGGTCGGTCGCGGACGACGATCCGTACGCTCCCGGTGATCCGGCTGCGGCTCTGCCGTCGAACCAGGGACCCAGCAGCGAGGTGCTGGCGCGGTTCGTGGAGGAACGACGCGCCGCGATCGCCCTCCGCGAGGGTGTTGCTCCCGAGGACGTCCCGGTCGACGCGGTCACGGGTTCGGGTTCGGGCCTCGACCCGCACATCTCAGCCGCGTACGCCGCGATCCAGGTACCGCGGGTCGCCGCCGCGCTCGGCGTTCCCGACGGTGACGTCCGGCGCCTTGTCGCCGAGCACACGGAGGGGCGTCAACTCGGGTTCCTCGGCGCCGAGCGCGTCGATGTTCCCGGTCTCAACGTCGCGCTGGGCTCCACCGCCCCGGACTGTGCCGGTGACACCTCGGGTGGATGATGGCGAGATGACAGGTTCGGACCACGCAGCATTCCCCGCCGTATCGCGCCGGGGAATGCTGCGGATCTACCTCGGCGCGGCTCCCGGTGCCGGCAAGACCTACGCGATGCTCGGTGAAGCGCAACGGCGTCTCGCGCGCGGTGGCGACGTGGTGGTAGCGATCGTCGACACGCACGGACGTGCGTGCACCGCCGAGAAACTGGCGGGCCTCGAGATCGTTCCACCTCGGCAGATCACCTACCGCGACACCGAGTTCGAAGAACTCGATCTCGACGCCGTGCTCGCGCGCCGGCCCGCCGTCGCGCTCGTCGACGAACTCGCCCACACCAACGTGCCCGGTAGCCGGCACACCAAGCGCTGGAAGGATGTCGAGGAACTGCTCGACGCGGGAATCGACGTGCTCTCCACCGTCAACATCCAGCATCTCGAGTCCCTCAACGACGTCGTCGAGCAGATCACCGGCGTGGTGCAGCGTGAAACCGTGCCGGACGACATCGTCCGCCGAGCCGACCAGATCGAACTCGTCGACATCACGCCACAGGCACTGCAGCGCCGGCTCGCACACGGAAATGTCTACGCGCCGGAGAAAGTCGATGCCGCGCTGCACAACTACTTCCGCGAAGGCAACCTCACCGCGTTGCGGGAGCTGGCACTGTTGTGGCTCGCCGACCAGGTCGACCTCGCCCTGGCGAAGTACCGGGGTGAACACGCGATCACCGCCACGTGGGAGGCGCGCGAGCGGGTCGTCGTGGCCGTCACCGGTGGTCCGGAATCCGAAACCCTCGTGCGCCGCGCCAGCCGCATCGCAGCGAAATCCAGTGCCGCACTGATGGTCGTGCACGTCGTGCGGGGCGACGGCCTGACCGGTGTGTCCGCGCCCCGGATGGGACAGGTTCGTGAACTCGCCGCGAGCCTCGATGCGAGCCTGCACAGCATCGTCGGCGACGACGTCCCGAGCGCCCTGCTCGACTTCGCCCGCGAGGTGAACGCGACCCAACTGGTACTCGGGACCTCCCGCCGGCCGAGGTGGGCGCGCATTCTCGACGAGGGCATCGGCGCCGCAGTGGTCCGGGATTCCGGAAAGATCGACGTGCACATGGTCACCCACGAGCACATTTCGTCGGCACCGGGACTGGCACTGGCCGGCCGGCACGACCGTCGGCTCCTCTCGTGGGTCGCGGCGCTGTCCATCCCCCTCGCCGCCGCAGGCCTGATGGTGGTCGTCGACCGGGTCACCGGATTCACCGACCAGAACATCCTGTTCTTCGTCGTGGTCCTGGCAGTCGCGCTGTTCGGCGGCATCGGCCCGGCGATCGTCGCGGCGCTGCTGTCCGGTCTCCTGCTGAATTTCTTCTTCACCGACCCGCGTCACAGTCTTCTTCTCGCGGATCCGGGGAACTTCGTCACCACCGGCGTGTTGCTCGTTGTCGCCGTCGCGGTGGCGGCACTCGTGGATGCGGCCGCCGCGCGCACCCGGGAAGCACGCCTCGCGTCCCAGGAGGCAGAACTCCTCGCATCCTTCGCCGGTGCCGTCCTGCGTGGCGCCGGTGTGCCGACGCTGCTCGAGAAGGTCCGGGAAACCTACGCGCAGCACGGGGTCGGCTTCGTACGCGGCGACGAGGACGACTGGGACGTGCTCGGATCCGCGGGAGCAGCGCCCCCGCTGTCGATCGACGAGGCCGACACCGTCTGCCGCATCGACGACAAGCCGTACGCACTGCTGCTGTCCGGCCCACGGCTACGCGCACGCGACCGCAGGATCCTCACCGCTGTGACGGCGCAAGCCGCCGGCCTGGTGCGGCAGGAAGAACTCGCCGCGGAAGCTGCGCAGGCGGCGACACTCACCGAAACCGACCGCTTGCGCCGACTGCTGCTGTCCGCGGTCAGCCACGACCTGCGCACTCCGCTCGCGGCGGTCAAGGCAGCGGTGTCGAGTCTGCGCAGCACCGATGTTGCATTCTCACCCGACGACACCGCGGAACTGCTCGCGACCATCGAGGAGTCGGCCGACCAGCTCACGCGCCTGGTCACGAACCTGCTGGACTCCTCCCGGCTCGCCGCCGGGGTGGTGGTGCCCGCGTCCGAGCCGGTGTACCTGGACGAGGTGGTCCATCGAGCACTGGTCACCCTCACGAGCAGTGGCCCCGACACCGCCCGCTCGATACGTGAGCGCGTCGAAGTGGACGTGGACGACGCGCAGGTGCAGGCAGACTCCGCGCTGCTCGAACGGGCCCTGGCGAACCTCCTCGACAACGCGTTGCGCTACGCACCGACCGGCCCCATCCGCGTCGGCGCCACCTGCGGGAACGACCGGGTGACGGTGACGATCGCCGACAGCGGGCCGGGGCTCGCCGACAGCGAACACGACGACGTCTTCTCCACGTTTCCGCGGTCCGGCGACCAGCGGGCGGCCGGCGGCGCGGGACTGGGGCTGACGGTCGCCCGCGGTCTCGTCGAGGCGATGGGTGGGACCGTCACCGCGGCCGACACTCCGGGAGGCGGCACCACGATGATGGTCGAACTCGCCGCGCCACACGAGGACCAGCGGTGACCCGCATCCTCGTGGTCGACGACGAGCCCCAACTGCTGCGTGCCTTGCGCATCAATCTGACGGCACGGGGATACGACGTGATCACCGCCACCGACGGACGCACCGCCCTGCTCGCGGCGTCCCGGCATCATCCGGACGTGATCGTCCTCGATCTGGGATTGCCGGATCTGGACGGCATCGAAGTGCTGGCGGGCCTTCGCGGCTGGAATACCGCACCCGTCATCGTGCTTTCGGCGCGGACAGATGCCGCCGACAAGGTGGCCGCTCTCGATACCGGTGCCGACGACTATGTCACCAAGCCGTTCGGAATGGAGGAGTTCCTCGCCCGCATCCGCGCCGCTGTCCGGCGCGCCGCGACGTTGCCCGACCTGCCCGAACCGGTGGTCGTGACCGATGCGTTCACCGTCGATCTCGCGGCGAAGAAGGTCGTCCGAGACGGTGCCGACATCCATCTGACCCCCACCGAATGGGGCATGCTCGAAATGCTGGTGCGCAATCGCGGAAAGCTCGTGGGGCAGCGTGAGCTTCTCACCGAACTGTGGGGGCCCTCTTATGTCGGCCAAAACCATTATCTGCGTGTCTATCTGACGCAACTGCGGCGCAAGCTCGAAAGGGACCCCACTCGTCCGCGGCATCTGATCACCGAGTCCGGTCGGGGCTACCGGTTCGAGCCTTGACCTGCCCCGCTGTGCGAGTTCGGGGCGGTGCAACCGTTGACCGGGACACGCTGTTGCCGGGACGTGGCGTTCGGTTAGCGTGGCCGGTATGACACCTGACCGCATCGAAGGACGCGGACCGCGGATGGCGGCCGCCGGACGCCTCCGATGACTCTGCGTCTCGGTATCACGAGCCCGATCGTGACCCGGGTGCCCGGAGTCGCCGGGGACTGGGAGGCCGACGCGGGCGTCGAGGACCTCGTCGCGATCGCCGAAGCCGCCGATCGCCTCGGATTCGACCACCTGACGTGCAGCGAACACGTCGCCGTACCGGTAGATGTTGCTGCGCAACGCGGTGCCACGTACTGGGACCCGCTGGCCACCTTGGGATTCCTCGCGGCGCGGACGCGGAGCATCCGGCTGGTCACACAGGTACTCGTGCTCGGGTACCACCACCCCCTCGAGATCGCGAAGCGCTACGGGACCCTCGACCGGGTCAGCGGCGGACGCCTGGTCCTGGGTGTGGGAGTCGGCAGCCTCGCAGAGGAATTCGCTCTCCTCGGTGCGCAGTTCGCGGGTCGCGGGGAGATCGCCGACGACGCGCTCCGCGCCGTGCGCGCAGCCTGGGGACGCGAGCGGCCTTCCTACGCCGGACCGCACTTCGAGTTCTCCGGCATGGTGGTGGATCCGCACGGTCTCCGTACCGAGGTGCCCGTATGGGTCGGAGGCCGCACACCCCGGTCGTTGCGACGCGCGGTCGAACTCGGCGACGGCTGGGTTCCCTTCGGACTCGACCTCGACACCCTCTCCGAAATGCTGTCGCGCGCAGAACTTCCGGCCGAGTTCGACGTCGTGCTGGGGACCGGCCGGCCCGTCGACCCGCTGGGCGACCCGTCCCGCACCAGGGACCGGCTGAGACGGATCGGCGAGGCGGGTGCCACCGTGGCAGGGGTGACGATCGCCGCGACCTCGGCCGAGCACTACGTCGAGCAACTCGAAACGCTCGCGGCGCTCGATCTGCAGGGCTGAACTCTCACAGGCCGAACGACTCGCGGACTTCTTCCGCCTTGGCGAGGAGCACGGAGCGTTCCCGTTCGTTGCCTGTGAGACGTGCTGCCTCGAGCAATTCGCCGCGAGCCTCCACCGCGCGGCCGAGGCGGCGTAGCAGTTCACCCCGCACGCTGGGCAGCAGGTGGTACCCGGCCAGCGCGCCGGATGCGACGAGCCGGTCGATATCTTCGAGCGCGGCGGCCGGACCGCGCGCCATGGACAACGCTGCCGCACGGTTGAGATCGACGACCGGTGAGGGAGCCACCCGAGCGAGAATGTCGTAGAGCAGGACGATGCGATCCCAGTCCGTGTCCTCGAAGGTAGCTGCGCGGGAATGGCATTCGGCTATCGCCGCTTGAAGGCCGTACGGTCCCCGGCCGCGCCCTATCGCATCGGCTCTCGCGAGTGCGGCGAGACCGCGGTTGATCTGGGCGCGATCCCAGCGGGTGCGGTCCTGGTCGGCGAGCAACACCGGCTCACCGGATGGTGTCGTGCGGGCGGCGAACCTCGACGCGGTGAGTTCCATCAGTGCGACGAGTCCGTGCACCTCGGGTTCGCCGGGAAGAAGCTCGGCGAGGACGCGGCCCAGCCGCAAGGCCTCGTCGCCCAGATCCTTCCGGATCCATTCCTCACCCGAACTGGCAGCGTAGCCTTCGTTGAAGATCAGGTAGACGACTCCGAGAACTGCACCGAGTCGTTCCGGAAACTCCTCTCGCGCCGGAACTTCGAACGGCACCCGCGCGGCGGTGAGGGTCTTCTTGGCCCGGACTATCCGTTGCTGCACAGCGGTGGTGCGAGTGAGGAACGCTTTCGCGATCTCGTCGGACGTGAGTCCGCCGACCACCCGCAGGGTCAGCGCTACTTGCGCATTCCGGTTCAGGACCGGATGGCATGCGACGAACATCAACCGCAGCACGTCGTCGTCGATGCGGTCGGGGTCCCAGGCGTCGGTGTCGAACCCCGCCGCGTCGTCCCTCAACTCGCGTGCCAGTGTGGCATAACGCTCGTCGAGCCGGTCGCGGCGCCGCCACCCGTCGATAGCGCGCCTGGTGGCCACGGCCGTCAGCCATGCCGCCGGATTGCGGGGTACCCCGGTGTCCGGCCACTGCTCGAGCGCCTCGACCAGTGCCTGCCCGGCGAGGTCCTCCGCGAGGTCGAGGTCACGGACGGTGCGTGTCAGCGCCGCAACGATCTTGGCCGAGTCCATGCGCCACACGGCCTCGACAACGCGACGTGCGTTGTCGGGTCCGTGTGGCACCGTGTCGGTCATCGCGATCAGCCGACCACCGGCTTGTCGGTGCCCAGCTGCTCTCGCCATCCGGCTTCCTTTTGGACGTACTCGTTGTTCTGGTCGAATTCGTCGGATTCGGTCACCCGGCGAACCTCGAGCTTGGAACCGGGTCCGAGCGGGCACCGTTTCGCCCACTCGGCGGCCTCTTCCTTGCTCGACGTCTGGATGATCCAGAACCCGTTGAACAGTTCCTTGGTCTCCCCGTAGGGGCCGTCGGTGACGAGGGGCGGATCGGAGTCGAAATCGACGACGAAGCCTTCCTCCGGGTCCGACAGTCCGTCACCTGCGAGGAGGACGCCCGCCTTGATCAGAGACTCGTTGTACCGGCCCATGGCGTTGAGGATCTCCTCGAAATCGATGTTCTTCGAGGCTTCGAGGGCGGCGTCGGTGGCGCGCATCACGAGCATGTATTTCATGGGATTCTCCTTCGACTCGGAGACCGCGTGTCGATCTCTCAACCTATACGTCGAACAGGCTGGTCATCGATCGACAACACGGTGGATTTTTTTCGGGCCGGCTGCGTTCGTGGGCGGCCGTCGCCACGCGGGCAACCTTCGTGACACGGGAGCGGGGGCGGACGATCGAATCGGCGAGCATGCGCGACGATGGACGGATGCGTTCACCTCTGCCGGACTACCTGACCGAAGTTCTCTCCGTATGTTCCGAGGGAAAGGGCGCGACGTCCGATCACATCCCCGAGCTGAAAAACGCGGACCCCGACCGCTTCGCGATTTCTCTGGTCACCGCGGAGGGCGTGACGTATTCGGTAGGCGACGACGACACCGAGTTCAGCATCCAGTCGATCTCCAAGCCCTTCGTGTACGGCCTCGCGCTCGAAGAGCGTGGCTTCGAGCGGGTACTGGACGCGATCGGTGTCGAACCGTCGGGTGAGGCGTTCAACGAAATCTCGCTTCAGCGAGATACCGGACGTCCGCTCAACCCCATGATCAACGCGGGGGCGCTCACCGCTCACGCACTGGTGGGCGAGAACAAGACACCCGAATACCGCATTCGTGCGATCCGCGATCTGCTGTCGTCCCTTGCGGGGCGCGAGCTCGAGGTCGACGAGGGCATCTCGGCGTCCGAACTGGGTGCATCCTTCCGAAATGTCGCAATCGCGAACCTTTTGCGCAACTACGAGATCTTCCCGGACGATCCGGACGACATCGTCGCCGGATACGTCGGGCAATGCTCCGTGAAGGTCACCACAGCCGATCTCGCGATGATGGCCGCCACGCTCGCGGGCGGAGGCGTCCAGCCGCGGACGGGTGAGCGGATCTTTTCCCGGTCCGTCGTCCGGCAGGTGCTGTCGGTGATGGCGACCTGCGGAATGTACGACGCGGCCGGCGACTGGCTTTCGACCGTCGGTATCCCCGCGAAAAGCGGTATCTCCGGCGGGATCATCGGAATCCTGCCGGGGCAGTTGGGCATTGCGGTGTACTCGCCGCGACTGGACGAGCACGGCACCAGCGTTCGCGGCGTCGAAGCCTTCGAACGTTTGTCGCACGATATGAATCTGCACCTCATGGAGGCGCCGATCGTCTCGCGCTCGGTTCTGCGGCGCCGCGCCGTCATAGGTGAGGGCAGTGAGGCTTTCACCTTTCTCGAACTCCACGGCGACATCCATTTCACGAACGCGGAAGGCGTCGTGCGGGCACTTGTCGAGGAACCCGTCGAGACGCAGCGCGCCGTGTTCGATCTCACGCTGGTGCGCGCCGTTCTCCCGGTAGGCCGCAGGATGCTGCTCGAGGTGATCCGGCGACTGCACCTCGACGGAATCGACGTTGCGCTGGTCGATCCCGAGGAAGTGTTGTCCGATCCGGACGCCGGCGACGGCTACCGTCCTCGGGTGTTCACCACGCTCGACGAGCTGCGCGACGAATCCGCAGGCTCTTCGGAGTGAACCAGAGGTACTCGAGGGACGTCTGAGATCGCGCCGAAGAGAATGTCGGTGGCGATGGTGGCGTGGACGCTGAGGAGTGAGCTACGGTGTCGTCCGGTGTGCCGCAAGGTCGGCGAAGAGATGTCGTGCCTACGAGAGAAGATTCAGCCAATGCTGTTCACCTGTGAACATGTCGTCGTGCCCGGCTCGGCCGGATTGGGCGGGTGACCCGGATGCTCACCCGATCCCCGTACCGCTGCCCCGGTGACGACAGCGTCATCCACTCCGCGTGCGCAGGCATGCTGTCGCACTGGTCGCGGCCGGTCGACGAACATATCGCGCGCACGTCGCTGGGCGAGACGTTCGTCCTGAGTGTCGGCGCCCCCACCGCGCCGCCGATCGTCGTTCTGGCCGGCGGGGACCTTCCGGCTGCCGGCCTGCGTGTCCTCGCGGAGCAGCTGGACGACTCGCGCCGGGCGATCCTCGTCGATCTTCCCGGCCTGCCCGGCGGGAGTGCCCGTACCCGGCCCGCGGCCGAGATTCACGCGGCGTACGGCCGCTGGCTGATGGAGGTCTTCGACGCACTCGAAATAGCGAGCGCGCCGGTTATCGGCCTGGGCTGGTCGGCATCTGTTGCGGCAGCCGCAGCCGACGTGGACCGAGTGGAGAAGCTGGTCCTTGCTGCGCCGCTCGGGCTGGTGCCGCGCGCCAGGTGGCATCGCGCGCTCATTCCCGGCTTGCAGTGGCGGAACGAGCCGAATCTCGAGAACACCCAGCGTTACCTGCAGGCCCTGGCCGGGAGCGGCTACCAGCCCGACGATCCGACTTTGCGCTGGTCGTGCCGTGTCGGTGCGTACTGCACCTCACTGACCGGTCTGCCTCGGATAGGACGGTCGGTACTTCAGCGCTGGCGTGGCCGCGCGGTCGAGATCGTGGTCGGCGAGCAGGATCCGCTGATCCAGCTGTCGTCCCTGCGAAAGCTCGCCGACGATATGGCGGTCGACCTCCAGGTGGTTCCCGGTGCCGGGCATCTCCTCGCGGTCGAAGCGCCCGCTCGGCTCGCCGAAGGAGTCTTTGCCCCGCGTTCGTGAGCGTCGGACGCGGAAAACAGCGAAGTGTGACCTACGTCGCGTTCAAAACTGTGGGGGCCGGTGGTACACCCTTTGAGGACCCACGGCACGGACGGAAGGTCGATCATGCTGTTTTCTTCGCTGTTTCCCGTAGCGGGCCGTGTCAAGCCCGATTCGGGCGGGGCCGAGCCCGTGAACCCGGCACCCTCCGAGGATTCGCTTCGCGTCACCGTGTCCGCGCTGCGCGCGTGGGGTGACGAGGGAGATCACGGAAGTGGAATCGCAGGGCGCGCCTAGCGCCGGCCCGAATCGTCACGGTGGCTGTTCGGTAGCAAAGTGCGGCGCCGGACTGCCCCCGACGGGCGTACCTCAGTCCGGCGCCGCAGCTAGCAACACGACACGTCGTACCACGATGTGAGTGTCCCCGCTCTGCGGGCTGTATAAACCGTAATGGAAGATCACGAAAAGGTCACGCGAAAAGCTGATACATCGGTCCGCGCGGTACGAGATCTCGCCGGCGCGGCCCGTGCCGGTCCGGTCAGCAGTGGGCGCTCGCACACGTCAGAGCCACCGAATGGGCACCTGTACGGGCAAGCAAACTGCGCAGAGGGCCACCGTCGAGCAGTTGACGCGTCACCTCTCGGTCGTCGAGGTCGTCGTCCTCCGCGCCCACCAGAATCTCCGGGCCGAAGCCGCTTCGGGGTCCGTGCAGCAGTAGCCGCTCTTCTTCTACAACCCGGACCGGTACGTCGTCGCCGCCGTCCACCGCACCGACGGCGAGCGCGACATATTCCCTCTCCTGTTCGACATCGCGGCAGGCCATCAGGCGGGACCCCATGAGCACCCGGTCCAGTGTCACGCCCGACGTATCCGGCGCCACACCGGAACGGCCGTACCTGTCGTCCTCCGGCAGCATCACGCGCCGCGACGTCCAGCTGAAATGCGCTTCACCGCTCGTATACATCGCAACTGCGCCTCCTCGACGACGCGCCGGGGCGAATGTCCCGTTCCTGTCTTTCGTGTCTGTCCGGAAAGTGTGCACCCGACGTCCGACACGTCCGGCGGCCCCCGCAGCGGCGACGAAGGCCCGCGAATCACCCCGTCGAAGCCCGCACGCCCTCCGAGACCACCACGCGGTACAACACCGCGAAAACCCCGAGGACGACGAGAGAACACACGGCCGCGAGGGCGGCGCCTCCCACGACGAGTGCATAGTCGCTCCGGGCAAGACCGTCCACGATCGGCCTGCCGACGCCACCGAAACTCACCGATGCCGCGATGGTCGCGGTAGCGACGATCTGGACCGCTGCGGTGCGCATGCCCACGAGGATCAGCGGCAGCGCCACCGGTAACTGCGCACGGAGGAGCACCTGCATCCGGGTCATGCCCATTCCCCGCGCCGCATCCGTGAGCGCGGGGTCGACGCCACGAATCCCCTCATAGGAGTTGAGCAGCACGGGCGGCACCGCGAGCGCGACGAGCGGAACCAGAATCGGGACGAGCCCGATGCCGTAGAGCACGACCAGCAGCACGAGCAGCCCGTACGTCGGAAGTGCCCGGGCGGCATTGGCGAGGAGGGTCATGAGGATTCCGCCGCGACCGGTGTGGCCGGTCCACAACCCCAGCGGCAGCGCGAGCAGGACGGTCAGGACGAACGCCAGGAACGTGTAACCGAAGTGTTCGAGGAGACGGGCCGGAATCCCGGACGGCCCCGACCAGTTCGCGCCGTCACCGAAATAGTCGACGAGGTAGTACCACAGCGTCGTCACCGGGCCGCCCCTGCCGAGCGGTGCAGCCACGGGGTGACGAGCCATTGCACGAGAACCAGCACCGCGTCGGCGACGAGTGCCATCACGACGATCACCGCGATCCCGACCAGCGCGAGATCGAGCCGGTCGAGTTGCACGGAGGCTGTGAAGAGCGACCCGAATGCTCCCATTCCGATCAGTGCCCCGACACTCACCATGCTGATGTTGGCGACGACCGCGACCCGTAAGCCCGCGATGACCGCCGGCAGCGCAATCGGCAGGTCGACAGTGAGCAGCCTGCGGGGGCCCGAGAATCCCATCGCGATCGCGGATTGCCGCACACTGTCGGGGATCCCGCGTAGACCGTCGACCACATTCGGAATGAGTCCCGCGAGGGCGTACACGGCGAGCGGCAGGATCACGGTCGTGCGGCTGATGCCGGTGAACGCGATGAGCAGGACGAAGAACGCGAGCGACGGAATCGAGTACAGCACACTCGAAATCGCCAGAACCGGTGGGTACGACCGCGGCCAGCGCACGCACACCAGACCGAGGGGCAGCGCGACCACCAGGCCCAGGAAGGATGCACCGAGGGCCATCACCAGGTGATCCGACAGCAGTTCCCAGAACGTGCCGAGGTAACCCGGGATCCGGAGACTCACAGCTGCTTCCGCACCGGCGAGTCGGTGCGCTCCCGGTGTTCCCGGCGCACGACAGCGGCCACCTCTTCACTGCTCACGACGCCCAGCGCCCGCCCGTCCTCGTCGACCGCAACTGCGAAACCGCAGGGCGACAACACCGCAGCGTCCAGCGCGGCGCGCAGAGTGTCCTTCCCCGGCACGAATCCCCGTCCCGCCGGCACGAGGGTGCCGGAGGAATCGGAGGCATGCGGATCGCGCCAGCCGACCGGTCGTTTCCCGTCGTCGACGACGAGCATCCACCGGCCGTCGCCATCCCGAATCGGCATGTCTCCGGTGGACGTGATCCTGTCTGTGTGCAGCGGCAGACCGGCCGTGGAAAAGAACGACAGCAACCGAACCCCGCGGTCGACGCCCAGGAACCCGGCAACGAAGTCGTCCGCCGGGTCGCCGAGAAGCTCTTCGGGAGTCGCATATTGGGCGAGCACCCCACCCGGTCGCAACACGGCGACCCGGTCGCCGAGGGTGATGGCTTCGTCGATGTCGTGGGTGACAAGGACGATGGTTTTGGCGAGTACCGATTGCAGGCGCAGTAACTCTTGCTGCAACTCCTTGCGGACGACCGGGTCCACCGCCGAAAACGGCTCGTCCATCAGGAGAATCGGCGGATCGGCGGCGAGTGCGCGGGCCACGCCGACCCGTTGCTGCTGGCCCCCGGACAGTTGGGCCGGGTAACGGCGCGCCAACTCGTCTCCGAGTCCGACGCGGTGCAGGACCTCCATGGCGGTCGCCCGGGCCTGCTTCCGTGACGCCCCCATCAGGCGCGGCACCGTCGCGACGTTGTCGACGACGGTCCGATGCGGAAACAATCCGGCGTGCTGGATGACGTACCCGATCCCGCGCCGCAGGGTCTGCGGATCCTGGGATCGCACGTCCTCGCCGTTGACCAGGACGCGTCCGGCGGTCGGATCCACCATCCGGTTGATCATGCGCAGCGAGGTGGTCTTACCGCATCCGGAGGGGCCCACCAGCACAGTGAGAGTGCCGGTGGGCACTTCGAGGGACAGTCCGTCGACTGCCACGGTCCCGTCGGGATACTGCTTTTGCACATTGTCGAAAGTGATCACGGAGCACCCGGCCCTCAGTTGATGCCGTTGTCCTGCAACCACTCTTCGGCGACGACATCGATGTCGCGGCCCTCGGTGACGACCTGGCCGACCAACTCGATGAGAACGTCGGTGGTGAGGTTCTCGGACACAGCGTCGAGCGTCGCGACGTTCTCGTCGGTGAGATCTTCCCGGTGGACGAGCGGCGTGACGTTCTGTGCCCCGAATACGGATTCCGGATCGTCCAGTGCCACAAACGGTTCGGTACTGAGAGACGGATCGGTGGTGAAGATGTTCGCAACCTGGATGGTGTTGTCCCCGAGCGCCCGGATGGTGATCGGCCCGCCCGTGTCGGTGGGCACGAACTTCTGGAACTCGACGCCGTAGACGTCTCGGAGACCGACGACGCCCTGCCGCCGTGTCTCGAACTCGGGCGGTCCGCCGAGGGCGAGTTCGCCTGCAACCGGGGCGAGATCGGCGATGGTCGTCAGGTTGTAGCGATCCGCGGTCTCCTCCGTGACGACGAGTGCGTCCTTGTTCTCCCCCGGCGCCGACGCGAGAATGGAGAGACCTTCCGGAAGCGACTCCGCCAGAGCGGCATTGACATCCTCCGTGGTAGCCGCAGTGCTCTCGGGATCGACGCGGGCGAGCAGTGCCCCGTTGTACTCGGGCAGCACGGTGATGGCTCCGGAGGCGACCTGGTCGTAGTAGATCTCCCGGCTGCCGATGTTGAACTGGCGCGTCACCTCGGCGCCACTCCCCTCGAGCGCCTGCGCGTAGATCTCCGCGAGCAGCACATTTTCGGGGAAGTTCGCCGAACCGACGACGATGGTGCCACCCTCGCCGGACTCGGACGCGAGCGGATCGTCGGCGTTGTTCCCGGAACATCCGGTCACCGCCAGGGCAGCGGTGGCGACAACTATGGCGGTGCGAACGAAAGCTTTCACGTGGGTCTCCTCGGCGGTCGGCGTGTCGACTCTAACGCGCTCTCCTGCAGCACTGCCTGATTTGTCACCGATCGGACCCGCGTGGCTGCCGAACAGACAACGCCGGGCGACCGAATGGTCGCCCGGCGTCTCGCCGTACCGTCTCTGCCGTTCAGGTGGAGTGTTCGTCTCTCACGATGGAAGCCATCGCGCGGGATCACTCACCGTTGTTTCGCGAGACCCATCGTTCGTGCAGTTGCCCGCGCCGGATTCCGGGACTCGTACCGGGCGCGGAACCGGAGTTGCCGCTCGGCGGTAGCGGGCGCTCCCACGGATTCTCCACCGGTGCGCCGGAGTACGTGTCGTTGTTGTTCTG